>Ga0209511_1002106_pt1 | contig 16729 bp, 13 predicted proteins | sample SSSSmetaG_FD_184141 | JGI IMG/M metagenome (GOLD analysis project Ga0209511, IMG submission 184141) | Glacier valley bacterial and archeal communities from Borup Fiord, Nunavut, Canada, to study Microbial Dark Matter (Phase II) - ​SSSS... | ecosystem: Environmental > Aquatic > Freshwater > Ice >...
TTTGGCATTCAAAAAAACAACTTGTAGACCAACTTATGGAATATATAAATACATATAATAAAGAAAGGGCAAAACCATTTAAATGGACTTACAATCCAGGTTAGTTTACTTATTAAGAGAATGCTACGCTAGTCTGACAAAGGCATACCAATTGGCTTGTCCAAAAGGATGCCCGGTCCAGTCAATGTCGTTGCCGATATTGGCCACGCCTGCAGTGCCTGTTATGGAATGATGATCTAATGAACCATCTATTACTTTTGCCACTGTTGACCCTTTGCCTTTGGCATACGTATCAGCATCCAGTACTTCTTTAAATAGCGGCGCTTCATATACAAGATGGGTGCTTTGGCCCAGGTATTCCTGTGTTAACTGGAACTCCATCATCAGGGGTGTATGCGGCATAGCGCCAAATAAAAGCGAAAAAGGTTCTCTTGGCTGAAAATCTATTGGTCAATTCTTTACCTGTACTAACACATTGCTCCTGAATTTTCCATCCAATGACTTGAATTCGTTATACGCCTTTTTAAACCGGTCGCCGGATGCAATGGTTTCGCTGTGTTATCCTTGTTTGCCCTCTTCAAATTTTTCCTCTTTTTTTTGCACCCTTGCATCATACACAAATGCCCGCCACATTACAATACCGTTGTGCGGCGCTAAAGCATCGGCAAACATGTTTGCTCCTTCAACATGCGTTCTTCCATAAGTTTGCGGCCCTGGCTGGCCTTCAGAATTTGCTTTAATTAACAACCCGCCAAAATCAGGTATCAGCGCATATATTTCGTTACATTTTTTCTTCCACCAGTTTTGTACGGTTGTATCCAGCGGATCAGCCGTTTGTAAGCCACCGATTTCAACAGGCGCACTGAATTTCGCTGTCAGGTAAACCTTGATGCCATAAACACGAAAGACATCTGCCAATGCTTTTACTTTTATTAAATATTCCTTTGTCAGCACAAGCGAATTGGCATTTACATTTGTCAACACACTTCCATTAATTCCTATTGAGGCATTGTACCGTGCGTAATCAATGTAGCGTTTGTCGATATAATCCGGCAACTGGTGCCAGTTCCAAATCGAAATACCGGCATAACCCCGCTCAACACTGCGATTCAAATTATCCCAATGGTCAAGAATACGGTATTGAATTTTAGGTACGCAATGGGCTGGTGCGTTTGCAGTAATTGTAAAGAAGCAAAACTACCATACAGTACGCCAATATGAGTATATGCAGCAATAACGGTAAGTCTTTTTCCATTGAACGTTATAGCCTGGATCGTATATCCATCTTGCCCTAACTGGTAGTTGTGAGCAGCAAGTAATTGCTTAATGGTACCGGAAGAGGCAGGCGTACCGGCTATGATGCATTTATCAGCAATGGCAGCAGTCGCCGTTATTTTCTTATCCAATAAAGTTTACAATGCACTGGTTAATTCTTCACGGGCTGCTTTTAAAGTAGCCGATAGCGGATTTATCTGCAGGCGGGAAATGGCGTCACGGTAATTTTTCAGCAGCGGCTTATCACTAATTTTCTCAAACCTTAACTATACCCTGTAACCGTCTTCTGCTTTTAAGTTAATTGCGGGTATTGTCAGCAAAAAGAAAAGTATCAATCTTAGCATATTGTCTTATAATTTATTAGGAATGTTAACCATGATCTTGTAATATTTAAAGGTATAGAAATAAAAATTATGCAATTGGTTACATTTGTCGAATAATTTTTTTATTTTAGCATTGTTACATAGAATACCTGCAAAAACATCGTCGCCATTTTACGTTTATTAAAACATTTTTTTGATACAACAAACAAGAAATTCTTTAGAGTATAGCAGCGTTTAAAGAATAAACAATGGGAGGGTGTATCTACATCCTCTCCTTATTTTTCCTAACCGGATCGTCTCTAAAAAAAGCTTTGTAGAGCTGCGGCGTGTTGGTAGCAGGTTGATCAGACCATAAGGCAATAGCCGTTAAGGAAAGATACCATTGCCTGGGAATGTTTTTGTACAGTTTTAGAAAGAACTGGAAAGAAACGAAGTACTCAATAAACGAATAAAAAAAATTAGATAGCTTGCATATGTTTCGATATCACCTGGTATTTTTATTTATATTGCTCATTCCTTCTTTGAATGCTGCGGTGCAAAAAGTACACAGCGATAACGGCGATGGTACTTACACCAATCCATTGATTCCGGCAGATTTTCCAGACCCTGATGTAATTAGGGTGAATGATACTTATTATATGGTGACAACAACGATGTTTGTTTTTCCCGGAGTGACCATTTTAAAATCTCCTGATTTAGTCAACTGGGAATATTGCAGCAATGCGGTGCCAAGATTTGATTTTAGCAATTGTTACAATCTTGATTCATGCAGCCGTTACGGTCACGGGCAATGGGCAACCAGCATGAAATATCATAACGGCAAATTTTATTTACTTTCTATTACCCTCAATGAAGGTGGATTTATGTGTACCGCTGAAAAAGCGGAGGAGCCATGGCAAATTACACATTTGCCCAAAGGCTTTGACGACCCGGGCTTATTTTTTGATGACAATGGAAAAATTTACGTAGCACAAGGGTACAATAATATATCTATCACGGAGACCGATTCCAATCTTGTAGCAATAAGCAAAGACTCATTGGTGTTCGTGGGTAATATTCGCAAAGGCCTTGAAGGGTCGCACGTGTACAAGCGCAATGGGTATTACTATCTCTATTCAACTTATGGAGGGTTGGATGGAATGCAGGTTGCCCTGCGTTCAAAAAATATTTACGGGCCTTACGAACAAAAGCTGCTGCTGTATGATACAACAAAAGTAATTAATTACGGCATTCACCAGGGCGCATTGATACAAACGCAAACCGGGGAATGGTGGACAATTTTGTTTGTTGACAGCGGCCCATTCGGCCGTTTCCCTTCCCTGCAACCTGTAACATGGATCGATGACTGGCCCATGATTGAGGTGAATGGAAAAGCAGTTACTACTTATAAAAAGCCGGCTATTGGCAAGAAAATGACTGTTACAAATCTTCCCACTTCCGAGGAGTTTAGCCAAAAGAAATTAGGCATGCAATGGGGCTTTAACCACAATCCCGATTCAACCAACTGGTCACTAACTGAAAAGCCCGGTTATTTAAGATTGAGGACATCAGGCGTAACATCAGATTTCAAAATGGCGCGTAATACGCGTACGCAACGGCCATTTGCAAAACTTGACCAAACAATACCCACCATTGCATCAACAAAAATAAATGTTAGTAAAATGAAGGATGGCGATATTGCAGGGTTTGCCGTTTTGCAGGATCCGTATGCATATATTGGAATTAAGCAAAACGGAACCGGCAAATACATTGTTATGATGAATGATGGTAAAATGGTAGATTCGGCAGCCACCAATGCATCCACTATTTACTTAAGAACGATTGCATCGAATGCCTCAAAAAAAGCAAGCTTTGAATACAGTACGGATAATAAAACATTCAGGCAGTTAGGCGACCAATTAGCGATGCGGTTTAATTTAAAAATTTTTACAGGTAATAAATTCTGTTTGTTCAACTATGCAACAAAGCAGTTGGGTGGCTATGTTGATGTTGATTGGTTTAGAACGTAATAAAATTATTTAGATGAAAACAGTGATAGCTGTTTATTTAAAAAATTATAAATTTGATCTACCTGGCAAATGCTGCTCTAATATCAATAAATGCGATTATGAAATTTCATTATAATGCCAGCCTGGCATTGGCAATCTTTCTTTTTGTAATTGCAACTGGATGTAACACCAATAAGAAAGCCGTGCTGTTTACTTCTTTATCATCAACTGAATCAGGCATTACTTTCAATAACACCATTGATGAAACCAACATGCCGGGCGATGCATTAAATGAATTTGCCTATATGGGTGGGGGCATAGGCGTTATTGACGTGAACAATGATGGCTTGAAAGACCTTATTTTTTGCGGCAACCAGGTAAGTAGTAAACTGTATTTAAATAAAGGCAACAACCATTTTGAAGATATTACGGTCAGTGCCGGTTTAACTACCAACGATTGGATAACCGGTGTAAGTGTAGTTGATATCAATGGAGATGGGTACGATGATATTTATCTCTGCACTTATGGCAAAACACTGGGCACGCCTGCGCATAATTTGTTATTCATCAATCAGCATAACAATACTTTTAAAGAACAGGCTGCTGAGTATGGGCTTGAAGGCACGGGCTTTTCAACACAGGCAGTGTTTTTTGATTATGATAAAGATGGCGACCTGGATATGTATCTGTCTAATTATATGCTCAACGCTTCTTATTCGGCTAATTACCTGTTTCCAAAAGACCTGAGTGGACATTCGCGTGCAAACGATAAATTGTATAGAAACGAAGGCATTAAAAACGGGTTAAATCACCCGGTATTTACAGATGTTTCCATGCAGGCTGGTATTAAAGAAGATGGGTTTGGGTTAGGAGTTTCCGTCAGTGATTTTAATATGGATGGATGGCCTGATATTTATGTTTGCAATGACTTTGTTTCAAATGATGAGTTATGGCTTAATAATAAAAATGGCACTTTTACAAATGCAATTGGCCAGGCTACAAAGCACCAAAGCTATAGTAGTATGGGCTGTGATGCTGCCGATATCAATAATGATGAACAAGTTGACCTCCTGTCGGTTGATATGATGCCTGAAAATAATTTTCGAAAGAAGCAAACATATTCTTTAATGAATTATGAAAGGTACCAGTCGGAAAGAAACCTGGGGTATACCCCGGAATTTTCACGAAACATGTTGCAATTAAACAATGGCAATTACCTGCAGGGAGATACTTCAATACCCTTTTTTAGTGAGATAGGGCAGTTGGCCGGCATGAGCGAAACTGACTGGAGCTGGAGTGTTTTGTTGGCAGATTTTAATAATGACGGCTTTAAAGATGTACACATTACCAATGGCATTGGCAGGGATTTTATTAACGCGGATTTTATTTCGTTTAGTCAATCTGCGGGCCAAACGGCGACGGGCGAGCAGCGAAAAAAAGCACTGCGTGATAAACTGATTGCGCTGAATCATGTTGCGTTGCCAAACTATTTGTACCTAAACAATGGTGGTTATACTTTTACAAATAGCACCGATTCATCCGGTATCCAGGAGCCTTCTATGTCAAATGGTGCAGCGTATGCAGACCTGGACAATGATGGCGATCTTGATCTGGTTGTAAACAATATCAATAAAGAAGCATTTATTTTTATCAATAATGAAAACAAAACTAACACACCCAAAAACAACCACAGCATAAGTTTTATACTACAGGGTGACAGCTTAAATAGAAAAGGGTTCGGCGCTAAAATATTTGTCTATAACAATGGCAAAGCGCAGGTGCAGGAAGAATATCCGGTACGGGGTTACTTATCTTCTGTAGATTCAAAAATTTTATTTGGTACCGGTAAAAATACAAAGGCGGATTCAGTGGTGATTGTTTGGCCGAACGATCAAAAGCAGGTAATGCAAAACCTGCTGGCCGATTCTGTGTACACATTAAATCAACAAAAGGCAACAGGGCGTTGGTCCCCATCAAAACCTACCACCACCCAAAGAGTTTTTACAGATGTTACCGATACGGTAAATGCATTGTATAAACACACCGCCGTTGAGTTTAATGATTATGCGGAACAGATTTTATTGCCGCAAAAATATTCGCAGTTGGGCCCGTTTATTTCAACAGGCGACATTAATAATGATGGTAAGATTGATTTTTACATGGGCGCTGGATTTAATTCGGATCCTAAAATTTTTATGCAGCAACCCAACGGCAGTTTTACCGGTAAAAATTTTGAGTTAGGCTCTAAGTTTGAAGAAGATGAAGGCAGCGTATTTTTTGATGCTGACGGCGATGGGGATCTCGACTTGTTGGTTACCTTCGGAGGGATGCGCTTCAGTGATACGTCACAATATTATCAGCCACGTTTATATTTGAATGACGGAAAGGGGAATTTTAAACTGAGTCCGGATGCAATTCCTGCCAAAATAAGAACCATCGCAGGTTGCGTTGCTGTAGCTGATTATGATGGAGATGGCAATATCGATGTTTTCATCGGTGGCCGTGTCTCCAAAAAATATCCTTTATCACCAAGAAGTTACCTGTTGCGAAATAATCATGGTATTTTTTCTGATGTAACAGATACGGTTTGTCCGGAATTGGCAAAAGCCGGTATGGTAACTGCTGCGCAATGGGCAGATATCAATAACGATCAACATCCTGATCTGGTTATCGCAGGTGAATATATGCCCGTAAAGTTTTTTAAAAATGACGGAAAAAAGTTTACTGATATTACCTCCTCAACCGGTTTGCAAAATATGGATGGCTTTTGGCGCAGCCTGGTTGCAACAGATATAGACGGTGATGGAGACATGGATTTCGTAGCAGGTAATTTAGGGTTGAACTGCCACTACCAGGCTTCAGCCGAATCTCCTGTTAAATTATATGCAGAAGATATTGATAACAATGGAAGTGTTGATCCTGTTATGTTCTATTTTATAAAAAATGAAAATGGAGATAGAAAATTATATCCTTCTATAAGCCGGGATCAGTTAGCCGCACAGGTGCCTTTGATTAAAAAGAAGTATTTGTTAAATAAAGAGTACGCAAATGCCACAGCAGAGGAGATATTCCCAAACAAAAAAGAGTTGAAAATTTTAACCTGCAATGAAACACGCAGTTGCTGGCTGGAAAATAAGGGGAATGGACAATTCATTATGCACCCGTTACCGGCGGAAGCACAGTTTGCGCCGGTGAATGCCATTATAAGCGCTGATATGGATGGTGATGGCATAAAAGACATACTGGTTGCAGGAAATGACTATCAAACAGAAGTAATGACAGGCAGGTACGACGCGTCATACGGTTGTTTTTTAAAAGGCACAAAAAGAAAAGAATTTAAAGCGGTGTCGCCGGCGATGAGCGGTTTTAAAGTGGATGGTGATGTAAAAGATATGAAAATTATAACGACAGGTAGCGGCGACAGGTTAATTCTTGTTGCAATAAACAATGAATTTATGAAAGTGTTTAAATGCAAAAAATAGCCTACCGTAATTCGGGTGACTGAATAAGTCAGCTACTGAAAATGAGGTTATTTTTTTCCATTTTTTAAAGAGGATTCTCTAACGATCAACTCTGACTTTATAACAATGGTATTGGTGAGCGTCATATCTGATATACCTTTCAGGTGATTAATCAGGCTTCGGGCCGTTACCTGCCCCATTTCAAAACCAGGGTAATTAATGGTAGTTAATTTTGGGCTGATTACTTTTCCGATATTATCATTATTAAATCCAACAATAGCAATGTCTTCAGGTATTTTTTTTCCGGCCTCTTTCAATACCTGCATCACCACTGCGGCGCAAAAATCGTTGGTGATGAAAATGCCATCAGGCAATGGTTTCATAGCGAGTATGCGATTAGCGGACCTTATTGCATCTTCTTCTTTTAACCCATCAATGATAATAAGTTTTTCATCAAATTTAAGTTTGTAATCGAGTAGTGCGTGTTTGTACCCTCTCATGCGTTCAGCGTACACATTTCTTTTGAGAGGGGAGGTGATATGTGCAATGTGTTTACAGCCTTGTTTTATAAGATGCGTGGTAGCATTATAGCCAGCCTGAAAATTATCAATAACCACTTTTGTGTAATCACTGCCTTCAAACACACGGTCGAAAAAAATCACGGGAATATTTTTGCTTTGAAACTGCTTAAAATGAGACAGGTCTTCCGTTTCAAATGCAAGCGAAGCAATTACGCCATCTACTCGTTTATGAAAAAGGCTACGTGCGTTCACTGCCTCCAGATCGGCGCTTTCTGCGGAGTGTACTATAATGAGGTTGTACTTGGCTTCTGTAGCAATTTTTTCAATGCCGGCTAATACGGAAGTGATAAAATTACTGTTTAGTTCATGGAAAATAACTCCAAGCGTATGTGTTTTCTGCGAACGGAGATTACTGGCAAACATGTTGTGCCGGTAGCCCAGTTTTTCTGCCAATGCATTAATTTTTTTGCTGGTCGCGGCACTAACGGAGGGGTTGTTACTTAAAGCACGGCTTACAGTGGCAGACGAAATACCCAGTTGTTTGGCTATATCGTATATAGTTATTTCTTTTTCGAATTTCAATTATGCAGGTTTTAATTGTATAAATATAGTGGAACTTTTAAAAAATAATTATTGCAACGGATTGCAATTCAAAAAAAAAATCTATATTGTGCTGCTATTGATCTTTCAATTAACAGATAACGCTTGAATAGAAAAATAATTTTAGGATTGTGCAGCGACTTGCAGGAAATTGCGGTCTAATATTGCAATCCGTTTCAAATTGCCATAATGATTATTACCAAAACGATAAATATAATTCCAAAACGATACTTCATTTGCCATTTTTTAAGCTTATTTATAAAATTTTTAACCTAAGTATTCTTCACCAAAAATTGCCATTATAAAATTAAAATCAACTATTATGATGATTCGTCTTCCAAACTTTCATGCCAAAAAAAAGTTTCCATTCCTGCAAAAGAATGCCATACCTATTCTTTTGTTGCTGCTCTTCAGTGCTTTTTCCATTACCAGCCGGGGTCAAACAGTCAAGGGTACTGTTGTTGACGGTGATGGTAAACCACTGGTAGCTGCCTCCATATCATTAAAGGGCTCTGCAGTAGGAGCAACTACCGATGAAAGCGGTAAATTTAGTATTGAAGCACCGCATACCGGTACCTTAATTATAAGTTCTGTCGGCTTCATAAGCAAGGATGTTAAAGTGGGCAACCAAAGCAACATCACGGTGGCATTGCTTTCTGCTAATGCGCAGCTTGAACAGGAGGTAATTGTTGTTGGGTATGGTACGCAAAAACGTACGGCCGTTACCGGTGCCATCTCAACAGTTAACAGTAAAACAATTGCTGAACTACCCGTAGTAAGTGTACAACAGGCATTGCAGGGACGTGTGCCAGGTCTTTCTGTTACAAACAACGGTAGCCCGGGAACAGAACCAATCGTTACCATAAGGGGTATTAGTTCTATCTCTTACGCTTCTAGTCCACTGTATGTAATTGATGGATTTCCTACCGGAGATTTGTCTTCATTTGATACCAGAGATATAGAGTCGGTAGATGTGCTGAAAGATGCGTCTGCAGCTGCTATTTATGGCTCCAGGGCTACCAATGGCGTAATTATAATCACCACTAAAAAAGGTAAAAGGGATGGGAAAATGCATGTGAGTCTAAGCACTAACTATGGCATTCAGGATGTCACTAAAAGGCTCAGTTTATTGAACCCATCACAATACGATCAATATGCCCTGGCTTATAGAGGCAGTTTAGTTCCAAGACGCGATGCCCTTTTTGAATCTGCTCCTGGCGTTAAACCGAATTATCCTGGCCAGCCAATATATCAGGATGCTAAAACAACATACGGCAACAATGTTACTGATTGGCAGGATGCCTATTTTAAACAAGGTGCAATGAATCAAACGAACATTGCGCTGAGTGGCGGCAATGAAGTTTCCCGTTTTAATGCTTCAGCAGGCTATCTTAATCAGTCGGGCACAGCACCTACCGTAGGATATAAGCGTTATAATTTCCGTATTAATTCAGAACACCACATTGGCAAAATGTTCACCTTTGGGGAGAACTTATATATGGCTTCAAGCAATCAGACGTACGATAATAATGAAACAGGCAGTAGATCAAACTTGTTAAACGTTATCAGAATAGCGCCTTATATGCCGGTATACGATCCTACTACCAGCGACGGTTTTAGAGGTGTAAACGAGGTGCTGGATGGTGGCGACCCAACCAACCCACTTGAAGATCAAATAGTGAAAAATCCGGGCACCAGGTCAACTGTAAAGGTTTTAGGAACTGCTTATTTGGAAGTAAATTTGACCAGCTGGCTAAAATTTCGTTCAACTGCTGGTATAGATTATGCCAACGGATTAGATTATCGCTTTTCACCTATATTTAATGACGGCGGTACGATTGCCGGTTCCAGTGCAATTTTGGCCTCAATTACCAATAACCGGTCTGTTTCTACTGTTCAATTGTATACGCAGCAACTTTCCTTTGACAGGACCTTTGGCAATCATCATATTAATGCTATTGGTGTGTATGAATACCAGGGACAGCAAGTGCGTAACGAGAATGCAAACGGTAACCAGGCCTCCAATGAGCTCAAAACGCTCAACAATGCAAGCAATATCTCTTATCAATCATTGATTGGCAAAAACGCCCTCGTATCTTACCTGGGTCGTGTGAATTATGATTTTAAAGGAAAATATCTGTTGAGTGGTGCTATCCGGCAAGATGGACTATCTGTATGGGCCCCAGGCAAAAAATTTGCCGTATTCCCATCAGGCTCTGTAGGCTGGAGAGTGGATCAGGAAGATTTTATGAAAGGCGAAACAAAAATTTCCGAACTAAAGCTTAGAGCCGGTTATGGGGTTACTGGCCTTAATGGAACAATCTTAGGCAACACACCATGGTTGGTTGGGGTAAACGCCAATAGTGCCTATTATCCTTTTGGCAATTCGCTTAATTCAGGCCCCTCTTCCTCTATACAAAGCCTTGGAAACAAAAAATTGAACTGGGAGAAAACAAAGCAAATTAACATAGGCCTGGATTTAGGTTTATTCAATAATGCCTTTACTTTATCTGCGGAGTATTACCGGCGCAAAACAAATAACCTGATATTATCTGTACCTCTTCCCCCATCAGTTGGATATTTGAACTCCACTGTACCGGAAAATATTGCTTCAATGAGCAACAATGGTTTTGAATTGCAATTGGGCTATAATAAACGGCAGGGTGATTTTCAATGGAATGTAAGCGGTAACATTAGTGTTATTCAAAACAAGGTATTTAAATTAGCAGAAGGCGTTGCTAATATTGAAGCAGGGGCTGATGGTGATTTTACCGATGGTTTCAATGTTACCAATACTGAGCCTGGGAGTGCTATTCAATCTTTTTATGGCTGGCAGACAGAAGGCATCTTCCAGAACGCTGCGGATGTAACCAAACATGCAGTTCAAGCTGCTGGAACAGCTCCCGGCGACCTTAAGTTTAAAGATGTAAATGGCGACGGCGTAATTGATGCTAACGACCGTGTATTTTTAGGCAGTTTCATTCCAAAGTTTACCTATGCCTTAAACGCAGGGGCAAACTATAAGAATTTTGCCTTGTCTGTATTCTTCCAGGGTGTTCAGGGTAATAAGATATACAATGCTACCCGTACTGCAACAGAAGGTATGATTCGCTTTTTTAATGCCGGTACACAGGTATTGAACGCCTGGACGCCAACGAATACCAATACAAATATCCCCCGGGCAATATCTGCCGACCCGAACAACAATGCGCGACCTTCTCCCCGGTTTATTGAGGATGGCTCATACCTGCGCCTTAAAAACATAATTTTAAGCTATAATATACCTGACAAGTCTTTACAATCACTAACAAAAGGTGCTGTAAAGAATATAAGCATTTATATATCAGCACAAAACATCCTGACGTTTACAAAATATACCGGATTTGATCCCGAAGTAGGAAACAGAACACCAGGTTCATCATCAATAACCAACGGTATTGACTATGCTGTTTATCCTCAACCAAAGGGATACCAGATAGGCATCAATGCAAATTTTTAAAAGAAAAAATGTAATTTTTTAAATCAATAATATGAAACGAAATATAAAATCGCTGATTGCTTCAATTATCATAGTACTGTTTGTGATAATTGCCTGCAATAAAAAGCTAAATGTACTCGATCAAAATAACCCCACCACAGAGAGTTATTTTAATAACGCAGCAGAACTGCAAAACGGTGTAAATGCCGTATATTCAACTTTGCGTTCCGGAAATTTGTGGGGCCGTTCGGCGTTTTATGCCCATGATATGAGGGGCGGCGAAACGGGATCAGGTGGGCCTCAGTTAAGTTCGGGATTTCAGGAGCTATTGCTTCAACCTTCTCCATCAACTACTAACCAAGTGATAGCAGAGATGTGGACGGGATACTATCAAATGATTAACAGGGCTAACCTGGTAATTTCAAAAGCGCCGAGTATAACCGATAATACAGCACAGAGAGATGTAACGGTGGGCGAAGCTGAATTTTTACGTGCATGGTCTTATTTTGAACTAGTTGTTCATTATGGTGATTTGCCGCTTTACACTGAACCTGTTACAACTATTACAGGTTATAAAGCTAAGTCACCGGCTGCTGATGTTTACGTGTTAATTCTTAGTGACTTAACTGATGCAGTTTCAAAATTACCACCTGTTGCGGCGGATCAGGGCCGTGCTACAAGTGGAGCAGCATATGCAATGTTAGGCAGAGTTAATATGCAAAAAGGTGATTATTCAGCTGCAAAAACAGCCCTCTTGAATGTCTATAATAAATATTCGCTTGTTCCTAATTTTTCTGACAATTTTGATGGCGATGTTAAGATAGGAGGCGCTCAGCTAAACGGGAGCCAGAACGAGTTTAATGCAGAATCTATTTTTGAATTACCTATGGTTGACAAAGGAGATAACAACTTTAACTGGGGATATGTGGGTGAAGGTGCTACTGCAGATGCAAGTAGTATGCGCAGCCAGGAATATGGCATAGTATGGGGCAATGTCATTCCTTCTAATCAGATACTTAATGAATTTGAAGCCAACGACCCAAGATATAAATTCACTTTTTTCGAACCGGGGGATAAATATAATTCGGCTAAATCTCCAAATGCTGATGGCTCTATTGATACTGTTTTAACAGAACCCAATATGAACGTTGCAGCAAGTAATCATAAGGGAGTGGTGAAAAAAAGAGTATACAGAAAATATTCGGTTTTACCTTATACAAATGACGGGTTCCATCCTGATGGTATAAACAAAAGGCTAATTCGGTATGCGGATGTATTGTTGATGCTGGCTGAATGTGAAGCCGAAGTGGGAACTCCTGCCCAGGCAGCCAGTTACATCAATGAAGTACGTAGCCGTGCGAGTGTACACATGCCGCCTGTTGCGCCAGCATCGCATGATGCGGCAATAGCAGCAGTGATGCATGAAAACGCTGTTGAGTTTGCTGGTGAAGAACGTAGTAATGTGAATATTTTACGTTGGAGGGCAAAAGGGTACTACCCATCCATCCGGCCTGATCTAACACCAGGACAGGTGTCTTTGTTTCCAATTCCGGCGAGCGAAACTTCTGCCAACCCTTTAATAAAATAACGGTTGAAAGTTTATTAATAAAAATAGAGGCTGTCCATTGATAGCCTCTATTTTGTTTTTGTGAAACAGGTAATATTAATCTAAGTTCGTTTTTAAATGATTGAAATCATTATGTCATATTTGTTCAATTATAGTGCTCGCCAACTCAAATATAAAGTTCATAACATTATCCTTTCAATAATACTGGTGGCGTACTTCTTTATTTCCTGCAAACATAAGGCGCTTCCCAACCAGGATATGATTGATTTGTTAAAAACAGCAGCACAAAATTTTAACCATCCGGATAACGTTTTTTCTCCGGAATCAGTAGTGAAGCATTGCGATGCTGTTATAGATAGCTCATTCAACCGAGAAGAAGTAATCAACGCTTTTGACAGAAAGGGAAATGCGCTGCTCCAGTTAGGCGAAGAACAAAAAGCGATTGATATTTTCGAATATTTACTTAAAAAAATTCCGCCGGGCGATATTTTACAAAGACAACAAGTGCTGAAAGATTTGGCTATTGCTTATATCCGCCTGGGCGAAAGAAAGAATTGTATTAATATGCATGGCGCGGAATCCTGCATCTATCCTATTTCGAAAAATGGAATGCACAAGGATAAAACAGCCGCTGAAAAAGCGATTGAAATATATAAAATATTGTTGGCGGATGATCCCGGTGACCTGGAATCAAGATGGTTGATGAATATAGCAGACATGACTACCGGTGGATATCCGCAACAAGTTCCGCCGCAATTTCTGTTAAAGGTTAGTAATGATGATACCATGCATCTTGTAAAACCATTTACTGATGTGGCGGCAAATATGGGACTGAATTTTAAATGCCAGGGGGGCGGAAGCATTGTGGATGATTTCAACAATGATGGCTACCCCGATGTGATAATTAGTAGCTGGGATCTTACAGAACCCATGCACTATTACCGAAACAATGGCAACGGAACTTTTACAGATGCATCCGATTCATCCGGACTAGGGTATTTAACCGGCGGATTGAATATGATGCAAACCGATTATAACAATGATGGCTTCAAAGATATTTTCGTTTTGAGGGGCGGCTGGAAGGGGAAGTTTGGGAAAACGCCCAATTCCCTATTAAGAAACAATGGCAACGGCACATTTACAGATGTAACGAAAGAAAGCGGCTTATTGTCATTTCATCCCACCCAAACCGCCACATGGGCAGATTTTAATAATGACGGCTGGCTCGATGTGTTTATTGGAAATGAAACGATCCCTGGTGAAGAAGTACATCTATGTGAATTATATTTGAATAATAAGAATGGAACTTTTACTGAAGTAGCCGCCAGGGCAAGTTGTGCCATAACTGATTTTGTAAAAGGAGTTACTTCCGGTGACTATAATAATGATGGCCTCCCGGATATTTTTATCTCTACCTTCACCGGGAATAAAATATTACTAAAAAACGAATCAACAAAAGGAGGTGCTATTAAGTTTACAGACGTAAGTGAGCAGGCTGGTGTTAGCAAAAATCAGCGCCGTAGTTTTCCTACCTGGTTTTGGGATTATGACAATGATGGGTGGCTGGATATACTGGTGTGTGGCTATGAGTTTACCGGTTCATTGGCCAGTTATGCCGGAGCTGAAGCTATTCAGGCACCTGTTAACAATGCGGGCAAAGTGTTTTTGTTTAGGAACAAACATGATGGAACTTTTGAAGACGTGTCCTCTAAAGTGGGTTTAAATAAAATTGCTTTTGCGATGGGAGGAAATTTTGGCGACATCGACAATGATGGCTATCTTGATTTTTACCTTGGAACAGGAAATCCTTCTTTTAAATCTATTGTACCCAACAAGCTGTTTAAAAATTTAAATGGTACGAGCTTTTTAGACGTTACTACTTCAGCCCGTGTGGGCAATTTACAAAAAGGCCATGGAGTGTCGTTTGTTGATCTCGATAATGACGGCAATGAAGATATCTATATTAAGATGGGTGGCGCTTATAAAGGGGATGCCTATGAAAATTCACTTTACCTAAACCCTGGCCAAAATCACAACCACTGGATTAATCTTTCATTGCAGGGACAGGTATCAAACAGGGCTGCAATTGGCGCAAAAATAAAGGTCACTTTTAAAGAGAATAATGTTGAACGAGCTGTTTACAGGGAGGTGAATTCCGGGGCAAGCTTTGGATCTAACCCACTTTTGCAACACATCGGCATTGGACAGGCAACCGCAATTGAAAAAATAGAAATTACCTGGCCGGTTACGGGAAGGGTGCAGGTATTTGACAATCCGCCAATCGAAATAAATATTAAAATTAACGAAGAGAATAATAAATTGACTACTTACCGACTGGCCCGTTTGGATTTTGTTTCAGGAAAGCATGCGTTGGTAGAATGCTTACCAAAATAAAACCGACTTGCTGTTCTTGTTATAACATGGCTTTATTGTCGTGTAATCGTTCAAAATATAATCATGTATTTACAGAGCGCTGGTGTATTAATTATTCTGTAAGATTATAAAAAAGTGAACAGAATTTTTCAGGCATTATTTTTTTGATAAGAACATTCAACAGCAGTTTATAATTCTTGGTACCCTTTTTATACTGCTGTCCTAAATCTGTATTGTCTTCTTCCACCTTGAATTGTTGCTCTACATTCGCAACAGCTCTACCAGGCGCAATCATGTACAGTTTTTTCAAGGTGGGTGGCGATCATAATGTTCGTGAGTTTAAGTCAGAGTGCGAACGGCAAATATTTTTTTGGATTATTATTTACTTGATGGAAAAAAAATGACAAGTTTAGCACTTTATTGAGTAAACGAACAATATGCATTTCAATCAAGGCAACAGTTTGATTACTGGTTTTACATATATGGCCTGTTTTAGTTATCAGTTGCATTGGTTTATAGCTGTAGGGCTGGTATTGTTTTTACAGTCAGTCGCACGCTAAATCATCCACTGCATTTTATTCGTTGACAAAATTACCATCACCTGGACGACACGGTGAAACGCAGAAATTAGCATCTTTTTTATAAATACAAGATGGTGAAGATCATCAGTAGCCGAGCAAGAACTTACAGAAATGTTTACTGCAGCGCCACGACAGGGCATACCCATAAAATATAAAATAGCTGCCTGGTAAATCAGTAAATAAAGCCAGGGCGCTACCGCAAAGAAAGTTTTTTTAGCAAAATCCTTTTTACTTCTTGATACGTTTACAGATGAACCATCACTCATAATTAAATAACCGCCTTCACCTTTAATGTATTTTTCTACTTCGTTGATATTTACCACATGCGAATGATGCACCCTGATAAATGGATAGTCTTCCAGTATTTCTTCCATCTCTTTTAAACTACGGGAAGCAATTATTTTACGTTTATCTTTTAAGAATAGCATGGTGTAATTAGGGGTTGCTAAACAACTTAAAAGTCTTAGTATATTTGAGTTATAGCGAAAAAAAAGCGAATTACATGCAAATGAATTCAACGAAAGTCTCCAAAAAGTGTGCATCTACTCCAAAATATCTCAGT
>Ga0209511_1002108_pt1 | contig 16716 bp, 12 predicted proteins | sample SSSSmetaG_FD_184141 | JGI IMG/M metagenome (GOLD analysis project Ga0209511, IMG submission 184141) | Glacier valley bacterial and archeal communities from Borup Fiord, Nunavut, Canada, to study Microbial Dark Matter (Phase II) - ​SSSS... | ecosystem: Environmental > Aquatic > Freshwater > Ice >...
GGCCGCGGCCCCGTGGGCGGCACGGTGCCCCGAACGCAAAGGCTGACTGGGGCGTTGCGATGCTGCGCTGCGGTGGACGGCCGCGCGGTGGTTGACTAAGCCGGACTCATTTCGGCATAGCCGCGCCGATGCGGTGGGGACTGATTGACAACAAGGGCCCGTCCCATGCGTCTCGCCGTTCTCCTTGCCAGCCTGCTGGTGCTCGCCAGTTGTGGCAAGAAGGACGACGGCAAGGGCGCGCCGCCGCCGGGCGCTCCGGGCGGTCCCCCGCCCGAGGTCACCGTCGCCCATCCGCTGGCCAAGCCGATCGTCGACTGGGACGACTATACCGGACGCTTCGAGGCGATCGACCGGGTCGACGTCCGGCCGCGGGTGTCGGGGTACCTCCAGTCGTTGAAGTTCCGCGACGGCCAGTTCGTCCGCAAGGGCCAGCTGCTGATGACGATCGATCCACGGCCGTTCCAGGCCGTGCTCGACCAGGCCAAGGCCGACGAGGCCCGCTATGTCGCCGCCGCGGCGGTGGCGCAGACGGCGTTTGCGCGCTCGAAGCAGCTGCTCGACCTCAAGGCGGTCAGCCAGGAGGAGTTCGACAACGCCCAGGCGACGCTGCGGCAGGCGCAGGCGCAGCTCGGCGCGGCGCGCGCGGCGACCAAGGCGAAGGCGCTCGATGTCGAGTTCACCCGCGTCACCGCGCCGGCATCGGGGCGCGCGTCGGATCGCAAGGTCAGCGTCGGCAACTACGTTACCAGCGGCACGACGGTGCTGACGACGATCGTCTCGCTGAACCCGATCCACTTCGTGTTCACGGGGTCGGAAGCGGTCTACCTCAAGTACCAGCGCGCCAACCGCGCCGGCACGCGGCCGTCGTCGCGCGTCGCGGCGAACCCGGTCGATATCCGGCTGGCCGACGAGACGACGTACCGCTGGCACGGGCGAATGGACTTCGTCGATAACGCGATCGACCTCGGCTCGGGAACGATCCGCGGACGGGCGGTGGTCAGGAACCCCGACGGGCTGCTGACGCCGGGCATGTTCGGTCACATGCGCCTGCTCGGCTCGGGCGCCTACCAGGGCCTGCTGATCCCCGAGGATGCCGTGGTCACCGACCAGACGCGCAAGACGGTGCTCGTCGTCGGCCCCGACGGCAAGGTCGCGCAGCGCGTCCTCGACCTCGGGCCGATCGTCGACGGTCTGCGCGTCGTCCGGTCGGGCCTGCGCGCGGACGACAGCGTCATCATCGCCGGGGTCCAGCGCGCCCATGCCGGAGCTCCGGTCAAGATCGTGCAGGGCAAGATCACGCCGCCCGACCCCGGTTCGGCTCCGACGATGCCGGCGTTCACCGAGCCGCCGGCGACGTCGGCAACGAGCGCGGCGGCGGTGCGCTAGGCGATGCGCTTCTCGCACTTCTTCATCGATCGGCCGATCTTCGCCGGGGTCATCTCGATCCTGATCGTCCTTATCGGCGTGTTCGCCTATCCGTCGCTGCCGGTCGCGCAATATCCCGAGATCGCGCCGCCGACGATCGCCGTGTCCGCGTCGTATCCCGGCGCGTCGGCCGAGGTGCTCGGCAATACCGTCGCCGCCCCGCTCGAGCAGGAGATCAACGGCGTCGAGAACATGCTCTACATCACGTCGTCGGCGACCGGCGACGGGCAGGTGACGATCAACGTCGTCTTCAAGCTCGGCACCAACCTCGATACCGCACAGGTGCTCGTGCAGAACCGCGTCCAGTCGGCGCTGCCGCGGCTGCCGCAGGAGGTCCAGCAGCTCGGCGTTCAGACGCGCAAGAACACGCCGGACATCCTGATGGCTGTCTTCCTGCTGTCGCCGGACCACAGCCACGATGTCCAGTACCTGTCCAACTACGCGACGATCCAGGTTCGCGACCGGCTGCTCCGCCTGCCGGGCATCGGCGGGATCAACGTGTTCGGCGTCCGCGATTATGCGATGCGGATCTGGATCGACCCCGAGAAGGCGGCCGCGCGCAACCTCAATGCGAGCGAGATCGTGGCCGCGCTGCGGGCGCAGAACGTCCAGGTCGCCGGCGGCAGCGTCGGTGCGCCGCCGTTCGCGCGCGGCGGGTCGGGGTTCGAGCTCAGCGTCCAGACGCAGGGCCGGCTGACGACCCCGCAGCAGTTCGGCGACGTCGTCATCAAGGCCGGTCCCGACGGCGCCCTGACCCGCGTCAGCGACGTCGCGCGGATCGAGGTCGGGGCGCAATCGTACTCGACCAACGCCTACGTCAACGGCGAGCAGGGCATCGGGCTCGGCATCACCCAGCTGCCGGGGTCGAACGCGCTGGCGACCGCGGCGTCGATCGTCAGGACGCTCGAGGAGGCGAAGAAGGACTTCCCGCCGGGCGTCGCCTATTCGATCCCATATAACCCGACGACGTATGTCCAGGCGTCGATCGACAGCGTCCAGCAGACACTGATCGAAGCGGTCGCGCTCGTCGTCCTCGTCGTGCTGGTGTTCCTGCAGAGCTGGCGCGCGGCGTTGATTCCGGTGCTGGCGATCCCCGTCTCGCTGATCGGCACCTTCGCGGTGATGGCGGCATTCGGTTATTCGCTCAACAACCTGTCGCTGTTCGGGCTGGTGCTGGCGATCGGCATCGTCGTCGACGACGCGATCGTCGTCGTCGAGAACGTCGAGCGCGAACTGCGAAACGGCCTCAGCCCCCACGACGCGGCGTTCGCGACGATGGACGAGGTCGGCGGCGCGCTGATCGCGATCGCGCTGACGCTGTGCGCGGTGTTCATCCCGACGGCGTTCATCAGCGGCATCTCGGGGCAGTTCTACAAGCAGTTCGCGCTGACGATCTCGTCGGCGACACTGATCTCGGCTCTCGTCTCGCTGACGCTGTCGCCGGCGCTCGCGGCGCTGCTGCTCAAGCCGTACGAGAAGGAGCACGACGAACCGCACGGGCCGTTCGCCTTCGTCCAGCGCGCGGCGAACGGTTTCAACCGCGGCTTCGACTGGCTGTCCGACCGCTATGGACGGCTCACCGCGCGCACGGTGCGGACGATCGGGCTGGTGCTCATCGCCTATGTCGTCCTGCTCGGGCTGGCGGGCTGGCGGTTTGCCGCGACTCCGGCGGGGTTCATCCCGGCGCAGGACCAGGGCTATTTGATCGGCGTCATCCAGATGCCGCCGGGCTCGACGCTCGAGCGGACCGATGCGGTGCTGCAGGCGACGGTCAAGCGCGCGCTCAAGGTGCCGGGCGTCAACCACATCGTCGACATCGCCGGGCTCGACGGCGCGAGTTTCTCGAACGCGCCCAACGCGGCGACGATGTTCCTCGCACTCGACGGCTTCGCGATGCGCAAGGACCACCATCAGACGGGCGAGTCGATCCTCGGCGACCTGCGGAAGTCGCTCGGCGGCATCGACGCGGCCAACGTGCTCGTCATCGCGCCGCCGCCGGTCCGCGGCATCGGCACCGGCGGCGGGTTCAAGATGATGGTCCAGGACCGCGCCAACGCCGGGCCCAAGGCGCTCGAGGCGGCGACGACGGCGATGATGATGAAGGCCAACGGCACGCCGGGGCTGACGAGCGTCTTCACGCTGTTCAACACCGGTACGCCGCGGCTGTTCGCCGACATCGACCGCGAAAAGGCGCAGCAGCTGGGCGTCGCTCCGTCCGACGTGTTCTCGACGCTGAGCACCTATCTCGGGTCGAGCTACATCAACGACTTCAACCTGTTCGGGCGGACGTGGCGGGTGACCGCGCAGGCCGACGCGCCGTTCCGCCACCAGCCGTCGGACATCGTCAACCTCAAGACGCGGTCGGCGTCGGGCACGATGGTGCCGATCGGGTCGGTCGCGACATTGAAGGACGACAGCGGCCCGTACCGCGTCGTCCGCCACAACCTCTATCCGGCAGCCGAGCTGCAGGGCGACACCAAGCCCGGCTTCTCGTCGGGGCAGGCGTTGAAGGCGATGGAGGATCTTGCGGCCAAGACATTGCCGACCGGGTTCGGCTTCGAATGGACCGAGCTCGCCTATCAGCAGAAGACGCAGGGCAATACTGCCGCGATCGTGTTCGCGCTCGCCGTGGTGTTCGTCTTCCTGCTGCTTGCGGCGCAATACGAATCCCTCGTGCTGCCGTTCGCGGTCATCCTGATCGTGCCGATGTGCCTGCTGGCGGCGATCGTCGGCGTCAACATTCGCGGTTTCGACAACAACATCCTGACCCAGATCGGGCTGGTCGTGCTTGTCGGGCTGGCGGCCAAGAACGCGATCCTGATCGTCGAGTTCGCCAAGCAGGCCGAGGAGCGTGGGCAAGACCGCTGGCATGCGGCCGAGAGCGCGGCGCGGACCCGGCTGCGGCCGATCCTGATGACGTCCTTCGCGTTCATCCTGGGCGTCGTTCCGCTCGTGTTCGCGAGCGGCCCGGGGCAGGAGATGCGCCAGGCGCTCGGTACGGCGGTGTTCTTCGGCATGATCGGCGTGACGATCTTCGGCCTGCTGTTCACGCCGGTGTTCTACGTCATCGCGAGCTGGCTCACGTCCAAGCTGCCCGACGTCCATGTCGGTCTGCGCCGCAAAGCCGGCGCCCCGCTCGCCGCGAACGCCGCGACCCCGGAGCCGGCCGAATGAAGCGTGCGCGGTTGGCCCTGGCGGCGCTTTCGGCGCTGGCGCTCGCCGGGTGCGCGGTCGGGCCGAACTTCCACCCCGCGCCGACGCCGCCGGTCGCGGCCGGACGTTTCGCGGCAAGCGGGACGATCGCGGTGTCGAACGAGCCGCTGCCCGACCGGTGGTGGACGCTGTACGACGATCCTGCGCTCGACGGGCTCGTCCGCCAGGCGCTGACGGCGAATACCGACCTGCGTGTCGCGACCGCCAACCTGCGCCGCGCGCGGGCGGTTTTGCGCGAGACGCGCAGCCAGCGCCTGCCGACGACGGGGCTTTCGGCTTCGGCGAGCTATCTGCGCAGCAACGGCGCGAGCGGCAGCGGCGGGGTCGGGACAGGCGGGACGGGAACCGGCACGACCGGGACGGGAACGACCGGTACGGGCACGACGGGAACGGGCGCTACGGGCACCGGCACGACGGGCACCGGCATCACCGGCGGCGGCTACCAGGGCGCGTTCTACTCGGCAGGCCTCGACGTCAGCTACGAGCTCGACCTGTACGGCCGCGTCACGCGCGACATCGAGGCGTCGCGCGCCGATGTCGCCGCGCAGGCGGCGCAGCGTGACACGGTGCGGACCAGCGTCGCGGCCGAGACCGCGCGCGCCTACGCCGACGCCTGTTCGGCCGCGCTCCAGCTCGGCGTCGCGCAGAAGTCGCTCCAGCTCCAGCAGCAAACGGTCGAGCTGACCGAGAACCTCGCGTCGGCCGGGCGCGGGACGCCGCTCGACACGTCGCGGGCGCGGGCGCAGTACGAGCAGGTCCGCGCGACCCTCGCGCCGTTCGCCGCGCAGCGCCGCGACGCGCTGTTCCGGCTGAGCGTGCTGACCGGCGCGCCGCCCGAAACCTTTCCGCCTGCGGCAGCCGCGTGCACGTTTCCGCCGCAGCTCAAGCACCCGGTTCCGGTCGGCGACGGCACGGCGCTGCTCAAGCGCCGGCCCGACATCCGCCAGGCCGACCGGGCGCTCGCCGCCGCGACGGCACGAATCGGGGTCGCAACCGCGAGCCTCTATCCGCGGATCAGCCTCGGCGGGTCGGTCGGCACGTCGGGGATCACGCTGGGCCAGCTGACAAGCGACGGCGGGTTCCGCTTCAACGTCGGTCCGCTGCTGAGCTGGACCTTTCCCAATATTACCGTAGCCCGCGCACGCATCGCCCAGGCGCAAGCGGCCGACGAGGCGGCGCTCGCGAGCTTCGACGGCACCGTGCTGACCGCGCTCCAGGAGACCGAGACGGCGCTGAGCGATCTTGCGGCCGAGCTCGACCGGCAGGCGGCGCTGCGTTCAACGCGCGACTTCAGCGCCGAAGCGGCACGGATCGTCAACCTGCGCTACGGCGCGGGCGCGGAGAACTTCCTTGCCGTGCTCGACGCGCAGCGAACGCTGGCAACCGCGGAGGCGGCGCTCGCGAGCTCGCAGGCGGTGCTCGTCGGCGATCAGGTCGCGGTGTTCAAGGCGCTCGGCGGTGGCTGGGAAGACGCGCCCGAAACAATAGTTTCAACGCATTGACGCGCTGAGCGCGCATCCGTCGTGATCCTTAGGCCGTATCGGTATACGGTTGTTGAGGATGGTGAATGAAACCGACTGCGCTCGTTGCCCATCCCCATCCGATCGTCGCCGACGCGCTGGCGGCGCTCGTCGGCGCGGCGGGCTACACCGTTGTCCGGGTCCTCGACGCGGCGGCCGCGGCTGCTGCGCTCGAGACCGCACCGGCGCTCGCGCTGATCGCCGCCGCGTTCGAGGGGGCGAAGGCGCGCGCGCCGACGCGGACGTTGATCCTGGGCGACGCCGCGCGCGACGGCGTGGTGTCACTGACCGCAACGGCGCATGAGATCGCCGCGATCGTCGCCGGCACGGTCGCCGCTGGGTCGTCGCCGGCACTGACGCCGCGCGAGCGCGACGTCGCCCGCCTTGTCGCCGCCGGGCAGCGCAACCGCTCGATCGCCGCGTCGCTCGGCATTTCCGAGGGCACGGTCAAGATGCATCTCCACAACGTCTATACCAAGCTCAAGCTCGAGAGCCGGACGCAGCTCGCGATGTCCCCGGCCGCACGCTAGTCGAGGCGGCTGGTCGAGGCGGCTAGTCGAGGCGGGCGACCGACACCGTCATTGCGATCTGGCGGACCGCACCGCCGGTCGTCAGGAAGGCGATGTCGGCGGCGTCGCGGCCGGTCGCGATGCGGATCAGCCCGTCGCCGGGCGCGAGCCGCGTCGGGTCGGCAAGCCACCACTGGTCGTCGAGATAGACCTCCATCACCGCATGGAAATCCTCGGGAACCAGCCGCCATGCATACGCCCCGACCGCGCGCGCGGGAATGTTGGCCGCGCGGCACAGGGTGATCCCCAGATGCGTGAAGTCGCGGCAGACTCCGGCACGGTCGACGAACGTCGTCTCGGCGGTGGTCTCGGCGGTGCTGATGCCGTGAACGTAGTCGATGCTCGCATGAAGCCAGTCGAGGATCGCCGCGACGCGCGCGCCGCCGGGCAGGTGCGCGTCGAACTCGCGCGCGACGAAGCGCCCGAACTTGTCCGACGGGCAATAACGGCTCGGCAGCAGATACTCGAGCGCGCCAGTCGGCAGCTCGTCCCAGCGGTGCTGGCGGGCATCAGCGGGGATCGCGCGGCGCGGGGCGACGTCAACGACGGCGGTGTAGGCGAGCTCGACCTCCCCGGCCAAGTCGCCGCGCAGCAGCCGCGACCCGTCGGCGGCGGCGACCTCGACGAGCCGCGCACCTGGCCCGAGCGTCAGCGTCTCGGCGACGATGACCTGGTCGGGCGCGCCGAGCACCTGCAGCTTCGCCACCGCCTCGACCGGCGCGTCGAAGGCGTAGGCGAGGGTGCACTGCGCGAAGAGCCGCATGGAGCCTCAGGCATCGAGAGCGAGCGTGGCGAAGGTCGCGAGCCAGTGTTCGCCGGCATAGTCGCCGGCGACGTGGTCGAGACTGACCGCGATATGCCGGTCGGCGGCGGCATGCGCCACGGCAAAGACCGGGTGCGACGATGAAAGTTTCGTGGCAAGCGCCCGCCAGCACCACGCGCGGCTGAAGTTGAGGCCGTCGAGGTGCGCGATCTTGCCGTCGGCGCGGTCGGACGGCACCGCGGGGGTGAACAGCGCGGCGGGCTCCCCGGCGGCGGCGTGTGGGAGGAAGGCGTCGAACCACGCGATGAAATCGCCGGCATCGAGAATGCGGCTCATCGCCAGCGCTTCACACAGCACCGGTGACAGGAAGGCATCGCCGTCGGGTTCCCAGCCCTGCGCGTCGCGGTCGCCGGCGTACCAGTCGTGGATGCGGGCCACGACGAGCGCGGCGAGCGCAGGGTCGTGGGCGACCGCCCAGTCGTGCGCGAGGACGCACGCAAAGGCGGTGTTGGCATGGCTTCCGGTCCGGATCGGATAGGTCGCGCGCGGCAGGAACGCGGCGAATCGCGCGGCGAACGCGCGGGCGAGCGGGTCGAGCGCGGCCTGCGTCGCGCCGTCGGCAGCCCCGTGGAGCGCGAGGAGCCACGCCCAGCCGTACGGCCGCTCGAACCCGCCGCTGTTCGGCCGGTCGAGATAGGCGAGCTCGACGGCGAGCTTTGCCGGGGTGAAGGTGGTCGCCGCCAGCGGATCGATCCGCGCCGCGAGGGCGGGAAAGCGCTGCCGCAGCGTCAGCAGCAGCCACCAGCCGTGGACGCAGCTGTGCCAGTCGAAGCTGCCGAAGAACACCGGGTGCAGGGCGTTGGGCCGGCGCGCATCCGAACGATCGTTCAGGACATGATCGAGCTTGTGCGGGAACTCGCGCGCGACATGGCCAAGGGCGATCGTCGCGAACCGCGCGGCGGTGGCGGCGTCGAGAATCATCGGAAGGCAACCATGTTCATCAACGCCGTATTGAACGCGAGCAGGACGAGCGCCGTCGGAACCTGTGCGCGGATCACCGCCCAGCGGCTGTCGAGATCGAGCAGCGCAACGGGAACGAGGTTGAAGTTCGCTGCCATCGGCGTGCACAGCGTCCCGCAAAAGCCGCTGAGCATGCCGATCGCCGCGACCGGCGCGGGGTCGCCGCCGAAAGCGCCGACGAGCAGCGGCAGCCCGATCGCCGCGGTCATCACCGGGAAGGCGGCGAACGCGTTGCCCATTACCGCCGTCAGCCCCGCCATGCCGAGCGTATAGGCGGCGACCGCGGCGAGGCGGTCGCCGTGCGGCAGCAGCGGCGCGACCGTGCCGCCGATCACGCCGCCGACGCCTGCGAGCGCGAACACTGCGCCGAGCATCGCCAACGCCTGCGGCAGCACCGCCGCCCAGCCGACGGCGTCGAGCAGGCTGCGGCCTGCGTCGAGCGGGGCGCGCCAGCCCGGTCGCAGCCACGCGCCGCAGACGCCGAGCGCGATCACGACGCCGAGGCCGACCGCGACCAGCGTCACCTGCTTCGGGTCGACCAGCCCCGTCGCGGGTAGCGCGAACGTGCCGACCAGCGCGGTCGCGGGAACGATCAGTGCGGCGGCGAGCAGCCGGTTACCGTGACGTGCGGCTGCGGCCAGCGCGGCTCCGTCGTCGGCGGCGACCCTCCCGCGGCCGAGCGCACCGGCCCCCGCGAGGACAGCCAGCGCGACGACGATGGCGCCGCAGGCGGCGTCGCCGATCCGGTCGCCGGCGAGGAACACGGTCGCGAGCAGGCCCCAGAAGGCGGCGGTCCCGAACCGGCGCGGATTGGTGCGATCGACCAAGCCGAGCCCGGCGAACGCGGCGAACATCGCGCCCGTCAGCGCATACAGGAACGGCAGGCCGATCACCGCTGCAGGTCCCGGTCGAGCCACGCCAGCCGCGCGCCGTGGACGACGAGCGCGGCAGCCGCCGTCGGCAGCGCCCATACCGACAGGCCGAACGGCGTCACCGCGATGCCGCTGGCAGCGAGGAAGCCGCGGATCAGGAGGATCGACGCGACGGCGAGGAAGATGTCCTCGCTGAACAGCACCGCGACATTGTCGGTCGCTGCCGCCATGGCGCGCAGCCGCTGCCGCGTGGCGTGGGTGAGGGGCCGGGCGCGCTCAGCCGCCGCCTCGGCCATCGGCGCGACGAGCGGCCGGACGGTCTGCGCCTGGCCCGCGATCGCGATCAGCCCGAGCGCGGCGGTGACCTGGCGGGCGATGAAATAGACGCCGAGCAGCCGCCCCGGAGTCGCCGCGCCCATTCCGGCGATCAGCGTGCGCGCGCGCACCTGCAGCCCGTGGCGCTCGAGCAGGCCGATCACCGGCAGGACGAGCCAGATCACCGAGACGAAGCGGTTGGCCGCGAACCCCTTGCCGATCGCGGCGAGCACCGCGAGAGGAGCGAGGCCGGCCGCAAGCCCGGTGACGATCGCCGCCGCCACCACGACCGCGAGCGGGTTGAGCCGCAGCACAAACCCGGCAACGATCACCGCGATGCCAGCCAGGACGAGCACTCTAGCCGCCCATCGCGAAGGTCGCGCTCGCCCGCGCGCACAGGCTGGCGTCGCCGGTGATCCGGCACGTCGCGAAGCCGAGCGTCGCGCCGGCCCTGTCGACCTGCGGCACGAATTCGAGCCACTGCCCGATCCGCGCCGCGCCGAGATAGTCGACGTTGAGCCCGGCGGTGACGGGTCGCGACGCCGGCCGGGCACGAGCACAGGCGATGCCCATCGTATTGTCGGCGAGCGCCGCGATCAGTCCGCCATGGACGAGGCCGCGCGAGTTGCAGTGCGCCTCGGCGATCCACAGGCCGAGCGCACCGTCGGCTTCGCGGAACCACAACGGCTCCCACGGCGCGGTCAACGGACTGCTGCGCGAATGGCGGACGAAGCCGTCGGGCATCGTGCTCATTGCTCGCTCCCGTAACCGCCGCCGCCCGGCGTCTCGACGCAGAACAGGTCGCCGGCCGCCAGCTCGACCGTCGCGGTCGCGCCGAGCGTTTGGACCGATCCGTCGGCGCGGACGACCGACGTCGTCCCCGCTGCGCCGGTCCCGCCGCCGGCGAGCCCGAACGGCGGCACGCGGCGGCGGTTGGCGAGCATCGACACCGTTGCGGGCGCGCGGAAGCGCAGCCGCCGGTCGGTGCCGTCGCCGCCGCGCCACCGCCCGTTGCCACCCGACCCGGTTCGGACGGCGAAGCGCTCGATGAGCACGGGGAAGCGACTCTCGAGCACCTCGGGGTCGGTCAGGCGGCTGTTGGTCATGTGCGTCTGGACCGCGCTCGTCCCGGCGAAACCCGGCCCGGCACCCGATCCGCCGGCGATCGTCTCGTAGTACTGGAACGCATCGGACCCGAACGTCAGGTTGTTCATCGTGCCTTGCGCTCCCGCCATGACGCCCAATGCGCCGAGCAGCGCGTCGGTGACGACCTGGCTGACCTCGACATTGCCCGCGACGACGGCGGCGGGATACGCCGGGTCGAGCATCGACCCCGGCGGGATCACGAGCGTAATCGCGCGCATGCAGCCGTCGTTCAACGGGATGTCGTCGTCGATCAGGCAGCGGAAGGCGTAGAGCACGGCGGCGCGCACGACGCTCCGCGGCGCGTTGAAGTTGTCGTGCTGCTGGCTGCTCGTACCGGTGAAGTCCACCGTTGCGGCCCCGCCGTCGGCGTCGATCGTCACCGCGACACGGACCACCGCGCCGCTGTCGAGTTCGTAGGCGAAGCTGCCGTTCGACAGCGTTCGGATCGCGGCGCGCACCGCGGCCTCGGCGTTGTCCTGGACGTGCCCCATGAATGCGGTCACGGTCGGCGTTCCAGCCTCGGCACACAGCGCGCGCAGCTCGCCCGCGCCGCGGACGCAGGCGGCGACCTGCGCCTTCAAGTCGCCGACGTTGCGGTCGGGGTCGCGCGCCGGCCACGGTCCGGACGCCAGCAGGTCACGGAGCGCCGCCTCGCGGAACGCGCCGCCGGCGACGAGCAGGAAGTCGTCGATCAGCACGCCCTCCTCGGCGATGGTCGTACTTGCCGCCGGCATCGAACCGGGTGCGATCCCGCCGATGTCGGCGTGGTGTCCGCGCGCGGCGACGAAGAAGGCGCGTTCACCGTCGATGAAAACCGGCATGATGACGGTGATGTCGGGCAGGTGGGTGCCGCCGTTGTAGGGCGCGTTGAGCGCGACGACGTCGCCCTTTGCAAGCGAGTCGCCGCGCGTACGAACGATCGCCGCGACGCTCTCGCCCATCGAGCCGAGGTGGACCGGCATGTGCGGCGCGTTGGCGACGAGCGCCCCCGCGGCGTCGAATAGCGCGCAGCTGAAGTCGAGCCGCTCCCGGATGTTGACCGACGCCGCGGTCGATTGCAGCGCGACGCCCATCGCCTCGGCGATGCCCATGAAGCGGTGATTGAACAGTTCGAGGCGAACGGGGTCTGCGGCGGTGTCGGCCGGGTGCGGGGACTGGCATGCCGCGTGGTCGAGGAGCAGGTTGCCCGACGCATCGACGGTCATCGTCCAGCCGGGTTCGACGATCGTCGTCGCCGAGGCATCGACCACGATCGCGGGACCGGGCACGGCGAAGGCCGCGGGCAGCGACGCCCGGTCGAACAGCGGCACGGAGCGCGGCGCGCCGGCGACGATCATCGTCACGGTCAGGGGCTTCGGGGGCGCGGTGCCGGGGGCAGCGATGGTCGCGGCAGCGTCCGACCGCGCCACCGCCTCGACGCGCACCGCATCGATCACCAGTGGCGTGTCGGCGGCGAAACCGAAGCGGGCGCGGTGCTGCGCGGCGAAGGCGGCCGCCATCGCGGCCGGCGTGTCGAGCGCGACCGCGAGCGGCGTGTCGGTTCCGGCGTAACTGACGAGCGCCGTGACGACGATCTCCGCCCCGCCGACCGCCGACCGCGCGGCGGCGGTCAGCGTCGCGACGATGGCCGAAACATCGGTCCCGAGCGGCGCGTCGACGCTCGCCTCGCGGACCGCGCGCTCGTCGGCAAGGCCGATGCCGAGCGCCGACAGCACCCCGGCGAACGGCGACACCAGGACGCGGCCGATGCCGAGTGCGGCGGCGACCCTGCACGCGCACTGCCCTGCCGCGCCGCCCATCGCGACCAAGGTATAATTGGCGACCTCGTGTCCGCGCTCGATGGACACCGCCCGGATTGCCCGCGCGACGGTGGCGACAGCGATGTCGAGCACCCCTTCCGCCGCAGCGACCGGGCTCAGCCCCGCGGCCGCCCCCAGCGCAGCGAACCCGGCCGCGACGGCGTCGGCGTCGATCGGCTGGTCGCTCGCGGGGCCGAACAGTGCGGGAAAATGCGCGGGCTGGATGCGGCCGAGCAGGACCTGCGCGTCGGTCACCGTCAGCGGCCCGCCGCCGCGGTACGCCACCGGCCCCGGCACCGCGCCCGCGCTCTCAGGGCCGACGCGCAGCCGCGTGCCGTCCCACCGCGCGATCGATCCGCCGCCGGCCGCGACCGTGTCGATCGCCAGCATCGGCGTACGGAGCCGGACCCCGGCGACAAGCGTCTCGGTCGCGCGTTCGAAGCTGCCGGCCCAGTGCGACACGTCGGTCGAGGTGCCGCCCATGTCGAAGCCGATCAGCTGTTCGTAGCCGGCGGCGAGCCCAACCGAAACCATGCCGACGACGCCACCCGCCGGCCCCGACAGCACCGCGTCCTTGCCGCGGAACGCGCTCGCCGCCACCAGCCCGCCGTTCGACTGCATGAAGTGGAGCGGCACATCGCCAAGTCCGGCCGCGACCCCGTCGACGTAGGTGCGCAGGGCGGGCGACAGATACGCGTCGACGACCGTGGTGTCGCCGCGCGGCACGAGCTTGATCGTCGGCGACACCTCGTGGCTGACCGACACCTGCGTGAAGCCGATGCTGTGCGCGACCGCGGCGACCTGCGCCTCGTGCGCCGCGAAGCGCCAGCCGTGCATCAGGACGACGGCAACGGCGCGGGCTCCGGCGGCGAAGGCGGCGCGCAGCCCGGTCTCGGCTCCGGCCTCGTCGAGCGGGATCAGGACCTCGCCCTCGGCGGTCACCCGCTCGTCGATCTCGACGACGTGGGCGTACAGCGGATCGGGCAGCTTGATCGCGCGGTCGAACAGCCGCGGCCGCGCCTGATGGCCGATGCGCAGCGCGTCGCCGTGTCCGCGCGTGATCGCGAGGCACACCGGCACGCCGCACCGCTCGAGCAGTGCGTTCGTCGCGACGGTCGTCCCCATGCGGACGCCGCGGACCGCCGCGTCGCCCGCCAGCCGCCGAATGCCCTCGAGCGCGGCGTCGGCGTAGGCGGGCGACGCCGACAGCAGCTTGGCGGTGACGATCCCGCCGCCCGGCGGCCATGCGACGATGTCGGTGAACGTTCCGCCGCGGTCGATGGCGAAGCGCCACCCCATCAGTTGACGAGCGGCTGGCGGCGGAAGCTGAGCGCCTCGGCAATGTGGATGCGCGTCACCGTCTCGGCCCCGGCGAGATCGGCGATGGTGCGGGCGACGCGCAGCACCCGGTGATAGCCGCGCGCCGACAGCTTGAGCGCCTGTGTCGCCTGGACGAGCAGCTTCTGCCCCGCCGCGTCGGGCGTCGCGACCGCCTCGAGCAGCTTGCCGTCGGCCTCGGCATTGGTCCGGACCCCGGCATCGGCATATCGCGCCGTCTGCCGCGCCCGCGCCGCACCGACCCGGGCTCGGACGGTGGCGCTGTCGTCGGCTGGTGGCGGCAGCGTCAGGTCGGCGGCGCTGACTGCGGCGACGTCGACATGGAGGTCGATTCGGTCGATCAGCGGCCCGGAGATGCGCCCCTGATAGTCCGCCGCGCACTTCGGCGCACGGGCACACGCCAACGATGCGTCCGCCAGGTGCCCGCAGCGGCATGGGTTCATCGCCGCAATCAGCTGGACCCGCGCCGGGTAAGTGACGTGGAGCGCGGCGCGGCTGACGGTGATGTGGCCGGTCTCGAGCGGCTGGCGCAGCGAGTCGAGGACGCTGCGTTGAAACTCGGGCAGCTCGTCGAGGAACAGGACGCCGAGATGCGCGAGGCTGACCTCGCCCGGCCGCGCCCGTGCCCCGCCGCCGACGAGCGCCGGCATCGACGCGCTGTGGTGCGGGCTGCGGTAGGGGCGCGAGCGGCGCAGCTTGCCGCCCTCCAGCTCGCCCGCCATCGACGCGACCATCGACACCTCGAGCGCCTCGGCCGGCGTCAGGTCGGGGAGGATGCCGGGCAGTGCGGCGGCAAGCAGCGACTTGCCCGACCCCGGCGGCCCGCTCATCAGCAGGTTGTGGCCCCCGGCGGCGGCGATCTCGAGCGCGCGCTTGGCGGTCTCCTGCCCCTTGACCTCGCCCAGATCCGGCCCGCCGCGGACGATCTCGGCGACGCTGCGCACCGGCGGCGACAGCAGCTGCGTCCCCTTCAGATGGTTGATGAGCGACAGCAGGTCGGGCGCGGCGATGACGTCGACCTCACCCGCCCATGCCGCCTCGCCGCCCTGCGCGGCCGGGCAGATCAGCCCGAGGTCGGCCCCGGCGGCGAACAGCGCGGCGAGCAGCACGCCGGGAACCGTCGCCAGCCGCCCGTCCAAGCCGAGCTCGCCGACGACGATGAACCCGCTCAGCATCTCGGCATCGACGACGCCCATCGCCGCAAGCAACCCGAGCGCGATCGCGAGGTCGTAGTGCGACCCCTCCTTGGGAAGGTCGGCCGGCGACAGGTTGACGATGATCCGCTTGGGCGGGAGCGCCAGCCCGATCGCGTCGAGCGTCGCCTGGACCCGTTCGCGGCTCTCCTTGACCGCCTTGTCGGGCAGCCCGACGACGACGAAGGTCGGCTGCCCGCCCGCTACCTGGACCTGCACGTCGACCGCGCGTGCCTCGAGCCCGAGGAACGCGACCGTGCCGACATGTGCGACCATGATACTCACGCCCCCGCTACCCGGGGCGACTGTAGCGGGGGCGCGGGGCGGGGCAAGCGGGAGGGCAAAACCTACCGAAGTTCACACGAAAGTCACACCCGCGACGGGTCGCGCGCCATTTGCCGCTGCCCCCGATCCGGAAGGTGACACGAAGGTCACACTTCGACCGGGTTTTCGCGGCGTTCGCGGGCCGTGAACGAAAGTCGGTATGCACCGGGGCGTCCGAGACCTGTACAGGAGCTTCCGTGTTGTCCGCCGCTTTGCGATGTCCTGAATGACGTGCTGCATTGCGCGGCGATAGCAAGCTGAGAGGGAGTAGGAAAATCGAGATACCCATGCTGTTCCGCGGGCGCGCCAAAGACGCCGCGGTCGTCGGGGGGCAGATGCGCCTCTTCCCCCTGCTCTTCCTCGCCGCCTGCAGTACGGAGCCTGCGCGCCGCTTCACCGCGGTCGCGGCAACGCTGCCCAGCCCCGACGCCCGCGCGGTCGCGGCGCTGGTGTGGGACGAGCATGGGCCCAAGGCGCCCCACGTCTCGGGCGTGGTCGTCGTCGCGCGCGGAGCCGATCCGCGCGACGGGGTGCCGGTGGTGCTCACCAGCGACGATTTCGTGCCGATCGCGTTCGGCTGGACCGGCCCGGCCTCGCTGACGCTGCGCTTGCCGTGCGGGCGGTGGTCGAACCTCGCCAACCATGCGATCGTTGCGGGCAGGACGGTGACGATCGCCTTCACACCGTCGGCTGGCTGCTACGTCGGTCCGGCGGGGACGGGGGCGCTGCCGGGACCGGGGCTGTGAGGGGCGGGCGCGCGAAGGTTTGACTTCGCCCGCCTGCGAAGTTATGCGCCATTCCTTGATTTCGGCCGCTCGACCGGCTGCGAAGCGACTCCCGAGGAATGAGCGATGAAGCGGACCTTTCAACCGAGCAAGCTGGTACGCGCGCGCCGTCATGGGTTCCGTGCGCGGATGGCGACGCCGGGCGGCCGCAAGGTGCTGGCCAACCGCCGCGCCAAGGGCCGGGCGAAGCTGAGCGCGTAACGGCACGCGCGACGACCGGCTACGCGCACCTGCGCGCACGCAAGGACTTCGTCGCCGCCAACGCCGGCCGTCGTGCGCCGACGCCCGGGTTCGTGCTGCTCGTGCGGGTTCGCGATGTCGGGCCCGACGATGGGCTCGGGCTCCGCGCCGGATTCACGGTCACCAAGAAGATCGGCAACGCTGTCGTCCGCAACCGGTTGAAGCGCCGCCTGCGCGCCGCCGCCCGTGCTGTC
>Ga0209511_1002112_pt1 | contig 16685 bp, 7 predicted proteins | sample SSSSmetaG_FD_184141 | JGI IMG/M metagenome (GOLD analysis project Ga0209511, IMG submission 184141) | Glacier valley bacterial and archeal communities from Borup Fiord, Nunavut, Canada, to study Microbial Dark Matter (Phase II) - ​SSSS... | ecosystem: Environmental > Aquatic > Freshwater > Ice >...
GCTGATCATCAAAAAGCCATGACTCGCCAGCAGCAAACTCAACCAAATCGACCTCTAGCAGAATCGCTAGCAGCCATCTTAGACGAAGAAGATGATACGCTGCCCTGCTTAGCGTGTCATTTATAAATTTTGTATAAAGTTTGCCATTCAAAAAATTTGCCATACTGAGAACAACGGCTTGAGTGAAGGCATTTGCGTGGTTTCACAGGCAAGCTAAATATTAATTTCCCCAACGTCGGTTTAGACTTGTCGCCTATCGAATTGACCAGCGAGATCAGGTGTTGAGCCACAATCAGCACTCTGTTCTAGAAGTGACCATTCTGCCCCAAACACACCGCAAATCATTCTATTCGCTGTGCTACCCATCCCAATGCAGGGAATCCTATCGATAAATGCTTTAATTTTGCCCCTTTCACGCGAAGCAGATCTCATGCCTAAATTGCAGTTAAGCTTTCACGGTACGTTTGCCCTTAAAAAAGAAGACATTCTCAAAATTCTCAAGGCTGCGGCTGAAGAACAAGGGTTAAGAAGCAGTACCGAAGGGTTAAGTAAAGAGGAGAGTGACAAAGAATTAAGTAGAAGAACTAATCTAGGTGTTCCGAAGCTAAGAATGAGAGGCTGGACAAGCCGATCTGGTCTAGTAGCGAATGACTTTCTTAGTCCTGAAGGTAAACTGGTTCTCGAAAAGGATCCCTACTTGGAGACTTCTCTCACTAATTGGCTGATGCACTTTTACCTTAGCCTAGGTGATAAAGGACTTCAAACTCCGCCCATAACTCCCGCAGACTGGGGCGGATGGACTTACTTTATCTACACATTCCTGCCTCAATACCGCACCTTCACCAGCGATGACTTGGTTCACACCAGCGCTTTAGTCTTTGAGCAAGAAACCACCAGAAACCTAACCAAAAACTTCAAAATGGCGCTGAGAGCCTATACCGAAGACTCCGCCTTGGGCAACTGCAAGTTTCTGATTCAAGAAGACAACCAGTATATTGCCGGACACGCCAACTTGCCCAACCCCTACCTCGTTGGCTACTTCTTGGCAAAACTCTGGGAACGCGATTTCCAAGATGCAAAATCGGCTCTAACCGAATCTATCTTAAATCACCCGATGGGGTTAGCCCCGGTGCTAGGCATTTCAGCCACCGCCACCCAAGAGCAACTCAACACCCTAGAAGCCTACGGCATCATCGAACAGCGGCGGGCAGTCCCTCCCTCTCAAGTGATTCCTCGCTGGGATAGCCCCCTCACTCTGCTAGAAAAAGCCTATGACAGTGATCTCTAATCTTTCCTTGCGCGATGCCCGACCCAGCGATCAGGCGCACCTGCTGCTCTGGGATATCCCCAACCCCTTTGAACTCGATCAAATTACCCGTTACAACAACGCTCAAAAAGTCAACTATCGAGATAACCTCCTACAACGCATTTCCCCTGATGCTAAATTTCTGACCCTGCACCATCAGGTAGAAGAAGAGATGGCAGCAATTCAAACCATCTGCAACCAATCAACTAAACCAGTTGTGCTGCTTGAAGGCTTAGATTGCCTGATCACCTATCTCAACGTTCAATCGGGCGATCACATCACCCTGTTCTGGAGCAGTTTAGAAAACACCCGCAAGCTGCAATCTCTCCTGTGGATTATCCTCCCCCACAAGATTGTCCCCAAAACCTGGTCTGAAGCTCGTCTTACCCGTATTCCCTCCAACACACTCTCCCTCTAGCCGCCATCTCTTATGCTCCTCAACCAACTGATCAGAATTAATGAAGCTGGAATTGTCGCCGATTCTGTCAACTTTGGTTTGATGGAGGAATCGGAGACAAACCAGAAACTCTGTGAAGGATTTGTCTTTAACTACGACAAAGACAAGCCAGAAGAATCGACCGTTGGCGTGTTAGAGGCTCTGCGGAGCAGCTACGACAGCCGGAGCCACGCTAACGTACATTTGCTAATTCAGCAATACGGCAAAGGCAAATCTCACTTTGCTGTAGCAATCGCCAACTACTTCAGCAAACCTGCAGACAGCCCCGAAGTGCAAGGCATTTTGCACCAGGTTGAAAATGCTACAGGTCGCAACAGTGCGATCGTCCAAAGACTGCAATCCTATAAAAAACACGGCAGACACTTAGTTCTCTGTCTGAGTGGCGATCGTACTGGCGATATTAGAAAACAATTTTTGCAATCGTTACTCAAAACCCTAAAAGATGAAGGCATCAGTGACTCGATCGCTCAACATATTTGCAGTGAGCCTCTGAGTTATCTGCAAGGGTTGTATGCAGACCCACGCCAACGAGAACGTGCTGACGAATATCTAGAAAGTATTGGCAGCTCTGATGGTAATTTAGATTCCATCACCCAACAACTGCGAAAAAATAACCCTGCCGTCATTCCAACGCTCAAAAATCTTGCTAGACACCTAGTAGGTTTCGTTCCTGATTGGAATGTCGATGTAGACATTGAGGCAATTCTCAAAGATCTGATCACAACCCATTGCCTAGGCGAAAACCCCAGATTTCAAGGCGTTCTAATTCTATTTGATGAACTCAACTTCTATCTACAAAGCTGGGCAAAAGATCCGATCGGTTCAGGCGGGGCTGCCCTGCAAAACATCACCAATATCTGTGAAAATTACAAAAGTAAAATTGCTCTACTCAGCTTTACGCAAATTGATCCAGCAATGGGAGCAGGTATTCCCGCAGGAGCAATGCAAGACCACCAAAGGCTAGCTACTCGGCTTGCTCCCAGAGGCAGCACCTACCAAAAAGTTGCCTCCAGCCTGGAGCTAGTCTTAGATAATTTGATCTTGCAAGAAGTTGACTCTCCTGAATGGAAACAATTTAGAACGACCTGGAACGATACCCTCCTGGCTGAAACCAATCATGCTTACGAAAAGCGGATTCTAAGCTATAGAGAGAAAGGCTGGAGCCGGGATAATTTTCATAAAGTTCTGACGATCGGTTGCTTTCCTCTCCATCCTCTAACCAGCTATTTATTGTGCAATCTCTCCTTCACTCAAGACCGCACCGCTCTCCAGTTCATTAAGAAGACCGTTAGAGATTTCGTCCAAAATCAGCCACTTGAGACGCAGCGTGGATTGAACTGGATTCGACCAATTGCTCTAGTTGATTTCTTCCTCGAAGACTTTGCTAATGACTCAAACTACCGAAAGTATAAAGAAGCTTACAGTGCCGTAGCTGCTTCGGACGACCCTCACGAGTCATTGGTTCTCAAAGCCCTCTTTCTCTTTCACGCCAGCGATAACCTTGCCAAGACGGATCGTGAATCGCACGAGGAAGTTTTAGCCATCCTCACGGGCTTATCAATCCCGGAAGTCAAAGCTGCCCTCAATAAGCTGTCCAACACTCGTGATGTTATCTATTACAAACCAGAAGTGAAGCTGTATCGCTTTTGGGTAGGGCCCGCACCCAACGGAATTGAAAAAGAGATTGAAAACGAAATTAGGGAGAGAAACGAGGAAACCTCTATTGAGCAGGTTGCTGCCTACTGTCGAACCTACATCGAGGATTTCTTGGGAAGCAAAACGTTAGCTGCCAAGTATTTTGTAGTCCAAAACAAACTTGTTGAAGAAGATTGGAAGTTTGAGTATAAAGTTTACACAATTGATAGCTTTAGTCGAGCTTTGTCTAGCGACCAAACCTTAAGAAGTACCGAAGAACAAGGCATCTTAGCTTTTGTCGTAGCCGAGACTCAGGCAGATCTGCAAGACTTTCGACGACGGGTAGCCGCACTTTTGGCTAGTTCTCCCATTCGAGATCGTGTTGCAGTTGCTATCCCCTCTGATGAAGCTGGCGAATTAGCCACCGCTTTGTTAAAAATTAAAACGCTAAAAAATAAAGAAGTAGCGGAACGGCGGAGTTTGGGTCAAGCCTACGATGAATTGTTGAACCGTTGGCAAGAGCAGGTTAGCACCCAAGCTAGTAATCTTTTGCAACCGAAATCTTGCACCTACCACTGTGTTGGAGTAGACAAAATTCCTCCCAGAGAACAAGAGCCTCAACGAGTGATCAGCCTTCTATTAGAAAACTTATATCCGTTCGTACCTCCGATCGACGGGGTTGATAAGCTGCGCGCAAATCATTTAGTGGGTCGCAAAGTAGTTAGCTTTGTTGCTCGGCAGCTTCTAGCAGACAATCTTACCGCTCCTTTACCCGATAACACCTATGGCTTCGTTGACCCCGTATTTGTCACTCGCTGGAAGCTACTCAAAAAGATCTCCCGCACATACACTGTTCAAGTCCCTGAAAATGAACGTCTTAGAGCTGCGTGGGATTTAATTTCCACAATGGCTGATTTGGGTGAGCAATCAGAGAAAATTATTGATCTTCAAAAGATTTGGAAAGCGCTCTCCGAAGAACCCTACGGTTACAGCGAATACAACTTCACCATGCTCTTGGCAGGATGGTTATCTTACTACCGCAAAGAGGTTTCTCTCAAAGGAAATGCAACTATTCCTGCTGCTGGAAGAAGAGGAAGCGCATCAGTAACGGTAGAAACTAAGTCATTAAAAGATTGGTCACAGACGAATATTCTGGAAAAGCCAGATGAGTTTGTCAAAAGGTGGATTGTCACAGGTAACGCCAAACTGATTCGCCGCAAAAAAGTTTCACCTCCGTCTCCGCCTCAATCATCGATTAATTACAGCCAAGCACAGGAATATCTCTCAGCAGTTCAAGCTTACTTAGAAGCAGGTGAACCTGACCCTACGGAGATTAGTGGAATCACCAAAACCAGAGATCAGGTCTATGCAGGTGTTACTCAGATTGGCGAGTGGTTTGAACCTGTAGAAGCCGCAGAAGAACTAGTAGATGCACCCCTCGAATCGCTGTTAGAGGTTTATCCCAAGCTTCTCTCAGTGCCCCCCGTGATCGATTTTAGGGATGACAGAATTTCTGTTCAGCCAACCTCGCAACAGCGCGATCGTCAAGCCCAAGCGCTACAGGCTGTAGGTGAGAAGATTGAACAACTTGTGGATGCTCAAAGTGAGAGATCGGAAGCTTTATCTACTGAGGAGGACTGTGGTGCATACAAAAGCGAAATTCAGCGGCTCCTAACCCAAATCAGCCCAGTGATAAGTTTGCCTCCCCACCTAGCCGAAACTTTGCGGTACTCCCTGCAAATCGCTGATCGTCGATTACTAGAACTCAAAGAAGCGGCAAAAGTACAAGATTGTCTGTCCCGTATTCAAAATCGCTACAACGCTCTAGGAAACTCTCCTACCCAGCAAGACTACCGTTCAACTCGTGAGGCGATTGAGGCATTAGCTCAAGCTACTCCACCCGTGAAACAAGACGAAGCCTATGAGCAAATCTCGCAAGAGCTAGATCAACGGTTGAATGACCTCACTCAGCAAGTAGAAATTTGGGAAGAGCAATCTACAGGATTAGTCTCTCCTGATCAAATTCATGAGCTAATAGGAGAAATCAAAGGGCGGCAATATATGTTCACTGAGGAGCCAAGCACCCAAAAAATTACTAAGCTGCTGGAATACTTGAGTCAAGAACTAAGTAGAGGTCGCAATCAGGATGAGGCGGTTAAAGCAATTAAAGCTACCCTCGCTAATGCTAACCGCAAGCTGGAGCGCATTCGCGATGTCGCGGCAAATAGATTGCCTGACGCATTTCAGAGCTACCAAGAACTGGTAGGCATCAGTCTTCCCTCCGTCGATTCTCCGATCGCTTTAGAAGCGTATCAGCAAGAACTTGAGGGATTCAAAGCCAAAGGGCGAAGTGCGCTGATTTCAGAAGGGTTCGCTAAAATTTACAGCTTTGAGCTGCGGCGACTGGACGATTACACACGACTGAAAAATCGTCTTCAGCAACTTCTAGACTTTATCGTTGCTCACAAAGATTTTGCAGACGTAAAAGCTGATCTTGAGCGGGCACTCCAAAATCTAGAGATTCGCCATACAGAGCTACAAGCGATACAACAAGAACAACAGAGGCAGTCGGACGATGATAAGATCATTCGCTTCATCCGCAGTAAATATAGACTACCCACAACAACCACAATCCAGTTTCTAGAGGATGGAATTAAGGATATGCAGAATTATCAGTCTAAGCTCTATGAACCGGAACCTGTTGCCTCAGAAATTGAGCAGCTTGTACACACACTTCAAGACAAAATTGCCAATCACACCAGAAGCTTGGAAGAGTTACGCGATCGCCTAAATTCCATTATCACTCTCAAAGACTTAGAGCAGGTTAAAACCGAGCACATTCGATTAGAGTTCATTTTCAAGGATTCATCAGAATACCCCGCTTATCAGTCGCTTCAGCAGCAGTTTGAGCAGCTAAGAGAGGATTTAGAGAAACTACAAATCCTGGAAAGCCGCAGCCAGCAGACTGCATCGATCGCTAGTTGTTATGAGACGTTGGCGATCATTCACAATGGAGAAAGTACTCTCCACCATCGCAATCGTCTCCAGCAAAGGCTCGCTGAACTAAAAGACAGCCTAAAACATAAAATACAAACCTATACTCAAGAGCTGGATGATTTTGAACACCGCTCAAACCACTTAACGACAGCGAGAGAAGCTCAAAAGCTGCACGAGGAGTTGCTAAGACAATCAGCCCGCTATGCTCAATCCGAGTCAAGCGATCGCTACGAAACCATTAGCACCAACATCCGACTTTTAACCGAGTTGCTTCAGATATCTGAAACAGAGAACATTAGAACTCTTGAAGCTTGTCAATCTCAGTTAGAGAAATTGTCTCAGTGGAAAGAAAGCGCAGATGGTTTAGCTCCTTTTCTCCAGGAACGTTTTGACTCAATTCATGAAACAACAAAGCAGGCTGAAGCGCGTCTTCTACAGAGACAGCAAGGCGATGCAGAAAGATGGCTGAAGACGTTAGAGAATCAGGTGACAGAACTTCAAAACCTGACAGATGAGACAGAAAAAAGCAAACTTGCGAACAAATTGCTGCATAAGCTTCAACGTGATCAAACTCAACATATAGAGAAGTTGAGTATTGTCCATCAAGACTTTCTGAAAGACGTTGAGCGTCAATGTGAAGCAGAGATTGCCAAAGATCGAGAAAACCAAATCAAGCTTCTATTTCAGCAGCTTCCCCGCTCCCAACGAATTAGCTTACACCATCAACTAGAAGCATATTTGTCAGACCCAACGGAGGAATTCGATGGCTAAAGTGACTCCCTTCGGACAACCTGCTAACGACGGAGAGCGCGATGCAATCTACTATCTACGGCGTCTGCCTGATACCTTTGAAATTTTTCACAATCTAGAAATCAAACAAAACAAGGAAACCTTTGAGGTAGATCTTGTCATCCTCGCGCCCCACTGTGTATTTGTGGTAGACGTTAAAGGGACTCGCGGTCAAATCGAGGTAATTGGATCACGCTGGTATCCAGAGAATCGGCAGGCTTATGGGTCTCCCGTCGCCAAATTGAGAAACATTGCTAAAGTTCTGAATACACTTTTCAAGGACTCTAATCGCTTGAAACCCGACTTGGGCAAGATTCATGTTCATGCTGTGACATTGATGATTGCAGAAGATGTGAGCATTATTGACCTTGATGGTAGAGATAGTGATCACATTACCTATTGCGATAAACGAGGCATCACCTACTTTCAAAGCCGCAATTTTATCCCGGATCATCGCCTCACTGATATTCGTGCCTTCTTCCCAGATATTAAGCGAGCGCTTCAGGGCAAAGCCTGTCCCAAGAGTGCTCCACCTCGATATCGGGATTGGCAAGTTGAAGAAGAGCTTGGTCGTACCGAGCGCTATACCGAATACCGCGCCAGACATTTACTGATGGGTGCAAGCGGTTGGACAGCCCGCCTACGCGTCTACCGCACTGATCCTTATCAAGACCAAGCTGATCGCGAGACTGAAAAGAAGTTAATTAGTAATGCCTTTCAGTCGATTTATCAAATCCCCAACCATCCCAACATTCTGAGCGTACAGGATTTTTTTGAGGCTGAAGATGGAGATTGCTTTGTCTTGGTGACTGAAGATATCCCAGGGCAAACTATGCGGCAGCACATTAAAAAACAAGCTGTGCCGCTCAATCAAAGATTTGGCTGCGTTGAACAAGTTTTGATTGCCCTTGACCATGCTCATAAACATGGTGTAATTCATCGGAATGTGACTCCTGATAATATTCTTGTCGGGGTTGATGGGCAGGTTCGTCTAATTGGATTTGACTACGCTCGCGTTGTCGATCGCACCAGCACAATCGCTCATAATATTGTGGATGACCTAGAGGGTGATGCGGTTTATCAGGCAATGGAATGCTACCGTAATCCTGCAATGGCAAGCATAAGATCTGATCTGTTTTCGGCAGGACTAGTGTTTTATGAATCGTTGACGGGCAGACCAGCCTTTGAAAGTGCAGAGCAAATCTGTGATCAAATGGCTAATTTTCCCATGAAGCCCTCAAGCCTACAGCCTGACCTTTCCGATGGTATTGATAATTGGCTGCAAAAACTCTGCGCGTTTGAACCGATCAATCGCTTTTCCAGTGCAGATGATGCCTTACGAGAATGGACTACATTAGCCACTCTACAAAACGTAGATCTAGCAAACTTACCCGTTAACACTCCAATCGACGATCGGTATAGAGTGATTGAGAAACTGGGGCGTTCTGGTAGCTTTGCAGTAGCTTACAAAGTCTTCGATAGTTTGGGGAAAATTGAGCGAGTTTTAAAGTTGGTCACTCGAGATCGTCGCTCCGTTTATGAAAGAGTCCAGCAGGAATACGCAACGCTTCTGCAAGTTCCAAAACATCCTCATATTGTTGAAGTAGTTTGGGCAGGTCTTTTGAAAGACGACACCCCTTTCATTGTTTTTGAATATGTGGAGGGGAGAGATGTCGAGTGTTGTTTAGAATCAAAATCTGTTTCATTAGAAGTAGCTATTCAGATTGCCCAACAGACCGCGATTGGATTGGCACATCTGCATCAGTCTGGCATTTATCATCAAGACATTAAGCCTTCTAACTTGCTTTTGACTGACCAGGGTGTTCGGATTATCGACTTTAATATTGCCGTCTCTGATCACGATGAAGCCACTGTTAGTGCTGGAACCCGAAAATACTTACCACCAGACTTCAAACCAAAACTTAACCAGACAATAGCTGAGAAGATTGACCGTGATCTCTACGCTTTGGGGATTACCTTCTACGAATGTGTGACAGGGTGCTATCCGTTTGAAGAACCAAGTCCCCCTTTAGGCAAACTTCCTAGACATCCAAACGAGATTCAGGAATCGGAGGAGTTGAGCAATGAGTTGGTACAGATACTTTTCAGGGCGATCGCACCTAAAAGAAGTGAGCGATTTGCAACCGCAGTAGAATTTTTGGAGGCGATCACGGCTCTCAGCAGCTTGCGGAAACCTGAGGAAGTTGAGCCAGCAGCAACACTGGTGATTGAGTCTATTTTCAATAACTCAACCGTTGCAGACCGACCTGAAGCGATTTCTACCGCGTTACCCACAGGAATTGTCCCTTCAGAACAGCCAAAGGCTTCAGAGTTCCAGCTTGTCGACTCTACAAGTGAGGCAAGTAGTTATGCTTCCGCAATTCACGTAGCAGAGCCGATCGCAGAAGAAAATCCTGTTCAAACAGCCCTGTTCGACCGCTTGCCTCCAATTTCTTCATCTCAGTCTTCCTCTGATCGAGACAAACCGCCTGGGAAATCAGTTGTTCTAGATCCTACCGGGCTATACTCGCCTCCTTCTGGTTGCGTTGAAATTAAAACCGAAGTGGAGTGGATGCAGACCTTTTTTCAGTCAAATGAGCTTTATTGGGTAACAGGCAAAGGCTTGCAAGCTAGTCGTCTTTGTGATTGGACGCGCGAATGGCTGCGGGTTTGGAATAAATTAGATGCCATTTTGGAAGAGAAACAAAATCCTCGCACTCGGCTCCAATCCATGTTTGGCTCCGTTCCAATTCCAGCAGAATGGAATAACCAACAAATTCTTCAACTGGCTACGGCGATCGATGCTTATCCTTCAGAAGATCCTGTTGCTCACTTATTGGCAGACCTAACTGAGGGCGATCGACAGGTATGGTTTGGGTCGCCTTCGATTCGTCACCTTGCTCAATGGCTCTCTGTTCAAGTTCCACATGTCTACAAACCTCTAGAGCGCATTTGGCAGAATCAAATTGTGGAGAACGCTTCAGAACTTGCGAACTATTATCAAACGGAAGACAAACTACAACTTCTCCGGCAATGGACAGGAATCATTCAGCCCTCAGCCAAGGTTAAAGCGCTAGGTCGCTACCCGTTACCCATACCTCGCTTCCTCACTGGCGAATTTCGCTCCTTGTGGGAGCGCCAACTTCTTCGCAACGAAGGCAGAGCAATAGATGAACTGGCTCCCAACCAGCAGTCTGGAATGGAACAAATTGCGTCCCTTGCCTACACAATTCTAAAGACTCGCCCTAGTTGGATCACTAAAGAGAGAAAACAAAAACTCTCTGGCTTTCTCAACTCTCAAGAGCGTTGCGATCTAGATAGCTTACAACCACCCCTTCAACCTGAGCCGCTGAATTTAGAAGCAAGCGCTAAGGATGCAATGCAATGGGTCACTGACCAATACTTGCTATTCCGTCGATGGGATGCTGCCATCCATTCCTCTTCAACTCGACCGAGGATTAGCGATCTCCTAGCCGATTCCTTTGTGAATTGGATACTTGAACACTATCCAGAGCTTAGATTTACCAGCTCTGTGCTGAACTACAGCGTGGCATCTCTCGTTCAAGACCTCTGCCAGAAAAACCCCGTTCTCTGGGTTGTCGTTGATGGATTAGGATGGCTTGATCACCAGGAACTTTTGATAAATCTGACTCGAAACAGCCGTTTCTCGATTGAAACCGCCCTCGAACCTCGAATCAGCATCCTACCTACAAAAACCGAGTATGCCAAGTGGAGCCTCTACACCCAACTTCCCCCTAGCCACTCCACCTGGGTACCTGATGCGGGTAAAGGCTTTCCGATGATGGGGACTGGCAAACGATACACTGACCGAGCTTATAAGCGGGGTACCCTTCATCAAGATCTGAAGAAGAACGCGCATCAGCTTTACTGTTGGGATACGGACAAGTTTGACCACCTGTACCACACTGAGCAAGACTGGCAGAATCTCTATCAAGTCCAGCGTCCCTACGTTTTAGAGGGAATTGCTAGAGATATCGAATATTGTGTGAAGCAGCACCCCAACCCTGAGAATCTTAGGATTGTAATTGCCAGCGATCATGGTCAACTGATTGGAGAAGCAGAGCATTTATCTAATTGCCCAGAAGGTCTGGATCTGAAAGGGCGAATGGCGATTGGCAAAACCGACGATCCTCGCTTTGTCATTTTGGAGGCAGAGCGATACGGATTACCCCATGACCTCAGCATTGTGCGTGGTGCGGCTTGCCTGAATGCCTTCAGCTACACCGAGAAAAATGAAATTATTGGTTCTCATGGCGGACTTTTCCCAGAGGAAGTAGTCGTTGGAGTATCAGTGCTTCGTCCATTTACAGCCCGTCTTCCTGTACAAGTTACCTGTCATGGTGAGGGGAACTCTGGACAGCGTGGGGAACTAACCCTGGAGATTGACAATTTAAATACAGTGCCTCTGACACAGCTTTGCTTGTACATCGATGAACTGACCGCTCTCAAGATTGGTTATCCCATAAATATTAAAGTCCCAGCAGGACAAAAAGTTTTGGTTCAGGTTCCCATTCCCAATTATCCAGAACTTCCTCCTAATCACGAGGGAAAGCAATTAGCCTTGACAGGAGAACTTAGGTTTAAGTTTGCTGACATTGAAGCAGGTGTCACCAATTTAGATTCTGAATCTCTATTGAACGTAAAGCAATTGTTTAGCAGTGGGTTAGATATTGATGACTTCTTATAATAATGATTTAGTTAAGGAGGTCTTTGGCAATCTGAGTATCGATAAAACTCGGTTGCCATCAAGTGGCTTGACGGCGGTTGGAGTGCCCAGCTTTGTTGCTGAATGGCTGTTAGATAAGATCGTGCCCGGTTCAGGGTCGCTGAATTCTGCTGAGCTAGAGAAAGTTAGCGCCTTCGTCAAAAAAGCCTTTCCTCGAAAGGACGATCGTAATGAAATCATCTATGACTTGACTCAGGGCGAAGTCCGCAAATTGATGGCACTGGTGCAAGTGCGAGTCAAACTAGAGCAGGGAGCAGGGGAGATTCCTGATCCCTTTGCTCGAATTCCAGTTCTCAATCTCTCAGACTGTAGAATTCCACTGAGCCTGATTGAGCGGAATAAAACGCTGTTGCGTCAAGGGGTATGGGGAAAAATTAGCCTTGCGATGCAGCCTGACGGCAAAGTTGAAATCATAGACTTTGACCCTTTTCAATGCTCGAAAGTTGACCTTCAGACATACGCAGAGTGTCGGACAAGATTTACGACTGAACAATGGCGTGATTTGCTTTGTTGCTCGATCGGGTTCAACCCTGATCACCCTAGCTACACCGATGAAGCAAAAACTTGGATACTCGCTCGGTTACTCCCGTTAGTGGAGTCCAACTTTCACATCATGGAACTGGCTCCCAAAGGGACAGGCAAAAGCTTTGTATTTGAGAATATCAGTAGTAAAGTTGCACTGATTAGTGGGGGGAAAGTCACTCCAGCACAGCTTTTCATCAACGGAAAAACTAAGGAAGTTGGCCTACTGGGTCGGCATGATGTTGTTGTCTTAGATGAGGTACAGAGCTTAAGTTTCGATAATCCCGATGAAGTTATCGGTCCGCTTAAAAATTACTTGGCAAGTGGTCGTTATAATCGATCAGGATTTCAAGACGTTGCGAGTGATTGTTCTGTAGTGATGTTGGCAAACATTAACCTAGATGAACATCTGCGTCCTCATAACGAGGATCACTTAGTCGCCGACCTGCCCAAATTCTTTGCTGAAACTGCTTTTCTGGATCGCTTTGCTGGAATTATTCCAGGCTGGAAAATTCCTAAGTTTCAACGAGCAATGGCGGCTTCTCAAGTTGGGTTAAAAATGGATTTCTTTGGGGAAGCTTTACTTTCTCTACGCCAAGATAATCGGTTCTTTTCCTACGCGCAGCAACACGTAAAATTTGATAAAAGCGTCACAGTCCGAGATCAGAATGCCATTCTCAAATCAGCCTCAGGGTTTCTCAAGATTCTCTATCCACACTTAGAGTTGACTCTGAGCGACTTTCAGCGAGATTGTTTAGAGCCAGCTCGTAGCTTGCGCCAAGCAATTCGTGCCTCACTGTATTATCTAGATGATGAGTTTAGCCAGTTTGGTCGAGAAATTTATGTGGAAGTCGAGTGATTTCAGTAGCCCGTCCAATCTATCTTGATTATCATGCTACGACTCCTGTTGATCGGCGAGTTGCTGATCGTGTTTACCAGTACATGACTGAAGAATTCGGTAATGCCAGCAGCACTGATCACGAGTATGGCGATCGCGCTGAAGAAGCAATTAAACAAGCTGCTAAAAACGTTGCTACTTTGATTGGAGCCTCACCGAGAGAAATCATTTGGACTTCTGGCGCGACTGAAAGCATCAACTTGGCAATTCAAGGTAGTCTGCCCTCTAACCCCGAAAAGCCGCATCGAATCGCACTGTTGCCACTCGAACACAAAGCCGTTCTTGATACCTGCTATGCCCTTGAAAAGCGAGGTTGGGCAGAACTGATTTACCTCAGAGTCGATTCCAAAGGCAGGCTCGACCTTGATCATCTAGAACAAAGCTGCACGGAGGGGCTGTCCCTTATCTGTGTCATGGCTGCTAATAATGAGATTGGTAATGTCTACCCGATAAAAGCGATCGGAGAAATCGCCAAGCGCTACAATACCCCTTTTTTGTGTGATGCCTCCCAAGCCGTTGGGAAGATTCCAATCCAGTTTGAGGACTGGGGCATTACTTATCTAGCTATTTCTGCCCATAAGCTCTACGGACCCAAAGGTGTTGGAGCCTTAGTCGTTTGCAAAGATTATCATCTTGAACCATTGCTGTTTGGAGGCGGGCATCAGAAGGGAATGCGATCGGGCACTCTCAACGTTCCCGGCATTGTGGGATTGGGGGAAGCCTGTCGGTTGAGATCTCTAGAGATGGAAGAGGATGAGCGGGCGATCGCTTCTAAACGGGATAAGCTCCAGTCTCTCCTGTTAGCAAAAATTTCTGGTTTAGTGGTGAATGGCGACACTACCTACCAGTTAGCTGGCAATCTTCATATCTCTGTTCCTGGAGTTCCCAACAGCGCTGTTATCGCAAGAATTCGCCACCGACTTGCGATCTCAACAGGTTCAGCTTGTTCATCTGGTGTTGAGTCACCTTCTCATGTTCTTCGGTCACTTCGCTTACCAGAGAACGTCGTAGATGGAGCACTCCGAATTGGCATAGGAAAGTTTACTACGGAAGAAGAAATAAATAACGCTGCAACAATTCTTTCTGAGGCTGTTACCCAGGTTCAGCAGGCTCTCTGTGCTACGTCTTAGATTTCGTTGATTATTGGTTCTATATGCGTCGAATTATTTAGGCGTTGCTGAATCGAGGTATGAATACCTGAATTTATCCTCACCCTAGTAGCCAGTCAAGGCTATTTGAGGGGGTAGCTAGAGCCTGTAGCTTATGTATAGCAGGTATTTTCAAGAAAATTTATCCCTCAATTTAAGGTTGACGGTCTACTAGTCTGCGCTTTGAAATGAAACAACTCGCTAATGCCTGACCGCACAGATGCAGTGACAATCTCTGTTGAGGTGGGGTTGGCTGGATTGGTTAAGAAAATAGCAGTCCACTCGATCGAAGTCATAGCTGCATTTCGATCACCTAGCGGCGGAGTTAGCAAAGTAAGTGCTCGATGAGTTCGGCTATCTTACGCATTGGACAGAAAAAGCAGTATCAACAATCATATCAGCCCAGATCTTGTGATCATCCAGGTGTACGGATCGGTGATGGTGTAAATCTGAGGTCGCCTTGCATTCTGATTACTGTCGATGAGGTGAATGTCGACATCAGTGGCATCAAACTGCATATGCACTAAGTCCTGATCACTGACAGATGAAGAGGCACAGCCCATTCAAACAGCTATATTAGGGCAAGGATGAACCATTCCGACTATGCTTTGGCAGTCAAAACCCATTGGGCACGTCATCTGCTTAACTCCTTGCTAAGGGTGATTACCTGCAATAACTCAAACGTTATGATCATGTGTTCCGACCTCTAGGAGTTTGTAACCGTAAGCGTTCCGCCTGTACTACAGCAGCATTATAGCTGACACCGAGATAATTTGCTATTTCAGGGATGGTGTGTTCTAGACCTGTTGATACTCCGACTAGCAGGCTTTGCTAGTTGGAGTATCATGATTCAGACCCACAGGTTTAGAACATTGCCTTCAAAGATCTTGAGGCTTGGATTGCTCCTCAACTCTCTCAACTCAGATTCCCAAACAGATCCAAAATTTTCAGTCCTGTTAAAACGAATGGACTCCTTAGTAGAGATCTCGGAATCAGTTCAGGAATAGACAAACTTACAGCTACAGTAAAAAGTTCCTCTAACTCGGTGGTGTTCTAGAGATGGGGATCGCTGAGTCAAACTGCCCGTCCAAATTCATAGCGATTGATGAACAATTCAATTACAACGGCTGCACGATATTGTATTGGAGAAAAAAATTGTCTTGCGAGCTAACCGCTTAATTGAGGTTCGCAATGTTGAGTGTTTTTGCTCAATTTTTTGCGTATTCCACTTGCCAACCATATGCTGATCTTCATCCAATAATCGAGCACACGATCCCAACCATCGGTGTAAAAAGTTTGAATGCCGAACGGTTCTAACGATGCCTTAAATCACAGCAATTTCCTCGATGGAACATAGTGGGGTGTGCTGGTAGAAATATTTGGTGAAGCTGATTTCGTAGCCCACTTTATCTTTGCTTCTGTCCGTCCAGACAGCGGTTTTCCTCACCACCAGAGAAATTATAGAAAATGTCTTTCACGATAACTGAGAAGCCAGCTAAGTAAGCAGAGAAGTTTTGCCCAATGTCATCAGGGCGGCGAATCAGTTCGTCAAGCGAATATTCACAGGTGTTGTAGAAATTCTGTCCAGCAGCCCTCTTCAATAAGGCATCGCAAGTCTGCTCAGGGGTGGTTTTATATTTCTCCGCTGCCTCTCGCACTGCCTGTCGAGTGAGTTGCAGCACGCAGTCAAGGCGGCGCAGCAGCGTGAACGGCAGGATCACATTTTCATAATCTTTAGCGTCGTAGTCATCTTTGATCAGATCGGCGATCTTCCAAAGAAATTCGGCGATCTCAGAATGGTTTTGCACGAGCTAATTATCCTTGACTCTGAGTAACCTTTGAACATACTCACTTCATTAATCCCGTAATCTTCTGCCCAATAACAATGAGGTTTATCGGTATCAAGCGATCAAATCGGGAGCAAACCATTTCGGTGGACACCTACTTAGACATACACACAAATAGTCAACGCTTCAGAAGTGCCTATATCCAATACACATCCTCTGATCTAGGCACTGCTTAGATGCCCTGATCGCTTGTTGGAACCCCCTTCTTGACTAGCCAATCTCGAATTGCCTCCTCCAACGCCGCCGCCTGTGTGATTTCCATTCGTGCACAAGCCACCTCAAAGGCAATCTTCAGGTCTTTAGGAAGCTTGCCCCGGACCTCTCTAGTTTCCGCCATAT
>Ga0209511_1002113_pt1 | contig 16682 bp, 9 predicted proteins | sample SSSSmetaG_FD_184141 | JGI IMG/M metagenome (GOLD analysis project Ga0209511, IMG submission 184141) | Glacier valley bacterial and archeal communities from Borup Fiord, Nunavut, Canada, to study Microbial Dark Matter (Phase II) - ​SSSS... | ecosystem: Environmental > Aquatic > Freshwater > Ice >...
CTGGTGACGGACTCGGAAGATTTAGCCGTTTTCCAGCGTAACGCCGCCCTCCAACAAAGTTTGGGTGCGCCCGTCGAACTCCTTAGCCCACAGCAGGTCGCCGAGAAATGGCCCTGGCTTTATGTAGATGACGTTATTGGCGCAACCTACTGCCCAACCGATGGCTACGGCAACACGGCAGAGGTAGTGCAGTCCTTTGCCAAGCAAGCCAAACGGCGGGGGGTGAAAATCTGGGAAGAAACGGCGGTCAAGGCAGTATATCGGGACGGACGTAAACTGCTAGGTGTAGAAACCGACCGGGGCATGGTAGCGGCTAATATTGTGATTGGTTGTGCCGGGGCCTGGAGCGGGATTTTGGGTAAAATGATGGACGTAACTATCCCGGTTGAGCCCGTTAAACGCCAAGCTTTTTTCACCGAGCCGTTCCCCGATATTCAAGGACATGTGCCTTTTGTGATTGATATGCTGAATGGCTTCCACTTTCGCCGGGAAGGGCCGGGCTTTTTGTTGGGCGAGAGTGACGAGAGCCAGTTGCCCGGTTTTGAGACTACCCTGGATTGGGGCTGGCTGGATACGGTGGTGGAACATGCCCTGCACCGCGTGCCGGATTTTGAACGAGCCGGAATTTTGAGTGGCTGGGCTGGATTATACGATACCTCCCCCGACCATAACGGCATCGTCGGGAAAGTGCCAGAACTGGATAATTTTTATCTGGCAACCGGGTTTAGCGGGCACGGCTATATGCAAAGTCCGGCAATCGGGCGGGCCATTGCCGAAATGATTCTGGACGGCGCAAGCACCAGCCTGGATGTCGCCGAACTCAGTATCGAACGCTTCCGGGCGGGTAAGTTCAACAAAGAACGAAACGTGATTTAGGGAAGGATGAAGGATGAAAAATCAAGGATGAGGAAAACAGGAGTAAGAATTTGTAGGAGGATGCTCCGTCATCCGACAGATTTGTCGCAGGACAGAGCCTGCTCCTACAATTACTTCCGAAATATCCTGTTTATCCTTGTTAATATCTTTTCCCACAACCAACAACTGACCACCGACAACCGAATTTACAAGAAAGTAATACATGAAGCCATTGCCGAATGAGATTGAACAACGGTTTGGAGTAGCTGAAGGGATATTGTTGCCTGTGACGGTGACAACTTCCCAATTGGGGATGTTACGAGCCGCCGAGCAATCTTCGGCAGATGGGATAAATTTGCTGGTGGTAGCCTTTGTAGGGGCTAAACTGGTGGCGCACAGCGAGCCCTACAGCCAGCGTTACAAATTACCCGAAGTGCGTCTTCCCGGCGATATTCTTGACCTAGAGGTCTTTGAAACCAGCCTCAAACAAAACTTTCTGGCTGAATATGAGGTTGAGATTGAAATCAGCCGCTATGTGATGATGGTTCATTGTACTTTTATGGACGACCAGCGTACCGAGGAAGAAGGGCCGAATATGTCCAGCCGCACCCTGCACATTTTTACCGCCCGCGTGCCCAATGCCGACGAGTGGCAGGAGGAACTCTCGGTAAGCGAGGATAGCCCTATTCGGCTAGTGAAGCCCCGCCACTTACTGGATTCGTTGCATAGCGAGTGGTCGGACGTGAAGACGCAGTTGAGCAGTGGTCTGACCCGTTATTCCGACATGAAGGCCGAGTATGATGAAAGTTGGGCCTTTGTGCGAGCTCGCACCGCTGCCCTGGTTTTCAAGAAACTTTATAATTGGGAATTGCCGGAAATATAGGCGGTTGTCAGTTGTCGGTAAAAAAAGTTATTGGTTATTAGTTCCTGGTTAAAATCCAAAATCGGGGAAAATTTGTAGGGGCAGGTCCCCGTGCCTGCCCAAATTTTTATTAACAAGGATGGACAGGATATTTCGGAAGTAAAGAATAGAGGGTATATTCCTCCTTTCTAGTTCAATTTTACAGTAGGTGTTGGGCGAAGGGCGTGCTTTACTCCCTCTACCTTTGAAAAAGAGAAGCCAGCTTGCGGGTTGGGTGAGGGCTCGAGCCAACTGGCCCTTGAGTTTGGTGCTAGGTTAAGATTCCACCATCAATCATCCTCATATGTAATACCTATACTTCTCCAGATAATAATTCTGGCCCTCCTTTACCACTTTGGCCCGGCCCGCAAGGGACTAAAATGGAAACCTACTCAAAGTGGTCATTAGGACTGTATTCTTTTTTTTGGTAGTTTATTTTTCCAAAGAGAGCAGCCTTCAGGTTTATAGGATTCTATAGTGGCATAATTCTTGATAATTGGTAAACTGAGGTAATAACAATGTTACAACTTGAAACAGCCGAGATAAAACCAAACCCAGCCCAGGTAGCGCGAAGTGCCGGGCTGCGCTACGTTAGCGATAATAAACCCGGTATTCGCCGCGAATTGCACAATGCACAATTTATATATTATAAGCCCAATGGTAGTCGGGTTGAGGATGAGCAGGAGTTAGGCCGAATAAAAAGCCTGGCTATCCCCCCTGTTTATACCAACGTGTGGATTTGCCTTATCCCAAACGGACATTTACAAGCTACGGCCCGTGACGCAAAAGGGCGGAAACAATATCGTTACCATAAAAAATGGCGCGAAACTCGCGATGAAACCAAATATGGCAGGATGTGGGCTTTCGGCGACGTTTTACCAGTTATTTACCAAAGAGTGCAACAAGATTTGGCTCGTTCTGGGATGCCCCGCGAAAAAGTGTTGGCGATTGTGGTGCAATTACTGGAAACAACCCTTATCAGGGTGGGAAATGAGGAATATGCTCGTACCAATCGCTCTTTTGGCTTAACCACGTTGCGTAATCGGCATGTGGATATTTCCGGCACAACCATTAAATTCAAATTTAAGGGCAAAAGCAATAAAAATCACGTTATAGAGCTAAAAGACCGCCGATTAGCCCGAATGGTGAAACGCTGTCGAGATTTGCCTGGGCATGAATTATTTCAATATTTGGACGACGAGGGCCACCCTCATAGTATAGATTCAGGTGATGTTAACCAATATCTGCAAGAGATTACCGGGCAAAGTTTTACCGCCAAAGACTTTCGCACCTGGGCAGGTACTATACTGGCCGCCCTTTCTCTGGAAGCGATTGGGCCAGCCGAGACTGTTACAGAAGCCAAAAGGAATGTGGTAACGGCAATCAAAGAAGTAGCTACCAAGTTAGGTAATACTCCAGCGATTTGCCGCAAGTGTTATGTCCATCCTGAAGTAATAAATGCTTATATGGACGGAAGCTTGTTTGAAACTTTCAAGGATATGATAGAGGATAACCTCCAGGGAACCGCCGAGAAGTTATCCCCAAAAGAGTTAGCTATTATGCAGCTACTAGAAAAAAGACTTGCTGATTAATTTTATTCCTAATCCCATCAGCATCTCTAAGGATGCGTTATTTTCTTCCGTATTCAATCCTTGACAACTAACACGGTATCTAAAAAATCTCCCCGCTTTTGCCAGCGTCTCAATTAGCTATAACTGGGGGTCGGCGGAGGCGGAGGTACAAGAACATCCATCCCAAAATTACTACCAGCCACCACCTCTCCGGCAGAATGCTGTTGGAGGCTAATGCTGGTATTGTCCCCCGTATTAGAAATCGGACTAGCGGTTAAACCTGCGATAACCACCGCCAGTACCAATAATCCTTGCCTAAATTTCGTTTTCAATTTTTTGACTTTCATAACAATGTCCTTTCTTAAACGTTGTTAGTTCGATGACGCGACTATTTTATAAGTGAAAAATCCAACCGCCCTTTCCCCATTCCCTTGCAATCACAGCCTGGGGCAAATTTGGTTACAGCTTTTTCCAAAGCTTGCTTAGTTTTATTTAAAGAAAATCCCGGATTTTTCTGTAATACCATTGCCCCCGCTCCGGCGAGAATTGGGGTCGAAAAACTGGTGCCACTGCCTATAGCGTAACCACCATCAAGCCAGGCACTATAAATATCAACCCCTGGGCTACTAAGCTCAATATAATTACCAAAATTGGCAAAACTAGCCCGGTAATCATTCTTGTCAGTGGCCGAAACCGCCACCAGTTCGTTATAAGCGGCGGGGTAATAAGGTTGGTTGGTGGCATCATTACCTGAAGCCGCCACCACCACTATTCCTTTATTACTAGCCTCAATAATGATGTCGTGTAGTGGTTTTAAATCATCAGTGGTGCTAAAACTTAGATTGATAACCTTAGCACCACTGTTGAGGGCAAATCTAAAGCCAGTTAGCACATTATCCAGGGTTCCAGTTCCATCGGCATCCAGCACTCGTACCGGGATAATCTGAGCGTCCGGGGCAACCTGAGCAATAATCCCCGCCACAAACGTGCCGTGCCCGTTAACATCAGAGCCATCCATTACCCCGTTAATCGCATCAAAACCTGCGATTACTTTACCTGCCAGCAGGGGATGATTGGATTTAACCCCGGTATCCAGCACCGCTACTTTTATTCCCCGCCCAGTAGTGCTATTTTGAGCAACGTTCAGTTTGGTTTTACTCCAAGCCCATTGGGTCGCCAATGTGGCGGGGCTGGGAGCACCACCCAGTTGGGAAAAGTCAAAATGGAAACGATTGGATGCTTCCAGAAAACTAACCGTTTTGTTTTGCGAAACTGCCATAATTTTTGTGTCTAAACTCATTGAAGTTGATAGAGCCGCAGTGTCTGTGCCGCTGGGAACATCTACTCGGATATAGTTATCAGCAATTTTGGCCCAATTTTTTAGATTATACTTGGTCAGAATCTCATTCAGATTGTGCGGGTCGGCTAGTCTAAAAACTAACTGGTTAGAATGTCCCGCCGCTTTGGCTTCCGGCAGACTGACAAACCCGCAAACTCCAACCAAAAGGTGAAACAAGATCAAAGCCAGCGTTGCAAAAATGAATTTACGGTTCATTGCTTCTTTTCCCCTCTGAAACGGTTGGCTACTTATCTCACTTTTGCAAGATTGAGCCGCCCTATACCCATACCACTACAGCTACAGTCGCTGGGAAACTTATCAATAGCGTTCTTTATACTTCTTTTTAGCTTATCAGGGGTATAATCAGGGTGTAAAGACTTCATAAGGGCCAAGCCACCCACTACCATCGGGGTTGAAAAACTGGTACCGTTCGCCCAGCCATAGCCACCTTGATAATACATACTATAAATAGTTACCCCTGGCGCGCTTAACTGGATATAGCTGGAATAGTTGGCAAAATCTGCCCGGTAATCGCTTTGGTCGGTAGCCGAGACCCCAATAGTTTCGGAATAAGCGGCGGGATAATAATAATCAGATACACCCTCGTTTCCAGCAGAGTCAACCACCGTCATACCATTTGACCGCGCGTTCTGCACGGCATTATGTAACCAATTGCTATCGGTAGCGGAGGAGAAACTAAGGTTAGCAATAGCGGCGTGTTGGTTGACGGCATATTGCAACCCGTTAACTACCGAGGATAGAGTGCCATTACCGCTTGCGTCCAATACTCGCACTGGTAAGATGGTAACTTGTGGGGCAATTTGCAAGATGACCCCGGCGACGAACGTGCCATGACCGTTAACATCATTACCGTTTGCCGCTCCGGTAATTGCATCGTAGCCGGTGAGAACATGGCCTTTTAAATCCTGGTGATTATAATTGACCCCCGTATCCAGCACGGCAACCGTAACCCCCGCTCCCTTGTTGATTGGTTGGATAGCCGAAAGGTTTATCTTCTGCCAGGCCCATTGGGTTTGGGCGGTAGTATAACCACTATCCGAAGATTGGCTAGTACCGTTAATAACCGAGCTTGCATCAAAACTGAAATTGGAACCATCCAACCCAAAATTGGTGGGATTGGCTTTAAGAATAAGATTGGGGTCGGCGTTTTCGACCCGGCTGTCCTGGCGCATTCGGTAGGAAAGCTGGCGAGCATCTTCCCCCCGTGTTTCCCCTACATAGCTATTGGGAACCAACAGCGCGCCGCTCAGTTCAAGGTTATAACTTGACAATACCTCGTCAAGTTTAGCGTGGTCGTTAACACTGAAGACAACCTCAGCAGGGTTATATTCAAGCGTTTTCTTGGGGGTGGGGGCATCGTTACAGCCCGCCAGTAACAATGAAAGAAGCAAGGTTAAGACTAACCCGGTTAATAACCTGTGCCTGGATTTTGTCATTTAAAGCTCTCCCAGCTATTCGCAACTACCCATAAATGAACATATACATACCGCGTAAATGTTCAGCATTTCTATATATATTTGATGCCGAAAATCATCGGGAAATTTCGCTCTGGAACCACCTGTTTACCCACATCACATTGCTAACCTTCCTGTGTGATGAAGGTGTACCAGCGCATGAGCTATTTATGGTTTCATTAACGCTAAATTTAAGGAAACAACCTGGGGTCTAAAAAAGAAGAGTATGAGGCACTTTAGTATTATTAATATTATATTAAATTTCAAAATTAGACTATAGCAAAATCGGGCTACTAAATCCCTGGTACTTTTGGGTTATATTAATATAACTTAGTTATAGCCAAAACAATTTGATTTAGCGGCTCGTAGAATATTATAACTTCAAGCATTGTGAGGAAAAAATTTTAATACCGTAATACAAAAGTAATATTTTTGTAATGATAGTTTCTCTCTTGTGTGCTATTGTTAAAAAGAGGAACAACCTCGAAAGAGTGCAGGCATTTAGTAAAAGTAGCGTAGTTGGGTTCGATAACATAGCGAATTTCTTACTTATGAAGGCTGCTGTAACCGTTAACAAAAGCTGTGATTTTGAGTAATAGGTACTAACACTGTTCTTATTCCGATAATTTTTTATCGGTTTGGGCCGCGCAGGATTATCAGAATAAGAAGAAGCTTATTTGCTCACGTTCAGAATTAAAAATGGTTAAAGATTACTTATTTAACAGCATGCTTATTAAGTTTTGTTATTATTGGTTTATTATGTATTAAGAAGTGAAAAATGGATGCAAAATATTGCTGACCGTTTTTTAAGAGTACCCAATAATCTACCAGCCCGCATTAATGGGTTTGTTGGGCGTGAGCGAGAACTAGCGGAAGCTGTTGGCTATTTAAATGACTCACAAACCCGCTTACTAACCCTGTCAGGGCCGGGTGGCGTGGGCAAGACCCGGCTGGGGGAGCAGCTAGTTATTGCGGGCGGAAATGAGTTTAGCGATGGCTGTTTTATAGTTCATCTTGCCTCGATAAGCGACCCTACGTTGGTAATTAGTACCATAGCGGGGGTGTTGGGTGTTAAAGAGAATCCTGGGCTGAGTCCAATTAAAAATCTTGCGGATTTCCTGCAAGAAAAACAACTGCTTTTACTGCTCGATAATTTTGAGCAGCTAACAGGTGCTACCTCCCTGATAGCCGAGCTACTTGAAGCAACCACCAAACTAAAAATAATTGTAACCAGTCGGGAAGCTCTACGGTTGGTGAACGAACGGGTGCTGGTAGTGCCGCCCCTGGATTTACCCGACCTGGAGAACCTTGGTTCAATCCACAACTTTTCTGAATATTCGGCTGTCCAATTATTTGTGCAGCAAGCCCAACTGGTTAACGCTACTTTTGAGTTGGGTGCTGAGAACGGCCCCATAATCGCTGAAATTTGTTTGCGGCTAGATGGTTTACCCCTGGCGATGGAACTAGCGGCAGCCCGGATTAAAATCCTGACTCCCAAAATGTTACTGGCCCGTCTTAGCAACCGACTTAAATTATTGACTGGCGGGGCGCATAACTTACCAGAGCGTCAAAAAACCCTGCGTAACGCCATTGAGTGGAGTTACGAACTCCTTGAACCAGCCGAGAAAAAGATACTGGCCCGTCTGGCGATTTTTGTTGGTAGTTTTGATGCTGCCTCGGCTCAGGTGGTCTGTTATGCTGATATACCAGAGGTAATGACTAATGTTAGCCTGGAAACTTTAGCCGAAAAAAGTCTTATCCAGTCGCTAAAGCAAACTGAAGGCGGCCTCCGTTACAAAATATTAAGCACCATCCGGGAATATTTACTGGAACGGCTGTTACAGGAAGGCGAAGAACAAGCCGTAAAACAGCGTCACGCCATCTATTTCCAAAATATTGCCGAAGCGGCCGAACCCCAATTAACGGGTGCTGAACAATTGGGCTGGTTCCGGCGGCTTAAACTTGAGGAAAATAATCTGCGGGCGGCTTTAAGCTGGGCGCTTGAGGGTACAGATAAAGCTGACCTGGAAATCGGCTTGCGACTAAGCGGAGCCTTGTGGCGTTTCTGGCAATTAGAAGGCCAACTCCAGGAGGGGCAACGCTGGCTGGAAATAGCTCTGGAAAAAAGTCGCGAACTCCCACCCGGTAATGACTTTATAGAACTTCGGGCCAAAACCCTCTATGCGGCTGGCATATTAGCACGGGATTTGTGCGAATATGTTCGTTCGGCCCAACTGATTAATGAAAGCTTGGAGCTGCAAAAACGGCTGGGAGATAAGCGCGGTATTGCCAACGCCTATAATACGCTGGGCTCGATTGCGGCTTATCAGGGTAACTACCTGCAATCCCGTTGGTTGCACGAAGAGAGTCTGGCTTTACGCCGGGAACTAGGCGAAAGTAGAGGGATTGCGGTCTCGTTGAGCAATATCGCCGCCGTAATGAACGCTATTGGCGAATATACGGTTGCCCGACAATATTATCAGGAAGCCTTATCAATCCTGCGAGAGCTTGGCGACCAGCGCGCCGTTGCTCACTTATTGAGTAACTATGCCGAATTGCTTAGGCTGGCTAAAGAATTCGACCGGGCCAAAGCTACTTTTGAGGAAAGTCTTCATATTCGGCGGTCGTTGGGCGACAACGGTGGAGTGGCTTCTACTTTACTTGGTCTGGGCGATATAGCCAGAGAATTGACGGAGTACGACCAGGCTCTGGAATATTATGGCGAAAGTTTGCAGTTACTTAAACTTACGGGCGACCTTCGCTACGCCACCCTTTGCCTTGTATCTATCGCCGGAATTCAAACTAGCCTCGGAAACCCGCTTGTGGCAATCCATTTGTTAGGGGCTGCTGAAACATTGCGGCAATCTATCGCATTTATATTTGAACCAGCCGACTTACTTGCCTACGAAAAATTGGTTGGCCTCTTGAAACAACAAATTGGACACGCTGAGTTTGAGGTTGCGTGGATTGAGGGCAGCCAATTTCCGCTGGAGCGGGTTTTTGCCCTGGCCTTGCGGGATTATATAACTCTGAAGGGGAGCAAATAATTTTTTAACCAGCATAATATTCTAACCGTAACGGCTCACAAGGTTTGTCACACCCCAAAGGGGCGTGAGCGAACGCGAAGAATCTCTATGTTATAAACAAGACCCTTCGCAAGCTCAGGGTGACAATCGGGGTCAACGCTTATCTCTAACCTTGTAAAAATGGCACGAAAAGAATTGATTGGCAATGATTCAATTGAAATTTAATTCGGAAAATCGAACAATCCCTGTTAACGGTGATAAGTACAAATCATTGATAAACTTGTCAATCCAGTTAAATGCTGAAATTGATTTGGAGCTGATGCTGGGTGGGATAATAAGTGAAACCAGTCTGCTTCTGGACGCGATGGAGGTAAGCTTGTTCCTGGTAGACCAGGAGCGTAATGAATTATATTTACGTAGAAATAGCAACCCTGATTATCCAAAAATAAGCATCCCTATCGGGCGCGGGATAATTGGCAGTGTGGCTTTTGACGGTGAACCCATTAACCTGCGGGATGCTGAGCTTGACCCTCGTTTTGAGAATGAAGTTTTTGGTACGGTGGTACGCTCAATTCTGGTAGCCCCGGTTATCGGCCCTGATGATGAAATACTCGGCGTGTTGACCGCGATGAATAGCCGCCAGGGTTATTTTGCCTTTCAGGAGGAGGAAATACTCAGCTATCTTTGTAAGCTGGTCGCAAGTGCGATGGAACGTTCCGCCACCTTAAATGAACATGTGGAACTTAACAAGAAATTAAGCCACCAGGCCCGACATGATGCTTTAACCGGCTTACCCAACAGGATCGCCCTGGAAGAAAAACTCGAAGTAAAGCTCGAAGAGTCCCGGAATGAGGGCTATAGTCTGGCGGTCTTATTTATTGATTTAGACCGCTTTAAGCTGGTAAACGATACTCTGGGTCATTCGATTGGCGACATTTTATTACGACAGGTGGCTCACCGACTTAAAACCGGGGTGCGAATGGGTGATATAGTAGCCAGACTAGGCGGCGATGAGTTCGTGGTGGTGCTCGCCACCGTTAAAAATGAGCAGAGTATAATAAAGATTTCTCGTAAGCTTTTGAAGAGCTTACAACAACCCTTTTTTGTGGAAGGGCAGGAACTTTATCTCAGTGGAAGTATCGGGATTAGCCTTTATCCTGAGCATGGCAATAACGTCACTGAATTATTGCGCTATGCCGATAATGCTATGTATTTGGTTAAAGAAAACGGGAAAAATAATTTCCGCTTTTTTGACGAGCAAGTCAATCGCACTGAACAAAAGCGACTCTGGCTAGTTACCCAGCTTCATAAAGCCCTGGAATATAACGAACTAATCCTTTATTACCAGCCGCAGCTTAGTCTGAGCACTGGTAAACTTACTGGTATGGAAGCCTTGATAAGGTGGCGACATCCCGAATTAGGCATAATTTCACCTGGAGATTTTATTCCAGTCGCCGAAGAAACAGGATTAATCATCCCAATTGGCAAGTGGGTGTTGGAAGAAGCCTGCCGTCAGTGTTTGGAATGGCAACGCAAAGGTTTCCCCGAACTAAAGGTTTCGGTAAATGTTTCGGCCTTGCAGTTTAGTCGGGATGATTTTGTAGCGGGAGTCCTGAAAACGGTTCGTAAAATTGGCCTTGCACCTGAGTCTTTAGAGGTAGAGTTGACCGAAGGTATTCTGGTAGGGGATATTCAAGGAACTGTTCATAAACTCATGGAGCTAAAAAGGGCGGGCTTACTGATTGCGATTGATGATTTTGGAACTGGCTATTCATCGCTCAGCTACCTTCAGAAATTACCGATTGACATCCTGAAAATAGATAAATCCTTTGTGACTCCGATAGGTCATCCCATAAATGACAACTCACAAAATCAGGCTCTGCTTAAAATGATTTCAACCCTGGGTCATAGCCTGGGAAAACGAATAATCGCGGAGGGGGTCGAGAATGAAATTCAACTTGAGTTGCTCCGAAAGTTGGAATGTCAGGAATTTCAGGGCTATATTTATTCACCCCCGCTAGATCCGGAGGATTTTGAGCAGAACGTGTTAGCAGGTAAACTGGAATGGGCCTATTAAAATCCAGGTCAATCTATTAAATATCTTTAGCAAGCTTGGCTACTTGCGCTAATAAATTTCTGATGGCTGATTGTATTCAGGAGAATTAATATGGATGAACATCCATCCAACACGTTAACTTTCTTTCTTACCAGAACAATAGTAGACCCAGAATTGCGGCAGCAGAACCCCCATGCCTTTCAGCAGGCAGTTAATATTCATGACTCACTGGTTCGGCGGATAATTAAAGAAAATAAAGGCTATCTTTATAAAATTGTAGGGGACTCTCTTTACTCGGTATTTCACACGGCTGACAATGCTATAGAAGCGGCTTACAAGAGTCAACTGGCTTTATTGGGTCAGGACTGGGGCGAGCAAATCAAAGAATTTAAAGTGAGTATGGCCCTACATAGCGGGGAAGTTAGAGAAACCAGTGGGGATTATAGCGGGCCAGCATTGGATCACGCCATCGCCCTACTTGATAGCGCGCATGGCAGTCAGGTTTTATTGTCGCAGCCTAGCTTGGATTTGGTAAAAAATTGGTTACCGGGTGATTTAAGTCTGGCTGAGCTAGGAAGGTATCGCCTCAAAGACCTGGGACAGCCTGAACTGATATTTCAACTTGTAACCAGCGAGCTACCAAGCGAATTTCCCGCAATCCGCACCCTGGATAACTGGCCGCACAACCTGCCAATACTAACCACCGATTTTTTCGGTAGAGAGCAGGAAATTGAACGGGCTTGCCGCTTACTACGCCAGGGCAAAGTGCGCCTGATGACCTTTACCGGGGCGGGTGGTTCGGGTAAAACTCGCTTGAGTCTCCAGATTGCGGCGACAATGCTGCACGAATTTGAGGATGGGGTTTATTTTGTAGAGCTGGCGGCTTCGCGGCAAGCCGAGGAGGTTGTCACTGCCATTTCCCGGATTCTGGACATGAGGGAAAGCAGTGGGCGGGAGCAGTTGGAAAACTTGAAGAGTTACCTGCGAAACCACCGCCTGCTTTTGGTGCTGGACAATTTAGAACAAGTGGCAGAAGTAGCCCGGTTGGTTAGCGAATTGCTGGAAGCCGCTCCCGGTTTGAAAATACTAATCAGTAGCCGGATTTCCTTGCAAATTTATGGCGAGCAGGATTTCCCGGTACATCCTTTATCCCTGCCAAGTCTGACCAAGCTACCTCCCCTCTCGGAACTCTACAAATATTCCGCCATAAAGCTCTTTATTAACCGGGCCAAAAGAGCTCATCTTGATTTTGAGCTTGATTCCAGCAACGCTACTGAAATTGTCGAAATTTGTACCAGATTAGATGGTTTGCCACTGGCCCTAGAACTAGCCGCCGCCCTGTGTAAAACCTTTTCATTTAGTGAAATGTTGGCGCAGTTAAGCCAACGGTTGGATTTATTGCTGAGTGAAGATGCTGCTGTACCAATGCGCCAGCGCACGCTACGAGGTGCTATTGACTGGAGTTATAACTTGCTTGAAGAAAGCGAGCAGACTCTATTCGCCCGATTGGGAATATTTGTGGGGGGCGGTACGATTGAGGCCATCGAGGCTATCTGCAATCCAGATAATGACCCTGAGCTGGATATATTTGAACTCCTTTCAAATCTGGTCAATAAAAGTTTGCTGGTGCAGACTGAAACGAGCGATGGTCTGGCCCGTTTTTCGATGCTGGAAACTATCCGCGAGTATGCCCTGGAACGCCTTGAGCAAAGAGCTGAACTAACTTTAATATTGCAGCAGTTCAGGGATTATTTCGTAACTCTGGCGGAAGAAGCAGAACAAAAACTCACCGGAGTAACACAGTTAAGTTGGTTCCACCTTTTAGGTTACGAATATCTTAATTTGCGGGTGGTGGTGGAGCATGCGTTGGAACCGGGGGTACTAGACATAGAAACCGTCTTAAGGCTGGGCGGGGCACTCTGGCGATTTTGGTCGTCGCGGGGATATTTGTTAGAAAGCCGAGGCTGGCTTATGAAAGCTCTGCCAAATAGCGAAGCGGTAGATGGGTTAATCAGGGCCAAAGCCTGGTTTGCCCTGGCTATTATTAACCGCGATTTGGGGGAATTTGAAGTAGCTTTGCAGTATCTGGAAAAAAGCCTGGAATTATATAGAGCCTTAAATGACCGCCAAGGGTTAGCTCTGGTGCTAAATACTTTGGGAACGGTCATGGCAAGCCAGGGAAAATACCTTCAGGCAATTGCCTATATCCAGGAAACCATAACGATGCGGCGGGATTTGCAGGACAAGCGTGGTTTGGCCGCTTCCCTTTGTATTCTGGGGGCGGTGTATGCTGCCCAGGACAATTTCGATGCGGCTATGAAATATTATCAGGAGGCTCTCGGTCTACTCCGGCAGCTTGGTGATCGGCGCACATTGGGTCAGTTGCTTAACAATATGGGCTTTTTGTGGATACACCGAGGCGATAACAATAAAGCCAGTGACTTGATTGAAGAAGCCCTGACAACCCTGCGTGAACTGGATGACAAAAGCGGGATTGCTGCCTCCTTAAACCAGTTGGGTGATTTAGCCATTGCCAGGGGTGATTATTTCCAGGCCCGGAAATATTATATCGAGAGCCTTCACCACTATTATGAGATTGGTGACAACTTGAATATTATTTTTAACCTTGAAGGCTTAGCCCGTTTGTATGGTCTCCTGAACAAGCCCGCCCTATCTGTTATTCTTTACGGAAGAGCGGGGGCTCTCCGCAAAACTATAAATGTCCCTCGTCAATTGGTCGAAACCAGGAATTATGAGGAGCTTATGAACAAAGCCAGAAGCGGCCTGGAAGCGGCGGATTTCAAAGCGGCCTGGGAAAGAGGGGAAACTTTACCTCTTAAAGAGGTAATTTCTTTAGAATTTGTCACAGTTTAACCTGTCAGAAGAAATCGAAACAACGGCGGACGATTTGCTGGCTGGTCACTCTATTAGGGATTTAGCCTCTGAAAACTGCTAAAATTCGTTTTAGAGGATTTTATCGCTATACTGACGAATCCAGCTTGACAACATCGGGATTGCCAGTTGGTAGCTTTTTCCTTTAACTTCGGTCAATAAGTCTCGACGTAATAATCTTTGAATGGCCTGTTTAGCAATCGGTGGTTCCAGTCCCGTTAACTTACCAATCTCCACATAGTCAGTTACCAGCGACTCGTTGCGGATTAGAGTTTCCAGGCAGACCCGTTCATTTGGCCCGGTGCGGTTCCATAAATCATCAAAATAGCTGCCCCAGCTTTCCAGCGTGGCGGCTACAGCCATTTCTACATCTGGTACTTCGGCCTTTTCGCGTTCCTCATCGTTCAAATATTTAATCAGGTCGGAGCAAACCGCCTGTAACAGGAGTGGTTGACAACCCGTTACCTGGATAATTTTCTCCACAACTGCGGGGGAATAAATCTGGTCGCCGCGAAAATTGGGTAAGGGGTGGGTTATCAATAAACGGGCATCCTCGGCCTTTAGGAAACTAACCTTAACATTTTGCACATTAACAAAATAGCCTGACCAACCACTGCCCATTTCAGCAAAAGTTTTGACCCCGCTATATAACAGGGCCAGCCGAGGGCGATGCTGGATGGTATTGCGAAACCAATCCAATAACAGATTTAAGTTCAGAGCCTTTTGAGTCATTTCTTCTTCAAGTTTCTCAAACTCATCAAAAGTAATCAAAAGGACTTTATCGGCTTTTTCCAGAGTTTGTTCAATATTCTTGAGCCAACTATCAAAAACGGCATAAATAGCCAGTTCATTTTTAGCTTCGGCTTCGGCAAGTTTAGTAGTGGCAAGGCGGCTAACATTATAGCCATTTTGACTTAAAACCGTAGAAATTTCCTGGGACAGAGCCGAAAAGAAACCGCTAATGCTGGCTCTGACTGAAACATTTTGCAAATCCAGATAAACTGGCAAATAACGTTTGCCTAAAAGGTTGGGCATCTGTTTAAGCGCGCTGGTTTTGCCCATCCGCCGTTCGCCATACAATAAAAAGGTTGGGCGGCGCGACCCTTGCGCCAGGGCTTCTTCCAGTAACAGGCCAATATCACGCCGTCCCACAAAGAGGTTGTCCTGTTCAAGCGGGCGTGAGTCCAGCAATCCCCCTGGTATGTAAGGGTTGTAAATTGAACCCGCCTTTTCAACCTCTGTTTCAAGTCGGGCGCGTTCGCGAAGGACGACCTCTAGCCATTTTTCGGCTATCACCACCAGACGCTGGTTAAACTGAGTATTACTAAAAACTGTGCCGCTCCGTAGTTGGCGCAGGCTTAGCTCAAAACTATCAAGACTTTGCTTACGGGCCTGTAAACTCTGGGTATTAAGAAAGCGGCTGGCCTCCCGACTGGCCTCATTCAACCGACTTAAAGCACTCCGCCAGTTTGTATCAAGGGTATTGGAATCCTCCGGCAGATATTGGCCCAACCAGTTAGAGGCTGTCGCAATATCCCGCAGACTTTCCCGCTCGTTCATCTCCGCCAGCACTATTTCCTGAAGAGTCTTGCGGGCTGCCCAGATTTGTTGGGGCCGCTTACGGGCAATAAAATCTATTTCAGTAAGAGCCTTAGCCCGATTCTGGTCAGCCGCTACCAGCAGTAAGCGGTCTAAATTTAGTAGAGGTAGATAAACTTTTTCATCCCAATACAAGGCCGAATGGTGCAAATATTCAAAAACCTTGCTGGGCTCTTCCTTACTCCTGAAGTAGTTAAGGGCAATCGAAGTCCCGCTGACCAAATACAAGGGCAACCGATAAAAACAGGCTAGAAAGAAAGCAAAGAATACCAGACCCAGATTCAAGTTATCATAGCTTCCAAAGACAATCGCTACCACCAGACCAATGGTAGCACTTAGCAGGATGGCTAGTCCACCCCGAATATAGCTTACAATCCCCCCTATTAGCAATAACATTACTACATAGGTAATGACGATTACTACTATTACAATCAAGTAAAAACTCAGCTCTGAACCAGAACCATAACCCAGCGGTTCTAGCATTGGCTGAGAAAAATCATTCAAGAGGTACCCTACTGAAAAAACTATTACTCCAATTAACAATCCTGCTATTATCAAGAACGGGATAATAGGCAAGATATTTATTTCAATTCCCCAGGCCAGGCTGGCTATAACCCCGCCAATCAGGAAACCCAGGTAACAACCCGTAATTATAAAAATGATGGGAGCATGAATATAAAATAAACCCACTAAAATAACCAGACTGAGTACGCTACCACCGGTAATAAAGTGGAAAAGGCCCCCCGCAGTATTAATATTGTCTCCACGCCTTTGTTTAACAAACTGGTTTAACATTTTAAACCCAATGGCTATAGCTAACCCGATTAATGCTATTACCAGGCAGCTGTAATGCGTTGAGATTCTGAGTTCAATAAACCAAAAATTAGGCTCAAAACCCACAAATCTCATTGAAACCTTTTGCCATTCACTGCACCGAAGTTTTGTTTATTCAGGGCATTACCGTCGGT
>Ga0209511_1002114_pt1 | contig 16680 bp, 15 predicted proteins | sample SSSSmetaG_FD_184141 | JGI IMG/M metagenome (GOLD analysis project Ga0209511, IMG submission 184141) | Glacier valley bacterial and archeal communities from Borup Fiord, Nunavut, Canada, to study Microbial Dark Matter (Phase II) - ​SSSS... | ecosystem: Environmental > Aquatic > Freshwater > Ice >...
CGTTGAATGATACGAACAATATTAAATCGACAATCAAATATGTAAAGGAAAACGGAGGTTTAGCCGACTGCGTTGTCTGCTACACTGTTGATCCAAAATTTACACGCAAAGAACGATTTTTAGCAACCATACACGGCAAACCACTTCCCAAAGCGATTTTCACGGTCGACTATTTTATAAAGATGGGCAAAGAACTCGAAGCCCTGGGTGCTGATATGGTTACGCTTAAAGACATGGCCGGGTTGATACAACCACACAAAGTCAGTCAGATTATTAAAGCTTTCAAGAAGAACCTCAAAATTCCGGTTGATTTCCACACACACTGCACGCCAGGCTTTGGTTTATCATCTGCATTAGCCGCAATCATCAGCGGTGTGGATATTTTAGATACTGCGATTCTAAACTTCGCCGGAGGTCCCGCGGCTCCGGCATTTGAATTGATTCAGATTTTCTGTACCAAATTAGGAATCGAAACCGGCGTCAATCTGGATGCTGTTGTCAGAATCAATAAAATATTAAAAGAAATCAGGTTGGAAATGGCTGACATTGACAGCTACAAAATATATCCAATCGAGTTCGACATCACGAAAGATAAGTTGCCTGATCATATCGACAAACTATTCGACGATGCCATTGAATTTGCACAAGCCGACGACGAAGCCCGTTTAGTTGAAACATGCGGAAGAATAGAGAAATACTTCAACTTCCCCGATCCAGACGAGAAAGTAAAATTCGCAGAAGTTCCTGGTGGAATGTACACGAACATGCTGGCTCAGTTAAAACAATTGAAACAGGAAGATTTACTGCCACGCGTACTCGAAATAATTCCGACAGTACGCCTGGCTGCAGGATGTCCTCCGCTGGTAACTCCTACGAGCCAGATTGTAGGCGCACAGGCAGTGAACTGCGTAATTGACGAAAAAAACGGGAAGCCATATTACAGCAACAACTCCATTCAATTCATCAACCTTGTAAAAGGATCGTATGGAAAGACACCAATTCCGGTTGATCCCGACTTCCGCGAAAAGATTGCAGGTACCCGCGTAGAGGTTCCGTTTAATACTGCCAACTACGAGAAACAACCAAATCCATCTTTCCCGCAATATGGCGAAAATGTGAAGCTTGCAATGGATGAGAAAGAAGAACTCTTACTTGAGCTGTTCCCTATGGTTGCAAATAAATTTTTGCTGGATAAAGTAAACCGTGTTTATGGTACTAAGTTAAAAGAGACCGAGATGGAAAAACAACGGGCTTACGAGGCAGAGCGTCAAAAATACCTTGATCTCTCGGAGGAAGAAAAACAAGCCAGACTTGTTGACGGACTCTATCATTGGAATTGAAATAAAATCACAAAGCGCCTCGTTTATCGGGGCGTTTTTTTTGCATTAACGTTCCTGTCAGATTTATGCGAACGAAAAAGAGGCCATCCCGATCGTAACCGGGACAGCCTCTTATTTCATTTTCAACCAAAAACGGTTGAATTATATATTGGGTTTGTGGATTACATCATTCCACCCATACCGCCACCCATTCCGCCCTGAGGCATCATAGCTGGTTTATCCTCTTTCTCATCTACAAGGACACACTCAGTTGTAAGGAACATACCTGCAATTGAAGCAGCATTTTCCAAAGCAACACGGGTAACCTTAGCAGGATCGATAACGCCTGCTTCGAAAAGATTCTGGTAAACATCCAAACGGGCATTGTATCCGAAATCGCCTTTACCTTCTTTGATCTTCTGTACAATTACAGCGCCTTCAAGACCTGCATTGAATACAATCTGACGTGTTGGCTCTTCGATGGCACGTTTTACAATTTCGATACCGGTTGTTTCATCCTCGTTGTCGCCAGTTAGCCCTTCAAGGACTTCAATGGCACGAAGGTAAGCAACACCACCACCAGGAACGATACCTTCTTCAACAGCCGCACGTGTGGCGTGAAGTGCATCATCAACGCGGTCTTTTTTCTCTTTCATTTCAACTTCTGATGAAGCACCTACATAAAGTACTGCAACTCCGCCTGAAAGTTTAGCAAGACGTTCCTGTAATTTTTCACGATCGTAATCCGAAGTCGTTGTTTCGATCTGTTTTTTGATCTGTGAAACGCGGGCTGCAATATTGGAAGCGTCGCCGCCGCCATTAACGATTGTAGTCGTATCCTTGTTAACAGTTACTTTCTCGGCATGACCTAACAATTCGAGTGTAGTATCTTCAAGTTTCATCCCTTTTTCTTCGGTAATAACAACACCACCGGTAAGAATTGCAAGATCTTCAAGCATTTCCTTACGACGATCTCCAAATCCCGGAGCTTTAACTGCACATACTTTCAGACCGGCACGAAGACGGTTTACAACAAGTGTTGCAAGTGCTTCACCTTCGATGTCTTCAGAAATAATCATCAAAGGACGACCAGACTGATGTGTCAATTCAAGGATTGGAACCAATTCTTTCATTGATCCGATTTTCTTATCGTGAATCAGGATGTAAGGATTTTCCATTTCGGTCGCCATCTTTTCAGTGTCGGTTACGAAATAAGGAGAAATATAACCACGGTCGAACTGCATACCTTCAACAAGGTCAACGTATGTTTCAGTACCTTTTGCTTCTTCAACTGTGATAACACCTTCTTTATGAACTTTTTCCATAGCTTCAGCTATCAGCTTGCCAATTTCAGCGTCATTGTTGGCTGCAATACGTGCAACTTGTTCAATTTTGCTGTAATCGTCGCCAACAGTATGAGACTGAGCTTTGATGCTTTCTACAACCTTAATTACAGCTTTGTCGATACCACGTTTCAAATCCATTGGATTCGCACCGGCAGTAACATTTTTCAAACCTACATTAATAATTGACTGTGCAAGAACGGTAGCAGTAGTTGTACCGTCACCAGCGTCATCACTTGTTTTTGATGCAACTTCCTTAACAAGATGTGCACCCATATTTGCATAGGGATCAGAAAGTTCAATTTCCTTTGCAACAGTTACACCATCTTTGGTGACCTGAGGTGCACCAAATTTCTTTTCAATAATTACATTGCGACCTTTTGGACCCAATGTTACTTTTACAGCATCTGCAAGCTGATCAACACCTTTTTTCAGCCGTTCGCGGGCCTCAATATTAAATTTAATTTCTTTTGCCATTGTAAAATGTTTTTATTAATTATCAATAAATTAATCAATTAAGCGATAAAAAGAACATCTGACTGCGCAATCAAAAGGTAGTCGTTGCCTTCGATGGTAATTTCAGTTCCTGAATATTTTCCGTAAAATACAGTATCACCAACTTTAACTTCCACTGTTTCGTCTTTTTTGGCGATTCCTACAAGCACAACTTTACCTGCAAGAGGTTTTTCTTTCGCTGAATCAGGGATGATAATACCACCTGCTGTTTTTGTAACTGCTTGCTGCGGCTCTACCAATACTTTGCCGGCAAGGATTTTTCCTTTAAGTTCTGCCATTTCAAATTTTATTTATAATTAGACAATAGTTTATCGTTGAAAGCCATTACTGAACAGAAAATATGCCAAACCGGTTAAAGACCCGTTTTGTCTTGTTACCACGACATTTTTTCAGCCAGAATAATCAAGCAGATTCAAAGCAAATTCTAATATGCTATCATACAACTATTTTCATAAAGCACGCACCTGACATGCATCACTGCCAACATGACATTAAAAAAGCTATTGTCAGACATACGCAGAAAAGCCCAGTCCGTCAGTTGACGGATCGGGCTTTTAATATATCAATATTGAATTCAATTCAATAGTTCAGGAGTACCGGCAAAACCAGAAACCTAAACGCTGATTAAAAAACCTTTAATCTATTTTGTTGAATCACGAACTGCCTGCGGAAAAATAGGAACCTGACTTGGATCCTGAACCTGCTGAATCTGTTCTTCGATTTTTGATTTGGCTTGCTCACCCTGACGTGGAAGGAAAGCTGTTGCTGTTATAGAAAGAACAACAAGTGCGATGGCCAAACCCCATGTGAATTTCTCCAGAAAATCAGTTGTCCGGCGAACGCCCATTACCTGGTTGGAGCTTGAGAATGACGATGCAAGACCGCCACCTTTTGAATTTTGTACCAATACCATTAAAACGAGCAGGGCACTGACAATAAAAATGATAACAATAATAAATGTGTACATTGAATTATTTATTTAGCAGATTTGTGACTTCTTCAATTTGCCGCGCAAAATAAACACTTTTTTCGGGATATTTCAAACTTAATTTTTGAAAAGCTTGAATTGCCTTCACAAAAAGACCCTGTTTTACGTAAATACGCGCTAATGTTTCGGTGATAAATTCATCATTTTCACCTTCTCTATCCATTTGTTTACTAATTCTTTCACTAACACCCGAATTCTCAGTTTGCTTCGCCGAAAAGGCCGGATTTTCTTTGATGAAACGTTCGATCAAATCATTTTTCAGTTCCGGTTCTGATCCTGTTTCCTTTTTCGCCGCCAAATGAGTTATGTCTTTCGCAATTTCAGAAAGTGGTTTTTCTTCCTCGCTCCCAATCTCTTCTAACGTATAAGCACTGTCGCTATGCTCAAAATTCAATAAATCGAAATGCCCTTTCCCCGCACGATCGACCATTGTCTTAAACGACTCGTCGGGTTGGTCCTCATGATCAGCAGTCTCTTCAGCTAATTCAAGGATTGGAAGATCTTTTGTATTTGAAACTACATTGATCTCCAGTGAATGATCTTGCAATTCCTTTTTAGCAGGCTCAGGATTCAAAAGATGATAAAGAACGGTACGATCGGTTGCATATATTGCGCTGATTTTCAACTGACCTGAATATCTGAAATTACTCACGTTCTGCAGATTGCGTATGTAAAGAAGATGACCAGTCTGAAAATAAGGATATTCATCCAAAATTTCACGCAGTTCGCCCAATGTCCGCTCGTTTAGCACAGAGGGATCGTCAAGGGTTCGCAACATCTGATCACGGGTCATCGACATACAATATCACATTTATGATTGCACAACATCTGCAATGTTACCAATTCGCCACCGATTTATTGAATATATCATCAATCAACTGTTCAACGATCACCTCAACAGCCGCACTTTCCACTTCATTCAGCGAACGGGTACTTTCCCAGTCGTAATATGCTGAAAATGAAGTATTGAAATCCTGTTCGTGATCTTTATTATTTGTAAAAACAACTTTAATAGTCACCGTCAATCGGTTCATTGAAGCAAAATCACGCCCTTGATCACTCTGCTGAACAGACAATGGGCGGACTTCATAGCCAGTAATCTCCCCCGAGAATTCAAGATCACCTTGTTGCGGCTCCATCGATAATCCGGTTTCGTTCACAAACTTATCCTTCATTGCCTCCGTGAAAGTCTGGCTCAGCATTGGATTGACAACTCTTGCCCTGTTTGTGAAGAAATCAATAAATACCGTTTTTACTTCAGGAGAAATTGATGCACCAGTAAATGAATAGCCAATCTTACAAGCGTTTATGACAACAGCAATAATAAGGATGCTGGTAAAAACCGAAAGTAATTTTATCGTTTGTTTTGTCATCAATTATCCAATTTTGTATTCTTTTATTTTTCTGTAAAGTGTTCTTTCCGAAATACCCAATTCGCGCGCAGCCATTTTCCGCTTTCCATTGTGTTTGTCGATTGATTTTCGGATCATCTCAATCTCTTTATCAGCAAGCGAAAGCGACTCTTCCACAAACTCCTCAGTATCCTGAATATTTTCGTGACCTGAACTTTTAAGAATTACCGGTGCAGAATATGGAGGTTGCGCTGGTTTATAATCGTCTGATTCATAATTATATAACTTTCTGAATAATTGAGCACTTTCCTCATGTGTTTTTGATGTCGAACCATCCTGCATAAACTCATGAACCAATTTCTTGAGGTCATTCATATCCTTTTTCATATCAAAAAGAATTTTATAAAGAATCTCACGCTCACTTGTAAACGTTTTTTCATCCAAACCCTTGTTATAGAGTGCTGGCAATACGCCGATATTTTCAGATGGCAGATAATGAATTAAGCTTTCAGCAGTAATATCCCGTGCGGTTTCGATAATCGAAATCTGCTCGGTAATATTTTTCAACTGCCTCACATTTCCCGGCCACCGGTAATCGAGCATCACTTTCTGAGCATCGTCGGTTAGTCTGATCGAAGGCATCTTATATTTTTCGGCAAAATCGGAAGCAAATTTGCGGAAAAGCAACAGAACGTCACCCTCCCGGTCACGAAGTGGCGCAATCTTAATCGGAACTGTATTTAAGCGATAGTACAAATCTTCGCGAAACTGTCCATCTCTGATTGCTTTTGTCAGATCAACATTGGTTGCAGCAATCACGCGGACGTTGGTTTTCTGAACCGTTGATGAGCCAACCCGGATGAATTCGCCCGACTCCAAAACCCTTAATAGTCGGACCTGGGTTGAAATTGGAAGCTCACCTATTTCATCCAGGAAAAGTGTTCCGCCATCCGTCACTTCAAAATAACCTTTCCGATCGGTTAACGCGCCGGTAAAAGATCCTTTTTCATGTCCAAATAACTCTGAATCTATTGTCCCTTCGGGAATTGCACCGCAATTGATGGCAATATATTTACCATGTTTGCGATGCGAAAAACTATGAATTATCTGTGGAAACGATTCTTTTCCAACGCCACTTTCGCCGCTGATCAATACCGACAAATCGGTTGGAGCTACCTGTATAGCAACCTCTATCGCACGGTTTAACTCCGGTGCATTTCCTATGATTCCAAACCGCTGTTTTATCTCCTGAATATCCATATTATAGATACAAAATTTTGGACTACAAATTTATAATTAATCCGTTAATAATACGTCTTCTTCTTTTTACGACTGTATTTGTGTCGGATTGACTTAAAGCAATCAATTTTATAAAAATACACCTAAATCTGACCGCAATGATTTTCCAATAAACTATTTTTGCAAAAAAATTTGAAACTTAAGAGCATGAATTTTATTGTAATAATCCCCTCCCGCTACGATTCGACCCGTTTCCCCGGGAAACCTTTGGCAGATATCTGCGGTAAAATGATGATTCAGCGCGTTTACGAACAAGCCTCAAAAGCCGTCGAAGAAGTTTGGGTGGCGACCGATGATGAACGCATCGTCGATGCGGTTAAAAGTTTTGGCGGGAATGTTGTAATGACTTCTAAGGCTCACAGGAGTGGCACCGATCGCTGTGCAGAAGCAGTTTTAAGAGCTTCTGAAATTACCGGCAAAACCTACGATGTGGTGATCAATGTCCAGGGAGATGAACCTTTTATGCAGCCACATGAGATTGAGTTAATTACCGAGTGTTTTATTAATTCCCCTGATACTGAAATCGCTACGTTGATTCAGCCGATTCTTAAGAACGAAGATATCTTCAGGCCAGATATGGTAAAAGTAATTCTTGATAAGGAACAAAATGCGATTTGTTTTAGCCGTTCACCGGTTCCGCACATTTTCGGGGTCGATGAATCAAAATGGCTCGAAAACTATCCGTTTTATGGACACGTTGGGCTCTATGCTTACCGTAATAACGTTCTTCAACAGATAGCCAAACTGACTGAAGGTCTGCTTGAAAAAGTTGAATCGCTCGAACAATTACGCTGGCTGGAGAACGGATTCAAAATAAAAACCAACGTCACCGATTCGGATAATTTTGGTATTGACACACCCGAAGATCTTAAGCAGGCAATAGCCGGTGGAATTGAGAAGTATAAACTTTAAACTTAGATTTGTTGCGGAACAATTGATCCATTAAGCATATTTTTGACTTTGACTTGTGTGAACTGAAAATATGCTTGCATCCGATTTTGACTAATTTTCCTCCTTACCTTTTTTTAGTTCTTTGTTTTTCTTTGCTTCTGGTAAGTAATTATCGGTGGAAACCACTTTTTTCCCAGTCCTACTTTCCAGTTCTCGCCTGGCGTTACCAGCAACAGCACCACCTTGTTTAGCTGCCTTTTTATTTTGAATAAATCCTTTTGGATTCTTTGTCTTTACAATTTCAGTTGTCGAAGCCTCTCCAAGCATTGAAAAAATTAATTCAAGGTCGGTCATGTGATCACGCAGATTTTGGCTTTTCAATCCTTTGACTTTTTTATACTCAGAAGGTGTTATGCCGAAAGTTGCTTTTGAAATCTCTGCTGTGAGTATGGAATATTCTATTTGTTCCTTTACACCTCTGTTTTTCCATTCTTCTGTCAACTCCTCACGAATAGCAATGCTACGCATTCGCTTTTCAATCCAGTCGTCTGGATAGCCTTTAAGTTTATAAAGTTCTCTTGTTCGCTGAGTTGCCAATTCGGGATTTTCAATTTCATCTAATCTGTCCGAACCCACTTGTGCTAACCAAAGTTTAAAAGGCTCTGCTTTCGGAGATGGAATGGATTGTATAATGCGCAAAAGTCCTTTAGCACTGGCACAATTCAGCTTTTGTTTACCGCCAACAGTGTCGACCGAAAGGGGGGTGACAAATTGTCCCCACCCTTTGGAGAGTTCTTCATCACGCTTACGCATTTTCTTGATGTAATCGCTGGGGTTGGGTGTGTCGGTCAACACCTGTATAACATCTGCCACAACGAAATACCATTTTTCATCTAAATCATTCCAAACCGTTCTAATCTGTTTACTTTCAAATAATTTAATTTTGCTCATTATCCTTTTTCTTGAAATTTAAAAATACTCAATTCACCCGACTTTAAGAACTCAAAAAAATTAATGCCTTTGTATTTTGAAATAATTCCAGTTTGGTGCTTGCTTTTTCTATAAGCTTTATAGCGGCAAAAAAGAAAGTCATATAGTATCTCATTATTTATAAGCATGATAAATCACTTTGAAAAGTTAACGCAGATTATTTAGAAAAACATTTGGAGTGGTTTCTTTGTCGTATTATTCCAATTTAAAACGGTAGGCTTAATCCAATGTTATAGAGCAAGAATAGTTAATTTCTTCTAATTTTTGAAGTTTATTTTCCACAGACTGAAAAAGTTTAATTCAATTAATTCCGGATACTTTACTAAATTTGTAATGGCTCCCACCCATTAAAAACATTTGCTATGAATACGCCGGAAATTGTTAAAAATGATCCCTATCTTCAACCATTCGAAGCCGACTTCATCCGTTGGGAAGAGAAATTACAGGCGAAGGAGGCCGAACTTCTGAATGGAAGATCGCTCATCGATTTTGCATCAGGGCATCTGTATTTTGGCCTTTTTAAGGAAGTGAATGGATGGGTCATTCGCGATTGGGCTCCCAATGCAACGCGTATGTACTTGACTGGCATCTTTAATGGATGGGAAGAGAAGCCTGAATTCGAGCTAAAAAATATTGGAAACGGTTGCTGGGAATTGCATCTTGATGAGAAAGTGATATCTCATGGCGACTTGTATGCCTTTTCGATTTACTGGAACGGAGGAAACGGGAAACGGATCCCCGCATGGTCGCGCCGGGTCGTACAGGATTCGGAAACGAAGATGTTTAATGCCCAGGTTTGGAATCCGGCAAAAGAATATTCATGGAAAAACCCTGGCTTTAACCGGGGAAATGAAGCGGCGCTCATCTACGAAGCGCACATTGGAATGGCTGGCGAAGAACCCAGGGTTCATACGTATAACGAGTTCCGGAAAGATATACTTCCCAGAATTAAAGTGGAAGGTTACAATACGATCCAATTAATGGCAATTCCCGAACATCCTTATTACGGAAGTTTTGGATACCATGTATCAAGTTTTTTTGCCGCTTCGTCGCGGTTCGGAACCCCCGAGGAATTGAAACAACTGATCGATGAAGCACATGGCATGGGCATTTCGATCATTATGGATCTTGTTCATTCACACGCCGTTAAAAATGTCATTGAAGGATTGGGAAGCTATGACGGAACCCGTTATCAGTTTTTCCATGAAGGAGCAAGAGGCGAACATCCGGCCTGGGATTCCTATTGCTTCAATTACAATAAGAATGAAGTACTGCACTTTCTTTTATCGAACATCCGGTTTTGGCTCGAGGAATATAAATTCGATGGCTTCCGTTTCGACGGGGTAACGAGTATGCTCTACTTCGATCATGGATTAGGAGTTGCATTTACAAGTTACAGCGATTACTTCACCCCCAATATCGACGACGAGGCAATTGTTTACTTTAAACTTGCCAACCGGCTTATCCACGAGATAAATCCACAGGCCTTATCAATCGCCGAAGATGTGAGTGGTCTGCCGGGTCTGGCATCACCGCTTATAGCCGGCGGACTTGGTTTCGATTACCGCATGTCGATGGGAGTTCCCGATAACTGGATAAAACTGATTAAAGAATTCAAGGATGAAGAGTGGAATGTAGGTCAGATTTTTCACGAACTGACCAGTCACCGTGCAGATGAAAAAGTGGTGAGTTATGCCGAAAGTCACGATCAGGCAATGGTAGGCGACAAAACGATTATCTTCCGGCTAATAGATAAAGAGATGTATTTCAGTATGCGCAAAGATCAGCCCAATCTGGCGGTCGATCGCGGAATTGCGCTTCACAAAATGATCCGTCTTGCAACGATCGCTTGTGCAGGAGGTGCCTATCTCAACTTTATGGGAAATGAATTTGGCCATCCCGAATGGATCGATTTTCCGCGCGAAGGGAATAACTGGTCGTACCAGCATGCACGACGAATCTGGAGCATCTCTGAAAATCCGGAATTGCGCTTTCACTGGCTGCTTGATTTTGACCATGACATGATTAACCTTGTCAGAAAGGAACGACTGCTTGAAGAGCCATATGTGCAATGGGTTACGGATAATCAGGCTGATCAGGTTCTTGCTTTCCGCAGAAAAGATCTCCTCTTCATTTTTAATTTCAATCCTTACAAATCTTTCGAGGGTTACGGAATACAAATAGAACCATCGAAATACAAAATAATTCTCCAGACCGATGCCCACGCGTATGGTGGTTTTAACCGGATCGACGACCGGATGACCTACTATTCGATACCCGAAGCAGGACTCGGCTCGACGCACTACCTGAAGATTTATCTTCCGGCAAGAACCGCCATTGTTTTAAAGAATCAGCCTTACAGGAGTGTCCGGTAATAAAATACACTACAGATGAGAATTTTCACAATTGGTGAAACAACCTTCGACATTTCGTTCCGCGATGGAAATCCGGTCGGAGCATGTAGTGGAGGTAGCGCCTATAATTCAGCCATTTCATTGGGAAGGTGCAGATTACCTGTTTGCCTGATTTCAACATTCGGGAACGACCACATCGGTGATCTTTCAATGGCATTTCTGATTAAGAATGGAGTGAACTGCAACCTGATAAAAAGATTCGACGGACAATCGCGTGTCGCGCTTGCTTTTTTTGATTCCGATAACAACGCCGATTACTCTTTTTACCAGGCTTCAATGGATGTTTTTCCCGACTACCCCGAGCCGCAGAAAAACGACCTGATTTTACTTGGCTCTTCCTTTGCCATTCGTGACAACGGACGCGAAAATCTCCTCGAATTTTTACACCAGGCTAAAGAGGCAGGTTGTATCATAATCTATGATCCGAATGCTCGCCAGTCATTGACAGATAAACCGGAGATCGTCAATAAAATCCTACAAAACATTGCCTTAGCTACAATTGTAAAGGGTTCAGATCAGGATTTTCAAAATATTTTCGGACTGGACGATGCGAAAAGTGTCTCCGCCCGAATTTCTGAATCGGGGAATAAAACCCTCGTTTACACGAAAGGAGCCACCGGTGCTGAACTATTCACCCCCGATTTCGATTTCGCAGTTCGGGCAAAAGAGACTAACGTAATCAGTACCATCGGGGCTGGCGACAACTTCTCTGCCGGAATCGTTTATGGACTTTTTAATCAATTGTATAATAACCTGTCATTTGAAAAATTAGCTCCGCCTGAATGGGAGAAAATCATGAACTACGGAATTCTGTTTTCGTCAGAAGTTTGCGGATCGTCCGAAAATTATCTTTCAGAAGAAACAGCTGAAAGCTTGCGTTCCAATCTTTTGATCCTGTAGCCAAATCAAAGCTGCAGGAGCAAAAATGCAATTGTATTTTGCTATTTACAAAGTGTGAGAGCAAAAATGCAAATGTGTTTTGCTATTTACAAAGTGTGGGAGCAAAAATGCAAATGTATTTTGCTGTTTACAGAGTGTGGGAGCGAAAATGCAAATGTGTTTTGCCATTTACAAAGTGTGGGAGCGAAAATGCAATTGTATTTTGCCATTTACAAAGTGTGGGAGCAAAAATGCAATTGTATTTTGCTATTTACAAAAAGTGGGAGCCAAAATCAGAAGCTCATTTCGCTCCACATCCCGAATTGTTACAGGAATCAGTATGATTCAAGCGATTATTATTTGTACATTACGTGTCTTATTTAAAATGTATCCATAAAATTAATATCATGAAGAAAAACAACGAAAAACCAAGTATTCTGTTTCTTGAAAATGGCCCGATCCAGGTGTCAGGATCCGTACAGATATCGGGACAGTATGGTGAAAAACATACCGAGGAAACCATTTATCTTTGTCGCTGCGGAGGATCCAAAAATAAACCCTATTGCGACGGCACGCATAAAACTGCCGGATTTAAAGGCTAAAACCGATTTTCACACAGCTTACAAATGCCGGGTATCATCCTTGATATTCCCGGCATTTGATTTTTGCCTTGATTAATTAAAGAAATACTTGTCGATTTGCCTTGATTAATTACTGTTTTACGCTTATATTTGCCTTGATTAATTAATGAAAAAGGAAATGCAAGGATGAAACGACATATATATCAGTCGTTAATAGACTGGAAAAACGACAAAACCCATAAAGTACTTCTCCTAAGAGGCGCAAGACAGGTTGGTAAGACGTTTATTGCAAGAGAGCTTGGAAAAACTTTCTCCTACTTTGTGGAAGTAAATTTTGAAAGAGACATTGATGTTAGCTTGTTTTTCGATCAAAACCTTGACCCTGAAAAAATCTGTAGCAATCTTTCAGCGTATTATGGTCAACCTATTATTGATGAACAAACGCTCCTTTTCTTCGATGAAATTCAAGCCTGTCCAAAAGCGATACAAGCACTCCGCTTTTTTTACGAATCGAAACCTAATCTGCATGTTATTTCTGCCGGTTCATTGTTAGAGTTCGCCTTGTCCGATTTGTCATCATTTGGTGTTGGTAGAATTCGTTCGTTATTCATGTATCCAATGTCTTTCGATGAATTTCTAATTGCACAAGATGAGGATAAGCTGGTTAATCTAAAAAAACAAGCTTCTGCTCAGAATCCACTGAATATGGCATTTCACAATAAATTAAGCGATTACTTAAAAAAATTTCTGCTTACCGGGGGAATGCCTGAGGTTGTTAAAACTTATATTGAAAATATTGGAAACATCAATGCTGTTCAGCAAGCTTTAGCTGACATAACCATCTCTCTTTATGATGATTTTGTGAAATACAAAAAGCGTTCGCCGGTTTTAAGGCTTCGTGAAGTTTTTGATTCCACTATTAAACAGACCGGCGGCAAATTTATCTATGCAAAAGCGGGTGAATTATCAAATATCGCGCAAGCTAAAGAAGCACTTGATCTACTCGAAATGGCAGGGATTGTACACAAAGTATATCATTCTTCCGGACAAGGATTACCATTAGGAGCCAATGCAAATTATAAAATATTTAAGGTACTGTTATTGGACACTGGCATACTTCAACAAAATGCTGGTCTTAAACTTTCGGAATTATTGGTGGCTCAAAATACGGAGCTACTCAACAAGGGAAGTATAGCGGAACTATTCGCCGGACTTGAAATGTTAAAATATGAAAAGCCGGAGAACAAGACGCAGCTTTACTACTGGCATCGCGAGAAACGAGGAAGTAGTGCTGAGGTAGATTACATCCATAACCAAAAAGGAATAATAATGCCAATAGAAGTAAAGTCGGGTAGTAGTGGAAAAATGCAAAGTTTGCACAAATTTATTGATGAAACAAATACTCCTAAAGGTCTGAGACTATCGATGGAAAACTTTGCGTCTTTTGACAAAATTGAGGTGATACCGCTTTACGCTATTTCTAACTTATTTAATATCAATCAATAATTACCAAATAAAAGAAATTCTCAAAATACTTTTACTCATATCTCAACGCCTCCACCGGATTTCTCGTTGCCGCTTTCCAGCTTTGCCAGCTAACTGTCAATAAGGCAATCCCCAAAGTCATCAGACCCGACAACGCAAAAATCCACCAGCTTACTTCGGTTTTGTAAGCAAAATCTTCAAGCCATTTGTGCATCGTGTACCAGGAAATGGGCGTGGCAATTACAAACGCAATGGCAACCCATTTTACAAAGTCCTTATTAAGCATGGCGATTACCTCCGCTATACGGGCTCCATTTACTTTGCGGATGCCGATTTCTTTAATGCGGCGTTGACACATAAAAAGCGACATGGCTAAAATCCCCATACAACAGATCACAATTGCGCATCCGGCAAACAGCGAAAAGGTTCTACGGAACTCAAGTTCTGATTTATACATATTTTCAACTGCCTGATCAAAAAAACTTATTTCAACAGGGAAGGATGGGGATAATTGAGTTGACATCGCTTTAATTTCATCAATTGTTCGATGCAAAGAATTGAAATCAGCGGTTTGGAGTTTGACCAGACAATAGGATGCGTTCGGTTCATTTTGGATCACGAGTGATGCAATAGGCTGGTTGACTGCCGTGTAATGAAAATCTTTTACGACACCGATTATTTCGGAAAGGCCTGCATCCATACCAAAGCCCATCATGAATTTAGCGCCAATCGGATTTTCCATCTTATTTTCGCGAAGGAATGTTTCATTCACTACCATTTTGTGTTGATCGGTAGAAAGGTCTTCTGAAAATAATCGACCTTGTGTAAGTTGTAATCCGATCATTGGGCCGAAGTTGGCATCGGCGCAAAAGGTGTCGAAACTTAATTCCTTTTTCACACCATTTATTTCCTGATTAGTTCTCCAGTTCGAAATTCCGTTTCCCGGGTAGTATTGAGAAAATGAGATTTTTCCAACGGTAGGTTTGTCCTGAAGCATCTTTTTAAGTACATCCTTTTTCTGGTTCAACTGTGGAGTTAACTTGATCCCGATAATGTTTTCCTGGTAAAATCCCAGGTTGCTGCTTCCAAAGTTAACCTGCTTTTGTACCAATACGGTAAAGGCAATCAGTACAATTGCAATAACAAATTGGGCGGTCACCAGGAGACCCCGAAAAATGGAATTTTCAGAGCCCTGCATAACTGTTTTCTTCAGGTTGTCAACTGCTTTCGACGAGGAGATTCGTAAGGCTGGAATAATACTGAAACCCATACTCAAAATAAAAATTCCCCCAATTGAAACCATCAAAAAAGAAGGTTGGTAAAGCAAATGTGTACTAAAATGAATTCCGGTAAAGTTACTTATGAAGGGAAATAACGTCTGAACGATCAGGATTGCCAAAAAAAACGACATCAAAAACAGGATAAAAGCTTCGGAAAGTACATTTATCAGGATGTTCGAATTACTTGCGCCAATAACTTTAAGAACACCTGTTTGCCTGATTTTCTCCATCCATTGGGATGAAGAAATGTTAATAAAATTGACCAATGCAATCATTAATACCAGTGCCGCCACCAACATCAGGATCATTACTTTTTGCTTGTCACCACAATGCAGATAATTACTTCCAAAAAGTCCAAATTTGGAAAAATAGATTTTTGTAAATGGGTTAAGTTTCAATCCTGAAAAATTCGCTTGTTCGTTTTTTGGGAAAAGAGCGAAGATCTTTTTCGCGGTTTCATCGGGTTTTGTTCCTTCTTTCAAAAGAACGAATGTCTGGAAATTGCACCATCCCCAATCAGTAAACTCACCTCCATTGGGCATAACAATTTTGCGAGTCGCAATAGAAGCTAACGCGCTAAATGTTAAGCTCGAATTTGCTTCAGGCTCATGAATAACTGCTGAAACTGTCAGTAACTTATCGTTGTTCAGTTTTACTGTTTTGCCCAGTGCTGGTTCGTTCCCCAAAAGCTTTTTGGCCAAAGTTTGGGTAAGAACAATGGTCAGGGGTTCTTTCAGCGAGGTTTCGGGACTACCTTCAACCGGTTGGTAAGTGAAAAGGTGGAAGAAATCCTCATCGGCAAAAACGAGGTCTGAAGTAATCGGTTCCCGTTCTCCGGCCTGGAAAACTGGTGTTTCCCATGTACTGGCCATCCTGACTGTTGATTCGACCTCCGGTATATTCAGATCAATTTGATCTTTCAGTATGCCTGGCATGTGCATTTTGATGCCCATATCGGCATACAGGTACACCCGATCACCATTTTTATGGTAATTGTCAGTGGTCAATTCGCTGTACGAATAAACCGAAAGGATGATGACCAGTGATAAACTAACCGCCAAACCCAAAAGGTTGATCAGGTTGGTCGTCGGTTTTCGGACAAAATTGCGGATCATCGAATCAATTATTCTTTTCATTTTTGTGTTCATTAGGTATCACACTTAAGGTTTGAGGTCCCCTATAATAGAATCTTGCCTTAAAAAACCCCTTCGCTCATTTGCTTTTTCACCTCAGTGATAATCTGTCCGTCGAACAGGTTTACGATTCGATGGGCAAAATCGGCATCATGCATTGAGTGTGTCACCATCACAATGGTAGTACCTTCGCGGTTCAACTCAGTGAGC
>Ga0209511_1002118_pt1 | contig 16655 bp, 18 predicted proteins | sample SSSSmetaG_FD_184141 | JGI IMG/M metagenome (GOLD analysis project Ga0209511, IMG submission 184141) | Glacier valley bacterial and archeal communities from Borup Fiord, Nunavut, Canada, to study Microbial Dark Matter (Phase II) - ​SSSS... | ecosystem: Environmental > Aquatic > Freshwater > Ice >...
CTTCGACCAGGGTTCGCAGCCCGACCCACTCGGGGCCGCGCAACGCGGCGGGCAGGCAGTCGGCGGGCAAGACCCGGCAGGTGCGGATTTCCACCCGCCCCTGGGCGGGCTTTTCGCCGGCCGTGGTTGCCGCCCCGGTGCTGGCGGTAGCGGCGGCGGCGAAGGCGACTTTGACCGCCGTGTGCAGTACGGGCTGGTTGCCTTTCAGGGCCAGCAAATACTCGGCTCCGACCCCGGCAATGGCTTGGGTTACGCTTTTCTGACAGCCGATGGCATCCATCGTCAGCAGACAGCCGTCCACGTCGAACAAGGTCAGCCAGTCGGGCAAGGCCATGGTTTCGTTGGCCTTGTCCGGGGTTTGGTACTGACCCAGGCACAGGCCGGCCTCGTCGCACCAGGCGTGGAGCAGGTGCACGGCCGAGGCCCCGCCCTGCGCATGCGGGGTCTGCTGCTGCCGGGCCGTAGCGGAGCGGCGCAGGCGCTTGCCATCGAGGCAAACCTGCGCGCCGGCGGGCCGCCTGCTGCTTCGTTGAACCCACGCAATAAGACACTTTTCAAAGCCGCGCGGTTCGAGCCGGCTCATCACCCGGTTGAGCGTGTCGTGCGCGGGAATGCCCGCTGCAAAGGGCAAATACCGACGCAGCCACGCCAATTTAGTCAACCCAAAATCGACGATTTCGTCCCATTCTTCGTACCCGCTCAGGCTGGCACTCACGCACAAGAGCAGGATTTCCAGCAACGGGTACTGCCGCCGACGCGCCAGGCGCGGGTCGGGAAGTGCCGCAAAATCCGTCAAAAAAGACGTTAAATTCAGCTCGCTCATGCCCGCAATAAAAGCAACGCTAAGCCGACCGTTTTAATGCGTTTACCCTGAGGTGGTCCCGCCGGCCCGTCCCCGATGCTCATCGACATAACCAGCGCCTGTTTCCTATGCTACTCGACGCCCGGTTTCCCTTGCGCTACATCTTCAAGCACATTCGGGCGGATGTCGTCCGGGTGCTGCTTATTTCCATCTTCTTTCACCTGCTAAAGCTCCCGCTCGGCGAGTACCTGCCGCTGATTCCGCTGCAGCTGCCCACCATTCTGGGCAGCTCGATTGCCCTGCTGCTGGCCTTTAAAACCAGCCAGTCGTACGACCGGTGGTGGGAAGCCCGCAAGATTTGGGGCGCCATCGTCAACGACTCGCGTACGCTGGTGCTGCAGGTCCGCGCGTTCGTGCCCGACGAGTTTCTGCGCCCGCGGGCCCTGGATTCGCCCTTGCGAACAATGGCTCACCGCCAGATAGCCTGGTGCTACTGCCTGGGCCAGTCGTTGCGCGGGCTCGACCCCACGGCCGGGCTGTCGGCCTACCTGACGGAATCCGACCTGGCCTCTTTGCAGCGGCACACCAACAAGCCCCTGGCCCTGCTGGCCCTGCACACCGACCAGGCCAAAGCCCTGTACCAGCAAGGCGCCCTCAACGCCTACCAACAGGTGCAGCTCGATGCCACCCTGGTGCGCCTCTGCGACGCGATGGGCCAGGCCGAACGCATCAAAACCACGGTGTTTCCGGTGAGCTACCGGCTGCTCGTGTACTTCTTCATCTACCTGTTTCTGATGACGCTCTCGCTGGGCCTGGTCAAGACCATCGGGCTGTGGGAAATTCCGGTGCTGCTGACCACGGCTTCGTCGTTTTTTCTGCTGGAGCGCACGGCCCGCTACCTGCAGGACCCATTCAGCAACAAGCCCACCGATACGCCGGTCACGGCCATTGCCCGCACCGTCGAAATCAACCTCAAGCAACTCCTGCAGGAGCCGGATGTGCCCACGCCGCTGGCGCCCGCCGCTTTTTTCCTGATGTGAGGGTAGTAACCCGCATGGTCGTACCCCTTGTTCTGATGAATGCACCAGCCTGTGCAACTGACAATAATCAGGTACCTGACCTGACCGGCATCATGTGCCGGCCCCGAACGTCGCGGGACCTTTACCGGTGCCCTCACGACAGCCCGGGTAGCCGCCGGTTCCCGCTATGAAACCCCTCCTTTTGCTTTGCGCACTCTTCCTGGTGGCCAGAACCGGCCACGCCCAAATCATCACCCCCGACTTGGTGCCGCCGCTGGCCTTAGTGGCCCTGCAACAGCATTATCCGCTCGCTACGGGGGTGCAGTGGAAAAGAACGCAGGGTCTGTACCAGGCCCGCTTCACCCAAAGCCAAGCCGTACAATTGGTCCGATTCAGCACCGATGGCGACGTGGAGGCGACCGGTAACTCCATGGACCTAAACGCCTTGCCAGCCTCCGTGCGCCACACGCTGGTGGCCCATTACCCGAGCCGGAGGGTCTGCCAGGCCGACAAATTCGTGAACGCCCGCACGCAGGCCATCACCTACGAGACGGCCACCTGCGAGAGCAACATCAGCCGTACGTTGGTTTTTAACGCCGACGGCACCAAGATGCGCCGGCCCGGGTATCTGTAGGAGAACCCAATCGGTGAAAGACCTCTACGCCGCTGGTGCGGCCGGACGCGCTGCCCCAGGGGCAAGCGCCTGAAGCTGCACCAACGGCCGCCCCCGCCGCCGGCTGATGAGCTTCTGGAGCTCCACGGCCCAGAACGCCAAACTTGAAACGGCCACGGTGATGCCCAGCTCCGCCCACGTCAGCGCCTGCGTGTTGAATATCCGGTTGAAAAAAGGCATGTACACAATCAGCAGGTGCAAGGCAACGGTCAGCCCCACCGCCCCGAGCATGGGCTGGTTCGTCAGCAGGCCCTGGGTAAAAATGGACTCCCGCCGCGACCGTATGGCGAGCGCCAGGCCCAGCTGACTGAAGCAAAGCACCGTGAAGGCCATCGTTTGCCAGTGGGCAACACCACTGCGGAGCGCCCAGGCTTCGGTGCCGATGGTCAGCCCGCCCACCAGCGCCCCGACCAGGACAATAAACCAGCCCAGCCCGTTGGCGAAGATGGTTTGGCGCGGGTCGGTGGGCGGGCGCTGCATGTTGCCGGCTTCCGAGGGCTCGTAGGCCAGCGCCAGGCCGGGCAAGCCGTCGGTTATCAGGTTTACCCACAGGATGTGGATGGCCAGCAACGGCACGGGCAGGCCAAAGAGCGGCGCCACGAACAGTGCCGTGATTTCCCCCGCGCTGCCCGTCAGAATGTAGCGAATGAACTTGAGGATGTTGTCGAAAATCCGGCGCCCGTGCCGTACGGCGTGCACGATGGTGGCGAAGTTGTCGTCGAGCAAAATCAGGGCCGCCGCTTCCTTGGCCACCTCCGTGCCGTTGATGCCCATGGCCACGCCGATGTCGGCGTTTTTGAGCGCGGGCGCGTCGTTCACCCCGTCGCCGGTCATGGCCACGAACTGGTGCCGGGCCTGCAACGCGCGGATGATGCGCAGTTTCTGCGTTGGGTCGACGCGGGCGTACACCCGCACTTTTTCCACCAGCGCCGCGAAGGCGGGCTCGTCAAGCTTGGTCAGCTCCGGGCCCGTCAGCACCAGCTCATCGGCGGCGGAAAGGATGCCCAGCTGTTCGGCAACGGCCTTGGCGGTCAGCGGGTGGTCGCCGGTAATCATGACGGGGATGATGCCGGCGGCCTTGCACTCGGCCACCGCCTGCCGGGCCTCCTCGCGGGGCGGGTCAATCAGCCCGGCAAAACCGATGAAGCGCAGCCCGCACTCGACGGCAGCGGGCGTGATTTCCGTCGGCAGGGCGGGCAGCAGCTTGGCGGCGTAGCCCAGCACGCGGAAGCCCTTGGCGGCCAAAGCGTCCACGCGCCGCCGCAGCTCCGGAATTTCTGCCTGCTGGTCCGGGCCAAGTTGGGTGAGCAAAACGCCCACGGCCCCCTTGGTGAGGCAGAGCACGCCCTGGTCGGTTTGGTGGAGCGTGCTCATGCACTTGCGCTGCGCGTCGAAGGGCAGTTCCCCGACGCGCGGAAACCGGCTTTCCACGGCGGCACGGGCGTGGTCCTTGCCAGCCGCGTACTGCACCAGCGCCACCTCGGTGGAGTCGCCGAGCCAGTTGCCGGTGGGGTCCCGGGTCACGTCGTTGTTCAGGGCCATGGCCGCGAGCAAACCGGTTTTATTGTCCAACACCGGCAGGGCAAAGGCCGGCGCGGCGTAGGTGTGCTCCACCGTCATTTTGTTCAGGGTGAGGGTGCCGGTTTTATCGGTGCAGATGTAGGTGACCGAGCCCAGCGTTTCCACGGCCGGCAGCTTGCGGATAAGGGCGTGGTCTTGCATGAGCCGCTTGGCGCCCAGGGCCAGCGAGACGGTGACCAGCGCGGGCAACGCTTCGGGCAGCGCGGCAATGGCCAGCGAGATGGACACCAGCAGCAGGTTGCCCAGCGGCTCGTTCCGCAGCCAACCCAGCCCAAAAAAGAGCGCGCCGACCACCAACGCCACCGCCGACAGGTACTTGCCCAGCGTGGCCAGCCGCTTTTGCAGGGGCGTCACCGTTTCTTCGGTCTGGATGAGCTCGGCAATTTTGCCCAGCTCGGTTTTCATGCCGGTGGCTACCACGTAGGCCGTGGCCCGGCCATTGGTCACGAAGGTGCCCCGGTAGCCCATGTTGCGCCGGTCACCCAGCGGGTGCTCGCCGGCGGGCAGCGCGTCCGGGTTCTTTTCAACGTTGGTAGACTCACCCGTGAGCGACGATTCGTCAACTTTCAGCGCGTGGGTTTCGAGGAAGCGCACGTCGGCCGGAATGACGTCGCCGGCTTCGAGCACGGCCACGTCGCCGGGCACTAAGTCGGCGGCCGCCACCTCCACGGTCTGGCCGCTGCGCAGCACCTGGGCCCGCGTGGCCGCCATCTTTTGCAAAGCTGCCATGGCCTGGTCGGCCCGGTATTCCTGGACGAAGCCGATGACGGCGTTCAGGACGACAATGGCCAGGATGACGTAGGCCGATTTCCACTCGCCCACCAGGCCCGACACCCCGGCCGCTACCAGCAGCACCAAAATCATGACGTCGGCCAGTTGGTGCAGCAACAACTGCCACACGGTCTTCTTCTTCGCGTCGGCCAATGCATTGGGGCCATGCTCGGCCAGCCGCTGCCGGGCGGTGGCCGCGTCGAGCCCGGCGGGAGTGGTGCGTAGCGAGCGAGCGACTTCACCCACTGAAACGACGTGGTAGTCCATGGGTTTGGCTTTTTGTCGGGATACCCGTTTACCGTTCGAGACAACCACAGCGGCCGCAAACGGTGTTGCCGGGGTTCGCAGGCAGCTAGGCTCGGGAGCCGCGGGCCGTTAAGCTACCTCGGATACATAGTAGGTAATCTCAAAATTGTACGGGTACCGGTCCCCGTGACCAAAGGCGTGGATGCCGTGCTCCCCCGCATCGTCATGGGTCGTGTCGTGAAAGGAGGTTGTAAGCCGAATCACCCGATATTTTTTGCCTTTAATAACAAGCTCGTTACCCGTACCGATGTCGGTGTGGTTCCAATGCGCATCGCGCTTGAGGTCTATTTGCTTTAACGCGGCTAAGTCGCTCGCGAAGAAAAATGGGGAGTCCGGGGAGTCATTCAGGGCCACTCGAATCCGGACGGTAATTGATTCCATATCCTAAGTATTGGTACGTGATAAATTAAAACAGGCCCCGCTTTAAGGCCTGCCGCTACCTCGCTGATAGCAGGGCCGAGCGCCGGCGAAGGCTTCGGCTATTCTTCAGCTGGCAGCACTAGCACGGGCACCGGGCTGTGCAGCAGCACCTGCGCCGTGACGCTGTGGTGAAACAGCTCGCCGAGGAAGCTACGCGGCCGGGCAATGAGGACCACCAAATCAACGTCTTCGGGCCGGGTCACCTGCAAAATGCCTTCGGCCGGTGCGGAAGCGACAACACCAAGGGTTCGGATGGGCTGCGCCAAGTCGACGGTCAGGCCGGTTCGCTGCACCATGGCCAGGACGGCGGCGGCATTTTCATCCGCGTTGGCGTTTTCCGTCACGTGCAGCACGGTTAGCTCCGCGTGCAGGGCATCGAGCAGGTGCCGCATAGCCCCCGCGTGCCGGCCGAGGGAAAATGGTTCATCGTCTACGGCCAGCAACACCCGCCGCGGTGGCTTAGTGGTTTGCACGTTGTGCGGCACCACCAGCATGGGGTACGGGGCCGTGCGCAAAATATCCAGCGCCGTGGTGCTGACCAGTTCATCGGGTGTGCCTTCCGTGTCGGGGCGGCCCAGCACCACCAGGGTCGGGTGGTGGCGGCTCACGGCATCGGCCACGGCGTAGGCCACGCGGCCGTGACCTACTTCCGCCACCACGGGCACCGGCAGCTCGCTGGCAATGCTGTTCAACGCCATGCTTATGGCCTCGCTATCCAGATTTGACAGCTTCCCGGTGAACAGTTCCGGGTCGATGATGGAATCACGGCGCACGTGCAGCAGCACCAGCCGGGCCCCCAGCGGCAAGGCCAGGTTGGTCGCGTAGTCGAGGGCGCGGTTGGCGGCCTGAAAGAAATCCGTTAGAATCAGCAGGGAAGGAACCATGAGGAGTGGGGATGCTATCGGTGAATACCGCTAGCGAAGGTCCAGAGGTACGGCGGCCAACGGCATGCGTAACGTCAGCCGCGGTTCTGATTTTAATCATGACCAGACCTGGGGTGGTTCCGGACCCGGGCAGCATCTCCGGGTGGTGGCCGGTTTAGCAGTCCAGCGTCCGGGCAGTTTTTTCCACGTTGAGGCTACGGGCTGAAGCGTCAGGTCACTTCTTTGCCGAGAAACGACTTCTTGCCTTGCAGCACTTCTCTACAAAATGGGAAGCCGACCATACTGCTTGTTCTGCAACAGCCACGGCGATGATTTTTAACCGATACTGGGAAAAATTTCACCAGTTGACTCGTCTTCTGAGTTAGAATGAAAGGGCAGTATAGTCGACGGCAACCAGCGAGGCCGGGGCCACCGGGCCCAGGGCAGGCTGCAGCGCGGCGGCCGCCGGGGTTGTCACCGTATCGGCGATGCACGTGGCCACGGTAGGCACGTACATCACCGCCTCAGTGAGGTGGACCTTGCGGTCGGGAACGGGTGGGCCGGCGTGGACACCGATGACGGTGGCCAGGCAGAGCAGGACGCTGGCGGCCAGCATCGCGACTAATTTTCTCATGCGGTTGGGCATTTGGGTTGGTTGAAAAAATTGAACCCAAAGATTTGCCGCCGGCAGCACCAAGAAAAAGGTGGCCAGTGGGTGAAGGCCGGTGAGAGAAAAAATCTATGTCGTAAACTTACGGCATAATATGTCGTATATTTGCGACATACTTCAACACTTTGTTATGACTCACGCCAAGACGTCCGCTTTTACGCAGGAGCAACAGCACCTGGCCCGCGTGGCCAAGGCCCTGGCGCATCCGGCGCGGGTGGCCATCATTCAGTTTCTGGCTTCCAAGCAAACCTGCATTTCCGGGAACATTGCGGCCGAGCTGCCGCTCTCGCGCACCACGGTGTTTCAGCACCTGCAGGAGCTGAAGGCCCTGGACTTGATTCGCGGGGAGATTGACGGGCTGACGGTGTGCTACTGCCTCAATACCGCGCTGCTGCAGCAGGTGCACCAGCAATTCACGGCCTTTTTCATCGAGGCCACGGCCGGCGCCGCTTGCGGGCCGGACGAGGCCTGCGGCTGCTAATCTTACGTTTCACCCTTTACCCTCTCAACCATGAAAATCTCTGAAATGAAGCAGTCCCTGGCCGGACTGGACGCGGTTACTTTCCGGTTGCCTTCGGGCGAGTACCTGCCGGCCCACTTCCACGTGACGGAGGTGGGCTTGGTGAGCAAGCACTTCATTGACTGCGGCGGCGTGGAGCGCCGGGAAACGGTGGCCAACTTCCAGCTGTGGGAAGCCGGCGACTACGACCACCGACTGGCCCCGCAAAAATTCCTGCACATCCTGAACCTCTCGGAAAAGATTCTGGGGAGCGAGGACCTGGACATCGAGGTGGAATACCAGCAGGACACCATCGGCAAGTTTGGCCTGGCCCTCGATGGCCAGGACTTCGTGCTGACGCCGAAGCAAACGGCCTGCCTGGCACAGGATGCCTGCGGCATTCCAAGCCACCAGCTCGTGGCACTGCCGCAGGCGCAGGCGGCCTCGTGCTGCACCCCGGGCGGCGGGTGCTGCTAGATTGACCAACGGCGCGGCTCTCGGGGGTCGCGCCGTTTTACTTTCCTCTTCTTTCTCTCTGCGATGACAATTGCCTTTTTTTCTGACGTACACGGCAACCTGCCGGCCCTGGAGGCGGTGCTGGCCGATATGGAGCAGCACCGGCCCGACATGATTTTTTGTTTGGGCGACCTAGTGGGCTACGCGCCCTGGCCCAACGAAGTGGTGAACGAGGTGCGGCGGCGGGGCATCCCGACGCTGGCCGGCAACTACGACCAGGGCATCGGGCTGGCCAGCGAGAATTGCGGCTGCGCCTACAAGACGGACGTGGAAAAGGGGCTGGGCGCGCAAAGCATCGCCTTCACCAACCAAGTGGTGGGACCCGACGAACGGCGCTACTTGCGCTACTTGCCGAAGCACATGCGGCTGGATTTCCAGGAGGAGCCCTGCACGCTGGGCCTGCTGATGGTGCACGGGTCGCCGCGCAAAATCAACGAGTACCTGTTCGAGGACCGGCCCGAGGCCAGCTTCCTGCGCATTTTGCAGGAAGCCAATGCGGATATTATGCTGTTTGGGCATACGCACAAGCCGTACCATCGCACGTTTGCCTACGAGGTGGGGGGCGAAACCCGCTACCGGCACGCGCTAAACATTGGCTCGGTGGGCAAGCCCAAGGACGGCGACCCGCGGGCGGCCTACCAGCTGGTGCATTTGGATGAGAACACCAGGCTGACCGACCCCAACAGCGTGCGCTCGGAACTGGTGCGCGTGGAATACGACGTGGAGAAGGCCGCGCAGGCCGTGGAGGCCTCGCCGCTGCCCAACGAATACGCGGACATGCTTCGCAAGGCTTATTAACCCGTTGCAGCCATGACGATTATTCCACTGACGGAAGCGCACTGGTCGGCGGTAAAGGCCATTTACGAAGCGGGTATTGCGACGGGCAATGCCACGTTTGAGACGCAGGCTCCCGCCTGGGAAGCCTGGGATAAGGCCCACCTGGGCCACAGCCGGCTGGTGGCGGGGGACGAGGCCGGCACGGTGCTCGGCTGGGCGGCGCTATCGCCGGTATCGAGCCGCTGCGTGTACGGCGGGGTGGCCGAAATCAGCGTGTACATCGCGGCCGAAGCGTGGGGCCAAGGCGTGGGCCGGCAGTTGCTGCAGGCCCTGATTGCCGACTCGGAAGCCCGCGGCATATGGACGCTGCAGGCCGGCACGTTTGAAGAAAACACGGCCAGCATTGGCCTGCACACGCAAGCCGGGTTCCGGGTGATTGGGTACCGCGAACGGATTGGCCAGCACCACGGCGTGTGGCGCAACACGGTGCAGATGGAACGGCGCAGCCCGACCGTCGGCGTCGCTTAACACAACTGCTTTTTATGACGACTGTAAATCAACCCCTGCCCGCCGCGCCGGCCCCGGCCGCGCTGGCGGAAAAGAAACTCTCTGGCCTGGACCGGGGCCTGACCCTGTGGATATTCCTGGCCATGGCGCTGGGCGTCGCGCTGGGCTACTTCGTGCCGGGCATCAACGGGGCCATCAACTACTTCTCGGTGGGCACGGTGAACGTGCCGCTGGCCATCGGCCTGATTCTGATGATGTACCCGCCGCTGGCCAAGGTGAAGTACGAGCAGCTGCCGACGGTGTTTAAGAATACGCGCATCATCGGGCTGTCGCTGTTCCTGAACTGGATACTCGGGCCGCTGCTCATGTTCTTTCTGGCCATCTGGCTGCTGCCCGACAAGCCCGAGTACATGATGGGGCTGATTCTGATTGGCATTGCGCGCTGCATTGCCATGGTGCTGGTATGGAACGACCTGGCCGACGGCTCGCGCGAGCACGCGGCCGGGCTGGTGGCGCTGAATTCCATCTTCCAGGTGCTGTTTTATTCGGTGCTGGCCTGGCTGTTCATCACCGTGCTGCCGCCCTACTTCGGGTTGAAAGGCTACGCGGTGAACATTGGCATCTGGGACATTGCGCAGAGCGTGCTGGTGTACCTGAGCATTCCGTTTGCGGCGGGGTTTCTCTCGCGCCTGGTGCTGCGCCGGCTCAAGGGCGACGCGTGGTACGAGCAGGTGTTCATCCCAGCCATCAGCCCCATTACGCTGGTGGCGCTGCTGCTCACCATTGTGGTGATGTTCAGTTTAAAGGGGGAAGCCATCGTGCACGTGCCGCTGGACGTGCTGCGCATTGCCCTGCCGCTGGCCCTGTACTTCGGCATCATGTTCGTGCTCAGCTTTGCGGCGGGCAAGTGGCTGGGGGCGGATTACGCCGAGAATGCCAGCATCGCCTTCACGGCGACGGGCAACAACTTCGAGCTGGCCATTGCGGTGGCCATCGGGGTGTTCGGGCTCAACTCGGGGCAGGCGTTTGCGGGCGTGATTGGGCCGCTGATTGAGGTGCCGGCGCTGATTGCGCTGGTCAACCTGGCGTTCTGGTTCCGGCGGCGCTGGTACGGCGGCCAGCCAGCGTAGCCCTCAGTGGGCAAAAAACAGGTACCGGTGGCGCACGACGCGCAAGCCCCACACCGGCTCAGAGGTGGCTTGCAGAAACAAGCGCACCACCAGCTGGCCCCGGGCGTTGATTGATAAGAGGCTGAGCTTGCGGCGGAGCCGGCGGCGGCGAAGTTTCCAGTACATCTTGAACATGGCGGGGGCGCGGTAACCCGTTGGGACAACCGGTGCGGCTTGCCGCCTGAAATCGGGCGCGGGCCGGGGCAGCCGCGAGTGCGGCTTGCTGCTTCAAGTTAAGCAGTTACGTCCGCTTTTGCTACCGGGCTTATTTTTTTTGCCGCCCTCCTTGTGGGCACGTTGTAGCCGTTGGTACTTCTTGCGGCGGCTGGCGGATGGGGAAGTGTCGTGGGCGGGGCTGCTGCTGAGCAAGTTTGCGCGGCTGACGAAAGCGGCCGATGCGCGGGTACATTTGCCCCGGAGGGGTCCCCGGCGACTGGCCGGGGTTTAAGGACCGGCCGCATTTTGAGGTACTGAGCTAGGCCGCGGGGGCCGCAGTTTTATTGTTTCACCTTCTAACTCACGCTTATAAAACTCTGGCAGATACTCGTACACGCGGCCGTCTCGGTCATTCTGCAACTGGCGGATGAGAAGCGTCAGCAAGGCAGCAAGTAGCTGCGGCTTGCACCGCTAATACCAACGGGGCCAGCTGGCTAGAACACGTCCGGTTGGCTGGCCCCGTTGGTTTATCGAGGAGTGTATGAGAAAGGGCTTTCTTGGAGCCTACAAGTACAGCTGGCTCACGGTGACCAGGACGCCGGCCAAAAAATAGAGCGCGAAGCGTTGGAGCTTGTGGGCGGGTTTGTGGTGTTGACACATGCCGGCCTAACGCGGGCGGGTTTTTCTCGCGTTCTGTTCGCAATAGCTTTCACGTGTTGCCGAGGTGAATGGACTACCCATGACCCTGAATTCTGCCGACTCTGCGGGATTGGGTCAGCGTGATGTGGCGAGGCCGATGTACCCTTTTTTATTTCGGGGGGTGGGGCTGCTTCGCCATCCAAGCCTGCACCTGGTCGATTTCGCGCTGCTGGTCCCGCAAGACGAAGTAGGCCGTTTTTTGCATCCCCTCATCGCGGCCAAATTCCAGCTCGGCCTGGGCCAACCGGAGGGAATTTTGGTGGTGCGGAATGAGCAGGGCGGCGTAGTCGCGGTCGGTACTGCCGGTGCCGGCATCTTCGGCCGTTCGTTCGAAGTAGCCGTCCGACGGCGTCTTGTCCCCCTCGGCTTGGGCCATGATGCGGTGAGCGGCGGGGTGCAAGCCGGCGGTGGCGGCTTCGAGCAGCTTCTCCAACTCGTGGGATTGGGTGGTGTGCTCGGGGAAGGCGGGTGGCTGCGCCTCGATGCGTTGGATGGCGGAGTCGAGACCTAAGATGAGCTGCTGGTGGGCGCGGTGAATGTCTTGCGCAACGCGGCGCAGCTCGGGGTCCTGGCCTTGCTTTAGCTCCAGGAACGACATGGATACCGCGGCCCGGTGGTTTTCGCGCATGAGCTGGGCAAAGTAGAGGTCGAGGTTGCCGTTGGAGTGGAGGTTCTGGGAATGGTCGGCCATGGTATGCAGGGCCGCCATCATGGTGGCGGGCGGGCCGGCTTCGTGGACGTCGGCCGCTTCCTCCGGATTGCTGTGACAGGCGGCTAGTAGCAGGCAGCCGGCCAGGCACCAAGCCGGGGTGGAGCGAAAAACGGAACGGACTACGCTACGCATGGAGGGAAAGATAAAGGCCGCTGACCCAAAGCCCCTAGGGCAGGAAGGTGCCGATTACGTGGCTGCGGGCTTCCGCGTCGCCGTGCTGGGTTTCGTGCTGCACGTAGTACTCGAGCTGGGTGCCGGGAGCGAAAGCGTCGGTGTCGAGGTAGGACGAGCGGGTGTTCACGGCCAGGCGCTGCCAGGGTGCGGCGTCGCCGCCCACGCGGCGAAAGAGGTGGGCGACTTCGAGCAGTTCTTTGGCAAAGGCAATGCGGCGGCCGGCGGGCTCCAGGGTCAGGTCAATTTTGGCGGTGTGCATGACAGGAGAACGGAGAAGTGAGCTAGGTAATCATGCCCAAGAGGAGAAACAGGAGGAAGCCCACAAAAAAGGCCAGCGTCATGAGCGGGGTTTCGGGTTCTTCGTGGGCCTCGGTGAACAATTCTTCGGTGACGAGGAAGAGCAGGGCGGCCAAGCCGAAGGAAAGCACGATTTCGAGCACGTTGCCGGTGGCCCCGCGCAGCACGGTGGTACCGATGCCAGCCCCGATGAGCAGCATGAGCGAGGTGCCGGCCACGATGGCGACGGCCCGGCCCTTGCCGTGGCCGTCCTGGCGCAGCTCTATGGTGAGGGCGATGGCCAGCAGGGTGCCTTCCTTGGCGCCGGCGGCAAAACCGATGCCGAGCAGCAGCCCGTCGATGAAAATGTCGATGCCGATGGCCACGAGCAGGCCCCACGGCAGGGCTGCGGTGGCAGCCGTGGCGGGGCCGGAGCTGGCGGCGGCTGGTTCGGCGTCCTTGCCCACTTTTTCCTGCTTTTCGAGGCGCTGAGTGAAGTAGCGCAGCCCGAGCATGGTGGTCCAGGGCGGGGTGACGGCGGTGGAAATGGTCAGCAGCGTGTATAGGCTATTTGGCGAGGTGAGCTTCCAGCCAGCGCTGGTACTGCTTGATTTCGGCCAGCTCGTCGCGGACAATGCGGCGGGCGGCGTCCTTCAGCTCGGCGTCTTTGCCAAAGGCCAGCTCCACCTGGGCCAGGGCCACGCCGGTTTGGTGGTGCACCCGCATGAGGGTGGCAAAGTCGGTGTCGAGCGGGCCGGGCGTGGCGGGCAGCTGACGCAGGGGCGCCAGCGCGGCGGCAATGCGGCGAACAAACGGGTCCTTGGTGTTGCCGGGGCGGTACTCCTGGCCTTTGGGTGGCTGCTTGGTAAGGGCCAGGGTGAGGACGTGGTTGTCGCGCGCGTGGCCCTTGAGCACGTGCTGGGCCAGCTCGCGCAGGATGGAGTCTTTGCCGCTGGCAATCTCCACGGCGGCCAGGCGCTGGGCGGCAGCGTGGTGCACGCTCATCACGCGGGCAAAGTCCTCGTCCCAACAGCCGTCGCGGTGCACGGTGTCGAGCTGCTGGGCCAGTAGCTGCAGGGTGTCGCGCAGGCTGGGCGGGGCGGCTACGGGGGCGGGCTTGGGCGGGGTGGCGTGGGCCTCCTGCTCGTGGGCGTCGGTGCCGGGCTTGGAATTGCAGCTGCTGAGAACGGAGATGGCTCCGAACAAAAAGCCAACGGCGAAGCGCCCAGCGCATAGGCGGGGCGGGGGGACTGTCTTGATTAATAACGTGGTGAGCATGAGACAGGGGCTGGAATTTGCGCTTAACAGGGACGTGGTCGATTACCTCTCCGGTACGAGTTGGGCGAGGGCCAGGTAGGCCGCCACGCCAAGCGCGGCGACGGCCGCCAGACCGAACGTCCAGGCGGGGCCGGCCCACTGCCAGAGCGCGCCGGCCCCGAGGCTAGCCAGCAGGGCGGCCAGGCTGCTCAGGCCGCTGAAGGTGCCGAGGGCCGCGCCGGTATCGGCCCGAGCGGCGAGGTTGCTGAGCCAAGCTTTAGCCACGCCCTCGGTACTGGCCGCGTACAGGCCGTAAAGGGCAAACAAAGCCGCGAAGGCAGGCCAGCCGTGGGCCAGGGCCACGCCGCCGTACACAGCCGCGAAGGCCAGCAAGCCGCTCACGAGCAGCCGGCGCGGACCGAGGCGGTCGGCGAGGTGGCCCAAGGGCCAAGCGGCCAGCACGTACACGGCGTTGTAGAGAATGTAGAGGCCGATAACGGCGGCGTCGGACAGGCCGCGCTGGCGGGCCAGCAGCAGCAAGAAAGCATCGGAGCTGTTGAAGAGGGCAAACGCCAGCAGCGCGCCTGCCACGCGGCGGTAGGCCAGCGGGGCCCCGCGCCAGTAACCGAACGAGGCCCAAAACGGGAGCAAGGGCCGCGGCGAAGGTGCGGCCGGCCGCTCTTTTAGCCAAAAGGTGATGCCGATGGCCAGCACGCCCGGCACGAAGGCCAGCAGGAACAGCGGGCGGAACTGACCGGGACGGGCGGCCAGCCAGAGCAGGGCGGCCGTGGGACCGAATACGGCCCCGAGCGTGTCCATCGAGCGGTGAAAACCGAAGACTTTGCCCTTGGTTGCGGGGGTGGCTTCGTCTGAAAGCAGCGCGTCGCGGGCCCCGGTGCGCAGGCCCTTGCCCAAACGGTCCACGGTGCGGGCCACCAACACCCACGCAGGAGTGGCCAGCACGGCCAGCATGGGCTTGGACAGAGCGCTCAGGCCGTAGCCCCACTGCACAAAGGGCACTCTTTTTCCCAATCTATCCGACCACTGGCCGAAGTAGCCCTTGCTCAGGCCCGCCACGGCTTCGGCCACGCCTTCGAGCAGGCCGATGAAGAATACCGAAAAGCCGATGCTCTGCAAATACAGCGGCATAACCGGATAGAGCATCTCGCTGGCCAAATCCGTAAACAGGCTGATGAGCGAGAGCAGCCAGACGGCGCGAGTCAGGTACGAAAAGCGGCGCATCAGAACTTCATGCGCTGAATCCGCACGGCGTTGAGGATGGCGAGCAGGGCGACTCCCACGTCGGCAAACACGGCTTCCCACATGGTGGCCAGGCCGCCGGCGCCGAGAGCCAGCACCACGGCTTTCACGGCGAAGGCTAGCCAAATATTTTGCCAGACGACGGTGTGGGTGGCCACGGCGATGCGGCGGGCAGTGGCAATCTTGCTGGGGTGGTCAGTTTGGATGACGACGTCGGCCGTTTCGATGGTGGCGTCGGAACCGAGGCCGCCCATGGCGATGCCCACGTCGGACAGGGCTACTACGGGGGCATCGTTGACGCCGTCGCCGACGAAGGCCAGGCGGTGGCCGGCGGCTTTGAGGCGCTCGACGTGGGCGGCTTTGTCCTCGGGCAGCAGGCCGCCGTGGGCTTCGGTGATGCCAAGTTCCTGGGCCACGCGCTGCACGATGGCGTCCTTGTCGCCGGAGAGCATGACAATGGTTTTCACGCCCTGGGCCTTCAGCTCCCGCACGGCCTGGGCGGCATCCGCCTTGATTTCATCGGCCACGGTGAGGTAGCCGGCGTACTGGCTGCCGACGGCCACCACGACGATGCTATCGACCAGTTGGTCGATTTCGGCGGGGTACGCGACGTTGTACTTGGCAAGCAGCTTGGTGTTGCAGGCCAGGACCTCCTGGCCGTCGACGCGGCCACGCAGGCCGTGGCCGGCTATTTCCTCCACGTTTTCAACCGTGAGCGGCGTGCCCGTGGGCTTCACGTACTGCACCAAGGCCTTCGCAATGGGGTGCGTGGACTTGACTTCGAGGGCGGCGGCCAGGGCGGTGAACCGGGCTTCGGTCTGGCCGGGAGCGGTGACGACCTGCTGCACGGCGAACACGCCTTTGGTGAGGGTGCCGGTTTTGTCCATCACCACGGTGTCAATTTCGCGCATGACATCGAGAAAGTTGGAACCCTTGAAGAGCACGCCGGCTTTGGAAGCCGCGCCGATGCCGCCGAAGTAGCCGAGCGGAATGCTGATGACCAGGGCACAGGGGCAGGAAATCACGAGGAACACCAAGGCGCGGTAGAGCCAGTCGCGGAAAACGTAGTCGTCTACAAAGAAGTAAGGCAGAAAGGTGAGCAGCAGCGCCAAGCCCACCACGATGGGCGTGTAGATGCGTGCAAACTTGGTGATGAACTGCTGGGTCTTGGCTTTGCGGCCCACCGCGTCCTGCACCATCGCCAGAATCTTACTCAGCTTGGTGTCCTGGAACGCGGCGGTGACGGCAATCTGGCTCAGCGTGTCTTGGTTAATCATGCCGGCCAGCACGGTTTCGCCTTTTTGCATGGTTTGGGGCACGGACTCGCCGGTGAGGGCGGCCGTGTTGAAGGTGCCGCGCTCGGATTGCAGGGTGCCGTCGAGGGCCACTTTTTCGCCGGGCTTGACTTCGATAACGTCGCCCACCACCACTTCTTTGGGGTCGAGCACTATGTGCTGGCCGCCGCGCAGCACGCCTACTTCGGTGGCCTGGATTTCGAGCAGGGCCTTGATGCTGCGCTTGGCGCGGTTCACGGCCGCGTCCTGGAAC
>Ga0209511_1002123_pt1 | contig 16629 bp, 11 predicted proteins | sample SSSSmetaG_FD_184141 | JGI IMG/M metagenome (GOLD analysis project Ga0209511, IMG submission 184141) | Glacier valley bacterial and archeal communities from Borup Fiord, Nunavut, Canada, to study Microbial Dark Matter (Phase II) - ​SSSS... | ecosystem: Environmental > Aquatic > Freshwater > Ice >...
GCGGCCGCTGGCCTTTATCGGGGTGGTGGGCTCGGTGCTGGGCAGCGCCGCCCGCGCCGACGTGCTGCCCGAGCTGGCCAAGCAGGGCCTCACGCCCAAGGTGCTGAAGCCCCTGGACGACGCGCTGGACGCCTTCCGCACGGCCCAGCCGGCCACCCGCAAGAGTATCAACGAGCGGGTGCTCTCCGGGGCGGCCCTGGAAGACCTGTTGGGCGCGCTGATGGACGAGGTGCGCGACCTCGACGAGGACCTGAAAGCCTTCAAACTGATAGACCGGCCGATTTACGACGGGTACGTGCAGACGCGCAAGATTGTGAGTTCCGGCGGGGGCGGCCAGGAGAAACCGGCCGCGGCGTAAGTTTCGGCAGGATTGGAAATGCAGCCGCCCGCTTCCGGTTGGGGGGTAAAGGGGTCATTTATCAAGCCCGTATGATTGCCAATAGATACCCATTTGGCCTCTGTTCACCATTGCTACGGGACGGCTCTGCATAGAATGAGAAATGGAATTATCTACTGATTTAACAAGTCTGTTAACTCTGCTAATTCGGGCTCTGAGAATTCAAGAATTATCCAATCCCAAGAAGAGTAGTAGGATAGCATCCATGTAAATTCCTTATCGAGCTTGCCTTGAGCAATGTATTCGTTGAGTATTTTAAATGAAGTCGACATAGTTTTTTTGTCGAGTCCATTAATACCTGTGAAGCAGAAATGCTCAGCTTGTACATACCAGTTAAGAAATATCAACCGCTTTAACGCTTCAAGTTTCATGTCCGGCTTCTATGTTTGTCTAAATAGCGCAAGGTATTTCTTGTGCACATCCCAGTATTTAGCAAACACGCCTTTATCGCAAAGTTGTTGGGCTTTGCTTTCCATTGAACCTTGGCAGCTTACAGCTTCTTGATAAAGCTCTAGCTCCTGTGCAGACAACGAGTCTAGTGTAATCTCCATGCGATGACCTAAATATGTGGAAACTCACTTCCGTGCCGGCCGCGCGCTCATCACAAACACCAGCGTGCTGCCCTTCGCCACGCCTTGCTGCGCCAGAAACGGCTGCGGGAGCGGTTGTTTATTGAGGGGGGACTTTAGGTTAGGCCTGGGGCAGCGCGGGTTGCAGGAGAATCTTCACGTCCACGTTCAGGGCCTTGAAGACGCGGCGCAGGGTGTCGATGGTCACGTTGGAAGAGTTGCGCTCCAACTTGCTGATTTGAGACTTCTGCACGCCGACACGCTGGCCTAGTTCGTCTTGGGTGAGGTGGTTGCGCAGGCGGTATTCGCGGATGGTTTTGGGCAGGAGTTCGAGGGCAACGCGGGCTTCGTATTCGTCGCGGTCGGGGGTGCCGGGTGCACCGAATAACTCGTCTTCGATGTCGTTGAAGGCGACGAGCTGGAGAGGAGAATCTTTGTAGGAAATCGGTTCGGTAGCCATCGTAATAATGCGTTAAAGGGGGTAATTGGCGAAGTGTCTTTTCTTTAATTGTTCGGCTTTCTTTATCTCCTGCGGTGGGGTTTTTTGCGTTTTCTTATCCAGGCCGCGCGTGCAGACGATAAGTGTTTCGACTGCGCCTCGCGTGTCCCAGAAAGCGAAGAGGCGGTAGGTATGGTTGGGAGCGATGACGCTGAATTCGTAAATGCCATCTGTCGTCACGAGCTTTTTAAAATTCTTGACGGCTTCGCCGTTCTGAAGCTTACGGACGCTGGCTCCGAATTCCTGGCGGGTTTCTTTTTCCAGTGCGTTCAAAAAGGCCCTGGCTTCGGGCGTGAATACCGCAATAATAGGCTTCGACATGGTAGAAGCGTAAGGAAATCAAAAGCCAAAGCTGCTGGAAGAAGACACAGCGAAGATATAGAAGGTTTCTTTATAACGACACCTAAAGTTTCTTTGGCCGCGCTCCCATCGTAAACACCAGCACGCCGCCCTTCGCCACGTCCGGCTGCGCCAGAAACGGCTGCGGGAGCTTCTGCCCGTTGAGGGTGGCTTGCTGCACGTAAACGTTTTTGGCGCTTTGGTTTTTGACCTGGATGGTGAACTGCCGGCCGTTTTCGAGGTGCAGGACGGCACCGTGCACGAGGGGGCTGCCGAGGGCGTACTGGCCCGAGGCCGGGGCGACGGGGTAGAAGCCGAGGGCCGAGAAGAGGTACCAAGCGCTCATCTGGCCGCAGTCGTCGTTGCCGCCGAGGCCGTCGGGGGTGGGGTGGTACTGGCGGGCGAGGATGGTGCGGACCTGGGCCTGCGTTTTCCAGGGCTGGTCGGTGTAGTTGTAGAGGTAGGCGGCGTGGTGGGCGGGCTCGTTGCCGTGCACGTAGCCCCCGATGATGCCCTCGCGGGTGATGTCCTCAGTTTCGGCGAAGAACGAGTCGGGCAGATGCATGGTGAAAAGCGAATCGAGGTGGGGCACGAAGCGGCGGTTGCCCCCCATGCGGGCAATGAGGCCGGCGGGGTCGTGGGGCACGGCGAGGGTGTAGTTCCAGGCGTTGCCCTCGATGAAGCCCTGGTCGTTGGTGCTCAGCACGTCGAACTTGGGGCGGAAGCTGCCGTCGGCCAGGCGCGGGCGCATGGCGTTGGCGCGCGGGTCGAACACGTTTTGCCAGTTGGTGGCGCGCTTGCTGAACTCCTGGTAAATATCGGCGTGGCCGAGTTTCTGGGCGAGCTGGGCGATGCACCAGTCGTCGTAGGCAAACTCGAGGGTGGTGGAAACGGAGGTGCCGCTGCGCTCGTTAGGCACGTAGCCGCGGTCGATGTAGTCGGCCAGGCCGTCGTACCAGCGGTGGCGGGCGGTGGCCACGCAGGCGGCCAGGGCGCGCTCGGCTTGGGCGGGCGGCACGGCGCCGTTGAGGACGGCATCGGCTACAACGGAGACACTGTGGTAGCCGCTCATGCACCAGTTTTCGTTGGCGTGGTGGCTCCAGACGGGCAGCATGTGCTCGGCGCTCTGGTCGTAGTGGGCCAGCATACTCTGCACCATGTCGGCGTTGCGGCTCGGCTGGATGAGGTTGAAGAGCGGGTGCAGAGCCCGGAAGGTGTCCCAGAGCGAAAAGGTGGTGTAGTTCACGAAGCCCTCGGCGCGGTGGGTTTGCTGGTCGAGGCCGCGGTACTGGCCGTCGGCATCCTGGTAGATGGTGGGGCTGAGGCAGGCATGGTAGAGGGCCGTGTAGAAGTTTTCTTTATCGGCCCGGTTGGGCGTTTGGATGGTGATTTTGCTTAGCTCCTGCTGCCAAAGCTGCTGGCCGGCGCGGCGGGTCTGGTCGAAGTTCCAGCCGGGCAGCTCGGCGCGCATGTTGGCCAGCGCGCCGGCCGTGCTCACGGACGAGAGGGCGAACTTGACCTTGATTCTCTCGCCGGCCGTGGTGCTGAAATCGAAGTAGAGGCGCAGCTGGCGGCCGGCCTGCTCGGGCCAGTTCTTCGTTTGGTCGAAGCGGCCCCCAAAGCCGCGGTAAACTTCCTTGGGGTCGTATTTGCGGGCGCCGTAGCTTTTGAAGGGCTTCGAGAACTGCATGGCGAAGTACTCGGTGCGGGTGCGGCCCCAGCCGGTGGTTTGGCGGTAGCCGGTCACGAGCGAGTCATTCTCGATGCGCACGTAGCTCCACACGTTTTTGTCGGGGTAGTTGTAGATGCCGGCCATCATATCGAGGATGACGTGCGCCGGCTCGCTGGCCGGAAACGTGTATTGGTGGAAGCCCACGCGGGTGGTGGCCGTGAGCTCGGCGGTGATGTTGTGGTCGTCGAGTTTCACGCGGTAGTAGGCGGGCTCGGCCACCTCGTTCTGGTGCGAGAAGGCGGAGCGGTAGCCGCTCCGGGGCCGGTCGGCGGTGCCGGGGTTGAGCTGGAGCGGGCCGGTGGTGGGCATGAGCAGGAAGTCGCCCAAATCGGAGTGCCCCGTGCCGCTGAAGTGCGTGTGGCTGAAGCCGACGATGGTTTTATCGTCGTAGTTGTAGCCCGCGCAATACTTGTAAATGTCGGGGTTGTACTTGCCGCCCTGCTCGTAGCTCAGCGTGTCGGTATCGGGCGAGAGCTGCACCATGCCGAAGGGCACGGTAGCGCCGGGGTAGGTGTGGCCCATCTTTTGGGTGCCCACCAGGGGGTGCGCGTACTGGACGAGGTTTTCGAGCTGGGCGGGGGCTTTTTGGGCAGAGGCGGCTACGGCGAACAGTAGCAGGGGCAGGAGTGTCTTCATTGCGGCGCAGGGAATGAGCCAGCAATATCCAGTAATTTGGGCCATGAATAACTGCCTGCATTGCGGCGCTGAAACGGCCAATCCCAAATATTGCTCCCGCTCTCATGCGGCTATTCATACCAACCAGCAGGCTCCCAAGCGGCAACTAACGCGGCAATGCCCCGAATGCAACACGCTGATACCGGCCAGCCGACAGTTTTGCGCGGTGCATGGCAAGCGTAAAGCTGACTATCGGCTGCTAACCGTGGCGCAGCTCAAGGCCAAGGATGCCATCAAGCACCCAAGCTACTACCGGGGCTATTTAAACAGTATTACGCGGCTGCTGAATGCCCACCGCCCCCGCATTTGCCAGGCTTGCGGCTATGATAAGCATGTAGAATACTGCCACAAACAGGCCATCAGAGCATTTCCTGATTCCACAACCGTACAAGAAGTATCCGGTCCGGAAAATATTCTCATCCTGTGCCCCAACTGCCATTGGGAATACGACCATGACTTATTAGCAAAAAACCCCGCGCCAAAGGCCTTATTTAACAGGGCCTTCGGTGCGGGGTTTATCTCCTAATATAGTGAACCTGACAGGAATCCAACCTGTACTCTAGCCCTTAGGAGAGGCTTGCTTTATGCAGTTAAGCTACAGGTCCAGGTGGCAAATGTGTTGCGTAAAGGTAACGCATGCCGGCGACTCAGCAGTTCCGCCTACGACTTATACAGCAGCGCGATGGCGAACGACAGGGCGGTGAGAATCAGCCCGACCATGAAAATGGTGTAGCTGGAGCGCAGCAGCTTGTACTTGCGGGCGAGCACCTCGCCGAGGTAGTACACGTCGGTTATCATGTTGGTGTAGATGGCTTCCTTCTGGCGCATCATTTCGCGCATGCCGCTCTGGAAATGGTCGAGGCTGAGCTTGGTGAACTGGCCGAAGAAGAGCAGGTTCACGCGGCGGTTGGTGGCGATTTCGGGGCTTTTCTTCAGCCAGGCAAAGCTGGTCACGTCGGGCTGGGCCGAGAGGATGGCCGTGGTGACCGAGCCCAGGGCCGTGGCCAGCAGGATGCTAATCGGAATGGCCAGCACGGGGTTGCTGCCCATGAGCGGGCTCAGGGCGCCGGCCTTGCCCATTTTGGCGCCGAGGTAGGTGATGATGACCGAAATCAGGACGGCGTTGAGTTGAATCATCATGCTGGCCTTCTTGTCGGCCATGGCCGAAAGCTTCACGTGGTTGCCGTACATGGTGCGGAACATGGTTTCGATGCCGCGCTTGGGCTCGGCAAAGGTGTCGTTCTGTTCCTGGGTCTTCTTTTTCTTCTTTTTCTCCGTTTTTTTGAGGTGGTCGCGCTGCTCGGCGAGGTTGGCCTTGAACGGCTTTTTGTACCGCTCCTTGCCGGCCTCGGAGCGGTACTTGTGGGCCAGCATGAAGTTGAGCTGCAATTCGGCCCATTCGAGGTTCGAATACGACTTGCCCAGCACCAGCTCCCACTCGGTGCGCAGCAGCTCGGCGCTGGAGCGGAAGTCGTCGCGGGCCAGGTTGCTCATGTCGGCGTCCACCAGCAGCGTTTGCAGCTCAGTTTCGGGCACCACGCCGCGGTGCGTGGCCTTGATGGCTTCCTGGATGAGCTGCACGCGGCCGGGCGCCACGCCCCGCTCCCCCAGCCAAGCGGCGGCGCGCTCCATGCTGCGGTACTCGTGGCCGTCGTACACGTCGAGGTAGCCGGCGTCGTGAAACCAGGCGGCCAGCAGCAGGGCCTCGGCGTCGTCGGGACTGAGGCCGGCGGCGGGGGCCAGGGCGCGGCACTCCTTCACCACGGCCTCGGTGTGGCGGATGGTGTGGTAGGTAAGCTTGGCGGGCAGTTCCTTGGCAAACAGCTCGGTGATGTGGGCCTGCGCGTCCTTCACCAAGGCCGAGGCTTTGGCTTTGGCCGGCTTTTCGGGCCCGGCGGCGGGCGCCGCCTCGGACGGGGCCGGCGGAGGGCCTTGCGCGACGGGCTCCGCCGGGCCGGCCGGCCCGGGCACGGCAGTCGCTTCGGCGAATTCGGGGGTAATTTCTTTCATGTACCGCGAAGCTACGGCCGGTTCAGCCGGCGGGCTCGCCGGCTTTCAACGCGAAGCGGTGGCCGTAAGTTAAAAACATTAGCTTAACCGCACAGTCGTGCTTTTCGTAACGGGCCAACCCGGCCGGCCCCGCGGCGGTTGTACGTTTACCAAGTTACCCGCGGCAGGGCTCCGGCGCCCCCTCCATTTTATTTTGTATGCCCCACCTTTTCCGTTTTCGACCCGTGCTGCTGTTGCTTTGCGCGGTGCTGGCGTCGTCTCTTAGCGCGCTGGCCCAGGGCGAATCCTACCAGAACCCCCACGTATCGCGCCCCAACTACCGCCGGGGCGGCGTGGGGTGGCAGAGCAAGCTGCCGCCCGACAGCTCCCGCATCCGCTATTCGGTGTTTCTGATTGGCGACGTGGGCAAGCCCGCCGACGCGGCCAAGGGCGGCGAGCCCTCGCTGAACTTCCTGCGCAAGCAAATCATGGCGGCCGGCGCCAAGAGCACCACCGTGTACCTCGGCGACAACGTGTACGAGTACGGCATGCCCGAAGAAGGCGCCTACGACCGCAAGGAATCGGAGCGCCGCCTGCGCGACCAGATGGACGTGCTGAAGGGCTACAAGGGCGAGAAGTACATGGTTCCGGGCAACCACGACTGGAAGCAGGGCTTGAAAGGGGGCTTCGCCCAGCTCATGCACGAGCAGGCTTACGCCGAGCACTACATGGCCGGCGACTCGGCCGCGTTTGCCTACACCGGCGACTTCATCACGCCGAGCAACGGCTGCCCCGGCCCCTACGAAATCCGCCTGCAGGACGACCTCGTGCTCATCACCGTGGACTCGCAGTGGTTCCTGACCAACCGCAACGAGCGGCCCTACGGCGCCGACGGCGGCTGCGGCGTGGAGGACGAAACCGACTTCATGGCCCAGCTCGAAGACATCATTGCCCGAAACAAGGACAAGAACATCGTGGTGGTAGCCCACCACCCGCTGTTCAGCGACGGCGTGCACGGCGGCTACTTCACGCTCGGCGACCACATTTTCCCGCTCAGCATCGTGTTCAAGTACGCCTTTGTGCCGCTGCCCGTCATCGGGTCCATCTACCCGTTTGCCCGCAAGTACGGCGGGGTGAGCCAGGACCTGGCCTACCCGGCCTACCAGGCCTACAAGAAAGGGCTGATGGACATTTTCAACAAGTACCCCAACATCGTCTACGCGGCCGGGCACGAGCACAACCTGCAGTATTTCAAGGAAGGCGCCACGCACTTCATCGTGAGCGGCTCGGGCTGCAAAACCCAGCACGTGAAGCCCGGCAACGGCGGCGGGGCCCTGTTTTCGGATAAGGAGAAAGGCTTTGCCCGCGTGAACTACTACGACGACGGCCAGGTCTGGACCGAGTACTTCGTTCCCGAAGGCACCGGCGAAAAGGCCCGCCTGGTGTACCGCACCCCGCTCTACGCCAAAACCACCCGCGACGTGGCCACCACGGCCGTTCCGGTATCGCCCCTCGACAAGCAGAAAAAGAAGAACAAGGACGCCGTGCAGGCCCTGGCCCTGCCCACGGCCCGGCCCAATTTCCGCGACAGCAGCGTGGTGGTGGCCATCAACCCGGGCTACGACAAGCACGGCAAGTTCCACAATTGGCTGCTGGGCGAGCACTACCGCCGGGAGTGGGCCACGCCCGTGAAGCTGCCGCTGCTGGACTTGGCCCACGACCAGGGCGGCCTGGTGCCCTACAAAACCGGCGGCGGCAAGCAAACCTCTTCCTTGAAGGTGCGCAACGAAGCCGGCCACAATTTCTCGTTGCGCGGCATCGACAAAGACCCCGCCGCCGTGCTGCCCGAGGCGTTGCGCACGGGCTTTGCCAAAGACATTTTGCAGGACCAGATTTCGGCCCAGCACCCGTTTGCCTCGTTTGTGCTGCCGCCGCTGGCCACGGCGGCCGGCATCCTGCACACCAACCCGGTGCCGGTCTACATCCCGCAGGACCCCCTGCTGGGGCAGTACTACAGCACGTTCTCGAACCAGCCGGCGGGGCTGGAGGAAGACGCCAAGGACGACCAGAGCAACGTGGCCAGCCTGGGCAACGCCAAAAACCTGGTGGGGACGGACAAGATGCTCGAACGCCTGCTCGACGACAACGACAACAGGATTGACCAGGTGGCCTTCGCCCGTTCGCGCTTGTTCGACATGTGGATTGGCGACTGGGACCGGCACGAGGACCAGTGGCGCTGGGCCGAGGTGAAGGGCAAGGACGGCAGCCGCACCTACACTGCCGTGCCCGAAGACCGCGACATTGCCTTTTTCAAGGGCGACGGGGTGTTGCCTTTCCTCATCAGCCGCAAGTTTGCGGTGCGCAACTTTCAGAACTTCGGCTACGACTACGCCGACTACAAGGGCCTGAACCAGACCGGCCTGAGCAACGACCGCACCTTCTTGGGCGGCGTGACGCGCGAACAGTGGGTGGCCCAGGCTACTTACATGAAGGAGCACCTGACGGACGCCGTCATCGAGCAGGCCTTCCGCGAGAAGTGGCCCAAGGCCATTTACGACCTGCACGCCGCCGAAATCATCGCCAAGCTGAAAAGCCGGCGCGATTTGCTGCCCGACCTCGCCGGGAAGTACGCCAACGTGGTGGCCAAAATCGTGGAGGTGCGCGGCACCCAGAAAAACGAGAAGTTCGTGGTCGAGCGCCTGGCCAACGGCAACACCCACCTCACGGTGCAGAAAATCAACAAAAAAGGAAAGCTGGAACAGGTGCTCTACGACCGCACCCTCGAGTACGGCGTCACCGACGAGCTGCGCCTTTACGGCATCAGCGGCAAGGACGTGTACGTGGTGAAGGGCAACGTGAAAAAGGCCATCAAAATGCGTTTGGTGGCCGGCACCGGCCGCGACAGCATCACCGACGTGAGCCACGTGACCGGCTTCCAGCACAAAACGCAAGTGTACGACGCCGACACCGGCAACGTCATCAACGCCGGCAAGGAAGCCCGCCTGCGCCTGGAGCCCGGCGTGGAGGTGAGCCGCTACGACCACCCCAAGCGCTTCGACCTGAAGGACTACCGCCTCAACTACACTGGCCCGGCCTTGTTCTTTGGGTATAACATCGACGACGGCTTCCTCCTCGGGGGCGGTATCACGCACCGCCGCTACGGCTTCCGGCGCGAGCCGTTTTCGTCGGAGCAGAGCTTGGTGGCCAACTTCGCGCCGGCCCGCAACGGGGCCTACAACCTGAAGTACACCGGGCAGTTTACGCGCGTGTTCGGCAAGTTTGACCTGCACTTGGCCGCGCAGTATTACGGCCCGCAGCTGCTCTACAACTTCTTCGGCATCGGCAACAACACGGCCAACCTGGCCACCGAAGACGCCAACCGGGGCGTAGTGACGGCCCGCACCGTGAACACGGCCTACCGCGTGCGCTTCAACAGCCTCACCGTGGCGCCCACGCTCGAACGCAACCTGTTCAGCTTCCTCAAGTTCGGCATCGGGCCGCGCTACGAGCAGTTCCGCGTGGAGCAGGACCCCATCGGGTCGGTTATCCGGGACAGCCTGACCAGCAAAGGCGGCGCCGTGACTTATGAGAACCCCCACTTCGGCATCCGGGCCAGCGACTTCCAGACCAACCAGTACGCCGGCGGCCTGCTCTACCTGAACCTCGACGCCAGCTCCTCGCCCAAAAACCCGCGCATCGGCATCCGCTGGTACAACGAGTTTCAGTACAACCACCAGCTCAACGGCGAACAGCTTAACTACGGCCGGGTGTCGTCGGAAATCCGGGCCTACCTCACGCCCAACCTGCCCTTCCAGATTACCTACGCCGGCCGCCTGGGCGTGGCGCACAACCTGGGCGACTACCGCTTCTACCAGGCCAACACCCTGGGCGGCACCACCAACCTGCGCGGCTACCGCCGCACCCGCTTCGCCGGCCGCAGCAGCGTGTACGCCAATTTTGAAGCCCGCATCCAGCTGCTTAACTTCAACGCCTACCTCTTTCCCGGCAAACTGGGCATCCTGGGCCTGGCCGACTTTGGCCGCGTGTACGCCTACCAAGACGTGGCCACCGGCCTGCGCGCCTTCCACAGCGGTTTCGGCGGCGGCGTGTACGTCGACATTCTCAAGCAGGCCGTCATCAACGCCACCTACTCCATTGGCGAGGAGAAGCTGGTGTTCATCGGGTTTGACTTTCTGTTTTAAGAAAATGACGGGAATCGATTAGTAAGCGGCAAGGGGCAAGAGGAAAAGCGGAGCCCATAGGCCGCGACCCATCTCCGCACCTGCTCTTCCCTTTTGATTAGACTCTGCCCGGTTCTGAAAAAGCGCCCCGTCCTTCGCGCCGGGGCGCTTTTTTGTGTTTCAATCCGTTGGCGCCGGCGCGGGGCCGGGGGGCAAAATTTGAACTGGTAGCGGTTGTGTATGATGGCAGTGTGCCCGCCGGATGGACGGCTCTCATTTACCGGTCATGTTTTTATAATTATGGCGTTTTTGCATAACGTTTAAACAGAAATCAGCCATAATTTTACAAATGACGTACCTGGCTTGCAACGCCGGGGCTGGGAATCTGCAATTTTTGCTCTAGCTTGGCCGGGTCGTTTTTTGTTCACCTCATCCCCAACTTTATTTCCCACGGCTACATGAATAAATTTCTTTTCTCGGCACTGGCCTTAATGGGCAGTGCATCTTCCGTGCTGGCGCAGGACGCTGCCAGCCGGCTGGCGCCTGGCACGACCGCCGAAAGCGGCGCCATCACCCGCCGCGCCTGCGGCACCATGGAAGTGCTGGCCGCCCAGCTGGCCGCCGACCCGGCCCAGGCCCAGCGCATGGCCGCCATCGAAGCTTTCACCAACCAGGTGATGGCCAACGGAGCCTTGCACCGCGCTGCGGGCGCAACCACCATCACCATCCCAGTAGTGGTGCACGTGCTCTATAACACCGCCGCCCAGAACATCTCCGACGCGCAGGTGCAGTCGCAGATTGACGTGCTCAACCAGGACTACCACAAGCGGAACCCCGACTACACCAAGACGCCGGGCATCTACGCCGGGCTGGTAGCCGATGCCAATATTCAGTTCGTGCTGGCCAAGCGCGACCCCAATGGACTCGCCACCAACGGCATTATTCACAAGTCCACCCGGACGGCGTCGTGGAGCACCAACGACGCCGTAAAAAACTCCAAGCGTGGCGGCGACAACCCGTGGGACGCCACCAAGTACCTCAACCTGTGGGCTTGCAACCTGGGCCAGGGGCTGTTGGGCTATGCCCAGTTTCCCGGCGGCTCGGCCAGCACCGACGGCGTGGTGATACTGTACTCGGCGTTTGGCAGCCGGGCCAAATACCCCGCTGGCACCTACATCAACAGCTACGACCTGGGCCGCACCGCCACCCACGAAGTGGGCCACTGGGCCAATTTACGCCACATTTGGGGCGATGACAGCGGCGCCTGCACGGGTTCGGATTTGGTGGCCGACACCCCCAACCAAGGCTCGGAAAACTACGGCTGCCCGGCGTTCCCCCACGTGTCGTGCTCGAACTCGGGCGACATGAGCATGAACTATATGGACTACGTGAACGACCTGTGCATGTACATGTTCTCGACCGGCCAGAGCGGCCGCATGGATGCCGTGTTTGCGGCTGGCGGCCCGCGCGCGGCCATCGTGACCTCGCTGGGTGGCACCGCCCCCCGCGCTGCGGTAGCCGCCACGCCCGTGGGCCTCTACCCCAATCCCGCCGCCGAGGTGCTGAACGTGGACCTGCCCGCGGGCGCCCGCGCCGACCGGTGCGTGGTGCACGTGTTTGACTTGAGCGGCCACGAAATGACCCAGGCCCGTTACGACGTCGCCAACGGCCAAGTGCGCGTGGGCGCCCTGCCCAAAGGCCTCTACTACGTGAGCATCGCCAACGGCACGGAAACCACGCATCAGCGCTTCGAGAAAGAGTAGCCGTGTGCGCGGTGCGGGCCGGCGGCTAGTCGCCAACTGCCTGGCTCCGGTACCAATAGCAAAGGGCCATCCCATCGGGGTGGCCCTTTTGGTTTACCAGCAAAAAACACCGTCCTTTAATTATGAAGGCTTGGTGAACATTCTAATAATAATGGTAATATTTTGGCCAAATATTGACATGAATTTAAATTAATATAGGTAAAGCTGTAATTTTATTGCCATTGTTGCAAAATTATTAATAGATTCGTTGATACAATTCTGCTTTTTTCACTAACAATAGTTCTTTTTATGAAAAAAACCATTTACTCGGTGGCGCTTGGCCTAGCTGGCCTGGCGCTTACAGTCTCTCCCGTGCGTGCGCAGGCCCCGGCCCACCGCACTTGTGCCAGCGTGGAGGTTTTACAATCGCAACTGGCCGCAGACCCCGGCCTGGCCCAGCGCATGGCCGCCATCAACAACCAAGCCCTGCAATACGCCGCCAGCCAGGCCGGCACGGCGCAGCGCACCACCACCGCCATTTCGGTGACCATTCCAGTGGTGGTGCACGTGCTGTACAGCGCGGCCTCCGAAAATATTTCCGACGCCCAGATTCAGTCGCAGATTGACGTGCTGAACGAGGACTACCACAAGCTGAACTCGGACGCCAACAAAGTGCCCGCCGCCTTCGCGGGCCTGGCTGCCGACATCGGCATCCAATTCACCCTGGCCAAGCGCAGCCCGAGTGGCACCGCTACCACCGGCATCGAGCGCAAGTCGGCCACTCCGCCCAGCGGCGGCTGGGGCACCAACGATGCCATCAAGAGCACCAGCACGGGCGGGCTGAACGCCTGGCCCGCCGGGCAGTACCTCAACCTGTGGGTGGGCACCATCGGCGGCGGCATTCTGGGCTACGCCCAGTTTCCGGGCGGCGCGGCCAGCACCGACGGCGTGGTCATTTCTCCCGTGTACTTCGGCCGCACCGGCACCGTGACCTCGCCCTACAACCTGGGCCGCACGGCCAGCCACGAAGTGGGCCACTGGCTGAACCTGAACCACATTTGGGGCGATGACGGCGGCGCCTGCACCGGCACCGACAACGTGAGCGACACCCCCAACCAAGGTTCGGAAAACTACGGCAAGCCCGTGTTCCCGCACGTGTCGTGCTCGAACGGCCCGAACGGCGACATGTTCATGAACTACATGGATTACGTGGACGATAACGCCATGTTCATGTTCTCAACCGGCCAAAGCTCGCGCATGAACGCGCTGTTTGCCAGCGGCGGGGCCCGGGTTTCGCTGCTCACCTCGCAGGGTGGCGTGGCCCCTGGCACAGGCGGCGGCACGCCGCCCCCCACCACGCTCACCTACTGCACGAGCCAGGGCAGCAGCGTGGCGTACGAGTACGTGAAGCTGGTGCAGCTGGGCAGCATCAACCGCAGCTCGGGGGCCGACGGCGGCTACTACAACGGCACGGCCACCAGCACGGGCGTGGCGGCGGGTTCGTCGCAGACGATTTCGTACCAAACGGGCTTCACCGGCTCGGGCTACGCCGAGTACTTCCGCATCTACGCCGACTGGAACCAGGACGGCGACTTCCTCGACGCGGGCGAGGCGCTGGTTTCCTCGACCAACACGGCCGTGGTCACCACGGTGCGCAGCGCCACCTTCACCGTGCCGGCCACGGCCAAGAACGGCCCGACCCGCCTGCGCCTGGTGATGAGCGACAACTCGGCCACCACCAGCTGCGGCACCTACAGCTACGGCGAAACCGAGGACTACACCGTCAGCGTGACCGGCGGCGCCCGCCTGGCCGGCACCACGGCCCGTTCGGGCAATCCCAACGGCCTTGCCGACCAGTACACGCTGTACCCGAACCCGGCCACCGACGTGCTGAACATTGCCCGCCCGCTGAACGCCGCCCAGGACCAGCCCCTCACAGTGCGCGTGTTTGACCTGCGCGGCGCCGAAATCAAAGGCCTGGCTTTGGCCGATGGCCAGTTGAACGTGGCCGCCCTGCGCGCCGGCATCTACTTGCTAACGGTGAACGACGGCAATACAACCTCGCACCAGCGGTTTGTGAAAGAGTAATTGCCTCAATTAAAATTAAATGGACGCACCCGGTTAGATGGGTTGACGTTTACCGAATTGCACAACGCTCCGGCCAGTGGTCGGAGCGTTTTTTGTGACCGGGCATTAGCTAGCGGCACCAGCATGCCAATTCGGTTTGGCGGCCACGCCGCCGGAGGCCGGCCATGCTTTGGCGGTCACAGGGGCCTGAAGCGGCCAGTCATCGCCCACAAACCCGTTTGCGGGGCCTGCCAATGGCTTGCGTCAAGTTCCTAAATGCACCGGTCAATAATCCGGCTAACACGGGTTTGCTCTCCTTCGCCTTACTTTGCCCGCATGAACTGGCGCAATCCCTGGCTTCTACCGATTCTCATCCTGGTGCTGGCAACGGCGGCGCAGTTGGACATGCCGTGGTGGAGCTTGGCGGTGGTGGCGTTCGCCGTGGGGGTGGCCATCGCACCCACGGGCCGGGCGGCCTTTTGGACCGGTTTTGTGGGCGCTGGGTTGAGCTGGCTGCTACCCGCCGCTTGGCTATCGTACCAAAACGGGGGCCTGCTGGCGCATCGGGTGGCCCAGTTGCTGCCATTGGGGGGCTCGGCGGCGGCATTGGTAATAGTTGCGGGGCTCGTGGCGGGCCTGGCCGGGGGTACCGCGGCCCTGGCGGGAGCTTGGCTACGCGCGGCGTTGCGGCCCAAGCAGCCAGGCATCCCGCTGTAAGCCAAACGTCTCTAAGGGTGAACCTGCCGGTTCACCCATTCTTGCACGGCGTCCAGGGCGTCGGATGACACTTGAAGCGCCTCTACGCGGCCCGCACCCCGCAGCTGTTCGCTGCCCTGAACCTGGAAGTCGTGGTCCAGACCCTCCAGTTTTTGGACATTGACCCGCTTGTTGTTTTTCAAGCCTTTTTCCAGCACCGACACGTTGGTCGCGGCAGCCACTTGGGCGTCGGCGGTGCCGTGCAACAACAGGACCGGGCAACTGATTTTTCCCAGTTCCGCTTGCGGATTAAACGTGAGAAAGGCGCGGTACCACGCGCTGGTGAGCTGGCCGGCCCGGGTTTGGGCCGCTGCCGGGGCCATGCCGGGGTAAATGTGCTTCAGCATATTGGCCACAATGGCTTGGGCCTGGGCATTGTCGGGCGTCTGCCGGATGATTTCAAGCATGGCCATCTGGCGCTTGAATAGCAACTCATTCCGTTTTTTGGCTTCCGTGGCCAAGCGCAGCTGTTCCTGGGCCACGCGCACTTGCACCTGGGCGGGGCTGGCCCCGGCGGCCAATTGCTTTTTGGCCTCGCGGCGGGCCAGGGCCATGGCTTGGGCTTCCTTGGCAGCCCAGGCTATCTGGGCCGTGTCGGGCTCGCCGGGCTGGTTCACCAGCGACGTTTGGCGCGCCAACAGTTCCTGGCCATTCAGGCCGGCCGCGCCCAGGGCCACCAGAAAGGCGGGTGCCGGCGCTTGGGCGGCGGCCAGTAAGGCCACGTTGGCGCCTTCGCCGTGCCCCAGCAGGCCTACCCGCATGGGGTCGATGCCCGGCCGGGTACGCAGGAAGTTGAGGGCCGAATGCGTGTCGGCCACCAATTCGGCACCCGAATTAGCGCCCGGAACGGCCGCCGAGCGGCCCGTGCCCCGGTCGTCGAGGCGCAGCACCGCAACGCCCTGGCCTGTGAGGCTAGCGGCCAGCGCGCTGAGCAAGGCGCGGCCCGCATCATTAACATTGCCAACGTCCGAGAGCAACACCACGGCCGGGAACGGGCCCGGGCCCGCCGGCAAGGTGAGGCTTCCACCCAGCCCTATCTCGCTGTTGGGGCTACTGGGGCTGCTTACGCGCACATCTTCGGTTTGGAACGCCGTTGCGGTCGCGGCCGCGCCGCCACCGGGCGTCACACGGTCAAGCACGAGGGTAGCACGGAAACCGGGCTGCTGCCACTGCCCACGCAGGCGTTGACCATCGGCCACTGGCTGCCCGGCAAAACGACAACCCACCTTGTCGGCGTAGAAGACCACGCTGTCCGGGTTGTTTAAAATGCGCATGGGACTGTTGTTGAGCCGGGCCGCCGCCATGTGCAGCACCGCAGTGGGGCTGCCGTTGGCTTGGGCGGTGACGGTGATGGACACCTGCCGGCTGCCGCCGGGCACGGCCAGCACGCCAGACCACTGGCCCGCCAGCCGGGCACCGTCCAACACCGCGGCCTGCGCCTTTTCGAAACCAGTTCCTGCGAAAACCAATAAGCCGATGATAACAAGCAGCCGTAGCGTATTCATGCTAGTTGGGTCCGCCATTCAAATATTAAATGGCAAAACAGTAAGAGGGTAAATAACTTATGTAGTAATCAAAAGTACCGAACCTGTTTAGGAAGTAGGACGAGCAGGGCCACAACACAAGAGACTCCCACAAAAGCGGGAAATTTGAGGTGCGACCCATCTCCTTTCCCTCCCTCAT
>Ga0209511_1002128_pt1 | contig 16600 bp, 13 predicted proteins | sample SSSSmetaG_FD_184141 | JGI IMG/M metagenome (GOLD analysis project Ga0209511, IMG submission 184141) | Glacier valley bacterial and archeal communities from Borup Fiord, Nunavut, Canada, to study Microbial Dark Matter (Phase II) - ​SSSS... | ecosystem: Environmental > Aquatic > Freshwater > Ice >...
CAGCGCGCCCACGGCCAGGCCGGCCGGCAGCAGCAGGGCCGGCTGCTGCCGCAGGGCCGCCCCCGCGCCGCCCGCCAGCAGCAGGCCCACAAAGGCCATGAAGAGCAGCTGCGGGCCGTCGAAAGACTGCCGGAGGCGGTGCAGCAGCGCGGTTACGGGCGGGTTCACGCGGGGCGGGCGGCGCGGTTGTGGCGATAGAGCTCGAGCAGGGCCACGAACACCACCGCCAGCACCAGCGTGAGCAGCACCGAGCCCAGCACGATGAGCGAACGCACAGGCTTGATTTTCTTGGTGGCCGGGTAGGCCTTCTGCACGATATAAATACTGGACAAGTGCCCTTGCAAGTTCAGCTGCGCGTTTTCAAACGCCGAACGGGCCGAGATGAGGCGGTTCTGCAGGTCGGTGACGCGGGTGGTGAACATGTAGAGCGAGTCGGACCCGCGCACGTAGCTTTCCAGGTTGACGAGGTTGCCGCCGTCGGCGCGGGTGAGGCCGCGGAGCGCGCGTTTCAGGCCGGCCACGTCGCCGCCGCTGGCCTCGGCCTTGCGCAGCGCGGCTTCGGTTTCGATGAGCTCCTTGGCCATGTAGCGGCCCTGCATTTCGAGGCCAAAAATGCCGTAGCGGTTGCGGGCGGCCACCAATTGGCGGCGGCTGCGCTCGTAGTTGGTGTTGAGGAAATCGTAGCGGTTGCGGTAGAGGTCGAGCACCTTGCGCCGGTTTTCCAGGGTCAGCTGCTGGTTCACCGAGTCGATGACCTGCACCAGGGCATTGGCCACCTGGGCGGCCAGGTTTTTGTCTTGGTCCATGAACGTCAGCTCGATGGCGTCGCGCTCGTTGTGCACGATGCCCAGGTTGCCGGTGAACTCGCTCAGCACGTAGTTGTCGGTGGCGTCGTTGCCGGGCGGGCCGGCTTTGTAGTGCTGGTAGAGGTCGAACCTTTTGATGACCAGCTCGGCCACCGGCTGCGACTCGCCGATGGTGATGGCCCGGTCCAGGTCTTCGGCCCGGCCGCCCAGCTCCAGCTTGCCCCCGTCGGCCAGGCGGTCGGGGTCGGTGGTTTGGGGGTTGGTGGGAATGAAAATGGCCGTGGAGCGGTACACGTTGGGCAGCAGCAGCGCCACGACGACGCTCACGGCGGCGGCCAGGACCACGGCGCCGGCCACGAAGTATTTCCAGCGGTTGATGATGGGCCCCAGGCCCACCAGCGAGAAAGAAGGTGCAGACATAAAGTAGCAAGTAGCCCCGGCCCCGCGCCAATTATCGGGCGGTTGAGCGGACCGGCGGCTGGCAAAGATAGCCGGAAACGGGGCCGCCCGCCGCGGCCGGGGCGGCTGCTCCGGCGCGGTGCGTAGCTTTGCGGCCGGGCGCGGCGCCTGGTTTTCCCCCGGTTTTCATTCTCCTGCGGCATCAAACGGTTTTTCGGCAATATCAGCTTCGTCGTCCTGCTCAACCTGCTGGTGAAGCCGGGCTGGGTGGTGGTCGAAAACCTGGTGCAGGACCGGCTGGGCCACGCCACGTTCGGCCTGGTCACGGCGCTGTCGGCCCTCACGCTGGTGGTGGCCGCCCTGTTCGACCTCGGCCTGACGCCCTACGCCGTGCAGCGCGTGGCCGCCGAGCCCACCTTCCTGGCCGAAACCTTCCCCACGCTGCTGCCCCTGCGCGGCGCCCTCAACGCCGTGGCCCTGGCCGCGATGCTGGCCGTGGGCGGGCTGCTGGGCTACCGCGGCGCCGAGCTGGGCCTGCTGCTGGCCGTGGGCGCGGCCGTGGCCCTGGTGCAGTACAGCCAGTTTTTGCGCGGCACCCTGCAAGGCAACCAGCGGTTCAACCTCGACGCCGTGCTTTCGGTGACGGAAAAATTCGTGCTGCTGGGCGCCGTGCTGCTGCTGCTGCCCGCGGGCCTCACGCTGCCGCGCTACGTGGGCGCGCGGCTGGGCGCGGCCCTCTTCACCACCGTGCTGCTCTACGGGCTGATGACGCGCCTGTTTGGCCGGGTGCGCTACCGCTGGCAGGGCCCCGTGGCCCGCACCGCCCTGCGCGCCGGCCTGCCCTTCGCCCTGATGACGCTGCTCTACGGCGTGAACGAGCGCATCGACATGGTGATGCTCGAACGCCTGGCTTCGCCCACCGAGGCCGGCTACTACGCCGGGGCCTACCGCTGGGTCGATGCCGTGATGATGTACGTCTGGACGGTGCTGCCGCTGTTTTTTGCCAAGTTTGCCAGCGTGCCGCGCGACGCGGCGGCCCAGCGCCAGCTGCTCTGGTTCGGGCAGCGGGTGCTCACCCTGCCGCTGCTGTTCGTGGTGGCGTTCGTGCTGTTTCGGGGCGAGGTGCTGTTCTGGCAGTTCGGCCACAGCACCCCGGCCGAGGTGGCGCGCATGAGCTTCAGCCTGAAAATCCTGTTTCTGAACGTGTTGGTTCACGCCTTTTTCGCCATCTACAGCACCCTGCTCACCGCCACTTCCCACGAGCGGGCCGTGAGCTGGCTCGTGAGCCTGAGCATCGGCCTGAACATCGGCCTGAACCTGATTTTCCTGCCCCGCTACGGCGCCATCGCGGCCTCGGTCGATACACTGGTGTGCGCCTTGGCGGTGTCCGTCGGCTACCTGGTGCTGGTGGCCCGGCGCACCGGCGTGGGCCTGCCCGGCCGGCTGCTGGCCCGGCTGCTGCTGGCCTTTGGCCTGCTGTGCGGCGCCTGGTACGGCCTGCAGTTCGGCCTGGGCCGCAGCCTGAGCTGGTGGCTCGAAGCCGGCATCATGGCCGGGGTATTCGGCGTGGTGGTGCTGGGCACCGGGCTGGTGCGGCGCAGCGAAATTATGAGCTTGCAGCGGTAATGATGCATGAACTGTGACAAACTTGTAACTGAGTAGAAGAACGTCATGCAGAGCGTAGCGAAGCATCTTTACCGCTTCGTTGCTTCGATTGGGTTAGCATGGAGGTAAAGATGCTTCGCTGCGCTCTGCATGACGTTCTTTCCGCTCTCCGCTCTCCGCTTTCCGCTTTCCGCTCCCCGCTCCCTCCACCTTGCACCTCGCCGTCAATACCCGTTTTCTGCTGCCCGGCGACCAGCTCGAAGGCATCGGCCGCTTCAGCTACGAAACGCTGCGGCACCTCGTGGCGCAGCACCCGGCGGTGACGTTTCACTTCCTGTTCGACCGGGCGTACGACCCGCGCTACGTGTTCGGGCCCAACGTGGTGGCGCACGTGCTGCGGCCGCCGGCGCGGCACCCGCTGCTGTTCGTGGCCTGGTTCGAAGGGGCCGTGGCGCTGTGGCTGGCCCGGCACCGCCCAGCCGCCTTCCTCAGCCTCGACGGCTTCACCACGCTCAACACCCGCGTGCCCCGCGTCACGGTGCTGCACGACCTGGCCTTCGAGCATTTCCCGCTCGACGTGGGCTTGCTGCAACGCCGCTACTACCAGTTTTTCGTGCCCCGCTTTGCCCGGGCTTCCCGGCAGCTGGTGGCCGTGTCGGAAGCCACCAAGGCCGACATCGTGCAGACCTATGGCATTGCCCCCGCCAAAATAAGGGTGGCCTACAATGCGCCGGCCGCGCTGTTTCGGCCCCAGCCGGCGGCGGCGCAGCGGGAAATCCGGCAGCGGTTTGCCGGCGGCCGGCCGTACTTCTTGTTCGTGGGCGCCTTGCAGCCGCGCAAAAACCTGGGTACCCTGCTGCGCGCCTTCGACGAATTCAAAACCGCGGGCGGGGCGGCCGTGGCCGATGCTCAACTGCTCATCGTGGGCCGCAAGGCCTGGCGGGCCGGCCCCATTTTTGAAGCCTACCGGCACATGCGCCACCAAGCCGCCGTGCAGTTCACCGGCCGGGTCGCCGATGCCGACCTCGCGGGCCTGTACGCCGCCGCGCTGGCCACGGTATACGTGCCGTACTTCGAAGGTTTCGGGATTCCGATTGTGGAAGCCCAGGCCAGCGGCTGCCCGGTCATCACCGCCAATTGCAGCTCCATGCCCGAAGTGGCGGGGGAGGGCGGGGCGCTCCTGGTCGACCCGCTCGACGCCGCCGCCATTGCCGCCGCCCTGGTCCGCCTGTGGGCCGATGCCGCCCTGCGCCAGCAGCTGGTGGCCCGCGGCCACGAAAACCTGGCCCGCTTCTCCTGGGCCCGCAGCGCCGAGGTGCTGTGGCAAGCCGTGGGCGCCGCGCTTGTTGATTAATGAAGAATGAGGAATGAGGAATGAGGAATGAGGAATGAGGAATGAAGAATGAAGAATGAAGAATGAAGAATGAGGAATGAAGAATGAAGAATGAAGAGACGGTCATGCTTCGTTGCGCTCTGCATGACCGTCTCTTCATTCTTCATTCTTCATTAAGCGCCGCGTTATTCCTCCCCAAGCGCGGCGTTACTTTTGTTGTCTGATTTATGGCCCGTCCGCATCCTTATAACTTTGTTCACGTGCTGCTGCCGCAGCTGGTGTGGCGCCGGCCGGCCTCGGTGCGCCGCGAGCTGAGCGACCCGGCCCTGGCCGGCGAGCTGCTGCGCTACGTGTGGGACAAGGCGGCCGAAACCCTGCCGCCCGGCCAAAAGGTGCCGCCCCAGGGCCTGCGCCTGAGCTGGCACGAAGTGGCCGGCCGGGCCACTGCGCTGGTGCACCTGCCGGCCCCGCAAGCCACCACCGAGGCCCATTTTGCGGCCCTGGTGTACGAAGAGGACGACGAGCCCGCCGAAACCGAAGAAGAGGAAACCCGCCCCCGCTACTTCACCCTCGAAGCCACCCTGGGCCTGAGCGGGCCGGCCGGCACGCCCACCGTGGTGGGGGAGCGGGCCGGCGAAGTGCACCGCCACCTGGGCCGCGGCCCCGCCGGCGGCCGGGCCAATACCGCCGCCGCCTTCCTCGAAGCGCTGGCCACGGTGCTCGGCCCCCTGCCCGATGCCGACGTGCCGTTCATGCGCGTGGTGCGCTCCTGATGGCGCTGCAAGCCCGGCTGGAGGCGGCCCTGCTCACCCGCCCGCCCCGGCTGCTGCACGCCCTGCTGCCCGGCTGCGAGTGGACCGGCCCGCCCACCGTTGACGAAAAGCCGGCCCTGTACCTCACCTTCGACGACGGCCCCATTCCCGAAGAAACCCCGTGGGTGCTGGCGCAGCTGGCCCGCTACCAGGCCCAGGCCGCGTTCTTCTGCGTGGGCGAAAACGTGGCCCGCTACCCCGACATTGCCCGTGCCGCCCGCGCCGCCGGGCACCGCCTGGGCAACCACACCCAGCACCACCGCAGTGCCTGGGCCAGCGGCCGCGCCGCCTACCTGGCCGACGTGGCCCGCTGCCAGCAAACCCTGGCCGAACTCAGCAGCCCGGAAGCCGCACTTCCCGCTTCCGGCTCCCCGCTTCCCCTTTTCCGCCCGCCGTATGGCCGCCTCACCTGGCCGCTGCTGCGCGCGTTGCGCCCCACTTTTCGGGTGCTGATGTGGTCGGTTCTGACCCGGGACTACCACCCCGGCCTGAGCCCGGAACACTGCCTGCGGCTCACGCTGGCCGCCGTGCGCCCGGGCGACGTGCTGGTGTTTCACGACAGCCGCAAGGCCAGCGCGCGGCTGCGCTACGTGCTGCCGCGGGTGCTGGCGCATTTCGCCGAGCGGGGCTTTCAATTTCTGGCCCCGTGAGCGGGCTGGCGGCGGGGCTGCTGGGCTGGCTGGCGCTGTGGCTGCTGGGTCTGGCTTACGCCGCGGGGCGCTTTGCCACCCGGCGCGGCGCGCGGGCGGCCGGGCCGCTGCCGGCGCCGCTGCCGCGCGTGAGCATTTTGGTGGCGGCGCGCGACGAGGAAACGGCCCTGCCGCGCTGCCTGGCCAGCCTGCGCGCTTTGCACTACCCGCCCGAGTTGCTCGAAATCCTGGTGGGGGACGACGCCAGCACCGACCGCACCGCCGCCGTGGCCGCCGCCGCCCTGCAAGGCTTCGGGGGCCGGTTCCGGGTCGTGCCCATCGCCGAGAACCTGGGTGCGGCCCGGGGCAAGGCCAACGTGCTGGCCCACCTGGCCCGGCAGGCCACCACTGATTTTTTCTTCATCACCGACGCCGACATTCACGCGCCGCCGACCTGGGTGGCGGGCCTGCTGGCCCACGCGGCGCCGGGCGTGGGCACGGTCACGGGCATCACCGCCGTGGGCGGGCCGCGGCTGTTTCACCGGCTGCAGGGGCTCGACTGGCTCCTCTCGCTGAGCCTGGTGCAGGTGGTGAGCGACCAGGGCCGGCCCGTGACGGCCATGGGCAACAACATGCTCGTGACCCGCGCCGCCTACGAGGCCACCGGCGGCTACGAGGCGCTGCCCTTTTCCGTGACCGAAGACTTTGCCCTGTTCCGGGCCGTGCTGGCGCGGGGCTACGGCTTTAGGCAGGTGTTTGAGCCCGCGGTGCGGGCCGATTCGCTGCCCGTGGGCACCTGGGCCGGGCTGCTGCGGCAGCGGCGGCGCTGGCTGCGCGGCGTGGAGGCCCTGCCGCGGCGCCTGCGCTGGCAGCTGCTGGCGTTCGGCAGCTTCTGGCCGGCGCTGGCAGGCCTGGCCTGGGCGGCCGGGCCGGGCGCGGCGCTGGGCGTGTGGGGCGCGAAGGTGCTGGTGCAGGGCACGCTGGCGCACTTCGCGCACCGCCGGGCCGGGTTGCGGCTGCGGTGGGGGCTGCTGCTGCCGTTCGAGCTCTACACCCTGGCGCTGACCATTGGCCTGGTCAGCTTCCGGGTTTTTGGCGGGGCCGTGGTGTGGAAGGGGCGGCGGTATGACTGAGTTACGAGTTATGGGTTAAAATTATGAGCAAAAGGAACGTCCTGCTCAACTTCCCATTCAACCTTCAAAATCCAACATTTCCAACGACATGCACCTCACCGATTCCCACGCCCACCTCTACTCCGAACAATTCAAGCCCGACCGGCTGGAGGCGTTGCGCCGGGCCCAGGACGCGGGCGTGCGCACCATCGTGATGCCCAACGTGGACCACAGCAGCATCGACGCCATGCTGGAGCTGGAGGCGCAGGCCCCGGAAACGTGCTTTGCGATGATGGGCCTGCACCCGTGCTCGGTCACGCGCGGCTTCGAGCCGGATTTGTACGAGGTGGAAACCTGGCTGGGCCGCCGGCCCTTCGCGGCCGTGGGCGAGGCCGGGCTCGACCTGCACTGGGACAAAACCCTACTGGCCGAGCAGCAGGAGGCCCTGAAAATTCAGCTCGAAATGGCCAAGCGGCACCGCCTGCCCATCGTGCTGCACACCCGCGAGGCCTTCGCCGAAACCGTGGCCCTGGTGGAGGCCGCTCAGGACGGCACCCTGCGCGGGGTGTTTCACTGCTTTTCGGGCACGCCCGCCGAGGCCGAGCAGGCCATCAAGCTGGGCTTTTTGCTGGGCATCGGGGGCGTGGCCACGTTCAAGAACGGCGGGGCCGACCGGGTGCTGCCCGGCATTGGCCTGGAGCATTTGCTGCTCGAAACCGACTGCCCCTACCTGGCGCCCGTGCCCCACCGCGGCAAGCGCAACGAGCCCGCCTACCTGCCCTTCGTGCTGCGCCGGGTGGCCGAGCTGCTAGGCCGGCCCGAAGCCGAAGTGGCCGCGGCCACCACCCGCAACGCGGCGGCGCTGTTCAACTTGTGAGGTAGCCGTAATTGGGAGCTGGGCCGGACAGCCGGGCGGTGCTGGTATCTGGTATCAGCCGCGGGGTGGGACCAGGCCCGGCATCAACTCGGCAAGCCGAGACAGATTGGTCTTGGCCAGCAGTGCTTTCGCACGCGTCATTTTGCGCGGAAAGGCCACTTCGTGGTCGTCCCGGCTCGGTGCGGGGGCAGCAGGAAGCGTTTTGGGTTTCATGTGGGCAAGGTAGCAGGTTTGCGACGGACTAGAAACGCCTCATACGTCCGGTTTCAAACATCTCCGGTTCGCCGGCTGCTACGCCCAACAAATACACTTCGGCCTGCACGGCGGGCAGCATACGGGCCAGCCCCATTTGGTAGAGGCGGGTGCGCGCCGGGGTGCTGCCGGTGGCGAACACAACGGCCTCGGGGTGGGCTTCCAGAAACAACATGACGGCCTGCGCCACGGTGGCCAGCACTTTTTCGGTGTCGCCGTTGGCCGATATGGCCAAGTCGTCCGGCTCGTTGTGGCCGGGTCGCACATCGCCAAAAGCCAGGTTGTACACGGGGATGGTTCCGGCTTGCTCGACCAACGAAAACTGCACCAACTTGGCCAGCGACCCGCGCGGCCCTTCGGACGCGAAGCGAAAGGCATACCGTTGAGGCGACGGCGTGAGGGGGTAGGAAGCGAGGTTCACCAAGGGGCCCAGCGAAAACGGGGCCGCCAGGAAAAGCAAAACCAACGCTTCATCCGGCGTATTCGCCGATTCGGCAACCGCAACTTGTGGCCGCCCCGCCCCCCCGGCACCTTTGGACCAGTTCTGACCCCCTGGCCCCATGAAAACCCCGCTCCTCCCGCTCCTCCCGCTGCTTGTGCTGCTGAGCACCGCCCGCCCCGCCGCCGCCCAACCCGCGCCGGCCGCCGCGCCCCGCCAATCCGCCGCGGCGCCCACCCGCCTGGCCGGCACCGTGCGCGACGCCGCCGGCCAGCCGCTGCCGGGCGTGAACGTGTTCCTGAAAACGACGTTCGACGGCGCCAGCACCGACTCGCTGGGCCGCTTCGATTTCCGGACCGACCACGCGGCCGGGCCGCTGGTGCTGGCGCTGCGGCTCATCGGCTTCGAGCCGCTGGAGCTGCCCGTAGTGCTGGGCCGGGGCGCGGTGGCGCTGCCCAACCTGCGGCTGAAGGCCAGCCGGGCCCAGCTCGGCGACGTGGTGGTGACGGCCGGGGCCTTCGAGGCCAGCGACGACAAACGCGCGGCCCTGCTCAAGCCGCTCGACATCGTGACCACGGCCGGCGCCCTCGGCGACATCGCCGGGGCCCTCAATGCCCTGCCCGGCACCACCCGGGTGGGGGAGGAGGGCAAGCTGTTCGTGCGCGGCGGCGCGGCTTCGGAAACCAAGTACTACATCGATGGGCTGCCCGTGCAGACGCCCTACGGCGGCGCGGTGCCCAACGTGCCGGCGCGGGGCCGGTTTTCGCCGTTTTTGTTCAAGGGGCTGGTGTTCAGCACCGGCGGCTACTCGGCCGAGTACGGGCAGGCGCTGAGTGCGGTGGTGGTGCAGCACTCGACCGATTTGGCCCCCGAAACGCAGTCCAGCGTGTCGCTGATGAGCGTGGGCGGCAGCCTCGGGCGCACCCGGCGCTGGGCGCGCACCTCCGTGGCCGTGAGCGCCGACTACACCAACCTGGCGCCCTACTACCGCCTCGTGCCCCAAAGCCTGGGCTGGGACCGGGCCCCGCTGGCCCTGGGCGGCTCCCTGAAAGTGGCCCACCAAGTTGGGGAGGCCGGCATGTTGAAGCTCTACGCCACCTACGGCCGGCAGCGCCTGGCCCTGCGCCAGCCCGACGCCAACCCCGAATTCGCCACCGCCGGTCACCCCGTGGCCCTGGCCAACGACAACGCCTACCTCAACGCCACCTACCGGGCCCCGCTGCGCGCCGGCTGGAGCCTGAACACCGGCCTGGTCCTCACCCAGGACGACAACCGGGTGCGGCCCGACGTGCAGGCCGTGCGCGACCTCGACCGCTCGGCGGTGGCCCGGCTGGTGCTCACCAACGACTCGGCCGGCACCTGGTTCAACCTCAAAATGGGCCTCGAAGGCTACGCCCAGCGCGCCCGCCAGCAGTACCGGGCCGCGCCCGGAGCGCCCCTCCGGACCCTGGCCGTGGACGAGCAGCGCGCCGCCGGCTTCGCCGAGAGCGAGCTGGTGCTGACCCACCGCCTGGCCGGCCGGGCCGGGCTGCGCACCGAGTACTCGGCCGCGCTGCACCAGGGCACCGCCGCCCCGCGCCTGGGCCTGGCCTACAAAACCGGCGCCCACGGCCAGCTGTCGGCCGCCTGGGGCTACTTCTACCAAACCCCCACCACCGATTTGCTGCGCGTCGGCCCCGCCTTGCAGTTCGAGCGGGCCGAGCACGCCCTGCTCATCTACCAGCACGAGGCCCACGCGCGCATCCTGCGGGCCGAGCTCTACCAGAAGACCTACGCCCGGCTCGCCACCTTCGACCCGGCCCACGCCTTCGACCCCGCCGCCTACCAGAACGCCGGCGGCGGCTACGCCCGGGGCCTGGACGTGCTGTTCCGCGACCGCGGCACGTTCCGCATGGCCGACTACTGGGTGAGCTACGGCTTCCTCGACACCCGCCGCCAGTACCGGGCCGACCCCGTGGCGAACATCCCCACCTTCGCCGCCCGGCACAGCCTCAACGTGGTGGGCAAGTACTACGTGCAGCGGCTGCACACCCAGCTCGGCTTCACCTACAGCTACGGCAGCGGGCGCCGCTACCAGGACCCCAACCGGCCCGGCTACAACCAGAGCACCCTGCCCGCCTACCAGGATTTGAGCCTGAACGCGGCCTACCTCACCCACTGGTTCGGGCAGTTCACCATCGTGTACGTGTCGGCCAGCAACGTGCTGAACCGCCAGAACGTGTACGGCTACACCTTCGCCGGCACGCCCGACGCCAGCGGCCAGTTCCGCGGCACGGCGGTGCTGCCGCCCGCGCCCCGGATGCTGTTCGTGGGGGTGTTCATCTCGATTAACAAGACGACGAAAGTGGATTTGAACGAGCGGCCGGAGTAACCTCACCCCCTGACCCCCTCTCCTGCGGAGAGGGGGCACCGGATTTGCTTCTGATGGTGCACTTCAACGATGCCGTCAGTGCAGAGCCGGTGCCCCCTCTCCGCAGGAGAGGGGGTCAGGGGGTGAGGTTGACGCGGGAACGACCCGGCGTGTAAAGTATTTTCATCTTTTCCCCCGAATAATTTACACCCCGTGTAAATTATTTTCGTCGTCTCTCGATAATAATTTACACGCCTCCGCCGGCGGCGCTGGCGGCGTAGGCGGCATCGAGGGCGGGGGCCAGGGCGCGCAGGGCGGCCAGGCGGCGCACCAGGCGGGGGAACTCCTGCACCTCGTCGGCGCTCAGGTCGCGGGCCAGCACGGGGGCGGCGCGGTAGCTGAGCCACTTTTTGAGCACGGGGTAGCCGCCCAGGGTGGTGGCCCACACGGCCACGGGCACGGCGGCCCAGCAGGCTTCCTCGTTCAGCCACACCTGGAGGTGGGTGGTTTCCTGGCCCGGCGTGGGGGTGGTGCGGCCCCGGCCGGGCAGCACGGTGCCGCCCGAGCGGGTGCCCCACTGGGCGCGCAGGCCGAAGTGCCCCTCGGCGGGGTGGAGCTGGTCGTCGGGGGCGCCGGGGCGGCGCTGGGGGGCGCCGAGCGGGCGCAGCTCGGGCCGGATGGCCCCGTGCGTGACGCCCGGCACCGGCCGGCGCACGTCGAGCAGGGCCGCGACCTGGCGGCCCAGCGCGGCCGAGGCGTGCAGGGCCTCGGGGGCGGGCGGCAGGGGCAGGCGGGGCCAGTCCTGGCGCAGGGCGCCCGCGTTGGCGGCGCGGTAGGCGGGGGCGTGCAGCACGGCCAGGGCGTGGTAAAACAGGGTGTCGGCGTCGGCGCCCACCGCCGCGAGGTAGTCCTGGGCCAGCGGGCTCAGGTTGGCGCGCCGCTGCCCGGCCGAATACATGTCGGGGGCGAGGTAGAGGGGGATGCCAGCTGCTCCACTATCCATCAAATTTAAATCTGACAGTTCAGTGGTAAACAGTGGCGGCTCAATTGTCTTACGAGTGCGAGCGGTTGTAAACAACCAAATGTTTCCCTCGAAACTGTTTTTCTTATAATCGGGCCGCTTCTCATCCAGCAGTTTCGTTTCCCCTTCCCAATAAAGCCAGCGCACATCCAGCGGGCGGTACATAAACGGAACGATGCCTTGCGAATTTATCCCCTGTCGCTGCAAGGCTCGCCGCGTAGCTGTAGCGTCAAATCGCTGCGTTGTATTCATCAACGGCGACTTTTCGGCCAGTAACTGCGCGTCCGACACGGCGGGGTCGAAATACCGCTGCATCCGCGCTTCCAGCCCGGTCCGGTCGATGCTCACCAACGCTTCGTCGCGGCTGGTTTTCACCCCCGGAAAGCTGGCCGGGAACACCTGCGGCAGCGTGGGCCACGTCAGGTACTCGGCGGCCACGGCGCGGGGCTTGAAGGGCAGGCCCAGGGCGGGGTTGGGCAGCAGGGTTTGGTAGGCGGGCAGGTTAGTTTCGAGGCTTTCGAGCATGGCGGCCCGGCGCGCGTCGGCGCGGGCTTCGTTAAAGTCGCGGTAGTGCACCACGGCATCGCCCTTGTCGGTGTGGTCCCCGTCGGTGCGCAGCATCATGGTCACGGCCGTGCCCACTTTGATGCCGACCGACGTGCCCCGCATGGCAAACACCGTTTCGGAGCTGGCCCCGTCGGGGGTGCGCTCGCCGATGATGCGGTCGCCGTGCAGGTTGTCAATCCAGATGTGGTCGAAGGCGTCGAGGAACTTCTCGCGCAGGCCGGGGTGGCTCAGGCCGTCGAGCCAGGAGTAATTGGCCACGAAGCAGACCAGGCCGCGGCCGGTGCGCTCGGCAATCTGGCGCTCGGCCATCCGAAAAAACCGCACATAGAGGTCGTTCAGGCCCTGGCCCTGGGGCGGGGCCGTGCGGCGGGGGTGGCGGTAGGCCTCGGCTAGGCGCTCCTCCTCCGAGCCGCCGGCGCTCAGGCCGGCGTAGCCGTCGTAGGGCGGGTTGCCGAGGATGACGAGGATGCGCTCGTCGCGTTTGACGTGGCGGGCGGCCTCGGCCTCCTGCCGCAATTCGGGGAAGGCCGTGCGCTGCTGCTCGTGGGCGGCGGCGTCCCAGCCGGTGAGGGCGTTGGTGAGGTACACGGCGGCGCGCTGTTGGGGGGGCAGGGCGGCGTTGGCCTCGCGCAGGGCCAGGCCCAGCTGCAAGTGGGCCACCACGAAGGGCGCGGTCAGGATTTCGAACCCGAACAGGCGCTCGGTGGCGGCCCGGCGCAGCTGCTCGGCCCGCAGCGCGCCGGCGCCCTGGGCCTCCAGGGTGGCGGCCAGGTGGCGCAGCACCTCCACTAGAAAGGCGCCCGTGCCGCAGCAGGGGTCCAGCACCACCACGCGCTCGTCGGCCAGGCCGTCGGGCAGGCCCAGCTGGGTGCGCAGGGCCCAGTCCACGCGGGCCACCATGTAGCGCACCACTTCGGGCGGGGTGTACCACACGCCCAGCTCCTTGCGCAGCTGCGGGTCGTAGGCTTCGAGGAAGGGCTCGTAGAAGTACTGGATGGCCTCGGCCTCGGCAAACTTGGAGAAGAAGCGGGGGCGGTTCACCCGCGCCAGCACCAGGTTGGTGCGGTCGAGCAGGTCGCGCAGGCCGGTGTTGCGCAGGAAGGAGGTGCGGCCCACCTGCTCGAAGAGCACCTGCATCACGGGGAGCTGGAGGTAGTCGGGGGCGTCGCGCCAGGCGAAGGGGGCGGCGCCGGGGGCGTCGGCCGTGTCGCGGTGCCAGAGCACCCAGGCGCTGAACACGCCGTAGAACAGGGTCTGGACCACGGTGGCGCGCAGGAAGCGGGCGCCCTTTTCGCCCTCGAAGCGCACGCCCAGGGTTTCTTCCAGGGCCGCGCGCAGGGGCTGGAGGTGGGCGGGGTCGGCGGTTTCGAGGCGCTGGCGGGCTTCGCGGGCGAAGGCGGCCAGGAACCAGGCCAGGTCGGCGGGCTCGTCGAGGGGGGCGGCGTGGCGCAGGCAGCGCTCCAAAAACGCCCCGAAGCCGGCCGCCAGGGCCAGGGCGGGCGGGGCCGGGGCGTGGCACAAGGCCCAGAAGTCGGCCTCGGAGCCGGCCAGCTCAAAGGAGTCGAGCACCAGCGGGTGGCCCTCGCCGTCTTCGGCCACGAAGGCGAACTGGCGCAGGTTGGTCACCAGCACCTGGTGGTAGCGGGCCTGGTACTTGCTCACCTGCCGGCCGGCCAGCAGCTTGTCGAGGGATTCGGCGGGGCCTTTCACCTCGCCGGCCCCGCGCTCGGGCAAGGCCCCGGCCCGGCGCTCGACGGCGCTGCCGTCGGCGGGCCGCTCAAACTGGCCGGCGGCAAACAGGCCGAAGTCGGGCCGCCCCGCCCCCAGGTCGTTGAGCTGAAACACGGCCCGCACGGGGGGCTTGAGCTGGGCCCCGGCCGCGTTGAGCAGGTTTTCGAGCGGGGTGTAGTACGACGTTTCGGGCGTGGCCGCCCCGGTGGCGCGGATGGTGGCCAGGGCGTGAAGGTAGGCAGCGAGCATAAGGGCAGAATTGGCCGCGCAAGCTACGCCGGGCGCGGGGTTGGCGGGGCGGGGCCCCGCGCGGTGGCCGGGCGCGGCCCGGTAGCCGGGCCGGTTGCTTCGTTTACCTACCAGGAAAGCGGACGATGTAAATTATTATTGGCAGAGGCCCCAAATACTTTACACGCGGTGTAAAGTATTTTTGCTCTTGGCTGTTTATAATTTACACGCTCCCCGCCCTATGTCCCGTTCCGCCCCGGATTCCAATACCCTGCTGGCGCGGGTGCGCCGCCACTACGGCTTGCAGCAGCGCGAGCTGGCCGCGCTGCTGGGCATCAGCCCCGCCCTGGCCCACCAGCTCGAAGCCGGCCGCCGCGCCCTTACGCCGGCCGTGGCCGCCCGGCTGGCCCCCTTCCGGGTCCCGCTGGAAGCCGCCGCCGCCTCGGAATCGGCCGCGCCGCCCGCCCCGGCACCGGGAGTTGCCGCCCCGCCCGCCCCCCCCGCAGCCGAAGCCCCGCCGCCCGGCCCCATTGCCGCCGGCCCGCTGGCGCGCCGCCGCGCCGCCTGCCTGCACGCGGCCCACAACCTGCGCTGGGGCCTGCGCGCCCTGCCCGGGCAAGCCGCCGTGGCCGCCCGCTGGGCCGCCGCCCTGCCGGCGCTGCGGGCCGCCCTGCCGCCGCCCCCGCCCCCGGGCGAAGCGCCCGCCACCCGGGAGGCCGTGCGCCTGCGCTACGTGCACGCCTGGCTGGCCACCGTGCCCCTGGCCCTGCCCCCCGACGAGCTGGCCCGCTGGCACCTGGCCCACGAGCGCGCGCGGGCCCTCGAAGCCGAGGCCGCCGCCCTGGGCGCGCTGCTGGCCGGCTAGGCCAGTTTTGGGAAAAACTCCCTATTTTATCCTTTTTTGGGACTTTTTTGGTGGGGTATAGGGGCATGGCTACATTTGGGCATCGTCATTTTTTTCACCCTTTTTACCCCCTACACTTATGCCCGCTGATGTAAATTTGCTCCCGACCAAGGCCGAGTGCGACCTGGCCCTGACCAGCCTCACCAAAGAAAAAGGCGCCTACGAGCACCGCGACGCCAACCAGTTGTATGCCGACGGGCTGGCCACCGACCGGGCCACCACCCTGGCCGCCCAACTCGCCAAAGCCACCGACGACGTGACCCACTACACCGCCGAGGTGGCCCGCACCGGCCTCACGGCGGCCGAGCTGACGGTGGCCAAGCGCGCCCTCATCACGGCCACCGCCCGGCGCGATAACCTGCGGCTGAGCAGCGCCGCCGTGACCGGCTTCAGCGCCTACCTCATCGACGTGGACGCCGACCAGGTGCTGGCCCAAATTGCCACGCTCGACGCCGCCATTGCCGCCGTCACGGCCCGCAAGGCCGCCCTGCCCAGCTAAGCCGGCGCGGGCTCGTTAGCAGGAGCGCCGCCAGATGTTGCGTCGCTACCCCGTTCTGCCAAAAAGCGGCCGCTCCCCGGAGGAACGGCCGCTTTTTTGGCGATTGGCCGGCCGCTACCGCCCGAACCGGTAGCGCAGGCCCAGGGCGCTGGCGCTGGTCAGGTTCGTGTACAGGGAGGGCGTGTCCGAGGCAACAGCGCGGCTAAATGTGAGGTCGTAGGTCAGCTCAAAGCGCTGCGTGAGGCGGTAGCGCAGGCCCGCGCCCAGGGTTAGCAGCAGGGAGGTATCGGCGAAGCGGTAGTCGTAAGGCGCGACCACCGGGGTGGGCTGGAAGCTCTCCAGGCGGGTGCCGCGGCCGTGGAAACTAAGGTGTTCGAGGGTCAGGCCACCCAGGAGGTCGATTTGCAGGCGGTGCGCCGGCTTGCGGGTGAGGGTGTAGCGGGCCAGGGCCGTGGCCGTGGCGCGGCGCTCGGTGTTGGTGCCGGCCACGTCGTAGGAGCCAGTGGGCACGCCGGCGGCGGTGTAGGAGGTGGTGGAGTAGGCGTAATTGTCGCTTATGCCACTGTAAGCCACGCCCACCTGCACCGCCAGGCGCGGGCGCAACTGCCAGCCGGCCGTGAGTTGCACCGGCACGCTGACGCCCGAATACGGCCGGCCTCCCAGCGGCTGGTAGTAGCTGCTGTAGGCGCCCAGGCCCACGTAGAAGCGGGGGGCGGGCGGGGTGTCGGCGGGCGTTTGGGCGCGGGCGGGGAGGGCGGCGCCGGCCAGCAGGCCACCGAGGACGAAAGGCAGAAAACGCATGGCTTGGGAAGAAGAAATGGGTTGAAGAAATGGGGTTGGAACATTGCCAGGAGCGGCCGGGGCCGCCCAAGGGTTGCACGGCCCCGGGCGGGTCCGGCCAACGAGCGCGGCCCGCCGGTCGGCCCCGTCCGGCGCTTCATCCACCCCAACCGACGCTTCGGCAACGGCCGTTTTCGGGCGCCCCGGCCCGCCGCCACCTTTGACGCAGCACTACCGAAAATCAACCCCCAACCCC
>Ga0209511_1002130_pt1 | contig 16584 bp, 8 predicted proteins | sample SSSSmetaG_FD_184141 | JGI IMG/M metagenome (GOLD analysis project Ga0209511, IMG submission 184141) | Glacier valley bacterial and archeal communities from Borup Fiord, Nunavut, Canada, to study Microbial Dark Matter (Phase II) - ​SSSS... | ecosystem: Environmental > Aquatic > Freshwater > Ice >...
ATGAGTCATGGAGTAAATTGAAAGCTTTTAATCTTAACACAGTGCTGGTTCCTGTATCGTGGGAGATGATTGAGCCTGAAGAAGGGAAATTCGATTTTTCGAATGTTGATGAGTTAATCACAAAAGCGCGTGACAATAAATTGAATTTGGTGTTTCTCTGGTTTGGAACCTGGAAAAATGCTTGTTCTTCATACGCGCCTGGTTGGGTAAAGCAGGATACCAAAAGGTTTTTTCGTTGCGAATCGGCTGATGGTATAAAGCTCAATAACATATCAGGCTTAAGCGCTGAAGCATGCAAGGCTGATGCAAAAGCATTTGCCGCTTTGATGAAGCACATCAAAGAGTTTGATGGAAAAATCAATACGGTTCTGGCGATCCAGGTCGAAAATGAACCTGGTATAAGGGGCGATTCGCGCGATAGATGTCCTGCAGCAAACGAAGCCTTTAATCAAAATGTACCTGCTGAATTGATTGATTATCTGAAGAAAAACAAGGATATTCTTATTCCCGAAATGACGGCGATGTGGAACAACTCAAAGTTCAGAACTGAAGGAACCTGGGAGGAAATATTTGGCAATGATGCCAATTTGATGTTTATGACATGGTTTACTGCAAGTTATATTGATAAAGTTGCTGCTTCCGGAAAAGCCGTTTACCCATTACCCATGTATGCCAATGCCTGGCTTGAATGGGGTGATGACAATAAACCAGGCGATTACCCGAGTGGAGGTCCAATTGCAAGAGTGGTACCTGTTTGGCAGGCCGCAGCACCTAATATTGACATACTCGCACCCGATATTTACCGAAACGATTTTGCCCGGGTTTGCGAAAATTTTCAGCGCATGGGTAACCCATTATTCATTCCGGAAACACATCCCGGCATTATATCTTCAGCCAATGTTTTTTATGCGATAGGTCAGGGTGCAATTTGTTTCTCGCCATTTGGTATTGATAATCAGAAATGGTTTCCTGCCGATGATCCTATTGGTAAAAGTTATCAATTACTTACGAAGTTGATGCCATACCTGCAGGAGTATCAGGGAACCGAAAAAATGGTTGGTTTGGTTGGCGTGAAAGGCGAAAAGAAGGAAATAGTTTTGGGTAAATACAAATTAATCATCAATTTTACCGGCAATCAAAATCCCGATCTTCCGGGCTTCGGTCTTGTCATTGCTTTGGCTGATAATGAATTTTTAGTTGCCGGAAAAGGTTTTACAGTTACCTTTTTATCCGGGAAGGATATGCCTAAACATACCGAAATATTAATAGCTTATGAATTAATTTGCAAGAACAATAGCTGGATAAAACAACTTAGATTGAATGGTGATGAAACAGACCACGGCACTCTTCTTAAATTAACAAAAGAACAACTCACCGTTATCACCGCGAAAGTATTTGGTTACCAGTAAAAAGGACACTTAGACGGAGAAAATCGACAACCAACAAGATATAATGTTTGTAAAAAATTAAACTGGCAATAAGATTATGGGAAAGAATTATTTATCAAAGGATTTAATTCCCTTTAGATTAATGTCTTTATGTGGAATTGTATTTTTAATTTTGACTATCCCCGTTTCATTAAAAGGGCAAAATGAAAGTAGTCAAGAAAATAGTCTGCAATCTGCTTTTTCAAATCCTGTTCCCCAGGGAATCATTCGAAATGGTTTTGATCTGACTTTTTATTCTGATAGAAAACCTAATAAAGAAGGGGGTTTGCTGCACGGCTGGGGACCTCTTGCTTTTGGTGCGCATAATCCATCTGTTGACATGATATTAGTTCAGATTCATTGGAACCAAACACATACAGGGCCAAATCAGGCTGATTTCTCATTCGTGGACCGGCAGATAGATTCCATTTTCAAAGCTGGTAAAAAAGTGTACTTATATCCTCATCCGGCATTTCCGCCTGCCTGGACAAAAATTAAAATTGTCGATAATGAGTGGGGATGGATAGACTATTTTGATCCTGCAAGTCATGCCATGCAACTGCAATGGTACGATTTAATTGCCAAAAAATATGGCAAGGATAACCGGGTAACATCAATTCGTATGTCTACATTTGATCATGGTGAAACTGCTGTACATGAAACTACTGCTAAAGGACTTAATCAACAGATAGCCAAAAATCATTTATCTGCAGTTGAATTTTCACAACCTTTGGTTCTGGATATTTATAAGGTGTTTTTGAAATATTCTGATCCCAAAAAACTTCTGGCACATGGTGGAGGATTGCAGGGAGACTGCCTGAACTGGGCAGTAAAACAGGGCACCGGACATGAAACAGGTACACACCAACAGGATTTTGCCGGTGTTAACCAGTTTGCACGACGGAATTCGGCTACTTTGAAAAATGGTCACCTTACCGTAAAGACAATGAAGCAGGAAGGACTTTCTGGTTTATATATTGCCGAAAGTCAGTGTTGGCCTGGATGGGAAAAGAATGGAAATTTAGATTCAATAAAAAGGTATATGCTAACCTTGTTTTGTTCCCATATTGTTCATGGTACTAATTACATTTTGCTGGATGAAATGATATATAACCGGCAAAATTACAGAAGATTGTCATCCTGGGCACCAATCTCTCCCGATTGGACCGGCCGTTTGATAAGAAGAGGCGATGAATCAGCAAAGGTTTGGAATGACGATCCTGAAGTCTACCAGGCGTCAATGTGGGAAAGAACTTTGCTGGGTACAACCGATGAAACTACCCCTGAAGCCTTTGTTCAGACCAGCAGTCATTATGTCGCTGAATTGAAAGACTCTGTGATGGCGTTTGAACATGGGATGAGGATGGATTTCGATCGAAGCAAGGCAATACCTGTCATGAAAGGTAATTTGCTTATTGAAGCTGATTACGTGGGAGGCATTTTTGGAAACAGGGAATCTCATTTTGCAAATGCTTCACCGCATTTTTATTTCTCTCTAAATGAAGGTTTCCAGAAAAGCCTCTTACACCGAAAGGGGGAATTATTGGAAGTCCGTGTCAGTTATCGCGATATTGGGAATGGCTCCTTTAACATTTTTTACAAACAACAAGATAATGGATTAGTATCAGCCCGTAAAGTGGCCTTGCAAAATTCAGATATCTGGAGAACAGCCTGTTTCCTTTTAGTTGATCCCGATATTACAGAAGGGAAACCCTTTGATATTGAGGTTAAGACCGCAGATGGGAAAGCATTAATAGTTTGTCTTATCCGGGTAATTAAACAATATGATTAATTTTTATGAAAAATAAAGGAATCAAACTATCTGACGCATTTTAAAAATGAAAATATGATAAAAAAAATTATTTTACAGGCTCTTTTTTTAAGCGTGTGCATTGAGGTATCGGCTCAGGCTAAAGATGAAACTCATCCGGCTTATCTCGATTATACCAAATCAATTGAAATACGTGTTGCCGATTTGGTTTCAAAAATGACAATTGAGGAAAAAGTCAGCCAAATGATGTATAACAGTCCGGCAGTCGAAAGGTTAAAAATTCCGGAATATAACTGGTGGAATGAGTGTTTACACGGTGTTGCCCGATCGGGGAATGCGAGTGTCTTTCCGGAACCTATTGGCCTTGCCGCCACTTTCGACGATAATCTGGTTTCCCGAATTGGAACTGCAATTTCGGATGAGTCGCGTGCCATGTATAGTGCCAACCTGCAACAAGGGTTCCGTGGACAATATGGTGGCTTAACTTTTTGGACACCCAATGTGAATATTTTCCGTGATCCACGTTGGGGTCGTGGTCAGGAAACTTATGGCGAAGATCCATATCTCACTTCAATTATGGGTGTTGCTCTGGTAAAATCTTTGCAGGGTGATAATCCGAAATATCTAAAAGTTGCCGCATGTGCCAAGCATTTTGCAGTTCACAGTGGACCTGAGCGCCTGCGTCACGAATTCAATGCAATTACCGATAACAAGGATTTGTATGAAACTTATCTGCCCGCATTTAAAGCGCTTGTTGATGCAGGAGTTGCATCGGTAATGTGCGCATACAATCGAACCAACGACAAAGCCTGCTGTGGCAGCGATGTTTTATTAAAGCAAATATTAAGGGATAAATGGAATTTTAAGGGTTATCTCGTTTCTGATTGCTGGGCATTAAGAGATATTGATGCAGGTCATAAAATTACCAAAACACGGTCTGAGTCGGCCGCTTTGGCGTTGCATAATACCGTCGATCTCAATTGTGGTGACACCTATAATCCTTTTTTATTCGATGCTTATAAACAAGGATTGGTTAGAGAATCTGAAATTGATGAGGCTGTAAAAACACTTTTTACGACCCGGTTTAAACTGGGGATGTTTGACCCTGACGATGCAAATCCGTACAATAAAATTCCTGCATCGGTCATTAATTGCGAAAAACACAGAAAAATAGCATTGGAAGCTGCGGAAAAGTCAATGGTGCTTTTAAAAAATGCCAATCATGTACTTCCCCTGAAAAAGAATACCAAATCGCTGTTTGTAACCGGACCAAACGCCTCGAATATCGATGTGCTGATGGGCAACTATTACGGTGTTAACAGTGACATGAAAACCATACTGGAAGGTATCGCCGGAAAAGTTGACAAAGGATGCCAAGTTCAGTATAAGCCTGGCATTTTACTGGATCGGACGAACACAAACCCTATCGATTGGACAACCAGTGATGCAAAGGCCACTGATGCAGTCATTATGGTATTGGGAATTTCAGGACTGATCGAAGGAGAAGAAGGAGAAGCCATTTCATCGGAACATTTTGGCGATCGCCTCGACTATAATTTGCCGCAAAACCAAATCGATTTTCTGAAGAAAATGAGAAAGGACAATACCAAGCCAATCATCGTAGTTATTACCGGTGGAAGTCCAATGAATCTGTCTGAAATAAGTGAATTGGCTGATGCTATTTTATTGGTCTGGTATCCTGGGGAAGAAGGCGGAAACGCGGTTGCCAACGTGCTTTTTGGTGATGTTTCACCATCGGGAAAGCTGCCCATAACTTTTCCAAAATCTTTGGAGCAGTTGCCTCCATATGATGATTACAGTATGGCTGGCCGCACCTATCGTTACATGAAACAAGAACCTATGTTTCCCTTTGGTTTTGGAATGAGTTATTCGAAATTCTTGTTTAGCCAACCAATTCTTTCAAATAAGGTAATTAAAGAAAATGGTACGATTGAAGTTAGTGTAGAAGTAAAGAATATTGGAAAGATAAAGGCAAGCGAAACAGTGCAGTTCTATCTTACCGCACCATCAAGTGAAAACCTGAAACTTCCGCTTTATTCACTGAAAGGTTTTAAACGTGTTGAACTTTCAGCAGGAGAAAGTCAAACTGTAAATTTTTTACTTGATTCCAAACTATTGGCCTCAATTAGTAATGCAGGTGAGAGTGTTATTCTTCCAGGGATTTATCAGGTAAATATTGGAGAATCGAGTCCCGGATCACGAAGCATTCAGCTGGGTGCAGCAATGGCTCCCGTTTGTGAATTTCAAATTAAAAAATAGACTAAGTGAAAAACATCAGTATAAAAGTTTTAATAGTATTCATACTTTTTATAGTTAATTTTTCGTGCAAAAGACATAATAAAACGGATAATAAGATAGAAAACATTATTCAGGAAATGACTCTTCAGGAAAAACTGAGCTTCATTGGAGGATATGAAAGTTTTAGCATAAGAGGAATCAAGCGGTTGGGAATACCTCAAACCAATATGTCAGATGGACCAGTTGGCGTCCGAAATTATGGATCAATGACGGCTTACCCTTCTCCTTTAGCCTTAGCTGCTTCCTTCGACAAAGAAATTGCATACAACGTAGGTAAAGCCATTGGAAGCGAGTCGAAATCGAAAAATGTACACATGCTTTTGGCTCCGGGAATGAACATTCTTCGTTCACCTTTATGTGGCCGAAATTTCGAATATATGGGCGAAGATCCATATCTGGCGGGTCAGATAGCATCAGCATATATCAGAGGTGTTCAGGTAAATGGTGTGATGGCCGTAGCCAAGCACTATGCCGCGAATAACCAGGAATACGAGAGACATAATGTGTCTTCAGATATGGATGAAAGAACCTTACAGGAAATCTATCTGCCAGCCTTTAAAACTGCTGTTCAGGAAGGACAAGTCGCTTCTGTTATGACTTCATATAATCTCGTTAATGGAATACATTCTTCGCAAAATGATCATCTTATTAATCAGGTACTGAAAAAGGACTGGGGTTTTGAAGGATTTGTTATGACTGATTGGATGTCGACCTACAACGGTTTGGCTTGCGCCAATGCCGGACTTGATTTGGAAATGCCCGAAGCAAGACACATGAACCCCGATACTCTGATGGCAGCTATTACCGGTGGAAAACTTGATGTGAAAGTTATCGACAATAAAATTCGCAGGATTTTATCGTCGTATGAAAGGTTTGGATATTTTGAAAATCCGGATATCAGCAAAGGGTTTAAAATTGATACGGCATTTGTTCGCAATATGGCTCTGGAAGCCGCACGCGGAGGCACTGTATTATTAAAAAACGACCAGGCTTTTTTGCCCTTTTCGAAAAATCAATTTAAAAAAATTGCGATCATTGGGCCGAATGGGCACCCTGCATCTACTGGCGGTGGAGGCAGTTCTTTTACAACTCCCCTACATTCGCTTTCGCTTTATCAGGCCATTAAACAAATTGCCGGCAAACATACGGAAGTTAATTGGAATCAAGGTGTTGATGTTGGAAGACAGCTTCCGGTTGATTTCTTTGAGAACTTTGATTGCTACTACTATAAAAATGGCAAAAAAGAGAAAGGAGCAACAGCTGATTTCTATTCGAACGTAAAATTGGAAGGTCCAATTACACTATCAACAACCTATAAAAATTTGAATTTGCAAGCTGATGCCATGTTTTTTGATCAACTTCCCAAATATAATTTTTCTGCTAAGTTTACCTGTTATTATCAACCACAAAAAAGTGGAAGCTACCTGTTTGGCATTGATGGTGATGATGGATACCGCCTGTTCATCAATGGCAAAAAGGTTATTGAACTTTGGAAAGATCAGGATGCCGTTAGTACATATTTGACTCATCTGGAAGCCGGGAAAGAATATAAAATTGAACTGGAATATTACCAGGGATCAGGTCGCGCCCTTTTTCAGTTCTCAACAACTCTTGCGCCTGAAAAACAACCAACACAGGTGGAATATATTCAAGAAGCAGTTGAATTGGCAAAAAAATCAGATGTAGTTGTTTTAGCTGTTGGATTTGACCCTAATACCGAAAGCGAAGGTTTTGATCGAACATTTGATTTGCCTTACCACCAGAATGATTTAATTAAAGCAGTTGAAGCCGTTAATCCGAATTCAGTAATCGTACTTTTTGGCGGAGGAAATGTAAATATGAATCCTTGGATCGATCAAATTAAAAGTCTGATTCATGCCTGGTATCCGGGACAGGAAGGCGCACTGGCAGTTGCTGAAATTCTATTCGGAGTAACTAATCCGTCAGGAAAATTACCTGTTTCATTTGAAATAAATGATAGCGACAATCCTACTTTTAATAATTATAGGGATGATGATAAAGATGGAAAAGTTTTCTATAAGGAAGGCATTTTCTTGGGTTACCGTTATTACGACAAGAATAAGGTAAAACCCCGCTATCCATTTGGTTTTGGATTGTCTTATACCAACTTTACCTATTCAGACATTGAAGTAAGTAAAGAGACGTTTAAAAAAGGTGAGGGACTTGAAGTCAGCTTTACCCTTGAAAATACAGGTCATTCAGATGGTGCCGAAGTGTCCCAACTATATGTAGGTGAAATCACCTCATTGCTACCGCGTCCGGTAAAAGAGCTTAAAAGTTTTTCAAAGACTTTCCTCAAAATGGGTTCAAAAACCGAGGTAAGGCTAAAACTTGATTCTTCTGCTTTTAGCTATTTCAATAAAGAAAAGGGCGGATGGATTACTGAATCAGGGAAATTTAAAGTGCTGATTGGTAGTTCGTCTCAGGATATACGTCTGCAGAAAGAGATTGAAATTATTGATTAGAAATGAGCTTTTTAGCTATTCCAAACTGAATATAATTATTAATTATAAAGGTAAATATCTAATAATACATCTTTGAAATGAAGAAGAATAATATTTTATTGCTGATATTTTTACCATTTTTGTTCACATTATTCTCATTGCCGAACATTTTGCATGCACAAAATTGTGCTCAGGTAATTGTGAACGACATGATGCTTCCAGGTGATGCTCCTTTGCACGGAACCGATAAATTGGCCTGGGGTTCTGGCAATTCTGGGGTAGACGACAAATCGGTTCCTTATAAAAACTATAAAGGAGAATGGTATCGGGCAATGACTAACTGGGGACAGGTTTATATTCCCCGTTCAGGTAATACGGCAACCAACACCCGATGCCAAATAAGAAATGTAATTTCTAAACTTTTAAGAAAAGATGGTACCTGGGTATTGGTACAATCAGGCAATCCGACAGGGGCAGCTTATAATGAAGATTTTGCAAATGACGGAAACGTTGATGCAGGAATTAAAGACGAATCAGCAAATGGCGGTGGAGTTTCTGTTATCGTAGGTATTGGCAATTGGACTGGTCATAATTTTCATTTCTGGACAGCAGAATCTCCGAGAGCTGATATTGATATCAATAATATTGTTGCTGTTTATACTAGCTGCGAAGCAAGGCTCATTATTGATAATCCCAATAAACCGGATGACAGAGCCATTTGTAAAAATATACTGATGATGGGAGCCGACTGGTGGCTTGATAAAACTACTTCATGGAAACCCGACTGGTCGGCCAATAGTGGTATTGCAAGTGGAAGATCGAAATGGGTAACTACCGAATGGCAAACATTCAATATGTGTACACTAAAACCAGAGCAGATACTCGCAAACCCGCCTTGCGGCAAATAAAAATAAAATAGAGTATATTACTTGAAACTTATAAAATCATGTACAGAAATTACCTGAGTTTACTATTGGTGTTGTTTATATCCAGTTTAGGTTGCATAGCACAACCATCGAATTTGCAAAAACCTAAGTCAGCTGTTAAGCGGCTGGCATTGAAATGCAATGACCGATCATTTTGGTGGACAGGTATTATTGACAATGGTTACCTGATGCCCTTAAAGCAAGGTTATAAGGCTGAAACAGAAAATAATAATTACAATAATCAGATACAACCATTACTGCTTTCGAACAATGGAGAGGTGATCTGGTGCGATCAACCACTTGCGGTAAAGTATACCAGCGATAGTCTTATTGTTGAAAGCAGATCCGGGGATATCCGTTATACCAAAGCCGGTGAAAACTTAAAGCAAGCTTATCAGTTTGCCAGCAAAACTTATTTTCCGCCCTCGGGTAAATCTCCGGACAAATTATTATTCAGTAATCCCCAGTACAATACCTGGATTGAACTGATGTACGATCAAAATCAAAAAGATATACTGAAATATGCAAAGGCCATTATTTCAAATGGAATGCCGTCCGGTGTCCTAATGATTGATGATAACTGGCAGGAAGATTATGGCAAGTTTAATTTCCATCCCGGCAGATTCCCAGCTCCAAAACTGATGATTGATTCACTTCATGCAAAAGGTTTTAAAGTAATGCTTTGGGTTTGTCCGTTCATCAGTCCCGATTGCGATGTGTTCAGATATTTGTCGAAGAACAATCTGTTATTGAAAGATAGCACCGGAAATTCAGCAATCATCAGGTGGTGGAATGGCGCAAGTGGGTTATTGGATTTCACCAACCCTGATGCAGTGAAATGGTATAAAGCACAGCTAAACAAGTTAATCGATGAATATCATGTTGATGGGTTTAAGTTTGATGCAGGCGATTTCAACTTTTATAAAGATGTTGTTTCATTTAAGAAAGCTACACCAAGTGAACATGCTGAATTGTATGCTAAAATTGGATTGGATTATCCATTAAACGAATACAGGGCCATGTGGAAGATGGGTGGGCAACCCATCGTCAACCGTCTTTGCGATAAAAATCACAATTGGGAAGATTTGCTGAAACTGGTACCTAATATGATATCGGAAGGTTTAATGGGCTACACGTTTTGCTGCCCCGATATGATTGGTGGTGGCGAGTTTAAATCATTTCTGAATACGACTACCATAGATCAGGATTTAATTGTCCGATCAGCCCAATGCCATGCTTTGATGCCCATGATGCAATTCTCGGTGGCACCCTGGCGTATATTGGACCAAGCTCATTTTGATGCTGTTTTAAATGCAATAAAACTTCGTGAGCAGTTCGCTCCCTATATTTTGAAAACAATGAAAGAATCTGCTTTGAGCGGAGAACCCATTCTTCGGTCGATGGAATACGAATTTCCACATCAGGGTTATGAGCCTCTGACAGATCAGTTTTTAATAGGTGACTCGCTTTTAGTTGCACCAATTTTAAATAAAAATCAAAAAGTAAGAGAGGTGGTTTTGCCAAAAGGAAAATGGAAAGCTGAAAATGAAAATATTGAAATGGGTCCCAAAACAATTAAATTGAATGCAGACTTGAATGCACTTCCTTATTTTATCAAAATCAAATAAATACATATGAAATCACCATGATTATAAAATCACAAACCGAAATGAATATTTCCTCATGGCGATTCCAAGTGGACTTTAAAAAACAAATTATATACACATGAACTTTCAATTGAAATACTTACTGATCATTTTAGGTATATGTGCATTCTTTTTATTAGCATCTTGCGAGAATGAAAATGTAAGCACTGCATTAGATACAAAAATTGATGCTCGTATTGATTCTGTGATGCGACTGATGACCCTGGAAGAAAAAATCGGTCAGTTAAATCAACTTTCATCTTCAGAAACAACAGGCCCGGAATTGTCGGAAAGCAATAACATGGATTACGTTCGTAAAGGATTGTGTGGCTCTATGCTCAATGTTGTCGGCGCTGAAATGACCCGGAAAGCTCAGGAGATAGCAGTTAATGAATCCCGTCTTCACATCCCACTGCTATTTGGGTACGATGTCATTCACGGATTTAAAACCATATTCCCGGTTCCTTTGGCAGAAACGGCAAGCTGGGATATGAAACTGATTGAAAAAAGTGCCCGGATTGCCGCCATCGAAACATCAGCATCGGGTGTTCACTGGACTTTCGCTCCAATGGTTGATATTTCCCGTGATGCACGCTGGGGACGAATCATGGAAGGCGCCGGAGAGGATCCATACCTGGGTTCATTGGTAGCTGCTGCACGGGTTCGGGGATTTCAGGAACAATTGAATAACAATACTGATATACTGGCCTGCGCCAAGCATTTTGTCGCGTATGGCGCTGCCATTGGCGGAAGAGATTACAACAGCGCCGATATTTCTGAAAGGACTTTATACGAAACTTATCTTCCTCCATTCAAAGCAGCGGTCGATGCTGGAGCAGCAACCATCATGAGCGCATTTCAGGATTTAAACGGAATTCCTGCATCGGGGAACGAATTTACTCTTCGCAAGATTTTAAAACACGACTGGAACTTTAAGGGTTTTGTAGTTTCCGACTGGGGATCGGTTGGCGAGTTAATTAATCATGGTGTGGCAAAAGACAGAAAAGAGGCTGCAAAAATAGGTTTGAACTCCGGCGTTGACATGGAGATGTGTTCGCTTACCTATGTTGATGAACTTGCCCAACTCGTCAGTGATGGACAAGTAAAAGAAGAGTTGATAAGCGATGCCTGCAGGAGGATTCTGCGAATGAAGTTTAAGCTGGGTTTATTTGATGATCCATATAAATATTGCGACACTGAAAGAGAAAAGAATCTGATTTTTACACCTCAAAACAAGCAGGCTTCTCTCGAAATCGCCCGCAAGTCTATTGTTTTATTAAAGAATGAAAATCATATTCTTCCGCTGAATAAAAATTTAAGAACAATTGCACTGATTGGTCCTTTGGCCGATGCAAAGCCTGAAATGATCGGTCAATGGCCGGGTAAAGGAGAAGAAGACAAAGCGGTCACATTGTTTGCCGGATTGAAATCACATCTTCCCGAGAATACAAAACTGGTTTATGCCAAAGGTTGCCAGATTGATGATGAGAATGAATCGCTTGTGGACCAAGCTATCCAAACGGCAAAGAATGCCGATCTTGTAATTTTGGCGCTTGGCGAAGGGAAAATGATGAGCGGGGAAAATACCAGCCGAACCAATCTTGAATTGCCGGGTGTGCAATTAGATCTGGCCAAAGCAATTATCAAAACAGGAAAACCGGTTGTGGTAATACTCACCAACGGAAGACCTCTGGCCATTAGCTGGCTTAATAGTCATGCCGGAGCAATCATTGAAGGATGGATTTTAGGCACCGAAGCCGGAAATGCCTTGGCTGATGTGCTTGTCGGAAAAGTAAATCCTTCCGGTAAACTACCTGTTTCCTTTCCGGTAGTAACAGGCCAGGTACCCGTTTATTACAATTACAAAAGTACGGGTCGTCCGTATGTTCCTAACGAGCAATGGGTAACCAAATACATCGATTGCCCCAATGACGCATTGTTCCCGTTTGGTTTTGGATTAAGCTACACCTCTTTTACCTATAGCGACATCAAACTCTCAGATTCGAAACTTCAACCCAATAGTGAAATTAAGGCATCGGTTAATGTCACCAACTCCGGAAGCATTGATGGCGAAGAAATTGTACAGTTTTACATTCACGATATGGTTGCCCAAACGACCCGTCCGGTGAAGGAATTAAAGGATTTTAAAAAAATCCGTTTGTCGGCAGGAGAAACCAAGCAGGTCGTTTTTACCATCAAGCCTGATGAACTGCGTTACTACGATGCAAACATGAATTTTATAGCAGAGCCCGGAGATTTCAAAATCTTTATCGGGACCAACTCAATAGATTGTAAAGAAGCAAGTTTCTCACTTGAAAAATAAAATCAGATAAAAATTGATCAGCAACTCAATGAAGAAAATTATAGTTCTATCGATTGTTCTCTTGACTATTTTCTCCTGTAATAAAGAGAATGGAACCAGTAAAAGGGTCGAGAGCATTATTAAAAAAATGTCACTTCGGGAAAAAATCGAATTCATTGGCGGATACAAGGATTTCAACATCAGGCCAATGGAAAAGTATGGAATTCCTGAAATTCACATGGCCGATGGACCTGTTGGCATCAGAAATAACGGACCATCAACTGCATTCCCAGCTTCAATTGCCCAGGCTGCTTCTTGGGACACCACAGTTGCACAAAAAGTTGGTAAGGCCATTGCAATGGAAGCTAAATCGAAAAATATTCATATCGTTTTCGGTCCCGGAATGAATATATGCAGGGCTCCTTTTAATGGCAGAAACTTCGAATATCTGGGGGAAGACCCTTTTCTTTCAGGACAAATTGCTTCATCGTATATCATTGGAATGCAAAACCAAGGTGTGGTTGCGACAGCAAAACATTACGCGGCCAACTTCATGGAATACAGCAAGCACAAGGTTTCATCCGATATGGATGAACGGACTTTGCAGGAAATTTATCTGCCTGCTTTTAAAAATTGTGTGGAGAAAGGACATGTTGGCGCAGTGATGACCGCCTATAACCTGGTGAATGGAGAACATTGCTCACAAAACAGTCACCTGAATAACGATATCCTGAAAAATGACTGGGGTTTCAAAGGAATGATCATTTCCGACTGGGGATCGACTTATAATGGGATTGCTGCGGCCAAAGGTGGTATTGATTTGGAAATGCCTTCTGGACAATTTATGAATGTTGACACTCTGATACCTGCCATTAACAGGGGCGAAATTTCGGAAGAACTAATAAATGATAAAGTTCGCCGAATCCTGAATTTGTATGAGCGTTTCCATTTTTTTGAAACACCCGATATTAGCAAAGGTTTTTCGCTAAATGAAAAGGAAGTAAAACAAGCAGCGCTGAATGCTGCCCGTGGTGGAATAGTTTTGTTGAAAAACAGAAACAATTTACTTCCGCTTGACACTTTGCGAAAACTGAAAATTGCAATTATTGGCCCGAATGCAACGCCTGCTGTTACAGGTGGTGGAGGCAGTTCGTATGTGCAGGCTTCAAACCCCGTTTCGTTATTGGATGCCTTTCAGAGAGAAGCCGGAAAGTACGTGAAAATCAGTTATGCCCGCGGATTATACGATGAATCGGATCTTCCTGAAGATTATTTTGACCGCCAAAAGTTTACAACTAGCCTGAATGGTAAAAAAACAGATGGAGTTTTAGCTGAAGTATTTGAAAATACTGCCTGTTCAGGAAATCCAATTCAACAACAAGTGGTTGATAAAATTGATTTTACTTTCCCAAATTCAGTTTTTAAAAATCTCCCTAATGGAAATCTGGCGATTCGATTTACTTATTTCGTCAATTGTGCCTCGGCAGGGGACTACAAATTTGCAGTTGCAGGCGACGATAGTTATCGGTTGTTTGTGAATGAAAAACTTACATTAAACCGTTGGGAAAACCAACCAAACACTATCCGGACTTCAATTCTTCATTTCGATGAGGCTACTGAAAACAAAGTCGTTTTAGAATATTTTCAGAAAGGAACCCCACGATGTATCCGAAGTGGTTTTAATAATAAAATTGATGAAGCTAAAAAGTCAGGAGATATATTGAATAAAGGAGTCGAGCTAGCTGCACAAAGTGATGCGGTTATTTTATCGGTTGGTTATAACAGTGAAACTGAAATGGAAGGAATGGATCGAACCTTTGAATTGCCCGAAGGACAAGATCAGTTAATCGAAGCTATTTCGAAAGTAAATAAGAATTGCATAATAGTTGTGAATGTCGGTGGAAACATTGCAATGCCCTGGATTAATGAGATTTCAGGATTAATTTATGCCTGGTATCCCGGTGAATTGGGAAATATTGCCGTTGCCGAAGCCATATTTGGACGATTGAATCCATCCGGAAAGCTACCCGTTTCTTTTGAAAAAGAATGGAATGATAATCCGACCCGAAATAGTTACTATGACTCTGACAATGATCTTCATGTGAAATTTTCGGAAGGCATTTTTCTGGGTTATCGATATTTCGATCAAAGTAGTGTTAAACCATTGTTTCCGTTCGGGTTTGGCTTGTCATACACTGATTTTAGTTATTCAAATCTGAAAATCAGTAAAGAATCGATTAAATCAGGAGAAGGAATTGAAGTGAGTTTTACCCTGAAAAATACGGGCAATTACGATGGCGCTGAGGTGTCTCAATTGTATATTAATGATGAAAAATCATCATTGCCCCGTCCTGTAAAGGAATTAAAAGGCTTTGCTAAAACGTATCTGAAAAAAGGTCAGGAAGCTGAAGTCAAAATAAAATTGGACCCATCAGCATTTAGTTACTACCACAAAGAAAAAGGCGGATGTATTACCGAACCGGGTAAGTTTAGGATTTTGATTGGAAATTCATCACAGGATATACGCTTGAAGATAGAGATTGAGTTTATTAACTAGTAATAAGATTTTTAGTTGTTCAAAACTGAGTCTATTTACAAAACCATCATCTTATGTCAAGGTACACATTCTGAAATAAAAAAAATGCTTATCCGCATTTTCGATCTCCCGAATTAGGAAGGATTATGTAAACATTGAAATTTAATCACTTTTAAATGTGAAGAAGCCAAATTTATATTAGGTTTGTAACACTAATTCGCATCAAAAATCAAACTTTTTGAAACAAAGGCTGTCTATACCGAAAGCGTTAAAAGAACATGATATTCTTTGGCAACGATTTAAAGAGGGTGATGATCATTCATTTTACCTTCTTTACGATCAGTATGCCGATAACTTGTATAAATACGGGAGCCATTTCTCAACGGACAAAGACTTTATTAAAGATTGTATTCATGATCTATTTCTGGACTTGTACAAATACAGGAAAAAACTTTCTGAAACGGATAATGCTCAGTTCTATTTGTTCCGGTCTCTTCGTCGGATAATTCATAAAGAACAGGTTAAAGGAATGCCACTTATTTATAATGAAATGATTGTAAATCAAAACGATATTGTTGGTTTCTCTCATGAAGATTATCTTATTTCATTGGAAACAGAGGCTGAAGATCATAAGGCATTATCTGATGCCATGATAACCCTTTCGAACCGCCAACGCGAAGGTCTTTCCCTCAAATTCGAGCATAACCATACCTATGCTGAAATAGCAGAAATCATGGGGATTTCAATAGAGTCAGCAAGAACAATCATTTATAGAGCACTAAAGGATCTTAGATCGTGCATCCAGAACCACGGACATTCGATTCATCTGTTTTTTCTTCTTTCCCATTAGATTAATGAATAACTACCTGTTTGATAGATAAATGGTGTTTAATTAAAAACTATTTTCAAAATAGTTGTGATTTTTTGTCTATGTTTTGCCTCTTTAATTCTTTATAATAGTAAACAGTGACATTTATGCCTGACAAGTCAAAAATAACGGCTGAAGAAATATTAGCCGAAGAAAATTATTCAGAAGAACATATTGCGCAAAAGGCTAAAGATGAAGTCATTGATGAAAAAGAAATCAGGATTGCCCGAAGTATTTATTCTTTTCTCAATGCACCATCTGGTAGTGTGACTTGGTCGGATAAAGAGAAAACCAAAAATCAAATCAGATCTTCTGTCCGGAAGC
>Ga0209511_1002131_pt1 | contig 16583 bp, 14 predicted proteins | sample SSSSmetaG_FD_184141 | JGI IMG/M metagenome (GOLD analysis project Ga0209511, IMG submission 184141) | Glacier valley bacterial and archeal communities from Borup Fiord, Nunavut, Canada, to study Microbial Dark Matter (Phase II) - ​SSSS... | ecosystem: Environmental > Aquatic > Freshwater > Ice >...
AATGGATGTGCTTGATTGGGCTAAACCAAATACCAACATCAGGTTGGAGCCTTACTTATCGCCTCGGTGGGATCTGATTATGGTGAATCTTTTCCTGCATCACTTTGAGGGTGCGCAGCTGGCCATGCTGTTGAGTTCGATCGAATCACGCGCTGACCGTTTCTTCGCTTGTGAACCCAGCCGGGGATGGTTTGCGCTGGCTGGCAGTCATTTGATTGGTGCGCTCGGCGTTAACGCGGTAACCCGGGAAGACGCCGTGCTGAGTGTGCGTGCGGGCTTTCGGGATACAGAGATTACCGCGCTGTGGCCTGCGCAAGCGCAGTGGAATTTACGTGAATATTCTGCCGGGCTTTTCAGCCATTGCTTCAAGGGTGAACGACGGCATCTTCACCATCATGGAGAATTTAATGCAAACCAACTTTGATGCCATTATCATCGGTGCGGGGCCTGCCGGTTCAACTGCTGCAATCCTTTTGGCACGAGCCGGGTGGTCAGTTGCGCTAGTCGAAAAGCAGCGCTTTCCAAGACGCAAGGTTTGCGGCGAATGTATTGCCGCCAGCAACTTGCCATTGCTTGAGGCGCTCGGTATCGGCATTGAGTTTGATGCGCATGCGGGCCCACCATTGCACCAGGTTGCACTCATGCAGCGCGAGCAAACCATCATCGCCAACCTGCCCCCCGCCGAATTTCCGCGCCACGCTTGGGGTCGCGCACTCGGCCGCGAAACCCTTGACACCCTGTTATTGGGACAGGCGCGTTTGGCGCGCACGATTGTGATGCAACCGTGGACAGTTGAGTCGATGGAAGGAACTGCGGGCGATCATCGCTGCGAGATTCGCTCCATTGAATCTGGCAAAAGAGAAATCTTGCGTGCACCGGTGCTGATCGCCGCTAATGGGTCTTGGGAATCACTACCATCAGGCCGTGCGACCCGGCGGCTGGGCCGTCGTCCCAGCGATCTGTTTGCCTTTAAGGCGAATTTTCGCGGCTCTGCCCTGACCGATGGTTTATTGCCCGTGCTCTCATTTAAAGGCGGCTATGGCGGCATGGTTGTGGCCGGCGATGGCATCACCACACTGGCCTGCTGCATTCGCTCTGATCGTCTTGAGGCGCTTCGACGCGAAGCACCCGGAATGCGCGCAGGTGATGTCGTTGAAGACGCCCTTAAACGGGATTGTCGTGGCGTCGCTGAAGCGCTGCGACCTGCCCGGCGCGAGGGTGAATGGTTGGCATCCGGGCCCATTGCGCCTGGCATTCGCCTGCGTTACGACGATGAGCATTTTCGTATTGGCAATGCAGCGGGCGAGGCACATCCGATCATTGGTGAAGGTATGAGCATGGCCATACAGTCCGCCTGGTTGCTGTGCTCTCATCTGATTTTTACCAAACAGGAGCAAGGCATTGTTGGCAAAGCTGCATGGCATCGCGAGGTTGGACATCAATATAGAGCAGATTGGCGTCGCCACTTTGCACCGCGCTTGCGCATTGCTGCTCTATTCGCACATCTCGCCATGCGGCCTGCTGTATCCGCACCGCTGTTTTCAATGTTGAGTTGGGCACCTCCGATTCTGACTAAAGGAGCCTTGATAAGCGGAAAGATCCGGTGTGCGGTCGATCTGGAAACAGTGGCGTTGCTCGCTTCCGGAATGGCTCATTAGTTGTTGCTATGGTTAACAGCACTGCGAGTTACTGAAAGTTGGACTCTTTTCTGATTTGCACCACGGTGCGTGCAACAAGCGAACTTAATTCAGCAAAGGTGTGCATAAGCAGCATGCTTGTGGCTCCGCCTGATCCTACATTGCCAGACTTGATCGCAAAAAATGCCTGCTCTGCAATGTCGATCAATCTGCGGTGCTCATCATTAAAAATGTCCAGACTGGAACGCATCGTCTGCGCTTGGCTGCCCGTCAGATTCTGCTGTGCGTGGGAAAACGACGTTACCGCGTCGGCAATTGCATCATCCAGACAACGATTCAGGATGCGAAATCCATCGGTGTCAATGAGCATCTTTTCCTCGATGGCCAACTCGGTGATTGATTGACAAACATCCCCGTAGTAATGAACGACCTGATCTATCGCAAAACCAATCCGCAACATTTCAGTACCCTGCAATGCAGCGTCACTATTAATCATGGTTACCGCCAGCTCAGATGAATGCTGACGCTTGGCAGTCTGCCGAGGGCTAATCAATTGTTCAACGCTCAATTTATTTGCCAACTGTTCAAGAAACAACGGAACGCCTTGATCAGCTCCGTCCCAAAGTTTGGATGGCTCAAGTCTTTCTGCCACCTTGGCCCGACAACGTTTGATCAACACCTGTCGATGGGAAATTAAAAAATCGCGCAACATATCAGGATTATTTAACCTTGCCGATTTCTGGGCTTTTTAGTTCAGTGGGCAATTCGGGGGCCGACTGTTGAGCAAATAAATAGCCGGACTTGTTTTGCTTAGCACAATACATCGCGGTATCTGCATTTTTAATCAGCATCTCGACTGTCGTGCCATCCTTTGGGTAAATGGCGATGCCTATACTCACATCGACTGAAACATTAATTGTGCGGCCATCATTATTAAAAATGCAGGGCACTTTAATTGTCCGGATAAATTTTTCGGCTAGACCGGCCATATTAATTTCATCTCCAGCCTCGTTTAAAAGACAGAGGAACTCATCGCCGCCCAGACGACAAACCGTGTCGTCGCGACGACAATTTTCTTTGAGTCGTTGCGCAATCGTTTGCAACACATAGTCGCCCGCATCGTGTCCGTGCGAATCGTTGATGATTTTGAAGCCGTCCAAGTCCAAAAACATCACCGCTAAAGCCCAGCGGTGTCGCTTCGCTTTGGCGATGCCCTGCTCTACCCGGTCGTAAAACAGCGCACGATTTGCCAAGCCCGTCAGCACATCATGAAACGCAGCATGACGCGCCGTTTCTTCTTGTTCTGTCAACGCCGCAAACCGATGATCCAGCATATTGCGATCTCTAACCTCACTTTCTAAAGCAAGATTTACAGCAGACAGCTTTTCAGCGGCCTCTCTCACCGTTTCTTCGACCTCGTCATTTTTAGCGATCGCGTTCTCAATGCCTTTTTCAGCCGCAGATGGGAGACTTTGATCGGTTAGCCCTTGCTTGAGCACCGCATTGACCGATCTAAGCTCGTCTGCCGAATTTTCAATCAACTCTTTTATGTGCTCGTTTTCTTCAAGCACTTTTGTGAGCGCCTTCGAATGCCCTGCGACCTGCGGCGAATCCGCGTTTGAAATGGTGCTCATATCGGCAGCCCTGCATACGACAAATGTGTTGGCCAGTAGAGATCAATAAATTTCATATTAGCTGATCCTTAAATGGGCAAGTTCTAAAAAAATGGGCATGGTGGCGGACGATGTTCTAAGAGTTAGGTGGCTATCTGCATTGGAAGCAGCCGATCGTATTCTGCTTTGACCACTGCATAACACTCACATGACCGCTTCTCCAGCCCTACGCGATCCAGCACCTCAATGCGCCCACGTGTATAGCTGATCAGACCAGCCTTCTGCAACTTGGCAGCCGCTTCGGTGACGCCTTCGCGACGGACGCCGAGCATATTGGCAATCAATTCCTGGGTCATCACTAGCTCATTACCCGACAGGCGATCAAGACTCAGCAATAGCCAACGACACAGTTGCTTGTCGAGGGAATGATGGCGGTTGCAGACTGCTGTTTGCGCCATTTGTGTAATCAAAGCCTGTGTATATCGCAGCAGCAGGTGCGTGACAGAACCGAATTCAGCAAACTGGTCTTGCATAGCTTTCGCGTTTAAACGAAAGCCTGATCCTGCGCTTTGCACCACTGCGCGGCTGGGCGTTGAGTTTCCGCCCATGAATAATGAAATCCCAACCACGCCTTCGTTTCCGACAACGGCTATTTCCGCAGAGTCACCGTTTTCCATCACGTACAAAATTGAAACAATGGCCGAGGTTGGAAAATAAACATACTTTTCAATCTCGCCTGATTCGTAGAGAACTTTGCCCAACGGCATTTGAATAAATTCAAGATCGGGCAACCAATTCTCCAGCTCCGCATCAGCTAAAGATGCGAGCAACAGATTCTGCTTTATTTCAGGGAGATGGCTCGGACTTGATCGGGAGCGATCAACAACTTTCACAGTAGTTTTTTTAGAGCGGGAAGTGACAGGCATGACGATCCTAAATATAGACACTACATTCATTGAATGCCTAGCCGTATTTCTGAAAATACTAGAACTCAATATAGTCAACAATCTTGACTCTTGTATGTACGTTTTAGCACATAGAGGCTTCATGACGATACACGCAATCTGCATAAACTGCCCACTTGAATCAACTCTTCCAGATTTGCAAGCCGAACCATTTTGACGGGGTAAAGATCGAAACCATGCTGTATTGACTAAGCCGCCGTATACAAAATTTAAATACCGGCGGCTTCAAAAACCAGAAGCGGCTTTTTCAGTCATTTGCGCTTTGCGCCACGTTTTTTTTGGCGGAGCAATGGGTTTTTTCTGCTTTCGAGATTGCCACGCGCACTGTTCAGCGCGATAGCTACGGCCTGCTGTTGCGCCTTTACGGCATTGGCGGGCGTGCTAGTTCCAATAGAACCTTTATCCTGATATTCATGCATCAAGGTTTTAATATTGCTACTTACCGTTTGATCGCTTGACCCTTTTTTAAGCGGCATACCAATTCCTTTGTGACATTTCGGGGTTGCAGTTTTCAATACACTTATCGGGTGCAGCAATAAAAAGTAAGCCATATAGCAATAATATTTAAGACAAACACAAGCACCAGTGCGGAACTCAAGACATTTTTGCCCTGAAATGCCCACCAATGCTTGCGTTTGTTAATGCTAATTACCGGGATCGCCCGATTTTATTAATTGCTATCTTTGTTACTTTTTCATCATCGAACCATGGTTCATCATTTCCATATCCTTCAAACTAACCATGCCATTTGCATCTTTTTTCATCTTGTCGTACATCGCTTCGTGATACTTCATAAACTCATCTTTTGAGACCATGCCATCGCCGTTTGTATCCATCATTTTCAGGTTCATTTTCATACCCATCCCCATATTCATGCCGCCTTTCGCTTTATCCTTCATTCCATCGCTTACCGGCATGCTGTCCTTCATTCCATCCTTCACCGGCATTTCATCTCTCATCGGCATTTGTTGCGCATGGGATACTAGGACGCTGCTGCAAATTAATGACATCGCGATAGTTCCTGCCAAAATCAGTTTCTTCATTTTCAGCTCCAATTGATTATCTAAGGTCAAAAAAGTTGGGGGTGTCGCTCGACCAATAGCGAGTTCCCATTACCATTTAATATTCCACTTGCGCAAAACGCTGTGGATGCCAGTTGATGTTGCTTATAAAACATAAGGCCCTATATGCCACCTCCAACCTTTATGGAAGTGGCAACAAAACTAATGACTGTTAGTGTCTAGGCCACGCAGAAATTCAACCATGTCCGAACGCTGGCCTGCATCAGGAAAATAAAACGGATGCGGGGCAGTAGCGCCTCGCGTCGGGTTCAACAAGTTATCCATCGTTGGCACAGAATTGTCATGCAGAAAATTGGGTTTACGCGCCAAGTCAAGCAGTAGCGGCATGGCAGTTCCACGTATGCTTCCGCGCTGGCTGGCGTTGACGACGGCCATTTTGTCATCAAAGATATTGCCCACAGTATCAAGAATCGGGTTAAGTGGTGGAACACGCGCGGCGAGCAGTGTTACCGGGTTATCACCCGGGAAAATGGTCTTCATTGGTACGATAAATGCCGGTACAGGCTTGCCTTGATCAACGTTATGACAGCTCGTGCAATTATTGCGGAATAAGGTGCGACCACGTGCACCAGCGGCTGCATCTGCCACCACGCCGGGAGGCGCCTGAAGACTATTCAGGTAGGCATTCATGTCGATCAGCTTGGTGTTATCAACCCGGATACCCAATGGCGCATCTTCAGTTCCTGCGAGCGGGCTGGCCGCAGCTTGCAGATAGGGATAAGTCGTCACACCTGTGGCAGCCAGTACCTGAATGTAGCCATCAACAATTTCATTGCCAGCAGCTACACCACCCAGTTTAACCAGAAACGCACGCCCACCTGCGGTGGTCAGATTGGTCGGATCAAGCAGTGCTGTGTAAACCAGATTACTGAAATTATCGAGCCTCACGATGCTTCCATCCGTCCCCCATGGCGCCGCCAAATCGGTACGGAAAAATGCAGCTGTGTGCATCGGATCACCGTTGCCATCAGGCGTATCGTCAAAAGTTCCGACAGGGTAATAAGCTGGATTATTCAGATAGGCGTCAACTTCAGCCTCAGTGGAAGTAGGCGTCAGCCCGGTCGGCGCACGGCCCAGAGTTTTGCCACCATTGGCATTGAGCGCAAGCTGCAGCACTGGATAGTAAGCGCGGGAATTTAAACCCGTAGCAAGCAGAGCGCCAAAATTTAAATTATGGTTGGTGCGCCCGTCCAAACGCTTTCCAATTGAGCCACCATTAGGCAGGCTAAACACAGATCCGTCTGTAATCGTATGGCAAACCGCACAGGTCGCACCTGTCTTGTCGCCTTTGGTGATGTCGATAATGCCGTCACCATTACTATCTTTAGCAACTATACCAATCACAGCATTCGCATTAATCAATTTTACCGTCGTTGAAACACTGTTAAGAAGCGGCGCCCTGGCGGGCGATAGATCCGTTTTTAACTCGGCTGCAATAGCGGCTTGGGTAGCTGCATCTAGAGCTTCAATATCCACGCTCAGACCAAGTTGCAGCGCTTTTATGGGTGTTACGCCCGCTGCCAACATCCCTTGTTGAAGTTTAAGTGCATCTGTCCAAAAACCTTCATTGCCAAAAGTTTCAAAGCGAAAAACCTGCTTGCCGGCCGTTGCATTACCGACCTGATGGATAACCGGTGTTTCAGCAGAAACTGGCCCATCAGATCCTGTTTCAACAGGCTTGTCAGAATCACTGTTACATGCCCCTAAAATAAACAACAAAACAATCGTAGTGCCCCATCCAAAAAACCGTTGTACGGAAAATAATGAATTCATATAGTGCCTCACCAAAAAAAGACGCCGTTGTAGATCCGCCAGTGGCGGGCTAGAAAGTAACGAAATTACGTTCGAATAAAAAACTGTCTGTTTGTTTTATTACTGAAAGAAAAAATTATCAATGCATCAATAACGTTTTATTTTGGGAACACAAAGTGGAAAATATGAATGGCCGTATGGCGCTGCAGGTATTTACATACGACTCCGTGCAGCACCTCGACTGCAACTAAAGGCTTTTATAAATCTGACATTTTATAAATGGCAAAACATCGCCACTCATCTAACATCAGAGGTAGACAATCCCAGTTCAAGCTAGCGTTTTTGGACTGAACTGGCGGCTGGCGTATTACCCTGCGCTTCACCATCGGTTTTTTTCATTTCACGTTCAAATTGTTTGGCTTTAATTTGCTCGCGCGTCAACATGCCCTTGCGAGTGGTATCCCAGCCATCAAAACGAGTGCCGTGGTAATTCATAAACTCAGCGCGCGAGATCAAGCCATCTTTATTGGTATCCATATCGGCATACATGCGATCAAAATCTTTATCCGATATTGGCGACGCAGTTTGTGCCATGACCGCAGTCGATAGGCTCATGCTGATCATTAAGGCGCTAGTTATTCCGGCTAAGGTTACAAGTTTATTTTTCATTGAATGCTCCTGGTTGGTTCATACATCGAATGTGCGTTCGTTTATCGTCTGTTGCAGGAAGTAAGGTTTCGCAGAAGTATTCAAATGCAGGAGGACTATTAATTCATTCCTGCATTTCAAGAAATGTAGGACCGACCGCCGCAACTCAACATTAAAAACTGAAATGGGTGTAAGCAAGTGCAGTCAGCACGTCCGCAAATGCCGCATCCAAATTCCTTTTAACCAATCATCAATGATTGTTCGCTATCGAACATACAAGAGCAAGTTGGCGATTTATATTTGTCATCTTCGTTTTGCTCTCACTTTTTTTGATCAATATTTGCACCACTACTCAAGGAACATCATCATCATGAAATACATCACTACTGCCGACAACACCAAACTTTTCGTCAAAGATTGGGGCGTAGGAAGGCCCGTCATTTTGCTTTCAGGCTGGCCATTGTCATCAGACAGCTGGGACGATCAGGCCATGGCAATTGCCGATGCGGGCTATCGTGCAATCGCGTATGACCGGCGTGGCTTCGGACGCTCGTCGCAGCCGTGGAGCGGTTATGACTACAACACTCTGGCTGATGATTTGGCTACGGTCATTGAGCAGACCGGCGCACAAGACGCGGTGCTTGCAGGATTTTCAATGGGCGGCGGAGAAGTTGCGCGTTATATGTCCCGCCACCATGGCAAGTCAGTAGCCAAAACTATCCTTATCTCTTCGGTAGTGCCGTTTATGCTGAAAACCAGCGACAATCCAAACGGTACTGAACAAGCCGTATTCGATAAAATGGCAAACGGTATAAAAGAAGATCGTGCCAAATTTTTCGCGGGGTTTTTCAAGGATTTTTTTGGTGTCAGCATGACCTCTCACCCCGTGAGTGAGGAGTTGATGGAGTGGGCGCGAAGTGTTTCCATGCAAGCCAGTCTGAAGGCTACGCTGGCATGTGCAGGCGCGTTTTCAAGTACAGACTTCAGGGGTGATCTTTCAGCGTTTAAAGTGCCGACTCTGATTATTCACGGCACCGATGATAAAACGGTACCGATTGACGCATCAGGGCGTGCCGCAGCGGCCGGCATCGCGCAGTCCACCCTCATTGAATACGATGGCGCCCCACACGGTTTGTTTGCAACTGAAAAGCAACGTCTGACCCGCGACCTGCTTAATTTTATTCAATAATATTATTGGCTTTATCCACTACTGAGCGCTGTAGAGCGGGTGAGCGCAAATATTTGTTCTCGTGCGCAGGACAAAATTATTCACTATTTAATTGATAAAACAGCACTCTTGTAGCAGACTCTATTCGTGATTTTAAATGCGCCCAACAATTTAATTCGAAACCGGTATTGCATCAATCAAGCTTTATTTGTGCTGGTTATCGCGCTTGTCTGGTCTGATCTTTCAATAGCACAGCAGGCTGAAGTAAAGGATGAAATAGTCGTTACGGCCACGCGCCTGCCCAATGCCAGCGGTAGCGCGCCCGCCTCAGTTGACCGCGTTGCGGTTGAAGCGATTAAAGCGGGCTTGCCGCTGATTGATCTGAGCGAGGTATTAAACCGTGTGCCCGGCATCGTGGTACAAAATCGGCAAAACTTTGCACAGGATACGCAAATAAGCGCCCGTGGCTTTGGGGCGCGTGCCTCATTTGGCATTCGTGGATTGAAGCTGTTTGTTGATGATATTCCGGCCAGTATTCCGGATGGGCAAGGCCAGGGTGCGGTCATTCCTCTATTTGCGATCAGCAGTATTGAAGTCTTGAGAGGGCCGTGGGCGATACCTTTCGGCAATGCGGCGGGGGGTGTGATCAGCGCTAGCACGGCAGCGCCTTTAGCCGCCTCTTCAGGCAAAGCGCAAATTGAATCCAGCCTGATAACGGGTTCGGACCACACGCTTATTAGCACATTGCAAGCGGGCGCTTCAACTAAACGTATCGACGGCCATGACGGTGGCGATATTGGTGGTTATATCGCAACGCAACGCCTCTCCAGTGACGGCTACAGGGCGCACAGTCAGGTGCATCGCGACCAAACCTATGCGCGACTGGACATAGCACTCGCAGCAGGACATAAATTAATGCTTACCGGGAATCTGATTAACCAACCAGATACCGCCGATCCGCTCGGGCTAACCCGGGCTCAATTCGATGCCGACGCTCGTCAGGCGCCCGCCGCGGCACTACTGTTTAACACTAGAAAATCTATCCACCACCGGCAACTTGGTTTGGTATACGACGGCAATGCAGGGCTCGTCACTTGGAAATTGATGGCCTATGGTGGCAATCGTGAGGTCGAGCAATATCTGTCAACACCGATTGCCGCACAAACTGCAGCCACTAGCTCTGGTGGGGTGGTTGCGCTGGATCGTCAGTTTCACGGTGTGGGCATGAGGCTATCCGGAGTGCAGTCTGCATGGTCGTGGACTATTGGGATGGATTTAGATAAGGCACAGGAGCTACGCCGTGGCTATGAAAATTTTATACCAGACAGCAAAAAGATAAGTGGCAATAGCATCGGCATTAAGGGCAGGCTGCGGCGTGATGAGATCAATAACCAGCACGCACTTGATACTTATGGCTATCTTGAATGGGCGCTGGCATCGGACTGGAAGGCGCATGCAGCACTGCGTTCGAATCACATTTATTTCGAGTCTGAGGATCACTACATTACTGCCGCCAATGGTGACGACTCCGGCGAGCGCCGCTATCAGCGCGTGACGCCGGCATTTGCGCTGGTACATAACTTGAGCCCTTCAAACAATGTGTATGTGAGCGTATCGTCCGGATTTGAAACCCCCACCGCGGCGGAGCTGGCGTACCGGTCAGACCGGAATTATCCATACCTATCAAGCGGACTGAACCTGGGATTGATGGCCAGCATCAATCGCCAAGCCGAAATAGGTTTTAAACAACGCCATGATGATAGTGCCGTTAATATCGCCCTCTTTCTGGTCAACACCTCCGATGAAATCGTGCCTGCCGCGTCAACAGCGGGCCGTACTACCTTTCAAAATGGCGGGCGCACCTCGCGTCGCGGACTCGAGTCCAGCTTCGAGTGGCGACCATCTGATTCTGGCCGCATGGCTGCCGAGTTGGCAATGCGGTTCAGCTATACCTTTCTTGATGCTATCTTTCGTGATGGTTATCAGGTGCAAGATACCAACGGACGCCTTGTTGCTTCTGGTGCCGTTATTCCAGGCATTCCACGACATCAATTTTTTGTGGAGGCTGCATGGCGACGCGACTTGCCGGGCTTGTCATCGGCGCTTGAATGGCAGGCACGTTCACGCATCTTCGCCGACGATGCCAATACCACAGCATCCACCGCCTCAGGATATGGTGTGATCAATGCCCGCATCGTCTATCGTTTTAATTGGGGTGCGATAGTGCTCCAACCTTTCGCACGGGTTGAGAACCTACTCAATAAAAAATATGTCTCGAGCGTGATTGTGAATGAGGCCAATCAACGCTATTTTGAATCTGCGCCTAGCAGACGCTGGCTGGCGGGTTTGAACGGCACTTTAAAATTTTGATCGTCCGTTGTAGCGGGCGTTTGTTGTTGCTGAATGTTATCCATCTTTCCGAAGACTGTCGGCATGATCCGGATAGGGTGCTACCTGCAAATGATCAACTGGCTCGCCGTCAAGTTTATTTGCAAAGCCGTGATTGACATCGCGATGGTGCGCTTCATCAGCGCGCACCAATAGCACAACATCACGCAAAGTTGAGCCTGAGGGCAGCTTCCAGTAATGACTTGCAACGGCCGGTGCCGCCACATTAAGCGAACGACCCTCGTCAATCTCTTTCAGATACAAGGTGTAGCTGAGCACCGCCTCTTCCTCAAAATAGCCGACCACGCGGTGCGCCGTGCGTGGCGATACAAGATACAGCAGGAAGAAACCAATATAAAAGACCCACTGTGCCAGCATCACTACCAACCGTTCAAACGCTGTCGGCTTTGCAATTTCAATAAACGTCATCAAATGCATACGCTCGTTTTCAGCTTCCTCCATGAGTGTGCGGATCCAACCATTATCTTCCACCATATGTCGCAGACATTTAAGGTGCGTTATCGTCGCACCAACCATGCCCGGTACAGCGGCTACCGTTTCCAACACAATCGCCCTATGGCCATAACGTTTGGCAAAAAAAGTATCGGCGCAAAGGCGCAACAGCTTTGTAAAGCCAAGCGCGAATCGGTCAGAAAACCCTTTGGGCACATGATGAACACGCAATGCCGCGTCTCGATCCTTTATCAGTGCAAGGCGCGCAGCTTTTTTATCGGGCAAGCTATGGATCATAAAATTGCCTTGTGGGAAAAGGTAAAAGTAATGGTATGTGCATAGATATGTGCATGGGTTTGTGTATAGGTAAGCGCAAAGCAGTATTTAGTTTGATGGCGTCACGGTGCCACTGTAAAAAATTTCACATTTGCTATCGCCACCCGAAATAAAATTCTTTGCTCTATCCACCAGTTTCAACAATAGATTAATGGGTATCAGGATTTTTGATTGGTCAATTACGGGTTTGCTGAAAGAACCGCTGATAGTTTGGCTGGCCTTGGCACAACCGCTGCGATCAAGCAGCGCCACCACCACGTTTTGATATTCGTCTTTCACAAAATTCAGGCCGCCATGAAGAGCAAGACGGTTTTTATTTGTCGCTAACGCAACATCCTTGGCATATGCGACGCCCTTCTCCACTTTCCACTGAGAGACCACGGTGCGAATCGTTGTACTGCGGCCAGACTTTTCATCGGGGCTGAACAATGTATAACTCTTGGTAGCGGCCAAACCGATGGGCCCAACAAAGAGCAGTGCGCTTATATCAATTAAATCCAGATTCTGGCTGGATTCGAATTTCAGTAATTGCTGATCAAGATCGACACCTCGAAGCGTAAGATTTGCCCCCGATAAAGATGCCTCGCCCATGGCACTTTGTCGCATCGCCAGGCGGGTTCGTCCATGCATGGATAGCGCTGTTGAAAAATCCATATATCCACTGACTGATTTGCCTTTTGGCTGTGTCCTGACAAATTCCTCAATGCGGAATTTGGATAAGGTGTAATCGATTTGGTAAGCCGGTATTTCAGCCGACCGGTCTATGCGCATCGTCCCTAATCCCAGTCCCCCAAAAACTTTCATATTGACTGACTTGAAGTCGTATACACCATCGGTGGCCGCGATCTGAAAATTCAGATCCGTGATGATGGGCATTTTTTTACCCACTTCGGCACAGGCAAAGTGCCCCGCCATACTGAGCCGCCGCAGCAGGGGCGCATTTCCCGGATGGTGCATGTCGGTCAACTCACCGTCGCAACGCTTAAATTCAAAACCATGGCCTGACTGCATGTCCGCGTATGAGACCATAAGATTGATAAAAGATACTTTTGGCAGCTCAAGCGGCCGGAATGCCTGGTTAGCTTCGAGACGTTCATAATTATATTTACCGTTCTGTCCACGCTCGATACTGATGCGGGCATCCCTGGTAACTATATTGCCGTAGCGAATCTTTCGCTGTACCAGCGGCAGTAACTCAATAGCGAGGTCGGCCGCTTGTATAAATGCCAGCTCTGATCCGCGATTTTTTACATGTACGTTTGACAGCGTTAAATGCAGCCCCGGCATAAATTTGATGCCGAGCTCTCCCTCAATCGTGACGACCATTCCCAACGCTTCGGATACGGTTGTTTCTAATTGTGGCTTCCAGGCATTGATGTCAAAGAAAAAAAATATCGCCAGAGCTGTTAGTAATAACAGCCCTGCAAGCAACACCACAGCGATGCGAAATATTTTCAATACAGCCTGCCCTAAATACTAAAAAAGGTAATCAAAAAAATCGATCTTGGTCGCCATGAATGAAGGCTATAAGCAATACTAAACAGCAATAATGCGCAAAAATCGCAAACAAAATATATTCGGTGTACCGCACCTGCATGGCTAAATTATTGAATTGCTCTCCAAGCCGGCAAGAACCTTATCCAGGGTCAGCGGAAAATCGCGGATACGCACTCCGCAGGCGTTATAAACTGCGTTTGCAATCGCTGCTCCTGCACCGCAAATACCAAGCTCACCGACGCCTTTAATTTTCAGGGGATTGGTTTTATCATCCACCTCTGGCAAAAAATACGCTTCAATTGCCGGAATGTCCGCATGTGACGGGACATGATAATCAGCGAGGTTATGATTAACAAAATGTCCGTAACGCGGATCAAGCACCGCCTGCTCATGCAAGGCTGCACCAACACCCCAGATCATGGCGCCAACGGCCTGGCTCCTCGCTGTTTTCTGGTTTAGTATTCGACCTGCTGCAAACACCCCCAGCATTCTCCGCAGCCGGATTTCGCCTGTATCTTTATTCACCGCAACCTCTGCAAAATGTGCGCCGTAGGATTGTTGCGAGAACTTTTTGGTCATGCTGCCCGGCTTAATTTCGCCACTGGCTTCCAGCCCTCTGACACCCGCCAGCGCAGCCAGCGAGCTGTCGCGTCCTGCTCCTGAAATATGCCCGCCTTCAAAACTGGCTTCGGATATTTTTATACCTAATTTCTGCGCAAGAATTTCGCGCAGGTTGGTGCAGGCGTCGAACAAACCCGAACCCGCGCTTGCTGCACCAAACGAGCCACCTGAACCGGGTGTCGCCGGAAAATCACTGTCCCCCAAATTCATGCGCACCTTTTCAATAGGCAGCCCCAGCATTTCCGCTGCTATCTGAGTAAAAACGGTGTAACTGCCCGTACCAATATCAGTCATCGCCATTTTTACCGTCAACACGCCTTGCGCATCAATTGACACATGACAAGTCGATGGCAACAAATAATTTCCGCGCGTGGCTGCAGCCATGCCGATACCCAGCAACCACTGCCCCTCGACATGTGCGCCCGGCCTCGCGTTGCGCTTTCCCCAGCCAAAACGTTGAGCACCTTCACGCATGCAGCCAACAAGCTGTCGCGAGGAGAAGGGAATGTTTTGCTCCGGATCCATAGTCGGCTCATTACGTATCCTGAATTCAATGGGATCGAGCTGGAGTTTTTCAGCCATCTCGTCCATCGCCTGCTCCAGCGCCAGCATACCCACCGACTCACCCGGCGCCCGCGTCGAGTCCGAGATCGGCAAATCCAATTTGACCAGCCGATGTGTGGTCATACGATTGGCAGCGGCATAAAGCGTGCGCGTCTGCATGCTCGCACTTTCAAAAAAATTATCAAACCGTGCAGAATGCGACCATGTCTCGTGAGCGATGGCCGTGAGCTTGCCGTCTTTGGATGCGCCCAACCTCAGACGCTGTATGGTGTCGCTGCGATGCGTGGTGAAGTGAAACATTTGTTGACGGGTCAATGCTGTTTTTACAGGTCTGTCCAATTGTTTTGAAGCCATTGCCGATAGCATTACATCGCCAAAAACCGGCAACTTTCCGCCGAAACCACCGCCAATGTATCGACTCACGATGCGCACTTTTGATGGCGCGATTTTCAGGGTATTGGCCACGGCATTTTTTGCACTGACCAATAACTGCGCAGAGCAATGGATGATGACATGTCCGTCTTTCCAGTATGCCAAAGTCGCATGCGGTTCCATTTGTGCGTGGATATGCGCAGGCGTGGTGAAAGTAGCATCCAGCTTTATGTCAGCCGCAGCAAAGGCAGGCTCAAAATCGCCAATAAGACTATCGGTTCTCTGACCAAATTGATCGTTCGGTTTTTCACCTTTCGCGACATTGGGTGCAAGCTCGTAATCACCTGGCTCGGCGGAGTAGCTAACTTTAATTAAGTGCGCTGCGGATCTTGCCTGCTCAAAATTTTTGGCTACTACAAAAGCCACCGCCTGGCCGTAGTAGTCAACGCGGTTATTGCCGAGTTGCGGGGAGGCCCGGGCGAAACGATCCTTTGCATCCAGCGGACCCCAAGCGGCCTGTTTGGGCGCATTTTTATGTGTCATTACCAGCAATACACCGGGTGAGCGTTCAGCGGCGGCGGTATCAATTGCGGCAATAGTACCCTTGGCAATGGTCGCTTCAACAATATATCCGTATGCCGCGTGAGCAGCCTGCGCATCTTCTTGCACTTCGTATGCATACGGCGCTTTGCCCATTACTTTTAGTCGGCCATCCACTCGATTCAACGGCTTGCCAATCAAACCTTGACGATTTTCATCCAGGGCATTTTGAGGCGCAGGTTCATTCATTTGCATGATCGCCTCTCCCTTAAACTTCAGTCAAAACCGCGCGCAGAATGCGGCGGGTGAGCGGAATTTTAAAATCGTTGTGACCATAACCATGAGCTTCTGCCAGCACCATATCTGCGGCCTTATTCGAACTGCTATCGCCTACAGTCGTGTTTGCCAGCTCAGCTTCTGCCGCTGTTATGCGCCACGGCTTATGCGCCAACCCGCCAAATGCAAAGCGTGCAGATTGTGTGCGACCATTTGTTGCAACAACAATAGCGGCCACTGATACAAGCGCAAACGCATACGATGCACGATCCCGCACTTTGCGATAGATGTGTCGCCCAGGAACCGGCGGCGGCAGCGTCACAGCAGTAATCATCTCGCCAACTTGCAAGTCAGTTTCAATATGCGGTGTAGCACCTGCCAGCCGATAAAAATCTGCAATAGGAATAATGCGTTTAGCGCCGTTTGCCGAAATGGTTTCAACACTCGCATCAAGCACACTCATGGCCACGGCCATATCGGATGGATGGGTAGCAATACACTGATCGCTGGCACCCACTATGGCATGCATACGATTGTAGCCCTGCAGCGCAGAGCAACCAGAGCCTGGTAGCCGCTTGTTGCATAGCTTGGAGATGTCGTAAAAATAAGGACATCTTGTGCGCTGCAAGAGATTGCCGGCAGTGGTTGCCATGTTGCGCAATTGTCCTGAT
>Ga0209511_1002132_pt1 | contig 16581 bp, 12 predicted proteins | sample SSSSmetaG_FD_184141 | JGI IMG/M metagenome (GOLD analysis project Ga0209511, IMG submission 184141) | Glacier valley bacterial and archeal communities from Borup Fiord, Nunavut, Canada, to study Microbial Dark Matter (Phase II) - ​SSSS... | ecosystem: Environmental > Aquatic > Freshwater > Ice >...
ATGTGGTGATCATCCAGTTAACTTGGGCAAATCAACAGACGGTTCTAGAGTTTCGCATCGAACGCATCTACGAGCATTTCTTTGCACTGAAATAACCGAGCTGCTTACAGCACCGTGTGATCTGCCGTAACGATGATTCCCGATCGCCAGTAGACTCCGGTTAAAGACCTCTTGCGACGGGCATTCACCGCAACGACCGATCGCGCCGATCGCTCTACGGTGTCTGCTAATTGATTAGAAAAGTCCAGCAACACACTGGGACTATAAGAAGGAGTTATCATGCTTACCCCAAGACTCATCCGCTTTAGAATGCCGCAGTCTCAAAGTAATCAGCATCAGAAGAATGGGCAGATCACCCCCTGGAAAAATGGCTAGGAGAGCCTACGATCGCTTGAGAAAATGCCATTTAATTGAGTCTTAACCGATCGAGCTTCGACTTCGCTTAGCCCTCGTCACAGATTTAGTAGGTTAAGCGAAACCTGCGGATGACGGTAGCAGAGGATTCTATTGTTGCGCAAATCGCTTAGGGAATATCTGAAACTCTTTGAGCAACGACCTTCGGCGCATCAACTCTTAGCTCTAACGAGTCTGCACCAAATGCAGAAATCGGCACCGTATCTATCAATCTTTCAAACGGAGAGGTATTGGGAACCTCTAATTCGGCTCCAATTAAACCAAAGTTAGCCGAAGCCGTCGCATCAAATCGCAGAAAGTCAGAATTTAACAAACTGTAGGCTGGAAAAGTAATCGTCTGCCTCAAAAGGCTCACCCGCCAGCTAGAACTCAACGAACACAGCACCCGATCGTCCTGCTGAACCACGACTCGCTGCGCTCCTACCTGCCAGTCAAACGTAGCGAGTTCCTTGGGCATTCCCCAAATCTCTCGACCGCCCGCCACCGAATCGGGATTGTCTACATAGATGTGAGACACCCAAGCCCCGATCGTTTGCTCTCGTCTCACAACGCCAGCCACCACAATTAACTCGTTATATTCCAGACTAGAGCCAGCCCCATATTGCGCGAGATAAACCCCTCCCAGGGTTTTGCCAGGGGCAGCCGATACGATCGCTAGCTCTGGCGGAATAAACGGCGATGCGGTCGCGATGTCAATTAAATGCAGCGTTTGAAACGCAAACCCCTTCAGTGTCCAGGGTGTTTGAGGGTAGCTCATCTCATCATTTTTCTAAAGGTCAATAACCTTAAGCTAGACGAGAAGCCCGATCGTGCCCTCATCAGAGGGGCAGAAATTCCAACTTAATCTCCGAGCAATTCAAAAACCAGTCCGTGATTCTCACGTGTCGATATTCGGCTTACCCTCCAGAATTCGTGTTAAGAACCCTGCTCCCATTGATAGAATAAGCATAAATGTATTTCTAACCACCCTAAGGTTGATTAAAAATCTCAGTCTTTAGTATGATATCGGTCAGGTTTCTCTAGGCTGTGATTAGTCTTAGAGACTCGCGATATCACAAATTTTATCAATCCTGTTGTCTAGCAGCCTGTGTCTCTGCTAGACCTGTCGCTTATTCATTTAGCGATTGGTATACGAAAACACATGATTGGATTAAAATCATTCGTTATCTCAGTTCCTGCCCCGCCCACCCTCCGAGCTAGACAGCATGAACGCAGCAGTTTCCATTTCTACTAAGGATATTACGCTTCCTGATTGGCTACGTGAATGCTTGGTCGAGCGATCGCATTCAGAAAATCTCGATGCGGTTAAAGATAATGATCTAGTTTGTCGAGCATTTGAGTTTGCCTATCGACTTCACGAAGGGCAATATCGTGCGTCAGGAGAACCCTATATCGCCCATCCGATAGCGGTTTCGGGGTTGTTGCGCGATTTGGGGGGCAGCAGCACCATGATAGCAGCAGGCTTTTTGCATGACGTAGTTGAAGACACTGATGTCACCGCCGAGGAGATCGGGGCGCGGTTTGGACTTGAGGTGCGCTGTCTGGTTGAAGGAGTCACCAAACTCTCTAAGTTTAACTTTTCGAGCAAAACCGAGCGCCAGGCAGAAAACTTTCGCCGTATGTTTTTGGCAATGGCGCAAGACATTCGCGTGATTGTGGTCAAGCTTGCCGATCGTCTCCATAATATGCGAACGCTAGAGCATCTGCCTGACGAAAAGCGTCGTCGCATCGCCCTTGAAACCAGAGAAATCTTCGCCCCTCTCGCCAACCGTTTAGGCATTGGCAACCTCAAATGGGAGCTAGAAGACCTCGCCTTTAAGTATCTTGAAACCGATGCTTATCAAGAAATTAAGCAACTGGTGGCAGAAAAGCGGGGCGATCGTGAAAGCCAACTTGTCCAAATCGCTCAAACGTTTAGAGAGCGAATGACTCAATTAGGGGTGCATTGCGTTGAGGTGAGCGGTCGCCCCAAGCATTTATATGGCATTTATCAAAAAATGCAGCGACAGCAGAAAGACTATGAGCAAATTTATGATGTCGCAGCAATTCGGATTATTGTCAACACCAATGATGAATGCTATCGCGCCTTGGCGGTCGTTCACGATATGTTTCGTCCTATTCCTGGGCGCTTTAAAGATTACATTGGGCTGCCTAAATCAAATCGCTATCAGTCACTGCACACGATCGTCATTCGCAACACGGGTCGCCCTCTAGAAGTCCAGATTCGGACTCTAGAGATGCACCACGTCGCTGAATATGGAATTGCCGCTCACTGGAAATATAAAGAAGCAGGCAGTTCTAGCACTCAGCAAATGACGACCACCGATGAAAAATTTACCTGGCTGCGGCAGTTACTCGACTGGCAAACCGATCTCAAAGATGCTCAAGAATATTTGGAGAGCATCAAAGACAATCTGTTTGACGGCGATGTCTTTGTCTTTACGCCACGCGGAGAAGTCGTCTCTCTTAGCTCACGATCGACTCCCGTTGATTTTGCTTACCGCATTCACACCGAGGTCGGCAATCACTGTGCAGGTGCCAAAGTCAACGGGCGCATGGTCACACTCGACACGACGCTGCACCACGGCGACATCGTAGAGATTATTACGCAAAAAAATTCTCGCCCCAGCTTAGACTGGCTCAATTTTGTTGTCACCTCCAGCGCCCGCAATCGGATTCGGCAATGGTATAAGCGATCGCACCGAGACGAAAACATCTCGCGCGGACGAGAAATGTTAGAGAAAGAGTTGGGCAAAAATGGCTTTGAAGCGCTGCTCAAATCCGCGCCCATGCTAGCTGCTGCCGAACGCTGTAACTATCACAGCGTTGAAGATCTGCTGGCTGCTGTTGGCTATGGAGAAATGACTCTCAACCTGGCTCTCAACCGCATTCGAGAAGCAGTTACCCAGCCGACGCTCGTCAAAATCTCTAACGCTGACAGCATTTCGGCTGATCCCCAACTTTTATTGTCCTCCGCTCCGACGCTGCGATCGTTACCGCCTGCGACTTCTAGTAAGTCACCGATCGCGGGGGTCGAAGGCTTGCTTTATCACCTCGCGGGTTGCTGTACTCCCGTCCCAGGTGAAGCCATTATTGGAGTCGTGACTCGAAGCAATCGCGGCATTTCAATTCACCGTCAAGGCTGTAGCAATTTAGAACCCGTGGATGGTGATCGCTTAGTTCCTGTAAGCTGGAACCCCACCAATCGAAGTGGCGGACGACCCCAAACCTATCCGGTTTGCATTCAGATTGATGTCATCGATCGAGTGGGAGTGCTCAAAGATATTCTGTCTCGCCTCACCGATAACACCATCAACGTCCGCAATGCTCAGGTCAAAACCTTCCCCGATCAAACCGCTGTCATTGATTTAGGAATCGATATCTGTGACCACGCCCAATTAGAGCACACCTTTGCCCAAGTTAGAAAGATGACGGATGTATTAAATCTACGCCGGATCAATCAGGTCGAAGAGTAGCCTTTCCTACGGTTCGGTAGCTACCTTTCAGCACGATCGCTATCCCAGTTTCCACAAATCTCCCGGATTCGGGTGGTGATTGTGGAATATTAGTTGTATGCCTTGTATTAAAAACTGCGTACCATCCGATCCAGAGTACGGTGTGTTGAGAGTAACTTGAGCGATCGTCGTCCTAGTTAAAATCACGATGTGGTGGAAAGACTGAGGGAGATAACTCTGTCGATCACGAAATTTACGGATTCGCTAGAGAAAACGTGAAGCTACGATTAAGCTGAGCGAGGCGACTATATTTAGTTTTGATTAAGTGACTCCAGTTACACCTAGAAGCTCATTTGCTCAGTTAGGATTAACAGCATCCATAGCCTCTATTGACCTGAGACCGTGTATCCACCCAGAATTTATGTGTATGTGCAACTCATCATTTAAACCTTTATCTTTCAATGAACTCCTGAAATCGGTGAGAGCAGCGTCGGCAAATTCCAATATTTACGTATAGGATCTCCACCCGATGAGCACATGGACCACTTATCGCAACCGCGAAATCGTTCAGGAAGAGCAAAGGCTCTATGATCATTTTCTCGATCGAGTGCAATGCGAGTCACCCCAGCAGTTGATTGAGCGCTTTCGATCGCTTTTCATTGAGGGAACTAGCTACGATCCTCAAGTTCTCTCAGATCTCGATAAAATCGTTGCCTCAAAAATTGCAGCTCACGAATTTAAGTTCGTTCTAAATCGCTGCTGCCACATTTTGATTAACCGTTGGCAAGCTCGACCTCACTCACAGACGGCGATCGTTGAGCTAGTTGCGCTGCTGTCATCGTCGCCCACCCGTCCAGTGATAGAATATGCCCGCACTCGCGTCGTCAAGCAACTGCGAGAACTCGTCAAACAATTTCTTGAGACTGAGCAATATCTGACGCTGCGCCGATTGTCTCAACTGATGGTTCAAGGAGCCGAAACTCACAGCGCAGAAACGTCTCCGTTAGGAACGCTAATCCGCCGCTATCCCTATCTCTATGAGCACTGTCTGGTGAGTGAAGGCAGCCCCGATGAGCACCAGGAGTCGATTCGACAAATTCAAACTCAGGTGCAGAGACAATATGAAATTGACCTGTCCCAATATGTGACTTATCAAGTCCGGCGATTGTTTGGGGTTCGTGAAGCCGCTACACCTTCAATTATCATTCCCGCTCACGTCCCTGCCCGGCTGATCACACCCGTCAAAAACCCGACGTTGCTTGACGATCGTGATCTGCGACTGGCGTTGCAGCAGTTTGCAGGCAAAATTGAGGGAGCTTATACTCATCGAGATATCGCCCAACGCTTTCTAAACCACACGAGCGACACGAAATCATTTAAAGCATTTAAAGACGATCTTTATCAATATATTACTGCGTCGATCGAGTCTGAATATGGCAAGCGGCAGTTCAACAACCAGCTTTATGCTCAACTAGAAAACACGTTACCTGAAAGCAACTTTCAGCCGCTAAATGATTTTCTGATTGTCAGAACGTGTAGTCAGTTGCTGAACTTCTTAGTAGTCGAAAGCCCACAGCAGCCTCAACATTTTGTCTTTGTAGATCTGCTCTCAAATCTAGGTCCGACGTTGACAACGAGCCTGTTGCTCAAGATTGTGTTGCTGTGCCGCAAAGTCAAGCCCTATTTAGAAAAACGGTTTTCGATCTTATTCAGCCACTATGAGTCTCACGCCCGCAATTGCGTGCACTGGCTGATTGCCGCAATGGAAAACTTGCACATTGCCCTCAGCGCAAACTTTAGCACGCTCAATCTTTGTTTCGTCAATCAGCTCGCTTAGGGCTTGTCGAAGGATAACGGCATAATTTCGGAGGAGTCGCTTCCTTCCACTTCGTTTAGCTAGCATCACAAGGTTTTTGAGCGATCGCAAGTCAAAGATAAGTTCTTTAAATCTGGCTTTGCTTTGCTGGTTTACATCTTAAAAGCTCCGTTTAAGATAGTGCTGTAGACCGTTCAAAAGGTGGCACTCGTCGATCGTGCCGTCCAACTTGTCTACGATTTATGCTGTCTAACGATGAGTTTGAGGAACACTTTGAGAAATGACTCAAGTGCTCTTAGGTGAAAACGAAAGTATTGAATCAGCGCTACGTCGTTTTAAGCGGCAAGTCTCAAAAGCAGGGATTTTAGCAGATGCGAGATCTCGCCGCCACTTTGAAACTCCGATCGAGAAACGTAAGCGCAAGCAAATCACTGCTCGGCGGACTCGGCACGATCGCTAAAACGGCTGTTAGGATCAAACGAGGATAGGCTGGCAGTCTAGGTCGCTTAGCTCGTCTGCTGATATCGCTCTTGTCTTAGCTGAACAATCCTCAAAACCGATGTCTAACTCAACCGCAGATTCCGGCGATTTGTCTTCTGCAACACCGCTCCAAACGGCATTTAGTCAAGGCTTAGACGAAGCCATTCTCGGCTTTGATGAAATTCAGGCAGAACTGAATTATAAGCAAGCTCAGACAGCCCTGCGCGATCTCGTCGAAAATCTAGACCTGACTCCTCAAGAGCGATCGGGGCTAGAGCCAGAAATTAACGGGCTAGAAACCATGCTTGATAAGCTGGATCGGCTAGTGGTGCACATCGCAGCGTTTGGCATGGTGGGGCGAGGCAAGTCGTCAATATTAAACTCTCTTTTAGGAGAAAAGGTTTTTGAAACAGGTCCGATTCATGGAGTGACTCAGATTCAGCAGTCAGCAAATTGGAGTTTGACCCGCGAAGCGATCGAGGGCAGCGATCGTTCCATTCTGCGGGTCTCGCTCCCTAGCATCAATGAGTCTCACATCGAACTGATCGACACTCCCGGCATTGATGAAGTCGATGGAGAAGCGCGGGAAGCACTGGCGCGGCAGGTGGCAAAACACGTAGACCTGCTGCTGTTCATCATTTCTGGCGACATGACAAAGGTGGAGTTTCAGGCGCTTTCAGAGCTGCGAGAAGTTGGAAAGCCGATTATTTTGGTGCTGAACAAAATCGATCAATATCCCGATGCCGATCGGGTGAGCATTTACCAAAAAATTCGAGATGAGCGGGTTAAAGAATTGCTCTCGCCTGACGAAATTGTGATGGCAGCAGCGTCTCCCTTGATTGCCAGGGCAGTGAAGCGTCCCGATGGTCGCACGTCAGTGCAGTTAAGCACCGGAGAGCCGCAGGTAGAAGACCTAAAGCTAAAAATCCTAGAGGTCTTGCACCGAGAAGGAAAATCGCTGGTGGCGCTCAACACGATGCTTTACGCCGACGATGTGAATGAGCAATTGGTGCAGCGCAAAATGGCGATTCGAGAACAGACCGCCAATCGGATTATTTGGAACGGGGTGATGACCAAAGCGGTGGCGATCGCGATCAATCCGATCACGGTATTAGATATTCTTAGCAGTGCCGCGATCGATGTGGCGATGATTCTCACTCTGTCAAAACTGTATGGAATTAGCATGACGCAGCAGGGTGCGATCGGGCTGTTGAAGAAGATCGCGATCGCGATGGGCGGCATCACAGCAAGCGAACTGCTGGCAAATCTAGGACTCGGTTCTCTCAAAAGTTTGCTCGGTTTAGCGGCTCCTGCAACAGGCGGAATGTCACTTGCTCCTTACCTTTCGGTTGCGTTGACTCAAGCTGGAGTTGCGGGTATTTCGTCTTACGGGATTGGACAGGTGACCAAAGCCTATCTCGCAAACGGCGCAGCTTGGGGACCCGACGGACCTAAAGCCGTCGTCACGCGCATTTTATCGTCTTTAGATGAGGCATCGATTCTTAACCGCATCAAAGACGAATTACGTGCCAAACTCGATTTCAACAGTCGAAAAGCGGCTGTGAAAAACGAAAGTTAGATTGTGCTACCGCCAACTCAGATAGCAATCCTAATTAACTTGTGAGATGCAGGGAGTCTGCCCTCACCCTAAATCCCTCTCCCCAAGGAGAGGGACTTTGACTCTCTGGCTCCCTTCTCCTTGGGGAGAAGGGCTGGCGAGGGCTTGCCCCACTTCGTGAGGAGGGCAGACCGAGTTTACAACTGATTCAGGATTGCTATGTCAAATTGATCCATTAACACGATCGACCACAGATTCACCCAACACCCGTAGAGACGTTTCGGTGGAACGTCTCTTTTCCAACGAAGAGCATTCAAGCCACAAAAAAGGTGCGTTGCTGACTGTGACGCACCTTTTTTATTTGAAATCTAGAGAATTCTAACGTTTGAATTCTTGGAGCCATTCGCGCAGTTGTTCAGCCGCAACTTCACGACCGCCCAAACCAAACGACAGCGCGATCGCCACCGCGATCGCGCCCAACAGCAAACCAAACGCCAGGTTGACAATATTCGGAGCGATCCCCATTTGCTGAAGTGCCATCGCTGCCACTAGCGCAATGATCGAAACGCGTGCCGTTTGACCGAGCAGATTTGCCTGACGGCTCCCAGAACTGTTGATCAAACTATAGGCAAGATTCGCGAGATATAAGCCAACCGCAAAGACCACTAACCCAACCAAAATCCGACCGAAGACGACGAGCAAGCCTGCTACGATTTGTCTCAGCGCCTCAAATTGCAGCACATCGATCGCGGCAACAGTTGCCACCAGCATGATGCCCACCAACACGACCACGCCGACAATTTCTGACGGAGTGCGAATTGTTGGCTTCGAGATCGTCGGATCGGTCAACGTCGGATCACGTAGCGTCTCACCCGTCTGAAACTCTGAGCTATAGGGCACTTGGGGAGTCGGAGACGGAAGACCTAACCACTGAAAAACGTTGTTAAACCCAATGCCCGATAATAGATTTGTCACCAAATCAGCAACAAATTTGGCAATCACATACGCGATCGCCAAAATCAACGCGGCTGTAAAGATTTTGGGTAAGGCACTGAGAATCTGATTGAGCATCGAAGTCGCCGGATTTGAAATGGCAGGAATTGCCAAAGCATCCAACGCTGCCGTCGCTGTGGGGATCAAGATCAGGACATAAACGATCGTGCCAATCAACCACGAGAGCGACTGTCCGCCCGTCGATCGGCTTAACCCAAATTTGGCTCCAATCTGATCGGCTCCGGTTGCAGACAGCAGATTTGTGACAATGCCCCGCACAATCCGCGCCACAAACCAGCCTACTACGCCGATCAAAACCGCTTTCAAAATGTTGGGGAGAGCACCCAAAATCTGATCCAGCAAGTTTTGCACAGGCTGAAGCGGACCCTGCAAGTCGAGAACGCCCAAAACTAGGGGCAGGAAGAACAGAAAAACAAACCAGTACAGCGCGCTGCCGAGCGTTTCACTCAGCAAAAACGGGGCGGGAGACATCGGATCAGTAGGAGACTGCTCTGCTAGGCGCTCATCAAGTGAAAACGATTGAGCCGTGCGAACCACGATCGCTTTCACCACCGTTGCAATGACCCAAGCGATCGCAATTAAGACTGCCGCAGAACCGAGGCGAGGCAAAAAACCAAAGATTTGGTTAAGGAACGCGTTGAGCGGAGTCGAGACGGTCTGTAGGTTGAGCGCATTTAAGGCTGCTACTACCGCCAGAATCATGATGATCCAAAAGATCACGGCGGCAATCAGGTTCTCGACTTTAAGATCTGATTGAGTGCGTCCACCCGAAATCATCGCTGCTAGACGGTTGTCAACATCCGTACGCTTGAGCAGACTCCGAACCACTTTAGAAACGATCCCCGCGATCAACCAGCCAATCAGTAGAATGGCTAGTGCGCCCAGCAGCCGCGCCACGATATTGGTTAAGTTGTTGGGATCGATTCCTTGAAAAACGTTGACCGGGACTAAGTTAGGAGGATTTTGTGCCAATACGATCGCTATTGGAGTGGATATCTGCGCCCCAATTGGTTCAATAAAGCTTTGCCAAACTTGATTCATGGTTGTCTAATTAACCTCTTTTTTACTCGATCGAAATCGCAAATGCATCTTAGATTGGATGGGGGTCTAGAGCTAGGTCGAAAGGCAGTCAGTTTTTATACAATTCAGCTTACGAGTTCCTATCTAGAGCGCGTGAAAGGGTGTGAGGAGCGCTAAAGTATCGTCGCCTCATTTAGAGTACAGGCATCTCTCCAAAGAGAAAAGACTTCCGAAATACTATTTTGAAGTTTTGATGAGCTACTGTAGAGATTCAATGATCTCTAGCCGCGACTGCTGCTCAAAACAACACTTTTGACCGCCTTTAGAAGTCGCTAGAATCCCAATTTAGGTGCAGGATGACTGATATCCATCGTCCAGATCCTCGGTCTGCGGGTCTATTCTTAACGTAGTTGAAGCGTTTATTTCTTAAATTTTATTGATTCTCTATTTAAGATGCCGCCTCAAATTTTTGAGCAATCGATTCAAATTAATGCGAGTGCCACGATCGTAGAGCGTTGCTTTACAGATCAAGTGTTGATGCACCGTTGGCTTAATCCTGCCCTGAGATGTGAGCCGATCGGCAAATGGTCTACTGAGCTTGGTAGCCTGAGCCGTTTTGTGATTCAAGTCCCTCTTTTGCAGCCTGCTTTGCGGAGTGTCGTTGCAGAACGTGAACCGGGATTAGTGGTTTGGGAGTTTCAGGGGTTTTTTAAGGGGCGCGATCGCTGGGAGTGTCACCCCGAAGGGAAAGGGACTCGATTGGTGAATCGCTTTGAGTTTGAAATTCCGAATCCGATCGTGCAGTTTGGCTTCAACACGTTTGCCGCTCAGTGGACGCGAACAGACATGGCGGCTCAACTACGACGGCTCAAACGAGTCGCAGAAGAGGTTTATCAGGGGGCAAAGTGAGTTTAGTTAGCTTGCCCGATGCGATTTAGTAGTTTGCGAATCGTGTCTCGATCGTCTGCCATCGGCAAAGCATCCAAATAGGCTTCTAAATCTTGACGAGCTTCGATCCAGCGATTTGTCCGAAAATAGAGAATACCGCGATCGCGCAACTCAAACGCAGCATTGGGAAATAGGAGGAGAATGCGCTCGATCGCCGCTAAAACCTTCTCCATTTCGCCGCGACTGAGATAGGTTGCCTTCAAGTTGGTCAACATTCTGGCTAGAAATTGTCGAGGGGTTACGGCGGCTAAAAATTGGGGTTGCATTTCAACAGACTGACCCGACATCTGATTGAGCCGATCCTGACAATCTTGAGGAAACAAAATCTCGCCTTGACTAAACGCATCCACAAAAATGTCCATGTCTTCCTGAATTGGACGGATCAAAAAATGTCCGGGCATCCCAATTCCGACCATCGGAAAATCTAATCGTTGAGCGATCGCCAAATACACTAACGACAACGTGATCGGAATTCCAGTGCGGCGATCGATGACATCATTGAGAAAACTATTGCGAGGATCATAGTAATTTTCTGTGTTGCCAGCAAATCCTAAATTTCCATACAAATAGTGGTTAATTGTTTTGAGAATCTTGAGTGGATAAGACTCGATCGGAAGCTGTTCTCGAACATCATCTGCCATCATATCCAGAGCATTCAAATATTCATCAACGTCCAGATCTAGATACTCTTCTTGAGCAATATAAAGGGCTGCTCTCTCCAGATTGATCTGTTCATCGGGCTGCTGAACTTCTTGATAGAAATGTTGTCTTGCTAATGAAAAATCCATAAGCCATCACTAATCTACAATCAATGTTTACGACTCATAGTCTCCGCCCGATCCGTACTTCCAGGCATCAATCCAGCGATGCCAATAATATTGCTGAATGGGCAATAAATTTTTCACCCAAGGCTCTAAGAGTCGCCCCAACTGATAAAAAACCGAATAGCCAGCTAAATTAACTGCGTGTCTCATCCAATCGAGTAAAGTCAAGATTCCGACTTGAGGAATAATCTTAAAAATGATACCTGGATGGCGAACTCCTGTGTTAATTAAAGTTTGAAACAGAGGCACAAATTGCACCACATCCTGAAGGAAGGGTTTGAGAACTGGGTCGCCTAGCTGCTGCATTTCATCAAAGACGATCGCCAGCAGTTGATTAATTTGATTTGGCTCGATCGTTTGATTGATTCCTGCACTCATCGCCCGTTGAAACAACCAGGTCACGGCTAGATTTGGCTGGTAAGGCTGCAACAGTCCCAGTTCATTTTGATCTAAGCTATCGGTTTCTAATGCTTCGTCAATGCCTGCTGTCAGCCGTTCTAAATGACGCACCATCGCCCCAAAACCGCCAAAGCTCAAAGGAGATTGGCTGCCGCTACTGTCACCAACTGGCAGGATACGATCCCACTTTAATTGCAGCGGACTGTCACGATAGCACGGGAAAAATCCAAATAAAGCTCGTTGAAACTGCAGGTGAGAAAGTTCGACGTTTTGATAGTCGGGAAGCAATCGCAAATACTCTTCAAATAGAGTTTCTAAGGTAAAGCGATCGGGGTGAGCATCCAAATAAGTAAACAGATAGGTTGTCCTGCCGTCTCGTGCCGGAAATGCCTCCCAAAAATATTGACACTGATGTTGTAACGGCGTAAATGAAACAATCAAATCACCAGAATTATTTGCCGGAAACCCTGTTGCACAACTGCCCACAACTAAACACACCGCATCTGGTTTTTGTCCGTGTCTCGCTTGTCGCACCACAGGCGAAAAGTGTCCCATTGCATCCAACATAAGTCGCGCCGTAAATCTTCCTTGAAGACATACCCCATTAGGATGAATAGTCACTTCTTCAAATGGTGTTTCTTCAAATAGCTTGCCACCCGTTTTAAGAAACTTCTGCTTTAGTGTTTCTAACAAAAAAACGGGATCAATCCCAATGTTGAGAATATCTTTTGCGAATACATCAGAGCCGCCCAAAAAGCTGACGCGAACCGGATTGAATTCAGTAGAGATTGCCTTTTCTAACTCGTCTTCAGTCAGCAACTTTAACTCAACAAATACCTGCAACTCTTTGCGCGAGATATTCCACTCTTGCTCCCGTCCTTTCAAAGTTTTGCTTTCTAGCAAGGCGACGCGCCATCCCTTCTGAACCAATGCGGTGCCGATCAAAATCCCCAATGTGCCGCCACAAATCACGACATCCCACTCAACGGTTTCCAACAACTCATCACTTTCTTGGACGATCGTAGCAACAGGTAACGTGTCTTCTCGCAGCGATCGCCACAGGTCATCGGTTCGACGCAACCCACCCAGCGCATCGCCCGGAAGTTGAGAAAGGATTTGTTCGGTTAAAGTCATGCCAGTTTTGTGATAATCCTCCTAGCCAGCTTAACCCTGTTAATGCTCTCGCAGACCGAAGCAAACTACGGCGTTCTGTCCTCCAAACCCAAAACTAAAATTGAGAACGTTTTGCACAGACGCAGATCGAGGGCTATCTACAAAATCTAAATCAAAGTCTGATTGGTTTAGCCCGACACAAGGCGGCAAGATTTGATGTCGCAAAGCCATCAAACAAAACGCGGCACCCAACGCGCCCGACGCTCCGATCGTGTGACCTGTCGCCCCCTTCGTTGAACTCACAGGCACACCAGATGGAAATAACTGCTGAATTAAGTGAGCCTCATTGCGATCGTTTAACTGCGTCGAGGTTCCGTGAGCATGAATGTAGTCAATGTCTTGAGGTGAAAGTCCGCTTTGTTTAAGACAGTGCCGGACAGCAGAGATCGCGGCTCGACTCTCTGGCTCCGGAGCGCTGACGTGATGACCATCTGCGGTCAATCCAAATCCTAAAATCTGACCATAGATCTTAGCGCCCCGATGAGTTGCCAGCCTTGCGGATTCCAAGACTAAAATGGCTCCTCCCTCACCGAGCACTAATCCTTCACGATCGCGATCGAATGGATAACAGCCCGTCTTGGCTAACGCGCCCATCCGATCGAATCCAATCAGCGTCAGGGGTGTGATCGCCGCTTCTACGGCTCCCACAATCACCCGTTCGCAGTGCCCCATTTGAATCAATTCATAGCCTTGTGCGATCGCCCAAATTCCCGTCGCGCACGCTGCCATCGGAGACAAAACCGCAGCCTGTGTTTGAAGAAGGTGAGCCGCCGCGATCGCCGCTCGATTTGGCAGTGTCTCTAACCAGCTTTTTAACGAGGTTAACTCATTCTCACGATACCGTCGAGACAGCTTTTCCCACTCAGCCTGATTGCCTCGACTCGACCCAACCACTACCCCGCAGTCAGGCAAAGGCAGCGAAAGCCCCGCATCTTGAATTGCCTCCAGCACGACTCGCTGAGTCAGTGACACCAGTTCCGCAGGTTGGTCATTGATGAGCGCTAAAGGAGTTGTCTTTAAATCCAAAAAAGGTTGGTAGAGTCGAATGCCCGATCGCTGTTCTACCAACCTATTCCAGCTATCTTCTAAGTTGCCTAGCGCTGAAGCTAGTCCAACGCCCGTTACCACAACCGCCATGTCTGAAACGTTTAATTTCGAGTCTTATTCCCGGTTGAAAACTCAACCTAAAATCTTCCTACCCTTTTTTGAGATTTTCAATTCCTTGAGTGACTTTAGCAGACTCAATCCGATCGCCCTGCTGAATTTTATCGACAACTTCCATCCCTTGAGTCACATAGCCAAATACAGCATAGTCGCCGTCTAAAGATTGCTGGTCAGCCAAAACAATATAAAACTGCGAGGAAGCAGAATCAGGAGACCCCGATCGCGCCATCGCCACTGCACCACGGGTGTGCTTGAGCTTTGGATTTTTCGCCTCTAAAGTTTTGCCATAGACGATCGAATCACTTGCTTTGTCAGGCTTAATTTCTAAAGGAATATTGCGAATCTGATTCGTTGCCGGATCGATGAAACCACCCGTTCCCAACTGCTCTAATGGAAAGTTAGGATTTTTCCCTTGGGGGTCGCCGCCCTGCACGACAAAGGGCTGCGGCTCTCGCACAACCCGATGAAACACCAAGCCGTCATAGACTTTACGATCAACCAGATCCACAAAATTGCCTGACGTAACGGGGGCATCGGTGCCGTTGACCTCGATCGTAATCGGAGCACCCTTCACCGTCATCACAACCGTCGCTTTGCCCTCTAACCGAGGCAAATTCGCAGCTTGAGAACTCGGAGTCGCAGACGCAGAAGCCGTAGCAGATGGGGAAGCAGTAGGAGCCGACCCTGCCTGCTGAGGATTACACCCCACGATCGCGAACATGGCGACAGCCAATGTCGATAGAAGCCAGTTTCGGATTTTTGTCTGCATTTTTAGTTACCCATTTCAACAAAGCCATCTAATATCTTACGCACCTTCGGCTCAAATGGACGGCTTCGAGATCCGACAAATCGCAGAACCAATTCCTGCACAACTCACTTTTTGGCAGTCCCATAAGTTTGAACGCCTATCTCAATTAAGGAAAGTGACACAAAATGTATTAAATTTCTTGCAAAAGTCTGAAGATTCCCTCATCCCCCAACCCCTTCTCCCAAACTTGGGAAAAGGGGAGCCAGATTTCAAAGTCCCTTTCCCAATTGTGGGAGAGGGATTTAGGGTGAGGGCAGGGACTTTTGCAAGAGGTCTAATGCTTTCTCAGTGAAAAAGACGCAATTCTAAGTTTCGTCAGTCGAACTTTAGAATCACGTCTTCACAGAACCGTTGAACGCTCAGACTGACTACAGCCCCTCTAGAGGCACACTCAAAAATCTGGCAAGTGATGCTGCCTCATTCTCTAGCTCAGACAGCGATAAGGGCTGACCCACCCGCGTTAGAGGAATATCCCGCATTCCCTTGACTCGCAGATAGAGCGATCGCCGCGGGTTAACTCCTTCTCTCAAAATCGCTTTGACCGCCTGAACATCACTCAATTGACAGTCCAACTCGATCTTGCGATTCTTACCAGGAAACCCCCAGCGAAAAATCTTCATCTGACCCGTCTGCTTATTAAACTCGTTGTATCCGCCGCCTAAATCCCACACAACGCTAAGCCAAAGATAAGTGGCTAACAGCAGCGCTGCAACGCCATAAAACCCCATCACCAACCCTTGAGGGACAAAAATCAGCTTTGTTGGATCGGCAAACGGGAGAAAATTGGTCTTGGTATAGCTAGAAATCGATGCCAGCAAAAACCCTGTCCCCCCGATCGAGACCACACTCGCCCACCAATAATTGCTAAACCGTCTCGATCCTAAAATCTGCTGGCGCAGAATAAGACTATCGATGGAGGCTGTCTGTGCAGTCATGAAATCACCAGACCCTAAGAAATTACAATGTAGGAACTCGATCGACAAACCTAGCAAACTTCAAGCAGCGCGTCTAGAAACCAGAACGTCAGAAATCTTAAATTGTGCCCAATCAACCCTAGACTAATATATTACGTTCCTCGGTTGTCTATTAGCAGGGGTGTTACTAAACGACACTTTGCCCGATCGTGACCTTAAGTGACGCTTTATGACGTTTGGTAAGCAAAACTACTCAGTAGAAAAAAGAAATCTCAGAAACGCATAATTTCCTCATAAACGACGAAATCTATGCTGGGTCCAGAGAATTTGCCAAAAATCTATAAAAAGTTAGCTGAGACGGTACGTTTCGCTTTGTAAAAATTCTAATTTCTCATATTATAAATAGACATATAAACACGTTCACTCTAGAGAACCTGCACTTTTAGTAAATCTAAAGGGTTTAACTTATGACCATTGCAGTTGGACGCGCTCAACCGACCAGAGGCGTATTTGACGCTCTCGATGACTGGTTGAAACGCGATCGCTTCGTCTTTATCGGCTGGTCTGGGCTTCTGCTGTTCCCCTGCGCTTTTA
>Ga0209511_1002134_pt1 | contig 16560 bp, 19 predicted proteins | sample SSSSmetaG_FD_184141 | JGI IMG/M metagenome (GOLD analysis project Ga0209511, IMG submission 184141) | Glacier valley bacterial and archeal communities from Borup Fiord, Nunavut, Canada, to study Microbial Dark Matter (Phase II) - ​SSSS... | ecosystem: Environmental > Aquatic > Freshwater > Ice >...
ATGTCCAACTTGCGGCCGACGGCTACTCGGGTGGCTACACGCGGCTGACCGACTTCATACGCGAGTGGCACGACAAGCAAGGCAAGCTGATCAGCACGAGCGCCTTCGTGCCGCTGGCCTTCGAACTCGGCGAAGCCTTCCAATTCGATTGGAGCGAAGAGGGTTTGTTCGTGGGCGGCATCTACTACCGACTGCAGGTCTCGCACATGAAGCTGTGCGCGAGCCGTGCCTTCTGGCTTGTGGCGTATCCAAGCCAAGGCCACGAGATGCTGTTCGACGCCCACACGCGAAGCTTCGCCGCACTCGGCGGCGTGCCGCGCCGGGGCATCTACGACAACATGAAGACGGCCGTCGATAAGGTCAAGAAGGGCAAAGGCCGAGTCGTCAACGCCCGCTTCGCCGTGATGTGCGCGCACTACCTGTTCGACGCCGACTTCTGCAACGTAGCCTCGGGCTGGGAGAAGGGGTCGTTGAGAAGAACGTGCAGGACAGTCGACGCCGCATCTGGATCGACGCGGGCCGGCAGCGCTTCGGCTCGTTCACCGAACTCAACGCCTGGCTCGCCGATCGGTGCCGAGCGCTGTGGGCCGAGGTGCGGCACCCCGAGCACAAGCAGTTCAGCGTGGCCGAGATGCTCGAACACGAGCGCGCTCAGCTGATGCCCATGCCCGAGCCCTTCGATGGCTACATCGAGAAGCCGGCGCGGGTGTCGAGCACTTGCCTGGTGTCGGTGGCGCGCAACCGCTACTCGGTGCCATGCGAGCTGGCGGGTCAGATGGTCAGCACGCGGCTGTATCCGGGCGGCGTGGCGGTGGTCGCGGACGACAAGATCGTCGGCCGCCACGAGCGCCTGGGCAGCGAAGGCCAGACGCGCTACGACTGGCAGCACTACATCCCGCTGCTGCAGAGGAAGCCTGGGGCCCTGCGCAACGGCGCGCCGTTCGCCGACATGCCCGAGCCGCTACAGCAGTTGCGCCGGGGACTGCTGCGAAGTCCCGGCGGCGACCGCGTGATGGCGCAGGTTCTGGCGATCGTGCCGACGGCCGGATTGGATGCGGTGCTCGTGGCCGTGGAGCTGGCGTTGGAGACCGGGCCGCCCGGCAAGGTCAGCGTCGAGCATGTGATCAACGTGCTGGGGCGGCTGAACGCCGCGCCGGAGCCGCAGAACGCAGCGACGACGCTGCAGGTGACGATGCCACCGCTGGCGAACACGGCGCGCTACGACAGCCTGCGTGCAGGCAACACCGAGGAGGCTGACCATGCGTGACGTGACGGTCGAACTCAAGGGCTTGCGTCTGCACGGCATGGCCGCCGCGTGGGTCGATCTGGTCGAGCAGGGAAGCAACGCCAGCCTGGACACCTCGCGATGGTTGGTCGAGCACCTGCTGCAGGCCGAGACCACCGACCGCGCCATGCGCTCGGTCAGCCATCAGATGAACGCGGCCAAGTTCCCGGTGCATCGCGACCTGGCGGGCTTCGACTTCGATGGTTCGCCGGTGGACCGCAAGCTGGTTCATCAACTTGCTGAGCTGACGTTCACCGAGGCCGGACAGAACGTCGTGTTGGTCGGTGGACCCGGTACAGGCAAGACGCATCTGGCCACCGCCATCGGCGTGTCGGGCATCACCCGCCATGGCAAGCGTGTGCGGTTCTACTCGACGGTCGATCTGGTCAATGCACTGGAGCAGGAGAAGACCCAAGGCAAGGCCGGACGCATCGCGTTGAGCTTGCTGCGCATGGACCTGGTCATCCTCGATGAACTGGGTTACCTGCCGTTCAGCCAGGCCGGTGGGGCCTTGCTGTTCCATCTGCTGAGTCATCTCTACGAACACACCAGCGTGATGATCACGACCAACCTGGACTTCGCCGAATGGTCGAGCGTGTTCGGCGACGCAAAGATGACGACGGCACTCCTGGACCGGCTCACGCATCACTGCCACATCGTCGAGACGGGCAACGAGAGCTACCGGTTCCTGCACAGCACGGCGGTAGCGAAGAAGCGCATCAAGGCGCGTGAGCAGGCTCGCAAGAGCGCCAAGCAGGAACCCCCGAGCGACGCCGCCTGAGCGCCACGGACGCGCGCGGAAAGCCGCTACGGGCTACGCCCTCCGCGTCTTCCCACGCGAACTCAACTCAGCATCGAGGAGATCGAAGAACAAGGCAACGACCTACACTTATCCACAAACGGCCGCGCTCAACGCGGCCTTCCGTCCCTGGTCATTGTTCAACCGGCACGGGTGGTCAAAGTTCGGCCGGCGCAGACACTTCTTTTGGTCTTATCGCAGATGGCGTTGTATGCAGCATGCATCGCCAACGCGCAGCGAGCCCCCACGCTCGCCACTCGGCGAACCAATCGGCGAACCAATCGGCGGTTCGACTGGCTATACGCGCAGATCACACCAGGTCCGCCGACCGGGTGAGGATGGATTTTGCAGGGCCGACCAGGTAGTCGGGCACGAGATCGCTGCCGATCTCGTCACGCTCGTTGACGACCGTCCACAGGGTGTTTTCAGCGCCGGCCCCCGGAATCCAGGCCATGCCCACCTGATTGCGCAGGCCGCTGGCAAACAGGCGCATTTTTCCCGTGGCACGGTCGATCTGTGGCGCGTCAATCTGGATGAGAGGCGCGCGACAATCTGGATGCGGTGGCACCCAAGAGCTTGCTGGGCAAAGCGCTGCACTACGCGCAGGGGCAATGGCCCAAGCTGGAGCGCTTCGTCAAAGACGGCAGCTATCCCATCGACAACAACGCTTGCGAGAACTCGATTCGCCCCTTCGTTGTGGGCAGGCGTAATTGGTTGTTTGCCGACACGGTGGCGGGGGCCAACGCCAGTGCGAACCTGTACTCGCTGTTGCAGACGTGCAAGGCCAACGGGATTGATGGCTATGCGTATTTGCGCAAGCTGTTGATTGCGTTGCCCCTAGCCCGCACGGCGGACGACTTCGAGGCGCTGCTGCCTTGGTCGATTGGCGTTACCGCAAACTGATCGCCGCCGCTACGCGGCCGTCATCACATGCGGTGCTGCCCGCCAGGACGGTGTTGAATGACCGCTTACGATTGAAGGGAAACCGACACCAAGATCAAGCTGACGATCAGGTAACCGGCGAGGCAGGCTCAAACTGAGCCATCGCCCACGCGTCAATGCATAACGGATGGCTGGCCAGCTCATGAGCGGAACGCCCTCTCGCCCATGATGCGCATCGCGTTGTCGAGACAGACATCCATGTAGCCGCGCCACAGCCACCGGGCGATGCCAGAAAGGGGCACGGCGGCCAGGCTATTCTTAGCGGTGAAGGTGTAGGTCCAGCTCACCTGAGTGCCGCCAGGCGCCGCGGCAAAGGTCCACTCACCACGAGCTTCGTCGGCAAGCCCGCGCAGGATGGGGTTGCCGAACTCCCAGACGCGGTAGGCGAAAAAACGCGGTCCGTCATGGTCGGTGACCTGCTCGCGCACGGTGCTGCCATCAGCCAGGTGGATGCGGCGCGCAGAGCCCGGACGATCCCAGGGCCCGGTGTTATCGGACGTGCGCACCACCGCAGGCAGGGGCCAGTAGCCTGTCAACACCTTCGGCAATACGTCCTCTGCGGCGATAAAACTGAAGACTTCCTCAGGTGTGCCAGGAATCACGGCGTACCGTGTGACGGCGACCTTGGGTACTGTCATGGCACGCTCCTGGCCGAGCGCTGTGACCTGCGTGATCGAGGCGCATCCTGCGATCGAAGCCAGGGCAAGCGTAGAGAGTACCCATCGCGACAGCGTCGAAAGTCGGGTGCGGTGTGGTGTGAGGGGTGGCACATGCATGGATGTCATCGAAGTGGTGAGGAGATCCATAATATGAACGTTCCTTCACTTTGAGAATTCGCATTCCATGGCGAGACCGCAGACCCTGCTCCAGCCAAGAAAGACGCCCGTTCAGGCGCGGTCGGCCCACACGGTGGAGGCCATCCACACGGCGTGCATTCAGGTTTTGCTTGACGGCGGCATGGAGCGGCTAAGCACCACGCGCGTTGCGGCCCGTGCTGGCGTGTCGGTGGGCTCGCTCTACCAGTACTACCCAAACAAACAATCGCTGCTGGCCGCTGTGCTGGAGAAACACCTCCTGTATGTTGTTGAGGCTGTCGAGGCTTCCTGCCTGCGCGCCAAGGGCAAGCCGGTGGCGGTCATGGCGGCATCGCTGGTGCAGGCGTTCATCGCCGCGAAGTTTGCGGCCCCCGACGTGTCGAGGGCACTGTACGCTGTGGCCTCGGAAGTGCGTGGCGAAGCGGTCGTAGCGCGGCTGACCCAACGCTCGCAACTGGCGCTGTGCGACATGCTGGAGACCGCGGCCGATCGGCACTTTGGGGACCTTGCGCCCATCAGCTTCGTCCTGTCGACCGCAGTGGTCGGGCCCGTGCAGGCCTTGCTGGCATCGTCGGCAGCGGAACCGGTCATCGACCGAGTCCGGGAGCACTTGGTTGCGATGGTGTTGGCGTACTTACGCCAGATGGGTAACGAAGTTGTTGAGGGGAGAGCGCCTCGTTGATCGACCCGCCGCGCAGGCCCTGGTAGCGCGCCACTCGGTCGCCAAGCAGCGGCGAACTGCGAGAGTTGCCAGCAGGCGAACCTGATAGTCCGCGGTCGACGCCACCGTCACATGTTGGTGCACAGTGGAGGGTCGGAGAACCTCTAAAAGCAGACCGCCGGATGCGTGAGTCCAAAGACAGCAAGTGGCCGGGACTACGAGCTCGCGGCATCACCAGGAAGCGGACGCCCGCGGTGGAGTCGGACCGAAGGACCGCTCCCACAGGTCACCGCCGGCGCGAGTCGACCCCAAGCTGACCGTCGTACCGTTACGAAGCTGACGTTCGCTGGTGAACAGCAGGCTGTCTCGCTGCTACGGGCGACGGCAAATTCATCGTTTGAGCCAGATGCGAATAGACCGCGCCCACCCGACGCAGATGGCGCGACTCGGGATGGGTGAGCAGCCACAGCTCAGTCTCGCACTCGTCAAGAGGTTCGGTCAGGCGAACGACATCGTTGCGCCCATCGGCCAGGAACAAAGGCGCGATGCCCACGCCGAGCCCCATAGCCACCAGTTCCAGCACGGACAGGATGCTGGTGACGCGGTAGCGCGGGGTCGCCTTTGGGAAGTGGCGCTTGCGCCAGACCACGGAAGGGTGTTCGGGTAACGCATCGTCGGGCGCGATCCAGTCGGACTTGCCGGCCTCGACCTCGGCAAACTTGCGCGCGCCGCCCTTCTTGGCCGCATACAGCGCGACGCGGATCGGCCCGATGTGCTTGCCCACCAGGTGCTGCGGCGGGCGCTTGGTGGCGCGCACGGCGATGTCGGCATCGCGCCGCGTCAGGCTGGCCAGTTCGTTGCCGGTATGCAGCTCATAACTCAGCAACGGGTGAACCGCGCGCAGGCTGCGCAGGGCGGGTGCAACCAGGCCGTGCAGGACGGTGTCGGTCGTCGTGATGCGCACCATGCCGGAGACCTGTGCTGGTGCTGCCTCGGCGGATGAGCGTGCCGCTTCGAGCGCCGCCTCCACATGTTCGGCGTGCTCGGCCAGCTCGGTGGCCAGCTCGTTTGCGAGGTAGCCCGAACGTGTTCGCTCGAACAGCGCTCGGCCCAATCCGCGCTCGATGCGTTGCAGCGATCGGAACACGGTGGAGGCATCGATACCGAGGCGCTCTCCAGCTGTCGCCAGGGTTCCACCGCGCACCAACGCGAGTGTCACCTCCAAATCGCCGGGGGTCATTTTGTATTGCGTCTTCGCAATCATTGTTTGCCTCAAAGCCTATTCCGGCTTCCGCATTGCAATCATACAGTTCTGACACCCACCCGCCTTTTGGAGTCACACCATGAACCCTTCCGTTTCCTCCTCCACGCAGCTCGGCATCACAGTGCTGCGTGTCAGCCTGGGCACCATGTGGATCGCTCACGCGCTGCTCAAGCTCCTGGTCTTCACCCTTCCCGGCACGGCGCAGTATTTCGCGCGCATCGGCTTCCCGGGCTTCCTGGCCTACCCGGTGTTTGCTGCCGAACTGTTGGGCGGCATCGCACTGCTGCTGGGTGTGTACGCGAGGCAGGCTGCACTGGCCCTGGTGCCGGTGATGGCTGTGGCCGCCTGGGTGCATGCGCCCAATGGCTGGGTTCACACCAGTGCAGGTGGTGGCTGGGAGTACCCGGTGTTCCTGATCGCCGCGTCCATCGCGCTGTGGCTGCTCGGCGACGGCGCCGCAGTCATCAAGCGCAGCTCGCTACTGGTTCCTCACTTCCGTGCCGCTTGAACCGGTAAGGCCTTGCTCAATCCTTCAACCTCTGGGAAAAACATCATGAAGCTCTACTTCTCTCCCGGCGCATGCTCGCTCGCCGTGCACATTGCCCTGCGCGAGATCGGCGTCAATTTCGACAGCGTGGCCGTCGACCTGGCCAAGCACACGACAGCTGACGGTGCGGACTTCCACGCCATCTCGCCGCGCGGCTACGTGCCGCTGCTGCAGCTGGACGACGGCTCACGCCACACCGAGGTTGCGTCGTTGCTGCAATACGTCGCTGACCTCGACCCCGCCCAGGCCTTGATCGGCGCCACGAGGTCGGCCCGCCGACTGGCCGTGGTCGAGTGGCTGACATTTGTCAGCACCGAACTGCACAAGACCTTCAGCCCCTGGCTGTGGCACAAGGAGACGGCCGACTCGACCCGGCAGTCCGTCAAGGACAAGCTCGCCGCACGGTTTGCCGAACTCGATACGCTGCTGTCAAAGCAGGACTACTTGGCCGGCGAGTACAGCGTGGCCGATGCGTATGCCTTCACCATCGTCAACTGGGCCAACTTCTTGGCGCTGCCGTTGACACCATACCCGCACCTGAAGACCTACCTGACGCGGGTCTCGGCGCGGCCGCGCGTGCAGGAAGCGTTGCGGGCAGAGGGGCTTGTCAAGTGAGCGCGCCCCTCGTACTGGTGTCTCACGTGTTGTGCCCGTACGTGCAGCGAGCAGCCATCGTGCTGGCCGAGAAAGGCGTGCCTTTCGAGCGCCGCGACATCGACCTGGCAAACAAGCCAGACTGGTTCCTGAAGGTCTCGCCGTTGGGCAAGACACCGGTGCTGCTGGTGGGCGACGAGGCCATCTTCGAATCCGCAGTGATCTGCGAGTACCTCGAGGACACCGCGCTGCCGCGCCTGCACCCCGCCAACGCGCTGCTGCGGGCGCAGCACCGATCGTGGATGGAGTTCGGCTCAGCGCTGCTGGACCTGATCGGGTCGTTCTACAACGCCGCAGACGAGACGGTGCTGGTTGCGCGAGCCGCAGACATCCGCGCCCGCCTGGCGCAGATCGAGGTCACTCTTGGCAAGGGGACGTACTTTGCGGGCGAGTCTTTCAGCATCGTCGATGCGGTCTTCGGGCCGGTGTTCCGGTACTTCGATGCCTTCGATGCGATCGACGACTTTGGCTTCTGGGACGGTCTACCAACGGTGAAACGTTGGCGCCACGAGCTGGCGACAAGACCGTCGGTGTTCGAGGCGGTGAGCCCGGACTACCCCGAGCTGCTTCGCAGCTTCTTGTTGGCACGCCGCTCTGCGCTGTCCCGGCGCATGACACTGGCAGGGGCATTGGCCTGACTACCCGGACCGACTTGTCGCTGAGCGCCACCAGCGTTTCGTTTCAGCAGGAACTCAAGAGTGTGTTCGCACCGCGCGGAGTCGGCAGTAGACAGACCGCGTCACTCCGGATGTCCGCTCCTCGGGCGCGCTGCGTATGTCGGCACCTGGCCGGGACTACGAGCTCGCGACATCACCAGGAAGCGGACGCCCGCGATGGAGTCGGACCGATGGACCGCTCCTACAGGTCACCGCCGGCGCGAGTCGACCCGTTGCGGCCTCTCGCCCCCGCATCGCAAACGACAACTGTGTAGCGCAAACCTCGGGCTGGCTTGAGGTACATGCTGAGGTGCGGCTGTCCGTCGAGTGCTATCAATCCGCGCGCCGCGCCTGCACGAAATCGACGAAGGCGCGCAACGGCGCGGGCAGGTGGCGGCGGCCCGAGTAGTAGAGGAAGGGCCCAGTGAAGGGTCTGCCGCCAGGCCTCGAGTACCGGCTCCAGTGCCCCGCTGGCCAGATGCGGTCTCAGCCAATCCTCGAACAGGTGAATGACGACGCAGCCGGCAACCGCTGCATCGACCGCGAGGTCGATGTCCCCGCTCACGCGCACGATCAGCGGGCCGCCCGGGTCAACTGTCACGACCTCTCCTTTGCGTTGAAACTCCCACGGCGGCATCGCGCCGCTGGGGAAACGGCCGCGCAGACAGGCGTGCTGCAGCAGGTCACGCGGGTGCGCAGGCCGACCGCGCGCCTCGAGGTAGCCGCGCGCAGCCGCGGTCGCCATGCGCTGCCGGCGCGGGCCGATGGGAAGGGCGATCATGTCCTGATCGAGCCGCTCCTCATAGCGGATGCCGGCGTCGCACCCTGCGGCCAGGACGTCGACAAAGCCTTCTTCGACAACCACATCCAGGCGGATGTCCGGATAGGCTGCCAGGAACGGCGGCACCAGCGCCGGCAGCACCAAGCGGGCCGCGCTGGCCGGCACGTTAAGCCGCAGCGTGCCGGCGGGCCGGTCGCGGAAGCCGTTGACCACGTCGAGCGCGACTTCCACCTCGAGCAGTGCCTGGCCGAGCCGGTCCAGCAGCCGTGCACCGGCCTCGGTGGGAACCACGCTGCGCGTGCTGCGATTAAGCAGCCGAACGCCCAGCCGCGCCTCAAGCCGGCGCAGCGCCTCGCTTAGGCCGGAGTCACTGACGCCGCCGGTCCGCGCCGCTTCGCGAAAGCCGCCGGCGCGCGCCGCGGCGACGAAGGCCACCAAGTCGCCGATATGTTCTGCCACGCGTCCCCAGTGCATTGTTCGCCATGTCGCACGACCCGTGCAGATTGAGCTCGCTTATCGTATGCGGCCAATCTAACTACAGTGAGCTTCACTCGAAAGGAAACACCCATGAACTCACTCGACAAGGCCGGCAGCTTCCGGCTGGGCAGCCGTGACGTCAAACGCATCGGCTACGGTGCGATGCAGCTCGCCGGGCCGGGCGTCTTCGGCCCACCCAAGGACCGTGCAGCGGCGGTGGCCGTGCTGCGCGTGGCGGTGGATAACGGCGTCAATCACATCGACACCAGCGATTTCTATGGCCCGCACGTCACCAACCAGATCATTCGAGAGGCGCTGCACCCCTATCGCGACGAGCTGGTCATCGTCACCAAAGTCGGAGCGAAGCGCGGTTCGGATGCTTCGTGGACGTCTGCGCTGTCCCCCGCGGAGGTGACGCAAGCGGTGCACGACAACCTGCGCCATCTCGGCCTGGATGTCCTGGAGGTGGTCAACCTGCGCAGCATGCTGGGCATCCATGGGCCTGTGGAGGGCTCGCTGGAGGAGCCTCTCTCGGCGCTGGCCGAACTGCAGCGGCAGGGGCTGATTCGGCACATCGGGCTGAGCAACGTGACGGCCGTGCAGGTCGAGGACGGGCGGCGAATTTGCGCTATCGCCTGCGTGCAGAACCACTACAACCTGGTGCACCGCGAGGACGATGCGCTGGTCGAAGAGCTGGCGCGCGAGGGCATTGCCTACGTGCCGTTCTTTCCGCTCGGGGGCTTCACGCCGCTTCAATCGAGCACGCTCTCGGACGTGGCGGTCCTACTCAATGCCACGCCAATGCAGGTGGCGCTCGCGTGGCTGCTGCAGCGCTCGCCGAATCTGTTGCTCATCCCCGGCACCTCTTCGGTCGAGCACCTGCGCCAGAACCTGGCAGCGGAAGAGCTGCGGCTGCCCGCCGATGCAGCGGCGCAGTTGGACACGATGGCGGCGAGCGCTGCGACGCACTGAGCCACGCAGTCGCAGTGACGGCGCGATCAAGTCGGGCCAAGGGCGCCGCGTGTTCGTTGTCGGCGGAGCCGCTGGTACCGGCTCGTGCCGAGCGCGTCGCCACTGGGACTGCTTCAAATATGGAGCGGTCTGTCGGCCGCTTGGGGTGACGGTCGGCAACGGGGTCCACTCCATTCGACTCAGGCGACGAGACGTAGAGCCTCAGAGTAGCTCGCGCTGTACAGGCTCGCGTCGGGGTTCGGGCGCGGCATTCGGCCGGACCGTCACCAGCGGCGCTGCATGCGCCTGCAGGTCATCGCTGCCAAACGTCGTGAAGAAGCTCGGCGCCTCCTCGATCGACGCGTTGAGCCAGCGGTCGTAGTCTTCCTCGCGAAGGAGCGCCGGCGTGCGGCGTTCGTTCGGCTCGCCCTTCTCGTCGAAGTGCTTGTGGAAGCGCTTCAAGAGCGGATGGTCGTCGCAGTTGATCGTGAGCATCGCGAAGCTGACGAGCTCGTCACCCGCCGGCGATCGCCAGCGTTCCCAGAGACCCGCGATGCCGAGCGCGGCGCCGTCCGCGCGCTCGATCCCCCAACGTTGCGAGCGCTTCGCGCCGGGCGCGTAGAACGGTTCGTAGATTTCCCACGCTGGGATCGCACAGTACTGTCGGCGTGCAAAGGGATCTCGGAAAGCCGGCTTCGTCGCGGCCGTTTCCGACCGCGCGTTCATGGTCGACCAGTCGACCTTCTCGGTCTTATTCCACCAGGGGACTAGGCCGAAGCGCGCTATGACGCACTCGCGCCCGCCGTCCTCGGCACGTCGAATGATCGGCGCCGGATAGCCAGGGAAAACATCCTCTTTCCAATGCCAATCACCCTGCACTGGGACGTGCCAGCCACGCTTAAGGTCGATGCCCTTCGGGGCTCTGTAGTTGTTGCACATGCCACCGGGAGTCTACGCAGCGTCTAATTTATTGGGCGGCTCTCGGCCAGTTCCTGACACCGGCGACCGGCAGCTAGTTGGCATCACACCTTGTGAATGCACAAGCTCGGCGAGGCTCTATTCGCGAAGGTCGGCGAGGTGCTGCATATCCGAGGCTTGAAGGTCGGCACGGGGACGATTGTCGACGCCACCATCATCGGCGCGCCGACTCGACCAAGAACGCTGACAAACGGCGCGACCCCGAGATGCAACAGACGCGCAAGGGACAGCAGTCGTTCTTCGGCATGAAGTTGCACATTGGGGTGGACAGCAAGACTGGTCTTGCGCACAGCGCCGTTGTCACGGCGGCCAACGTGCACGACAAGCACCCGCTGCCTGAGCCGCTGCACGGCGACGAGCGAATGGTCTACGGCGACAGCACCTACACGAGCCAGCAGACGCTCATCGCGGGAAAGGCGCCGAATGCACGCGACGCGACCAACCGACGGGTGCGCGATACCAGCCCGACGGCGGATCGCGAACGTTTCATCAACCGGGCCAAGTCTCGGGTTCGATCTCGTGTCGAGCATGTGTTCGCCGTCGTCAAACGGCCCTTCGGCTTCAGCAAGGCGCGGTATAGAGGCTTGGCGAAGAACGCGACACACTCTTTCGTGGTCACAGGGTTGGCGAACATCTAACTCGCGCGACGCGCTCTCGCAGCATGAGTGCGCCTGCGAGGCCCCTGCGGGGGGCTAGGGACATTGATGACCCCACGATTGCCAGCATCGCGACCCGGCGATACCACTCGCATGCTCGTCGCTAACTACAGCAGCTTGATCAGCGTTGCCTTAGAGCCAGCGTCCCTGCCCTATTTACCCTTTCTTGTAGGCGCCGCGGTCTCGTGGAGGATCGGATCGAGGAACTTATTGAACTGCGAAGCATATATAGCCTTGCTGATGTTCGAGCCATCTTCTTTGGCGATTTGCCGACTATTGATACCGACCAAACGCCATTTACCGTCGGCTCCCTCCTCAAGCAACATCGAACCCGATGATCCGTGCGGGGTATCGCAATTTGTAAAAACCATACCGGCAGCATTTGTCCCAGGGACTGCGCTGCATCCTACTTCGGAAAGTATCTGATTTCTGAAAATCAGGTTTGTAGTGGCCGCTATCGTCATCAACCGACCAGTCGGGTAAAGCTTGCCTGCTGGAGGTCGGTCAAACTCTAAATTAGAGTATCCATCGCCCATACACTTTTCCAGTTTCAGGACCGCGAGATCTCTGATCTGTCCAGCTCGGCTTGTGTCGTAGTTATCGAACTCAACCACAGTCGCCTTCATATGCTTGGAGAATTTCCCTGTCTCACTGTTTAAGTCGTAGGCAAAGTTGACAACGTGGCCGACAACAACATCGTCGACAAACAGAAGATTCCCAGTACTAGCTTCGACACCTTTCCGAAAGCCACATGGAAATTAGTGATTAGGAAACATCCGCTTGGCCCGACTATAAAACCGTTGCCGACAGTCGATCCCTGACCAGGAAGCTGGGTCACTTGGCCAACGAGTTTTGCGAACTCGCCTTTAGGATCTATCGGATTTCGTCTCGACGTGTCGGCTGCGCCTAGTACCGAACTTGCCAGAGCTAGAGCGAGAAACACGTAAGGCCTGACGTTAACGCGTGTCAAAACTTCCCGGAGAATGCCGGCTCCGATTGGGTGTGTTGCAGCAAATCAGAGATGTTGGTCGGCAAGGACTCGAGTGGCAACATCTACCCTAGAGCCCACGCTGAACTCGCATTGGACAACTACATCCTTGCCGCCTGAAAACCTCTGGTAGATCTGCGCCAGTCGGTCCGGCGTCATTTGCTCGATCCACGGACGATGCGGTTCTGCTCGACTTGCTCTTCGGGCGCCAAGCTGGGCTTTCGGAACCTGCGGTCCTGAGCCATCCGCACGCGCCAACAAAAGGAGGCTGACTGCCAAGACGTGGAAGTTCTGTGACTATCACGGAACGGGTATTCCAGACTCACCCAGAAACTTGGCAATTGTGCTTGCCAGTATGCCGATTGCTATCGTCCGCCCGTCAACAGCGGGTCCGTGTCCCGATCCGATTCCCACAACTTGGTAAGTTCCATCGCTAGTTCGGCTCAAAAGCAGGTTTGCAGAGGTCCCCCCTTCCGCGATGCACGTTGAGAAAATAAGACCTGTAACCGGAGTATTGTGGAAGGCTTGGCAGCCTTCTTCACTCACCACGACGTTCTCATTGGCGCTTGTCCTAATAGCCGTTAAGGTTGAAAGCTTGCCAGTCGGAATTCTTTTTCCTACCGCAGTTGGATCGAATTTAAGGGGATGAATACCCATTTGGCATTCGCTAAGACGTATCAACGCCAGATCACCCAGTCTGCCGCGTGGCGCGCCGAACATGAAATTGCCGAATGCCTCGACTTTGCCGCCAATAACGTTTTGGAATCGACCTGCATCATCAGGATTGTACGAAAACGTTACGTCACTGCCGACTAGAGGATCAGCGAGGGTCTTCGTTTGCCCCTCCGCGTCGAGGCCATCAGCGAAAGCCACGTGATAGTTGGTCAATACATGACAGCCGTCGTCTCCGACGAACGAACCTTGCCCGTAGTTCTTCGGATAGTGGGGAACGCTTACTTGCCCAACTAGCTTGTAAAGCGGATGGCTAGCATTCAGAAGCTTCACGGACGGTTGCGCGCGCGCAAGATTGCACCACCCGGCGCATAGCGTAGCGACGCTAAATGCCAACGAAGAGCTCACCATCCAAGCGAACAACTGCTTCATCAAAACTCTAACCCGCGGTCTAGTCGGACCTGTTATTTCGACATTGCGAACTCAATTCTCCGTCGACGTCATCTCCAGATCGAGAGGTCGTCGAGCCGGTCGATAGTTTTCCGCCCTCCCCAACAAGGCGTTGCCCATGGTCAGACGAGCCGTGTACTCTTTAATCGCCACTCGCGGAGTGCGGCGCCGTCGGTCGATCCGCGACATCATCAACTGCCGGTATGCCTCGTGCGCGATCGCGTCGCTGAACACCATGCACTTCGCGGCGGCGTAAAGCACGAACGCCACGCCTTCCGGGAACAGGTCTGCCAGCGTCTGAACGATCCGATCAATCGTTGCTGTCGGGCCGCCCTGCCAGATTTCCTCGATGACCATGAAATAGCCATCGACCGCCGTTTGGGTGAAACGACCATTGACCAGACAGCCGGCGGTATCCGGATTGAACACGTCTACGTCCCAGCGGGTCTCGATGTCCCGAAAGATCGCGACCTGCTCCTGTTTCAGATGAATGCCGTGTCTATCGAGCAGCGCTTGGCTTTCGACGCTGTCGAGCAAACAGCGCGGAGCGTGAGGCCCATCAGCGGTTGATGTTGCCAAGCGTGGCGCGCTCGAAGTCACGAAGCTCATAGATGACTCTTCAATTCCGTAGACACCCTGTGAACGAGCAAAACGCGCGCCATCGTGTTCAACATGGCGCGCACCATAATACTGGCCATGCTGAAATGCTGCCTAGCTCCGATCTTGTTACTAGCGCCGCTGTTGGTATTCGCCACACCGATCTGGCAGTGGTCGGAAAGCCATCAAATCCAGCTGACGATCCGGGACAAGAACCCGAGTGGCAACTACACCGTCACATTCGTGGTGATCGAGCCGGACGGGAACAAGGAGAGCGTCACAAAACAAGTGGTCGGTGACTACTCGAGCAGCGTCCTCTATCCAGCCGATTTCGCGACCGATCTAAAGCCGGGAAAGTACAAGTGGGTCGGATGCGTCAACGGCGTCGCCGCGGTTGGCGGGCAGTTCACCTATGCGGTCAAGGCTGGCACGGTCAGCCTGACGAGTTCGTTCAATCGCGGCGGGCCTAAAGGGAAATGGTTGTGTTGAGCACGCAGATCGCATGAAATTCTGCGCGAGCCATTAGACGTAACTTCCGGCGCTCACGGATTCAAAGTCTAAATCTCCCCATCACTTCAAACATCTCGCGAACGTTTGCAGATGGATTGCGATGGAAATGACGATACCGTTACTATGGGTATGGCTTCATTATGCCGGCGTGCGTCACCTCCCGTCTCTGTTGGAGACGGTCTCATGCACCACAATCGTTGATGTTGAACGCTGTCGCGAACGCGTTCGCTTTGTCGGGGGCCGTTCTCGCACACTGCGCGGTCGTCACGGCGACTTAACTCCAGGATTGCCTAGCGCGCGTTCGGCCGTGTCAATCAGCCCTTGAACCACGGCGCCGTGGACGCCAATCGCTACGACGCTGCCATCGGGCGCCTTACTCCTGAAAATCATGACGGCTGCTAACTCGACGCGCCCAGGCGTCGGTTCGTGAAGGACCATCGAGCCGCTGTCCCCTTCTCGGACATCACAGGTCATGAAAATGAGGCCGCTTACCGGAGTCCGGGCATAGGCGGCGCACCTGCGCTCCGAGAACTCACGAATGCCGTCGGGTCCGCGTCGTATTGCGATGGTGCTGAGCTTGCTCGTCGGGAGGAAGGTCGCCGGGGTCTGGGGGCCCAATGCTGGGCCGTGCAAATCGCTGCGCGCGGGGCAGTCGACGATTCGCAGCACCGCGATGTCGCCCACCAGGCCCTCGGATGACTGGTCATCGAACGTACCAAATTGGACCACCACCGCCTTTGCATGGCGCCGGAACCGCCCGGTCGCCTCATCTAGGTCGAAGTCGAAGTTGAGGACGTGCCCAACCCTGATTTCACTCTCGTCGACTAGGACCACGCGGTTATCGGCTTCGCCGTTGCCAAACGCGACATGGGCTGCGGTAAGGACCGTGCATCCGTCCTTGATGACGAAGCCCCCACCCCGGAAGCCGGTCGAGTCGACCTGGGTCACCTCGCCCACTGCACGCCGAAGAGCGCGCAAGTCTGGACCCGGCTGCGCGTGTAGCGTCGTCAATAGGACTGCAAGACAGACTCCAGTAATACCTCGCCAGAGAAATGAGGGCGCATGGGCTCCATTCCTTCGCAAGTGCGTCTGATCGGCGATGAGCACGCCGGGATTATCCTTCTCAGAAGCCCTGAAAGCAGCTGGGAAGTTCGTCGCGACGTGGCAGCCATTGGCCACGACGACACCGCTGCCCCATATAAAAGCACTTCTTGATGACCAGCGAACGCGATTAGTCCTAAGTGGGGTAAACGGCCGCCCGGCGCCGAAGACGATGACGACCTTGGCCGGTGCCGGAGCGATGTCCAGGGGCTACACAGCCATCCACACTGCATCCGACGTGGATCACCGCAGCAGCTCGCGAGCCCAGGCGACCCGGTCTGCTGCGGCGCGTACCGGCCGGGCGAAGTTCATTGTCAACGTCCCGCGTTGCAGTGACTTCGATGCGCGGGGCACGACTTGCAGCTCGAGTGGCGACTGCGTGTCGCTCTCGTGTCGACGATTGGGGGTTGTCTCAAGCCGGACCCGGCTAGGGGCCGTGGAATCGAGTTGCGAAGTAGGTCAGGTTGCCTCTTCCATGCCGACGGCGGTCATCGCTTCGCCCGTGTAGACCACAAATGCACGAGCGTAGGCGATGTCTTCGCCGAGCGATGACCCGTGGCGGGTCGTGTTTTCGTCCGTCGGCTTTCGGGCATGGAGTCGAGGGTAGCGAAAGACGTCTTTGGGTCGGAACCAGCCGGTCCCGCGGCCCTGACTGAACCGTTACTTGAGCTTTTCAGCGGCGGCGCCGGGCAGCAGCGAAGAGCAAGTAACAGGTGCCGCTATTAAGACTTGTTGCACATTCGACTGGGAGTCTAAGCAGCGTTCTCGTTCTTTGA
>Ga0209511_1002138_pt1 | contig 16528 bp, 13 predicted proteins | sample SSSSmetaG_FD_184141 | JGI IMG/M metagenome (GOLD analysis project Ga0209511, IMG submission 184141) | Glacier valley bacterial and archeal communities from Borup Fiord, Nunavut, Canada, to study Microbial Dark Matter (Phase II) - ​SSSS... | ecosystem: Environmental > Aquatic > Freshwater > Ice >...
TACCACAATTAATCACACAAATTACCGCTTTAGTCGGTGCCCAGGTGGCCGGATCAACGGCCAGCGCAGTGGCGACAGGTGCTGAAGCTGCCGCGTCAGGCGCGAACACGCTAGCCAAAGGTGCGGAGGCCGCTGCCATTGGTGTAGTAACAGCTGCGAAAATTACAAGTGCAGTCACGTCGGTTGCAACAGCGGGAACAGAAGTTGCCGCATCCGGAGCCGTTACAGCTGCAAAAACTACTGAAACCTATGTTTCGGGAGCTGCCGGAGCCGCGAAGATGCCATTCCCGGCAAGTTTAATTGCACTGGCATTGGTGATCGGAACGATAGGAGCAGTGCTTGCTTCTGTTCCAAAGGCTAAAAAGTTCGCCAACGGTGGTATTATATCGGGTCCAACATTGGGGCTAATGGGCGAATATCCCGGCGCATCCAATAATCCAGAGGTAGTTGCTCCACTCTCGAAGTTAAAGGGGATGATTAACGACCGTAGCGGCGCGATGGATATCAGTGTCCAGGATATTGTATTAACTGGATCCCAATTGAGAATTATACAAAAAGCAACGAGCAGACAACTGTCTTCAAGATCATAACGAATTAAAATAAGGTAAACGAATGGCATACGGATTACGATTAAGGCTTGAGTTCAATGATGACCAGGACGGTTATTACGCTATCAACTTAAAGGAGCGTGACTATTCCGGACTGGCTGACGTACGCGAGCTAACCGGCACGCCTGCCCTTATTGAATATGGAGACAGCGGAGCGGATGAGCTTCCAATCGTATTGGGAGCGATGGCCAGCATCAGTTTTTATGCCGCAGATGGCGACGATTGGGGTGTGCTCTATACGGCTGACCGTAGGAAGTTTCAACTCGAGATCAGAAAAGACAACGCTGCCTCCGGAGAATTGGTTTTTGTAGGATGGTTGATGCCACAAGAGTATTCTGAGCGCTTAACCTGGCAACCCGCATTATCGATCAAGGCCATATGCGGTCTCGGGGAATTGAAAGAACATGATTACACTGACGATGCCGGGGATAGTTATTTTGGTCGCAAATCGTATCTCCAGATACTTACTGATCTATTGGCAAAGCTCAGTCTAAGCCTCCCTATTCACACAGCCATTGACTGGCGCGATTCACTCATGGTCGCCGGTGATGCTTTCGCACAATCGTTTATTGATGTGTCTATTTATGCCGGATTGAATTGCCGCGAGGTACTGGATCAAATACTCACCGGCAGCCGTATTATGCAACGCTCCGGAGCGTGGTATATCGAAAGTTATACGGCATTGAAACGGGCAACTCACACCAGGTATAATTACGATACTGCAGGCGCAGTTCTCTCCGCTCCTAACGCAATATCCCTGAAGGGAGAAATTAACCAGGCGGAAATATGGACGGAAGGTACCCCCACACTTCAGCGCTGGCCAGCGTATGATAAGTTGGTGCTCGAGCAGAATTACGGAAAGAAACCATCTTTTCTTACAAACTACAACCTTGACGGGTTAAATGGTTGGACAGTTCCATCAGGGGTTGTTGTGAGTGATCATACTGTTGAAGACGAAACCTACCAGTGCATCTCTGGTATTGATGCTTCAGGCGCAACAACAGGCATTTATCAGGTCGTTCCTATTAAGAAATTTGCAACTGATACAAAAATTAAATTCTCGGTTCAGGTTGCACCGGTCGGTTGGCATCGCTCAACGAGTACGGTGGCGCGAGGAATACCATTAACGCCACTGGCAGTTGCAGTCAGGGTTCAAGTTGTTTTACTAAATGCCTCCGCATCTCCTATTGCCTGGTTATCGAAAGATGGTTGGGTTGAAACTGTAGCTTATATTGACGAGGCCGATGTGCAAAGTACAATCAGTGGACCGTTAAACTTTCACAACATCGAAATTGAAACGGGTTATCCAACTGATATAGGAGTGGGCGAGGATTTTTCCATTAAAGTGCTTTTAGCAAAAGCCCCTTATCAATCATTCGGTGTGCCAGGCTCAAACTGGGGCGCATATATCGGACTTGTATACAGTGATGTTATTATCACCGAGGGTGGAGACTTTGCGACCGGCCAAACGTTCACAGGATTAAACACGGATAGGTACCTGGATAAAAAAGACGATTTAAAACTATTAGCTGGCACTGCTCCGGAGAATGAAAATTCACCACTGATTTGGGCGGGAGGATTGAGTTATACGGTTGACGGAAACAACAGAGCAGCTGCATGGATAATGGAGGGTAGCGCAACCGAGTATGGCTTTTGTGAAATGATTGCGCGTATGATGCTGGCACTGCGCCGCAGACCGGTGACAATCATGCAGGCGAATGCTGTGGGCGCAAGTATTGAAGCTATTTATAATGAGCTCAACCAACCGGGTGTTGATTATGTTTTCGTTGGTGGATCGGTTGATTTACAAACAAGAAAGATAGACGGAAATTGGGCAGAGTTGCTTGACTATACGCCTGACGCCGGGACAATAAGTTCGGGCAAAAGAATAGTTACTTCAGGCGGTGAGGTTTACCGCTCATCCGGCGCCAATCAGACCAGGACATTCAGCAGCTCCGGAACGCCAAAGCGAATCAATGACCTGGATCAGGAGCCGATAATGTCGAACGCATTAAGGATCGAAGTTGATCAGGCAGATTTTGACGCGAGTAAACGCATAGATGTTGGGCAGATCGTTAATCATACGGTCAGTCAGATTATTGAAAACGATTCTTTAAAAGACTACGTTGGTAACAATGCCGGTGCCGGTGCCATTCCTGATACCAGGACAATATTGATTAGCGGCGCCATCATGTGGGAGTCCGGATTGACGTTCAAGTCGACGAAACTTGTTTATAAAATAATTGGCGACGACTACCAGATCAGCAGGCAAACCATCACGCTCGAGGCGGCTCACCCGACGCTTCCACGGATTGATGTATTCTTTGTCGATACGAGCAGCGAAATTGGTATAATGAAGGGAATACCCGCAGAGGTGCCGGTTAAACCGGAAATTGGGGCTAATGATCTTGAGATCCGTATCGCTTATATACCGGCAGGAGCAACAGAGCCAGACGTTGACGTTGAAACGGTTTATGATGAGCATACCGAATGGACGGCATCTGAAACGCATGACGACAACATTACCGTCAATTTTGATGCAACGACAACACCGGTTACGGGAGTTAAATGTATCGAGATTAAAATTACAGTACCCGACACTGTTGTTGCCACGCCAACTCATTATCTCGGAGAGTTCTATCAGGGCGGAATAATTTTCTATTTGACCCGTGGCGGTAAAACGGGACTTATCGCAGCGCTACAGTTCGCTTCAGTCGGCGTTCAGTATGGCGAACAACACTCATCGGGGCCATCCGCTACGGTTATTGGATCGGGCCAGGCCAACACTGCGGTGTTGATGGCAAATTCTTTTAACGCAACTTGCGCCGCATACTATGCAGCAAACTACGGCGGGGGTGGTTTCAATGACTGGTTCCTGGGCTCGCGCGATGAAAATGCAGAGCTCATGTTTCGGAAGAATTTATTTCCAAATTTCACAGGCCCGATATGGTCGTCATCGCAAGTTACTGGCACCAACGACTGGAAGCGGGCATATGCATCAATTTTTGACAATTCGACAACTTCAGATTGGGATAAAACCCGATCGTTTAAGGTCGTGCCAATCCGCAAGTTTGATGATAATCTCGCTATTGCCGGTGTTCCGGTTGATGTTGTTACTCCTTCCTCTACAGTAATCAATTTTGATGCTCCTACGCCCATCACAATGGCTAATGGGATTGTTTCTTTTTATCTCAAAAGCTCAGGGGAATGGCTTCAAAACACAACGATCTCTATCCGCCTTTATAACGACACAGAGCGTGTTGGTCGCCTGGTGATCAGTAAAAGCACAGGTATGCACGGTTTCAATCCGTCTGACCCGGAGTGGCAACTGATCGCTGTCCCGGCCACGTTGTTTTCGATGACGTCGCTCACGGTTAATAAAGTGATGATTGCCCCGGTGAATAGCTGGCCGAATAACATGACCCTGTCGATCGAGCGGATCCGCATTGAACATGACAGCAACCAGACACCTACAGTTACATTACTGCCTGGAGTGTATGGTTCGGCATCAAAAAATCTGATCATCACCGTTGACGAACGAGGTGTTATTAAAAATATTGAAGAGGTAGACAATGGAATCGGTGATATTGCCGCAGCTCTTGATTTAATTAACGGATAGGCATGACAACAATTTCTGAAAAATTGGTTTTACTATCCGGAACAAAGGGAGCCATCCGCACTGCCATCGAGGCAAAGGGCATCACTGTCCCTGCTATTTTACCATTTGCTGATTATCCTGCAAAGATTGCAGAGATAAGCGCAGGAGGAACGGCTATATCGTGGAATAGACCTGCTGATTGGATCGACATATCTGCGGTGAATGATAATGAGATCAATTTACTCGTGACTGAAGGCACTGGAATTGCTTTTATTGTTACGGTCTCCGGAACTTTTTCTATTGACTGGGGAGATGGAACTACAGAATTAAACTGCACCTCCGGATCGATTCGTCAGCATCAACATACTGTGAATGGTACTTCATGTTCTCAGGGATATCACACTTGGAAAATAAGGATTTATGGGGCAACTTCAAGTATTACAAGGTTTGTACCGTGGCGGCATTCATATACAACAAGAGTTCAAAATAGCCCTTTATTGGAGGCGGTATTTGGGACGGCTGGAATTACAAGTTTTTCAGGTTGTTTTTATTTAAGCAACCTTAAGTATTTTTTATTTAAGTCTTGTACTATCACGAGTTTAGCTAATTGCACAACAACTGTTAACATGTTTGTGAACTGCTATTCTCTTGTATCTGTCGTTTTACCATCGAGTTGGGGTAGTGTTACCAGTGTGTCAGCAATGTTCAGTAACTGCAATGCACTGACCACTGTTGTTCTTCCAATGAGTTGGGGTAATGTTTTGAATACCGCCAATATGTTTAGTAGCTGTACTTCTCTTTTGGGTGTTATTTTACCTTCTGATTGGGGTGCTGTCTCTTATATTACTTTCATGTTTAACGGATGTTCCAATCTGGCACAAATTATTCTTCCATCGAGTTGGGGACTTATTACATCTACTCAGTCAATGTTTTCTTATTCTGGTTCATCGCTTACAACTATTATTTTACCTTCAAACTGGGGAAATGTAACCAATGTATCATACATGTTTTATTCATGTAACCTGGCTTTTATTACCCTGCCTGCAGCTTTTGGTAATGTGACAACGGTAGCTGGGATGTTTGATTACAACTATAGTCTTAAATCAATTGTCAACGTAGAGTTTTTGGGAAGTCAAAGCGTTAATGTTGACTTTTCGCCTCTTATGACAGACTGCGATTTTGTTCAACAAAATATGACAATTGGATCGCTGCTGTCAAGACTCGGAATTTTCGGTATTTCGACAGTTCCACTAAAATTAAACTCTCTCAGGTTGTCAAACCCCGGATCTACTTTCGCAGGCGCGACTCCTCACGTCAACGTGGCTTATACTAGTCTTGGAGCAGCAGCATTGGACTTACTATTTGGTGACCTTCCGGTATTGACGGGGAAAACTATACTTATCACGGGTTGCACTGGGGCTGCTACTTGCAACAGAAGTATAGCAACGGCCAAGGGGTGGACGGTGACAGGATAAACAATTAAGAAATATTAATTAATTTAATTCTATACGATTATGGAAACAAGAGCAGAACTTAAAACATCACCTCAGATTGGTGGAGCGTTAGAGGTTGTAACTGATTTAGCTACGGCTAACTTCAAAGTTGACAGTGCAAGCGGCCCGGTTATTTTTCTCATTAAAAACGACGGTCCCGACACAGTAAGCCTCGAGGTAAAGATTGCGAAAGGTGCCAATTTTATCGAGACTAATTTCGCGCCTGGATGGAATCCTGAATTGGTCAGAGAAATCAAGCTCAATGCAACTGCCGGGCTGAACCTGAAATGGGGGTATTAAGATGGGGACGAAAATAGGCATCGGGATCGACGCCGGAAATCGGAGCATAGGGGCACATGTGAACCAAAGCTGGTACGGTGTAGAACGTGACTTAACTATTGCGTCCGCAGACTGGACGCGTATTGCCAGTTCAGTATCGGCAATGTCGCTTCATATCTCTTTGCCGGTTCAAAGTTCACTCAAAGGTTGTCTTCTGAAAGCTGACAAAACCGTAAATTACTATCTGAAAGCAGATGACTGGACAAAGAAAGCTGATGGAGCGGCCTCTATCTTGACAGGTGCAGACGGTAACGTAATGGTTAGAAAAGACCTTGATACCTACTGGCAATTTGAAACGGTTGGCAATATTCAACGTGCTAAATGCTCGATTTATCCGCTTGCAGGATTTACAAAATATCCAAAATGGAATGTCGGAGCGTATGAGGCTAAACTTGTAGCCACAAAGCTGAGCTCTATTGCCGGCGTGCTTCCTACCACTTCACGATCAGAAACGCAATTCCGTATAGACGCAAGGGCAAACGGTGCGGGTTATGATCAAATTTGGAATGAACCAAACACCGAGATTGCATGGATGCAAATCGTTGAATTTGCTTCATTTAATCTTCAAAAACCTGTTGATAATACATTGACTGTTGAAGGTTACAGAAAAGGCGGTTTGGGAAATGGTGTAACGACAGCAGTTAGTGCGGAGTGGTCAGCGTTCAACGGATACAATCCCTTTGTTGTTTGTGGATCAAGTGATTCGTTAGGCAACAAATCCGGGGAAGTTGCTGTAATCATTCCAAATTTCGGAGGTGCTGGTATTAGTAGGACTTTCACTGTTCCACGTTATCGTGGTCTTGAAAATTCATTTGGCCACATCTGGAAATGGGTTGATGGTGTGAGCTTTAATCACCTTGCAGATAGGCGTGAATGTTACATATTTGATGATCCATCTTTAATCGCTGATAATACAAGTGTTGGCGCGAGATTAGCCGGTAATTTATCACTCACGGAAGGATGGGTGAAAACCATTTTATTCGGTGCAAAAGGTGATATATTCCCTACCAGCGTAGGCGGTTCATCAACTACCCAATTCTGCGATTACTTCTACGCCCCTGCTTTGGGATCGGGCTGGCGGGCTCTGCTCTTCGGTGGTATTGCGAATTATGAGGCGCATGCGGGTCGGATTGCGTTTACGTATTACGGCGCGTCGTCTACGTATACGTTTATCGGGGCGCGCCTCTCTGCACGATAACGAACACGGGAACGGAATTTTTATTCCGTTCAGTTTGAAATATTTAAGGTTGTATGTTCTTTGCTCTGATCTTCAGTAAATAAATATAATATTAGCTTTGATATTCGGATATAAATAACTATATTTGTATCAAACAATTAAAAAGGTTAGTTATGGAAATCTGGAAGTCAATTAATGGTTACGAAGGTCTTTATGAAGTCAGTTCTTTAGGTGGGGTTAAAAGTGTTCGCAGAAATATTGTACTTAAACAAAGAACTGATAAGAATGGATATAGTGCTTGTACTCTTTGCGATGTGAGTAAAAAGACTGTAAAAGTTCACAGATTAGTGTATGAATCATTTATAGGAAAACTTGACAAAACGCTTGTAATTGATCATAGAGATACAATCAAAGCAAACAATAAGGCTGATAATTTAAGACAAATAACATCGAGAGAAAACACAACTATAAGCAAAACAAGAGTATCAAACTTTAGGGGTGTTCGATTATTTAAGCCTAATAACAAGTGGGGTGCTGAAATTCAAATTGATGGAAGCAGGTATTTTTTAGGATTATATGAAAGTGCTGAATTAGCTTCTATCCAATACGAAATGACATTGTCAAGTTGGTTGAATAATAAGATTAAACCTGTTACGATAAAGGAAGGTTTTAAAATTTGTAGGGTGTGTTTGCGTGAACTAGAAGTAACTGAATTCCACACTACAAAAACAATGAAGGGCACAGCCTCATTAATGTATCAATGCAAGGAGTGTGAAAGTAAGGCGAAGAAAATTAGGTATAATAATAAAAAATTTAGTTAATCATGAAAAAATATTCAAATGATGCGATTCCTGCAATAGTGGATTTAGGAGACGGAGGTTATGAGTTTTGCTTTAATCAAACAACCGAAACAAAAGATGGAGAGGGCGAAGGCACTCACACAGGCTTTGTGAGCGATGTTGTAACAATTGAGGGCAGACCCAAAAAGGAGGCTATCATATCCGCTTTAATAGCTGACGGAAAAACAGAAATTGAGGCAAACAACCTTGTAGTTAACTTAGTGATTTAGGTTCAACTATAGGAACCTTTTGAAATAAAAACTTTAAATAACCATGAATATAAAATGTTTTTTGCTCGTACCGACTGATAAAACAGTTGAAAGAAAAGGAACATATTCTGATGGGTCAGGATCTTTCACGGCTTACGATCCAATTTATAAACGAAGCGATACAGGCGAAGAAATAATCTTGAACAAAGCTCCTGTTGGTGCGATTTGGGAAAACACGTGGTATTACAACGAAGTCTCATTAAAAGGATGGTTGGGCGAAGATGGCAGGTCATTTACGATAAGAACACCTGGAGGTGATTGGTGCTGCGATAGAAAAGCAAGCAATTGCACTAAACTTGAAGATCATGTGCATAAATGCTGGTGTAGACATGGTGACGCTCCAGTCTTTACTATTGATAAAATCGGCAATACCTGCAATGCAGGCGCAGGCAGTATTTTAATTGGCGACTATCACGGATTCTTGATAAATGGCGAGTTAACACAATGCTAAAAGGTTTAGTTATACGGACGAACAGAACCTTTATTGAAACAATTTTATCAAAAAAAACGACTAATTTAACATGTAAATTGGTCGTTTTTTCGTAATTTAGAGGTGCTAAAAATTTCGAAAAAAACAAAATTAATCCTTAAATTTGGGGCGTAGCCCTGAGTGTTCCGTGACAGTGATGTCCGGACGGTGTCGAAAGCCGTAGCACACTCGGGGCTATGCCTTTTAGGAGGATTTACCATGATTACTGCATTAAAGTTAGTTAAAGGCGCTTCCGGAAAGCGCGACTACATCAACCGACTGGTTGAATCTGAACCGAAAACCGGAGTATTATTTAGAGATTTCGTATCCGAGACTGCCTTGCGGAAATCGAAAAGAATGAGTCCGATGTACACAAAGAACTACGCAACCCTTATCTATCACCTAGACGGATTCTCGGCAGAGTTCGAGGCAGACATCTTTACCAATTCAATCGGCGAAGATTTTCTCGACGATTTTGTACTTTATCTGGAAGGAAAAGACCTTAGACAGAACTACATCGTTAATCTTCTATCACTCGTCAAGTCAATGGCCGCGAAAGCTGGCAAATATGGCTACGCAGTTGATGCCAGCTATGACGATGTCGAAATTAAACTTGAACCCTCTTTTTCTATTTTTCTGAGCATGAACAAAATCACACGGATATACTACTACCGTGGACTTAGTAAAAAGCAAGAGCGGATACGTGACCTTTTTGTGGTTGGCTGTTTGACAGCTTTGCGTTTCTCGGATTATAGTACCTTAACACCTGACAACTTCGCTAAGGATTTTATCATAAAAGTCACTAAAAAGACAAAAGCTAAGGTTACAATTCCCCTTCACGATTACGTAAGAGAAATCCTTGCTAAGTATAGCGGAAATTTGTTTTTCGGTCTTTCAATTCAATACTTTAATCGTGCCATCAAAGATATTTGCAAGCAAATTGGGTTTAATGATGATGTAAAATATAGCTACACAAGGGGTGGTAAAATAGTCAGTGAGACAAAACAGGAGTGGGAGCTTATTTCAAGTCATACAGCCCGAAGATCAGCCGCAACGAATATGCACCAAACTGGCAGGATGACAACATATGCAATAATGCAAATCACAGGACATACGACAGAAAAGAGCTTCTTCCGATATATCCGCACTTCGGATGAAGATAAGGCGGCCCAAATCGCCGGGGATAACTTTTTCAGAAAATAAAAGTAAAAGCCGATCAAATCATGGTCGGCTTTTAAAACTTTTGTCCTTTATATCAACTATCCTTCGGATTACATTGCAGAAAAATCAAATAAATGAGTGTAATCAGCCAGCAACCAGACGCATTATCATTTTCGGGAAATCTGAAACCTTTTCAGGTCACATCCTTAGTAGCCGTCATTTTTGAATTAAAGAAAGGCGCAACGCTGATATTAAGCGAAAAGTATAATCCCGATGCATCCGGAATTGTCACGATCGATGTAAAGGCAATTATAGAACGATTGCTTGATGTTTCAATTCCTTATAATCAGAATATTATTAACGAACAAACGCTCTCTGTTGCATCTTTCACTGCAACTATTGACGGGGTGCCCATTCTTTTCAAGGTGATAAAGGGTGGCGTCGCTGAATTGCAGGAGATGGCAACTACATGGTTAGATGCTCACTTTTTAACCTGGCAACCGCAAACAAAATTAATCCTTCAGACCGCTCCGGAATGGCTTGGAATCTATGCGATTTCAGCCGGAACAATCAAACTAAAAGCGTATTATGCAGACGGCACCACTTATACAGGTGATTATGCAGCTCTTGCACAGGATAAACTTTACAGCATCAATACAAGTTGGGGAGCCGTTTCGGCATGGCTGGTGACATCCGGACAAAACATCCAGGTAGTTGCATGGGACGCATGGTTTGAAGTTGGTGGAATTCAGAAAATAACAGTTCAACGCTATCAGCTTCGCAATGCCAGTGAGGATGAGCATTCATTTATATGGTGGAATACACTGGGATCCATTGATTCAATCTCATTCACGGGTGCACAGGAGGATGATCAGAAACTTACCCATCAAACAGCTGAGTATGTTGATGAATCAATTGGAGAATACGATATCGATAAAGACAGGGAGGTAAAACAATCAACCGGTTTTCTTGATAGTGATGAAAATGCCTGGATAAAAGATTTCTTTGTTTCACGTAAAAAATACGCGGTCCGGATCGACGGTTCACTCAAACAGATTGCAGTTGTTTCTTCGAAAGTCGTGAGCACTACACAGGATGATGTATTCGATTATGAATTCACCTTCAGATACGGCGAAGATTCAAAACTTCTCAATATCGATCGTATTTTAGAACTACAGGCGCCGGAGGGGCTTGCTGATTTTTTTTTAACTGAGCTGCTGGCAGGAATGCCTTCAGCTCTTTATCAGAACAACCTTCTCCTGGCTGTTCAGAGTCCGTTTACATTAGGGTGGCGTAAATTATCAATGGCAGAACTTTGGGCCGGAGCATTACCTGAATTGGTTGACGGTCGTACCATCACTTTTAATAATGGCAAATTAACTGCGCTTGGAGTTGGTAGCATTGACGATTTCACATGGGAAAAAATACACGATCTTCTTGAACTCGGAGCAGACTCCTCAATCCCGGATACCCGGACAATACTTATAAGTGGCGCTATCATATGGGAAAGCGGGTTGACTTACCAAAGCACTAAGCTCGTTTACAAAATCTTAGGTGAGAATTACCAGATAAGTCCTCAATCAGTAACGCTTGACGCAGCTGACCCTACACTTGATCGGATAGACGTTTTCTATGTAGATTCAAGTTCAGAAATTGGTGTGCTAAAAGGAACGCCCGGTTTAGTGCCCGTCAAGCCCACGGTAGGAATAAATCAGATCGAAGTTGCCTATGCGCTTATTAAAGCCGGTGCAACAGAACCGGATCTTACAGTTGATATTGTTTATGATGAGAATATCGTAACTGAATGGGCTCATTCCGAATCGCATGATCTTGATATCTCAGTTAATTTCGATGCTACCACGAATCCGATCGGGGGAACAAAGCAAATTGAAGTCACAATCTCAATTCCTGAAACCACAGTCGCCAACCCTACGCATTTTATTGGTGAGCACTACCAGGGCGGGATTATCTTCTACCTTTCACAGGGAGGAAAGTCAGGATATATTTCATCTGAGTTAGCATCATCTCCTGGTGTCAGGTATGGTGAATCGCATTCATCAGGACCCACTGACACATCAATTGGTGCCGGTATTGCAAACACAATCGCATTGTTGGCAAATCCTGTCAATTCCACGTGTGCAGCCTTCTATGTCGCAAATTTCGAGAAAGATGGATTCTCAGATTGGTTTTTGGGTTCCAAAATGGAAATGGAGCAGCTGGTATTTCGGAAAAGCTTATTCCCAAATCTAAAGGGTGCCTTCTGGACAAGTACGCAGGTAACAGGAGCAAACGACTGGAAGCGGGCATATGCATCTATTTTCGATAATTCAACCACATCTGACTGGGATAAAACAAGATCGTTTCAGGTCGTTCCTATTCGATATTTCGACGACGGACTACTTTCTGCCGGCACACCAGTTGACATTTATACACCCGAAGATACAGCGCTTTCATTTGTCGCCCTGGAGCCGATTGAGATGACAAATGGTATCCTTTCGTTTTACATGCAAAGCTCTGCAGAATGGCTTCCGAAGACGGCATTAACATTAAAATTATGCACTGCAGGTAATGTTGTTGGACATGCAGTAATGACCAATAATACCGGAATGGCCGGATATAACAGTGCTGATCCGGAGTGGCAGCTAGTCGCTATCCCACTGGCATTGCTTTCGATGGTTTCAAATACAGTGGATGAACTAAAAATCATACTATCAAACAGCTGGCCCAACGGAATAATTGTCAGCATTGACCGGATTCGGATTCAGCACGATTTGAGCCAAATCGCTATTGACATACTTAAGCCAGGTGTTTACGGAAGTGCCACAAAAAACCTGATTATAACGGTTGATGAGGCTGGTAAAATCAAAAAGATCGAAGAGGTTGACAATGGAATTGGTGATATTGCCGCAGCACTTAATTTGATCAACGGATAAACGATGACAACAATTGCCGAAAAATTAGTTTTACTCTCAGGGACAAAAGGAGCTATCCGAAATGCCATCGAGGCAAAGGGTGTACCGGTACCGGTTGAGACTCCGTTTGCTGTTTACCCTGATAAGATTGCAGCAATCAGTTCCGGTGGCGCAGCAGAGATATGGACACCACCTGTTGACTGGATCGATATTTCAACAGTAAACGATAATGAGATTAATCTGCTTGTAAATGAAGGCACAGGAATTGCATTTTCAGTTGTAACAGCATCTGGCACCTACTCAATTGACTGGGGAGATGGTACAGTCGAGATAGATCGTGTCTCCGGGACAATATATCAGCATCAGCATTTAATTGGTGGTACGCCCTGCACGCTGGGATACAACACATGGAAGATTAGAATTTACGGAGCGACCGCTGATATTACAAGATGGAAAGTGGAAAGGCACAGCTATACTTCACGACCGCAGTATGTACCTATTTTGTGGATGGTTTTTGGTACCTTAAGGATAATCTCTTATTCCGAAATGCTTGGCGCTACATCAAAATTGTTGTGTAAAGTATTACAGGCTTGTTATATACCGAGTTTTGAGATGTGTACAACTACCTATTGCATGTTTTACAGATGCACTTCCCTTGTTTATGTTTCTTTGCCGAGTAGTTGGGGAAGTATTTCCAATGCAAGTTATATGTTTTACTTATGTTCCGCGCTAACATCTGTTGTATTGCCTTCTGACTGGGGGAATGTTCTTAACCTAGAGTCACTATTTGCCGCCTGTTATATGCTTTCATCAGTCACATTGCCTGACAATTGGGGAATCGTAACTAATATAACAGGCATGCTTAATAGCTGTAAGGCTCTTTCCAGTATTATACTACCATTAAGCTGGGGTACTGTTCAAACAGCTACCGCTCTGTTCGCATATAGTTTACTCATTTCATCAGTCACATTGCCTGACAATTGGGGAAGCGTAACCAATATAGCATCTATGTTTAACAGTTGTGAGGCTCTTTCCGATATTGTGCTACCGTCAAGCTGGGGTAATATCCAAACAGTTTCAAGCCTGTTCTCATCCTGTCTTAAACTTGTATCGGTCACATTGCCTAACAATTGGGGAATGGTTACAAATATAGATTACATGTTCCAGCGAAGCGACAGCATTGTTTCAATTACTTTTCCTGATTCGTGGGGGAATATTTCGTCTGCTAACTATGTTTTTTATCAATGTGGCAACATAAGTAAAGTATTTCTGCCGTTATCGTTAGGCAAAGTTGCAAGTGCTGTTATGATGTTTTATTTATGCTATTCATTAAAAACGGTTAATGGTGTTGAGTTTTTGGGCAGTAATACAATTCAGTCGAGTTTAGATTATGTTTTGATGGATTGCGAATTTATACAGCAGAATATAGTTATTGGGTCATTGCTTAAAAAAATAGGGATTAACGGCAGCTCTGGTTTTTTATTAAAAACCAATTCAATAAGGTTGTCAAACCCTGGTTCCCTTTTTGCCGGCACCTCTCCTCATGTTGATGTGAGTTATACAAGTATGGCCGCTGCTGCGCTAAACTTGCTGTTTGGTGACCTTCCAACATTATCAGGCAAAACAATAAATATCACGGGTTGCCCGGGGGCGGCTACCTGCACCCGAAGCATTGCAACAGCAAAAGGATGGGCAGTAACAGGATAATTATAAAAATATATTCAGGACAAAAATTTAAACCCGGTCACCTCGATCGGGTTTTTTTGTCCTTTCTCCTCCCCTGCTGTCATCCTATCTTTACAATAAAAACGATGATGACCGAATACCTAAATTTTGTAATACTCTCAGCAATACCGGCAACTGTAACATGGTTGTTGGCAAGGCGCAAAAACAATGCAGACGCAAAATCAGGCGAACTCGACAATGTTAGCAAGGCAATCACTGTCTGGCGTGAACTCAGTGAGGGCATGGAACACCGATTCAAAGAGGAGATTGATGAATTAAGAAAAGAAAATTGTGACTTGCAACAACAGGTCACAATAGTAATGAAAGAAAATGTTGAACTAAAAGAGCAAATGAACGCTCTGGAGGGTGAAAACAAAAAATTGCTCAGCCAGTTGAAAATCTTCAATAAAAACAATTCATAAACATGAAAAAATTCCTGTCAAATTTTAAAGAAGAGAGCATTGCGCTCCCGGTATCACTTATCTGTTTTTTTCTGATCAACTACATGTTGGCATATATGTTCCCAACAGCTGCTCTTTTCGATGTGGCATCTCAACTCGAGACGCTTTATTACGGGGCACCTGCATTTATTATTACACTGGTTGTAACCTGGATTGGGATCCGGATAACCTTCCCCGCCATTTACAAGTATTTAAGAAAGGATTTCTACGAAGGTTTTGCAACGCTTCCAGATGATTCAAAAAGGAAATATGCCGTTATTCTTTTCATTGTTTTTCTGCTTTGCGCCTCAATATCATCCCGGAGCGTAGGCGCTGAGAACTCGCCTCAGACACGTGCAAAGATTCTTCTTAATCTGAATGCCCAGTTGGGAGTACGTGAAATTACACCCAACAATAGCCCTGAGATTAAGCTTTATCTGCAAACCGTTGGAGTTTATACACCGGCTTCCTGGTGCGGAGCATATGTTGGATATAATCTTTGGCTCGTTGGAGTTCCAAATCCAATGTCTGCATGGTCTCCGAATTATGCCAAAACAAAAGATGTTATCTGGACTCCCAAAAAACGGACAACAAAACCATTGCCTGCTGATGTGTTCACGCTATATTATTCCAATCTTAGGAGAGTGGGACATACAGGATTTTACGTTGGCACAGACAAATCAGGATACTTTATTACGATTGAAGGTAACACAAACGGTTCCGGATCCAGGGAGGGTGATGGCGTCTATAAAAAGAAACGAGATCCTTCGAAAATTCATGCAATTTCACGATACATCAAACTATGAGAACACTTTTATACCTTGTAATATTGATCGTCTGCTCTTCGTGCCTAACGGCTAGGCGAATTGAAAAGAATTGCGATTTGTTCGCAAAGATTTGCGGAACTGGAACGGTTACTGAAATAAGATATAAGGACACCACAATTATTTTCGACAGAAGAGTTCCTGTTTTTCTGCCTCGTGATACTGCGAAACTTCAGGGACTTGTTAAAATAAACAGTACTGGTGCACAAATGCCGGTTGTAACATCTAAAAAAGGAATTGTCACTATATCCGCTCAAGTAATAGATTCAAAGTTGACTGCAACCGGGTTTATCAATCGCGATAGTATTATAGCTGCGATCCGGGATTCTGTCAAACTGAAGAATGCAATTAGGGAAAGTGGCACAACAACAACGGTTGTTGTCAGGGAACCATACATCCCTGGATTTTATAAATTTACTTTCTGGGTTGTAATTTTAGGATTCTTGGTAGGGATCATTTGGTTGATCATTAGGTTCAAAATAGTTGCTTTGTTGAAGACAAAATTTGTCCTTTAACAGAACACCAATAATAACGAGATTTGACATTGTAATTTATTAACCCAAAAAAGCAAAGTATCATGAGAAAGTTAGTTTTGTCTCTTATTTTTTTGGTCGGGTTATTTGCATATTCATGCACCGCACCGCCCGACACTGTGAAACGCATTGATCAACCGA
>Ga0209511_1002140_pt1 | contig 16516 bp, 15 predicted proteins | sample SSSSmetaG_FD_184141 | JGI IMG/M metagenome (GOLD analysis project Ga0209511, IMG submission 184141) | Glacier valley bacterial and archeal communities from Borup Fiord, Nunavut, Canada, to study Microbial Dark Matter (Phase II) - ​SSSS... | ecosystem: Environmental > Aquatic > Freshwater > Ice >...
CCACGGCAGAAATTTATACAACCGACGACCATATATCTGCAGATGGCAGGGTAATGGAAGTATTGAGTGAAAACTTATGCCAAGGATGGTTAGAAGGTTATTTACTTACAGGAAGGCATGGATTATTCTCCTGTTACGAAGCATTTATTCATATTGTAGACAGCATGTTTAACCAACATGCAAAATGGTTAAAGGTTGCCAATAAAATTCCGTGGCGCAGGCCAATTGCTTCGCTCAATTATTTACTCACTTCCCATGTTTGGCGGCAAGATCATAATGGAAACAGCCATCAAGACCCTGGTTTTCTTGATGTAGTTGCCAACAAAACATCCGATATCATTCGAATTTATTTGCCGCCAGATGCCAATACTTTATTATCGGTTACAGACCATTGTTTGCGAAGCCGTAATTATATTAATGTAATTGTAGCTGGTAAACAGCCCGAAATGCAGTGGTTGGATATGGATGCAGCTGTTAAACACTGTACTGCGGGGCTGGGCATTTGGCAATGGGCAAGTAATGATGAAGGCAGTGAACCAGATGTAGTAATGGCCTGTGCCGGCGATGTGCCAACATTGGAAACAATTGCAGCGGTACAAATATTAAGAGAGCATTTGCCAGAGATAAAAATTCGTGTAGTAAATGTAGTTGACCTAATGACCTTGCAACCAGCAAGCGAACATCCGCATGGGTTAAATGATAAAGATTTTGATATACTGTTTACAAAAAATAAACCCATCATTTTTGCTTTTCATGGTTATCCTTTATTAATCCATCGGCTTACTTACCGCAGGGCAAACCATGCCAACCTGCATGTTCGGGGCTACAAAGGAGAAGGTACCACCACCACCCCATTTGACATGGTAGTAATGAATGATTTAGACAGGTTCAATTTGGTAAACGATGTGATAGATCGCCTGCCTGGCCTAGGTTCTAAAGCTGCATACACCAAACAATGGCTGCAAAATAAATTACTCGATCATAAAGAATATATCAATATTCATGGAGAAGATATGCCAGAGATATTGAACTGGAAATGGAATGCAGTATCAACAACTAAAAAATTATAAAACTATAAATCATGAAAAAGATTTTAATTATTTTAAATGAAAGCCACATACCGCAGCAGGTAATTAAAAGAGCGATTCACATTGCTAAAGAAACTAACTCATTATTACAAGCCGTGTTTATAAATGATATCAATGGGTTAAACTTTGGCTATCCTTTTCCTAACGATTTGTATTTATTAGGAGAAAAGGTAAGAGCAGAAACCCGAACGGCAGAGAGTATGAGATTACTTGAAAGTATTGCAAAGGAATTTAAAGATGAATGTAATGAACATAGCGTTGAACATAAAATTGAAATTGATAAAGCGGTATCTCTAAAGCATTTGATTAGCCTAAGCAGTTTTGCTGATTTAATTATTGCAGATTCAAAATCCGATTCGGATGAATACAGTTTAAAAGATTTACTGGCAGATGCACATTGCCCGTTATTGCTTGTATCTAAAAATGCAGAGCCGTTTAATAAAATATTTGTTGCTTATGATGGCAGTGCATCCAGCATGTATGCTGTAAAAATGTTTAGCTATATTTTTGCTGAATATATAAATTTCAATGTTCATTTCTTTCAAATTACCGATGGAGAAATAGAGGAAATTGCACACTTAGATGAAATAAAAAGCTGGGCTACCATGCACTTTTCAAATATAAAGTTTGAGTTAATCAAAGGCGGCACAAAAAAGGAAATGGTAGGGCATTTACGGGATGGTTCAGAAAAAGCTATCATTGTAATGGGTGCTTACAGCGGATCTTCCATTGCCCGTTTGTTTTTAAAAAGCACTTCCGAATCCGTAATAAATGAAACTAATGCCAGTTTATTTATAACGCATCAATAAAAATTAATACAAGTACGTATGAAAAAGATTCTTGTAACAACCGACTTTTCTGATAAATCTAAAGCCGGTTTATTATTTGCCATTCAGTTGGCTAAACAAAATAAATATGTCCTCACTTTTTTTCATGCCTATCATATTTTAACACCTACTGCATGGAATTCTTTACTGGTAGAAAAGTATGAAAAAGAGCAAACAAAAATAATTCAGGATAAGCTTAATGTGTTTGTTGAAGAAATTTATAAAAGTTTAATTCTTACAAAGTCTAATAAAAAATGTATTATCAAAAGTTCCGTCTTCCCTCAAAGTTGCATCATGGAATATGCGGTAGAAAATAAGTTCGACTTTATTTGCATTAGTACCAGAGGAGGTGGAAAATTAGAAAGAATTCTTGGTACCAATACTGTAAACCTTATTAATCATTCTGATGTGCCTGTAATTGCGGTACCCTATAATTATAAGATATCAAAAATTACAAGTATCCTCTATGCATCAGACCTCACTAATCTCGAAAAGGAATTAAAAAGCGTAGTAGCCTTTGCAAAACCATTAAAATCTACAATTGAATTACTTCATTTTGCTTCTCCCTTAGAAACAATTATTGACCCCAAAGTAATTGATATTACCGTTAAAAAACTTTCAAAATTTGATGTAAAACTAAATATTAAAAATACAGACTTTGTAAAATCTATGGTAGGCAATATTGAAACGGTAATCAAAAAAACAAAGCCTTCTATGTTAATAATGTTTACAGAGCAAAACAGAACCCTGTTTCAAAAAATATTTCTATCCAGTAAATCTGCGGAGTATTCATTTAATGCAAAAGTGCCGTTGCTGGTTTTTAATAAGTTATAAAATTAATTAAAGTATGAAGATGAATTATCCTATGCAAGATGTGCATACTTTATCTGTAGAAGAAATTTTACAAATCTTTGAAACCAAAGCAGAAAAAGGTATTACGGCATCCGAAGCAGAAAACCGAACAAAGCAATTTGGTGCAAATGTCTATGAAGCACAAAAACAAAAAAGTATTTGGATGATGTTGCTGTTGCAATTTAAAAGCCCGATAGTTTATTTGTTGCTTGCGGCTGTAATAGTAACGTTATATTTTAAAGATTATATTGAGGCTGGTGCTATTGGGATTGTTATTTTAGTAAATGCACTGATTGGCTTTTTGATGGAATTGCAGGCACGAAATTCTATGAATGCTTTAAAGGAGATGGATGTAATATTGTGTAAAGTAATAAGGGATGGAAAAACTCAGGAAATACCATCCGAAAAATTAACGCCGGGTGATGTGGTATTGCTGGAAGCAGGTGATGTAATACCTGGAGATGGACGATTGATAGAAATAAATCAACTGCAATGTGATGAATCTTCACTAACCGGAGAATCACTTCCCACACTAAAGAATATTGAAAGATTAGGTAAAGAAACGGTGCTGGGAGACCGGCACAATATGGTATTTAAAGGTGCTTCTGTTATGAATGGAAAAGGCAAAGCCGTTATTACGGGCATAGCACAGCATACGGAACTTGGCACCATTACATCGTTGGTAGAAAGTGCGGCAGAAACGGCTACTCCATTAGATAAAAAGTTAGGAGCATTAAGTAAAAAATTAATTTGGATAACCCTGGTTATGACAAGCATTTTTGCTATTACAGGAATCGTGCAGGGCAAATCTTGGATATTAATTTTTGAAACCTCTATAGCGCTTGCTGTAGCAGCTTTCCCTGAAGGATTGCCGATTGTTTCTACAGTTGCACTGGCTTATGGAATGTTACTGATGGCCAGAAGAAACGCCATTGTAAAAAAACTTTCGGCGGTAGAAACATTGGGAAGCACCAATGTAATTTTAACTGATAAAACAGGTACGTTAACTGAAAATATAATACATGTAGACACCTTCTCTTTTCCTGAAGAAGAAATAAAAGTACATATTGAAAAAACGGAATTAAAATTTAATAGTACTGAAATTAAAAACAGTAAAGAAAATTTTGAAAAGTTAAAGCTCATTGGTGCGTTGTGTAATAATGCGGCGCCAAAAAACACGGAAGAAAAGGATAACTTACTGGGCGACCCGATAGAGATTGCACTTATTTATTTAGTTAATACTTCTGGTACAACTGCCGATGAAATAAAAAAGCAATACGAACGGATCTCAGAAGTTCCCTTTAGCTCTGAAACAAAAATAATGGGCACGCTGCATAAAAATGCGACTGGAAAATTTGTGGCGGCAAAAGGCTCGGTAGAACATTTATTGATAAAATGCAACAGAATACAAAACGGAGCAAGTATTAAGGAATTGAAAGAAGAAGATAAAAAAAAGGTACTTGCCGAATCTGAAAAAATGGCTGCTCAAGGACTAAGGGTTTTGGCATTTGCCTACGATGAAGCTGCAGAAATTAATAGGGACAATTATTTAGATGGATTAGTTTATGCAGGCATGATTGGTTTTTTAGACCCACCCCGGCTGGATATTAAAGAGGCGATTTTAACCTGCAGAAAAGCAGGAATAAAAATTGTAATGATAACTGGCGACCATCCGTTAACGGCACTAAACATTGCAAAAAAAATTGGTTTGGTTGATGAGACAGAGCAAGCAGTAATCACAGGAAAAGATTTACCAGCAATTGAATTACTTACCAATGAATGGAAAGAAAGAATATTGAATACCGCCGTGTTTGCCCGTACTACTCCTAAACAAAAATTAGAGATTGCAGGCATTTATCAAACAGCAGGAAATATAGTTGCCATGACGGGTGACGGCGTAAACGATGCACCTGCTTTAAAGAAAGCAGATGTTGGTATTGCGATGGGGCTGAGAGGTACACAAGTTGCCAAAGAAACAGCCAGTATTGTTTTGAAAGATGATTCCTTTATTTCTATCGCAGCAGCGGTGGCGCATGGCAGGGAAATTTTCAGGAATATTCAAAAGTTTGTTATCTACCTTGTGTCGTGTAATTTAAGTGAGATATTTATTGTAACAGCATTAGGTTTTATTGCGCCGGCAGCAACACTGCTTCCTTTACAAATATTATTTTTAAACATGGTAACAGATGTATTCCCGGCGTTGGCACTTGGCGTTGGCAAGGGAGATAAAACCATTATGGATAATCCGCCACGGAATTCTTCCAAAAACATCATCACTAATAAAAATTGGATAGCTATCGCCCTATATTCCGCAGCCATTACCTTATCTGTAATTATTGCCGTGTTCTATTGCAAAGCATATTTAAGTGTTGATGATAAGGTAGCGAATAACATAGCATTTATAACCCTTGCTTTTGCACAATTATTTCATGTGTTAAATATGTCATCTCCACATTCTAACTTATTGGTGAATGAGGTTACCACCAATAAGTTTGTATGGCTGGCTATATTAATTTGTACCGGGCTTATGCTTCTGGTCTATGCAGTACCACAAATTCATTTAGTACTGGGGTTGGCAGTATTACCTGGCAAAGCTTGGCTTGTTGCATTATTAGCCGCTTTATTGCCGCTGCTGTCAGTGCAATTGTATAAAATTATTTGGGGGAGAAATGCCAGAGAGGCAACGTAATTCTTTATCTGAAAGAAAAAACTATAAATATAAAAATGCTTGTAAATAATTTTAACATAAAAGGTTTAGATGATGAGCAGGTACTTGCTGCAAGAGAAGGATATGGCCTGAACAAATTGAGTTATAAAAAAGAAAATAGACTTGTTGATGCCCTGAAAAGTCTAGCACAACAACCTATGCTGATTTTATTATTGGTGGCCGCTGCAATTTATTTTATAAGTGGCGATAACGGTGACGGCATCTTTATGCTATCAGCTATTATTATGGTGTCGGCCATTTCATTGTACCAGGATTCTAGAAGCCGAAACGCTTTAAAGAAATTAGAAAATTTTACACAGCCTCATTGTAAAGTAATAAGGAAAGGGGAGATTGTATTAATAAAAAGCGAAGAGTTGGTTGTTGGGGATTGCCTGATTGTAGAAGAAGGTACTTCCATTTCAGCAGATGGTATTATTGTGCACTCCAACGATTTTTCAGTAAATGAAGCCATACTGACCGGTGAATCATTCGCTGTTGAAAAAGATAAAACTAAAGCCGACAATTTAATTTATCTCGGAACTACAGTAGTAAGTGGCCTGGCCATTGCAACCATTACAGCAATAGGCAACGAAACCAGATTAGGTAAAATTGGTAAAAGCCTTGAAAGCATCAAAGAAGAAAAGACGCCACTCGAAAGAGAGCTTGGCAATTTTGTAAAAAAAATGGTGGCGGCAGGAGTGGTTGTTTTTTTAATTGTATGGGCTATCAATTATTTTAGGTCGCACAATATATTGGATAGCTTATTGAAAGCGCTTACTCTTGCCATGAGTATTTTACCCGAAGAAATACCTGTTGCCTTCACCACATTTATGGCATTGGGTGCATGGCGGTTAATGAAGTTGGGCATTGTGGTAAAGCAAATGAAAACCGTGGAAACGCTTGGTAGTGCTACTGTAATATGTACTGATAAAACAGGAACGATTACTGAAAACAAAATGAGTTTGGCCAAACTTTTTGTGCTGGAATCAAACAAAATTTCTACAACAGAAAATATAGCAACTGATAGAGAAAAAGAATTAATCAAGCTGGCTATGTTTGCCAGTGAGCCCTTTCCTTTCGACCCTATGGAAATTGCTTTGCACAATGCATACAAGAAAGAAAGTACAGTTGATGAAAGGCCACAATACAAAATGATTCATGAATATCCGATAGAAGGGAAGCCACCGATGATGACACATATTTTTGAAAATAATTTGGGTAAACGTATTATATCAGCTAAAGGTGCGCCAGAGGCATTAATCAAAATATCTAATCTTTCTGTAACGGAAAAGCAACAAATTCAAACTGCCATTGAAACAATAACCACAGATGGCTATCGGATATTGGCTGTGGCTGAAGCAAACTTTAGCGGCAATAATTTTCCATTAACACAACAACAATTTCAATTTGTATTTAAAGGCATCGTTGCTTTTTACGACCCACCTAAAGAAAATATTACGAAAGTTTTAGAAACTTTTTATACAGCAAGTATCAAAGTAAAAATTATTACTGGCGATAATTCGGCAACTACATCTGCTATTGCCAAACAAATTGGTTTTAGAGGATATGATAAAAGTATAACAGGAGATGAACTGATGAAATTAAACGATGCTGATTTAAAAGATACGGTTGCCAACACCAATATATTTACCCGAATGTTTCCTGATGCAAAATTAAGAATCATCAATACACTAAAAGCTAATAACGAAATAGTTGCCATGACGGGTGATGGCGTAAATGATGGCCCGGCATTAAAGGCGGCACATATCGGAATTGCCATGGGTAAAAAAGGAACAGAGATAGCAAAGCAAGCGTCTTCGTTGATTTTGGTGGATGATGATTTTTCTAAGATGGTGGATGCGGTGGCAATGGGAAGAAAGATCTATGCCAATCTTAAAAAAGCAATCCGTTACATTATTTCCATCCATGTACCTATTATTTTAACCGTATTCATTCCGCTGGCATTTAATTGGATTTATCCTAATATTTTTTCGCCGGTACACATTATCTTTTTAGAATTAATAATGGGCCCAACCTGTTCTATTATTTACGAAAATGAACCGATGGAGAAATATACCATGCAGCAAAAACCCCGGCAAATTACCACTACCTTTTTTAATTTAAGAGAACTTACAACAAGTATTATACAAGGATTAATGATTACAACAGGCACATTGCTTTGTTATCATTACGCAGTACAGCAGGGCTTTAATGAAGCACACACCCGAACGATGGTATTTACTGCCTTAATTACCGCCAATATATTTTTAACCCTGGTAAACCGTTCCTTTTATTATTCTATTTTTACGACCATGAAATATAAAAATAATTTGGTATTACTCATTATCGGTATCACCATTTTAATTACAGCTCTGCTGCTTTACATAAAACCACTAAGTGATTTTTTTGAATTTGAACAGTTGGATTTACTTCAATTAGGAATTAGTGTAGCCATTGGTTTTTTTAGTGTGATTTGGTATGAAATAGTAAAAGGGCAAAAGCGTTTAAAACCAATAAATACTTAAAATCACAACTAATAAAACGTAAACCAATGGCAAATAAATTTTCAGAAATAGTAAAAAGCGATACACCAACTTTAGTGGATTTTTTTGCAGAATGGTGTGGCCCCTGCAAAACGATGAAACCTATCCTGGAAGAACTGAAAAGAAAGACCGGTGATAAACTGACTATCTTAAAAATAGATATTGATAAAAGTCCGCAAACAGCATCTGTTTATCAAATACAAGGTGTCCCTACACTTATACTATTTAAAAACGGGCAAATAAAATGGCGACAATCGGGTGTGGTATCAGTAACGCAACTTATACAAATTATGAAGCAGTATGTTGCCTAAATGGATACTCAATATTTAACAAATGTGTGAATGATACAATTTATTTCTATAATTATATAAGTATAGCGGTGATGAGAACACTCACCTTTACCTATACATCAATTTTACTGTAATTTATTTTTCTTCAGCAGTATTAAAATAATAAAATTAGTTATGAAAAAAATTATTCTTCCTGCCTTATTGGTGTGTACAATTATTGTTGCATCCTGTACTTCAACAAGAATTACCAGTAGTTGGAGAGAGCCAGACAAACAAGTTGCGGTTAACAAATTAAACAAGGTATTGGTGGTAGCATTGTTTAAAGATGAAACCAGCCGCCACAAAGCCGAAGACCAGATGGCAGGTTATCTTAACGGAAAGGGAATTGTATCCTATAACTATCTGAAAGAAAGTTTTGATAAAAAAAATGAAGATGCGTTAAGAGAAAAAATAAAAAAAGATGGATTTGATGGAGCCGTTACCATGCGGCTGGTAGATGTAGATAAAGAAGAAAATTATACCAGGGGCAATATCTCATCCTATCCTGCTTACTACCGAAACTTTAGCGGTTATTATTATAGAAGCTGGTCTTATTATTCTACCCCTGGCTATTACACTACTACAAAAACTTACACCATTGAAACAAATGTGTACTCCATAAAAGAGGATAAAATTATTTGGAGTGGCCTTACAGAAACCACAAACCCGGATGGTGTTAAAAAATTGACGGAAGAAGTGGCAGAAGTGGTATATAAAAAAATGGTTAAAGAAGGTTTTATTAGTAAATAAAGATGTTTAAAATAATAAATATCCGGTATACTAATGGCTTAAAAATATTATGAAAAGACGAAACTTTTTAAATCTTGCCGCTACTACTGTCGTTATTGCAGGGGTAACATATTATCTGCTTAGCGATAAAAATAATTTAATAAGAGCAGATATAAAACAAGATTTTATAATTGAATTTCCTTTTAAGCCAGATGAAAGAGAGATATTAGCACTTGCTTCCCTTGCACCAAGCGGGCACAACACACAACCATGGTTTGTAAAATATTTGGAGCCATATCATTGGATTATTTGCAATGATAATAGCCGCTGGTTACCTGGCGTTGACCCTATACAACGAGAAACTATTTTATCTATCGGAGCTTTTTTACAAAATTTAGAATATGCTGCAAATAGCTTTGGTTACAATTGTCAGTTTAATATTTTAGCCACAAATAATCAAAATGAAAATGTAGTTGATCTAAAACTTACTAAAGCAACAAGTATTATTAAATACGATATTGAACAAATAAAACAACGCCGCACTGTACGTTCAAATTACTTAAGCGATATTCTTAAAAAAGAAGATATTTCATATTTGCTTAAGGAAGAAAAAGATTACATCTACTACATCCCTACAACCTCAAAACTACATCTATGGCTAAATGAACAAACCATTGAAGCCAACAGGATTCAATCGTATAGAGATGCAGCACAAAGTGAATTAGCGGATTGGATAAGATTCTCCAGTAAAGATGCAGCCAAGCATTTAGACGGGCTCACACTGGCAAGTATGGAAATAGAAGGAATACCAGGCTGGTACCTACGAAACTTTTATGGCAAAAGCGATGTGATGAAAAAAAGTTTTAGGGAGCAAAGTATTGATAAAGTTGTGAAGGAAGTTTCGAATGCATCGGCGGGGTGGTTACTTATAACAAGTAAAGATAATTCGGTAGAAGCATTATTGGAAACCGGTAAAAGATTGCAAAGGCTATGGTTAAAAGTAAGAGGGAAAAATATTGCCATTCACCCAATGACGCAGATAATTGAAGAAGCAAAAACAAATCAAATTTTAAATACCTCTATGGGAATTAACGATCCTGTGCAGTTTATTTTGCGAACAGGGTATTTAAAAAATTACCCAAACCCAGTGTCGCTAAGGCGTTCTGCCGAAACTTTTGTAAAAGCAATTTCTTAAATCCATTTTAAAAAAATTTTATGCTTAAATATTTTCTTCCATTTATTTTATTTGCACATGGACTGATTCATGTAATGGGTTTTTCAAAAGCTTTTGGTTATGGAAATATTACTCAATTAACCAAAGAAATTTCTAAACCATTAGGTATTGTTTGGCTTACAACGGGTATTTTATTTATTCTTTGTATTGCTCTCTTTCTGCTTAAAAAAGATAGTTGGTTTTATTTTGCGATTGCTGCTATTGTATTTTCGCAAATTTTAATTATCAATAATTGGAATGATGCTAAGTTTGGTACCATAGCCAATATAATAATTTTAGTGTTTTCTATTATCGGATATTTTCAAACATCGTTTAAAAATAATTATAAAAATGAAGTAAGAATTGGCTTGCAGGAAAGTAATAAAATACCGAATACAATCCTAACCGAAAAAGATATTGAACCCTTACCCAACGTTATAAAGAAATATATACGGTATACAGGTTGTATTGATAAGCCCATAGTAAATAATTTTAGGATAGACTTTGTAGGAAAAATTAGAAGCCATGAAAAAAAAATTTGGATGCGGCTTACCTCCGAGCAATTTAATTTTATAAAAACGCCCACACGGTTATTTTATTTAGATGCTACTATGAAAGGATTGCCTGTAGCAGGTTTTCATTGTTTTAAAAATGGAGTTGCCTATATGGATATAAGATTGCTATCTGTGTTTAAGGTAGAATATCAATCAGGAGTAGTAATGAATACTTCTGAAACTGTAACCTTCTTTAATGATATATGTGTAATGGCACCTGCTGCCCTTATTGATAAGCGTATTATATGGTTGCAAGATGATGGAAATAAAGTAAAAGCCTCTTTTACAAACAACGGAATTACAATTTCAGCATGGCTTTATTTTAATGAAAAAGCGGAGTTAATAAATTTTGTATCGGAAGATAGATCTGCCCTTTCAGATAATGGCAAAACCGAAAAACTTATATGGAGTACACCTTTGAGCGATTATAAAAATATTAATGGTTATAGGTTAGCAACGTACGCGGAGGCTATTTATACTTACTCAGACGGTAATTTTGCTTACGCAACTTTTACATTAAATAATATCAATTATAACGTTAAAAATTATTAAATAATATATTATGAAACTGAACATAGAATGGTATTCAGTACATTGGATGCCTGTAAATGCAACACTGCAACAACGAATTGCATGGCATTTTGAACACCAAAAAAATTGTAATTGCAGACCTATCCCTGAAAAAATATTACTGGAAATAAAATTGAATAATCTCTTGTGAATAAATTAAAACTTTCAGGATTGCTGTATTTTTTTGCAGGTGCAATTGTACCAATGGGTATCATCACCGCAGAAGCATTTTATCCATCTGGTTACAGTACTTTTAAAAATGAAATTAGTGACCTTGGTGCTACGCGGCAGCCCAACAGCGTAAGTTTTGAACCATCTTCAACCATTTTCAATAACATCATGTTGCTGGCAGGTATTATGGTTTTAGTAGCATCATTTTTTCAACATAAATATTTTAGAAAATTCCTGTTCAGTATACCTGCTATACTGTTTGGTTTTGGCTTAGTTGGTGTAGGAATATTTCCGGGTAATAAAAGTCCATATCATGGAATGGCTGCTATGCTTACTTTTTTATCTGGTGGTTTTTGTGCAATTGCTTCTTTTAAAATTGTTACACTACCTTTTAAATACATCTCCATTTTATTTGGTTCTGTTGCATTGCTAACCTGGTTTATAGCCGTGTTTGCTTCTGCTACTTTAATTTCTTTTATCGGCATTGGTGGTACAGAAAGATGGGTAGCATATCTAATTATGCTCTGGCTTACCAGGTTTGGTGGATATCTGATGAACGAAAAATCATGAAAAGAAATTCATACATAATACCACTTTCTATCATTATTACCTTGATGGCATCTTTTGCATCAGCAGGGGGATTATGGATAAAAAGTCTTTACCATGATAATGTATTTGTAAAATCTGCATGGTATGCCAATGACCTTATTACATTATTTGTAGTAGTGCCGTTACTAATTATTGCAATTTATTTATCATATAAAAATTCTCAACGATGGTTAATGCTGCTGATGGGTTTACTTGGTTATATGTTTTATAATTTCGCATTTTATCTGTTTGGTGCCACTTTTAATATATTTTTTTTAATATACGCAGTAATAGTTTTCCTTTCTGCTGTTACACTTTTTATACAATTGTTACATGGCGATATAAGAAATCTGTCAGATAGGTTTTCTATAAAAACGCCTGTAAAATCGGTCAGTATTTATTTGTTTTTAATTATGCTAATGCTTTTTAGTTTGGAATTAAGTATGATTATAGCTTTTTTCCTGGATGGTACTATTCCTGCTACCATAAAACTAACCGGGCTTTCTACAAGTGTAGTATTTGCATTAGATTTTTCTATCGTAATTCCTGCTTCAATTATAGCTGCTATACTATTATGGCAACGCCACTCTTATGGATTTTTCTTAAGTGTCATCATGGTTGTAAAGGGAGCTACTTATGGGCTTGTGTTATGCGTAGGAACTGCCTTGCTGGCCTATTCAGATACTTATGGCAAGTGGGATTCAATGATGCCTTTGTATGTTGTATTGGTTGGTGGTGGCATAGTGGGTTGCTGATTGTTGTTAAAAAACTTTAAAGAAAATGTAATTAATATTTAGAAATGAAAAGGGTAAATAATTATATTAATTATACACTTATATTTTATACTCTGATAGTAATTATTTACTGGGGTTTCATCCGTTCACAAAATAATAATTGGGGTGCAACATCTGTTGAAATTAATATGAAATTTCCTATCACAGAAAATATCGCATCCAACAGAATTGTTTCAACCCGAGCCATTAATATTAATGTGAGCAGAGAAAAAATATGGCCATGGATTGCGCAGACAGGGCAAAATCGTGGTGGCTTCAACAGTTACTATTGGTTAGAAAATTTGTTTGCTGCCAAAATGGTAAATGCAGACAGCATTCATCCTGAGTGGCAAAACCCTAAGGTGGGAGATACAGTTTATTATGGAAAAAATGAAGGATATGCATTTGTAAGTTTTGCAAAACCAAATGAATATTATTCGCTAGGTGGTTGGACTTTTCTTTTACAAAAAATTGATTCGGCTAATACAAGATTAATTGTAAGATATCCATCTATGGAAATAAAGCAGAGCAAATTTACCACAGCATATTACTACGCATTATTTGAGCCGCTGCATTTTATTATGGAATCGGGCATGATGATGGGGATTAAACAAAAAGCAGAAAGAAAATAAATAGTATGTTAAACACAATAAATATTTCAAATAAAAAAGTGGCGTATGCAGGTGCAAAAATAGCAGTAGCAGGAGTATTTGGCTATTCTTTGCTAGTAATGTTATATGCCATCATCCGTTCCTCCTTTATCATTTATAGCATTATGCGTATTGGAGAAAGAAGTAATATTTTATTGCTTAATGGTTTTTCTTTTGCATACTCCATTTCTATATTTTCTCTTTTAATGGCGTTGCTTTCATCCATAGCAGGAGCTGTTGCTGGAGTAATGCTTAAAATAGCTTTGCAATATTTTAATACAAATTTTAGAAACAGAAAGGCAATTGTTATAAGTTTTTTTATAGCATTTGCAACACTTTTATTTATGTATATATTGCTATTTGCCATCTTGAAAAATTGGATGACTTTTTATTATATAGAAACATTTTCATTTTGGTTTTTACTACCTGCTGTTATTTATGTGGGTGCTTGTATAATTGGGGGTAGTAGATTGAATACAATTTTAGGTAGAGGGATTACAAGTAATTATTAGTAGGTTAAAATAAATAAATATTAATGCCTGTATAAACAATAAAAATAATTTTAAATGAAAAAAATATTAATTATTAATGGCCATCCTAATAAAGAAAGTTTTTGTTTTGCCTTGGCAGAAAGTTATAAAAAAGGAGCAGATTTATCAGGTGCAAATTGTAAACTCATCCACCTTGCTGATTTGAATTTCGTTTTAAATTTAAGCAAGGGATATAGACAGATTACAGAACTTGAACCTGGTTTATTAAAAGTGCAACAGGATATTTTAGAAGCAACTCACCTGGTTTTTGTTTATCCTACATGGTGGGGTACATATCCTGCATTGCTCAAAGGCTTTATTGACAGGATTTTTCTTCCCGGTTATGCTTTTAAATACCACAAAGATGATCCCTTCTGGGATAAATTATTAGTAGGTAAAACCGCAAGACTCATCGTAACAATGGATACGCCGAATTGGTATAATTTTTTGGTATATAAAAATGCAGGTCATAATTCAATGAGAAAAGCAGTGTTGGAATTCTGCGGAATAAAGCCCGTTAAGATTACGGCATTTACGCCAATAAAAACTTCTGATGATAAAAAAAGAAAACAATGGCTGAATGAAGTAGAAATATTAGGAAACAAACAAAAATAAAATAGTAACAAACACACGATAAATTCTTAGCTTAATTTATTTAAATAGTCAGTCAGATGTAATTGACTACTAAGAAAGCTCTAAAGAAATGAGGTATTTAGTTAAATCAATCATAGGAATATTTATCATACTATTTTCTATATAAATAGGATTTTCTTTAATTCTATTCTGCATTTTGTTGATATATAGCCCTGGCAAAATTGAACCGTATTTAGACAATGCGGGCAAACCAATAACCGAAAGTAATTCAGAAAAAACATTTGTAAATAATGGTTGCATTAAACAGGAGATGTTTAAAAAAAGTAAAAACATAAATAATCCTGTTCTTCTGTATGTGCATGGCAGTCCTGCATTCCCTAATTATTTTTTGATTGATAAATTTAAACATGGATTTGCAGAATATTTTACAGTTTGCTATTGGGATCAGCGTGGCTGTGGTCTTTCTTACACGCCAGAAGTAACCGTGGAAAGTATGAACTTTAGCCAATTTTCATTAGATGCTATTGAGTTTACAAACTATTTGCGCAAACGTTTTGGCAAAGAAAGGATTTAATTCATTGCTCATTCAGGATGTTCACCAATAGCATTTCTTGCTGTGCAAAAGGCCTGCATTTGTTTTACGCATAATAGGTATTGGGCAAATTACAAACCAAGCAGAATCAGAAAAAATGGCACATAAATACATCATGGAATTGGCGCATGTTAATAGTATTGTTACCTATCACAAGTGCATAGTTCAATTGGAGGCCTATGGATATATTCGTTATAATCCATCTTACAGCTATTATAATAGGAGTACAATTTATCTTGATAATGTTATTAAATAGGGGCTATTTTTTCGGTTAAATTTATCATATAAGCACTATTTTTCTTATTTTTCTACCTTAGTTTTGCAGCTAATAAGCACAAATAACAAATGGTGAGTCATTCGGTGAGTAAAAATTTTGACTCCTAAAAAGTATTGATAAAACAGGGTTTACAAGGATAGGTTCGCATCCTTAACTCTCCGCCACTAAATAATTAGAACCTGCTACTGTATCGGGTTTTATTGTTTTAATGATAATAAGGGGGCAAATAAGGGGGCCAAATTTGGAAGTTTTATTTGATTTATAAGAGGTATTTTTATAATGCCATATCATTATGGTTTTTCACTTATCAGGGCGGTGTTTTTACAGCAAACCTTTTTATTATTATTGTGTGCCATAATTTTTATTATGATTGGTGTTTTTTAGTGCTGGTTTTGTAGCTCGACTTCACCGACAATATTAGGTCATTAAATGTGGTATTATAGAGAACTCATTTTCGCCGGTTGCATAAAACAATTCCTATTCTCTATAGTCATAAAGTATTGCTTATTTTCATTTCATAACTTCTCAAAAATTATCTTAAATTGGTAAATATTTATTAATCAAAGTTTAAAACCTTTTTCAATGAAGCTAATAAGCAGACTTTTTTTTATTATGATAATGCTGGTTGTTTTTCAAACAAGCAGCATATTTGCTCAGGTAGCGACTGCGAATCTTGTTGCTCATGGAGTGTTAGCACTTGTAAGTGGTGGTAGCCGTGAAAAAAAACTGGAAAAAATTATTGATAAATCCACAACACAGGAAAAGATAAGCGGCTCTAATGTAAACGTGTTGCGTGTAAAGGAATCAGACATAAAAAGTAAAGCTAAAGCCCATATTATAGCCTTGCAAAATCGGTTAGACCAGTATCACACTCAATATAAAAATAATGAACCGCTAACTATTCCAAAAAATGACAGTGATGTAATAGC
>Ga0209511_1002141_pt1 | contig 16508 bp, 11 predicted proteins | sample SSSSmetaG_FD_184141 | JGI IMG/M metagenome (GOLD analysis project Ga0209511, IMG submission 184141) | Glacier valley bacterial and archeal communities from Borup Fiord, Nunavut, Canada, to study Microbial Dark Matter (Phase II) - ​SSSS... | ecosystem: Environmental > Aquatic > Freshwater > Ice >...
TACCAAGCAACATCCTGGTAAATCAGTTGGAGTGGGTACATCTGAAGAGTGGCGTAGTTTTGATTGCCGTAAAGATTCAGAGATTGCACAAGTTCGACCGCTTGCCCCTGACAAATGGCAGTCTCTACAACCTCCAGTTGATGAAATAAGGTGTCTTGGTTTACCCCTCGTCGCATCATTTCGTTCGGGTCAGTGGCGACGATCGCACGGTTGAGATGCTCTCGCACGGGATAAAACAAGTTGCCGTCGAGGTCGAGATCTAAGCTTCGCAACCGCCGCTTTAGCTGAATCTGTGCCTGACGAGCTTGGGAATCACCTTGGTACTTGGCGAGGGACGCTAAAGCATTGAGTGCAAGACGCAGTTCAGCTTTAGTTAAGCCACCGGTTCCTAAGTAATAGCCCGCTCGATACCGTCTCTGGCTCAGAATTCCATAACGTCGGAGAGTCACTAAATCTTTGCGAAGGGTCGGAATTGAGTAGTGAGGTAGTGAGATGCCCTGAGCTTCGGCAACCGTATGCATTGCAGCCTCCACTAACGCTAAAGCCGCTTCAGTCGTAGTGTCAGATTCTAGCGGATCACGATCGCCGATTCCCGGATGCTGGACAAAGGTGGCGATTAGTAATAGGAGCCGATCTAAGGCAGCACGATCCTGATAAGGGTGCGGGTCAGTTGATTCAGCCATAATGCGTCAAGCAATTAGCAATATTCATTATAAATACCCTATTCCTTCAAAAAGTTTACGCATTGGCTATTTCAGCTTTTTGTAAAAGACAGGTGAATTATTGCTAGTTGCTAGAAGTAAATGGGAAGGCTTGGCTACAATGAGAAAGATTCTTGGGGAGAGCGCAAGCCCATGACTGCATTCTGGCAAGCCAAAATTTGGGGACTGTTACATGATCCGCAACTCAAAAGTTTGTACTGTAACAAGCGCGAGGAAGGAATTTGGCAAGAGGTTTTAAGACACTTAGGAAATGATCACCCCAGCGATTTACAAAACCAAATTAAACTTGCTGACTTTATTGCCGCAGCGAGCGATCGTCCCTCTTGGGATCAGGCAGGAGATCGAGGCAGCGTGGACTATCAAGATATAGGTTTGTCAATCAAACACCTGCTTTCGGGTGCTCAGCAGTACTTGAAGATCGAAGCGGTTTCATCCACTGACCCTAAACGAGACTCAGATCTCAAGGAAACTGAAGCTGAAATTATTCGCCATAAGTTGTTTCCCTTATTAGAAGGGCTATCAGATGAGGAAAAAGTACAAAAAGCCTTCTGGTGGTTATGGCGCTGTTTACCTGAAGAAATAGCTCAAAAATACGGTGATAAGGCAGCTCTCCTTCCAGCCGATACCCGCATTCCTGACTGTTCTGTGTGGAGCCATAACAGTATTGTGGCAGCACTGGCAGGATGTTTATCTGAGCAATTTACAAATTCTACGTCTCGCCCTTATTTAGTGATTTATAGCTTTACGCCCGTGCAGGATTTGATTAGTGCAAGTCGTAAAATGCAAGATTTTTGGGCGGGTTCATGGTTGTTGCACTACCTTTCTGCTAAAGTTTGCTGGAAGTGGGCGTGTGAATATGGTCCAGATACGCTCATCTACCCAAGCTTGTACGCTCAACCATTAATTGACCAGTGGCTCAATAAACGATGGGTTGATTTAGGCATTAAGCCTCCGCCGTCCGAAAAGCTGCTTACGGCAGGCTTTCCCAATGTCTTAGTGGCTGTACTACCGGAATCGGCTGTGCTGAATGCTAAAAGAAATGCATTAAGCTTTGCCGATGAAACGTTACGCCAAGAATGGCTACATCTTGGAGACAAAGTATTTGAAGAGTTACCTCGGAAAGAAGCAGAGACTAAGTCTCGCCTATGGGATAGTTGGCTTAAACAACAGTGGCAAACCTACTGGACAGCTTTACCACTGGGCGCTGCTAAGCCCTTAGGCGCTTCTGATAGCGGCGATGTTGCTAAAGTGCAGGACGAATCGATCCCTCTATCACGAGGACAAGGAAAGCTTCTTACTCGTAATAAGTTACCCTCTCCCGCCGAACGGCAGCAAATCGGTAGGATGAAGCAAGACTTCATGATTTGGGTCAAACAACAGAATGACTTTTGCCAAACTTTGGCATTGCCAGATAATGCCTTGAACTTGAGTACTCTTCAGTGGAATACAGAAGCCTTTGAAGAGAGACATCCTTCTACTTATCCGACCTTAGCTGAACTTTCAACATACAGCCAGTTCAACGTAGGTTTGTGGTGGCCAGAGTTCATGGCGCGGCTGCGGCATAATCTTCAAGCAGTGAAGAGTGCACGGACCTGGCAGTTACCTTCCGCATTTGGACCCCGATCGACCATTTCAGGCATAGGACCTGTATTACATCCGCAGCAGTATGACAAAAACGGTAAGCCTGTAGATTGGTGCTCCGAGCATGAGTCGAAGCATTTTTGGCAGCAGGAACGAGGATGGTTCGATGGACGTGAGCAACTCAACGCAACAGAAGTTGTTAAACGAGGGCTAAAGAAAATTTTACCGAAAGAGTTGGGATTGTCGGAAGGTGATTTATCTTTCGCCTATCCAGATTTGACAGCAGGCGTTGCAGGTTGGCTCAAGACATCGCACGATCGTGGCGAAAATATGATTGCTCAGTACACAGATCTCTGCCAAAAAATCATAAAAAAGCATTCCTGGACAGAGACGGCGGCACAAGAGAAGTGGGGCATCCCCTGGATTGTCAATCACCATCCTGATTGCCTAAATTCTCGACTGCTGAATGCAGGGTGGTTGATTGAAGACTTTACACCGCCTTCTGATCGTCCTCTCACCGAAGCTCGACGAAAAGAAGAAACTAAGGCGGAACTCGACAAGTTGTCTGGATACGTTGAGTCTGCTTTCACTTCTGATAATCAGCCAACAGATTGGTATGTATTAGCAGCAGGTGATGGGGATGATATGAGCGCCTGGTTAAAAGGCAATCGTTTGAAATGTTACGCTTACTACATAGCAGATGGCTGGCCTAAAAAAGCCGAGCAATGGGATGGTTTTGAGAATTTTCTCAACCAGAAAAAGCGGATGGGACCAGCAACGCATAGTGCATTATCTCGTGCACTACTAGATTTCTCAAATCAACTGGTGCCTTATCTTACTGAAGAGCGCTATGCTGGGCGGCTAATCTACAGCGGCGGAGATGACGTATTAGCCTATACCAACTTGTGGGAATGGGATAGTTGGTTGTGGGACATCCAGCAGTGCTTCAAAGGACAGCGAGATCCTAATGGCAGAACCAAGCTACCGGAGCAGCATGAAGACTTAGAAGATGAGTTCATCTCAGAGGGCGATTACTGGCAATGGAAGAGTGACAAACGGCCTAAGAGCCTAGCGGCTCGTCCTTTATTTACCATGGGACACCAAGCCACTATCAGTTTTGGAATTGTGATCGCTAACCAAGGAGTACCGCTGGCGATCGCTCTCGGTAATCTACGGGAAGCAGAAGAGGAAGCTAAAGCCCATTTTTGTGTCAAGCTTGAACAAGGCAAACGCTTGAAAAATGCTGTTCAGGTGCGTGTTTTATACGGCAACGGCAATATCCTCAAAGCTACAACTAAGTTCGACACCTTTGCACAGTGGCGATCTCTTCTTAACTGTATCCCTAAGCTAGAACCGGCTCTATTTGAACAATCTGCGCAGTTGTGGGAACAGCATCCTGTACCAGTAGAAGATGCTATTACACCGTGGACACAAGCCTTCTGTAATCGTCGAGAAGCCCTCTCCCAAGAGGATAGTAAACAAACATTCCAAACTTCTCTAGCAAGCTTCTTGAAAGCGATGTGGCAAACATCGTCGGACTTAAATCAGGATCGCGATCGCGAAATCCAAAACTGGCTTAAATTAGCTGCCTTCGTTCTGCGTAAACGTGAAATCAAACTGAGAGGTGATGTGTAATGTATTGGTACACGCTCACACCATTAGATGTGTTGATGTTGCGCGATGCCAAGCCCTTTTCACCGGGAGAACGGGCTTGGGCTAGCAGCAGTTTCCTGCCCAATGGTCATACAATCGCAGGTGCCCTACGTGGGCTATTGGGAGAGAAAGCTAATTTGACGATTCGAGGACCTTTGCTCTGTCACAATCTCACGTTGTATCTCCCTCGTCCAATTAACTATGTTGGCACTCATCGATTAACGCCTTCAACCTGGCTAGATGAACATCATCCCTGTCGCCAAATGCAATGGGATCGGCGCAATCCTGTCCCTCTGGTGTTAGCAGATCGCCCTGATTCAGCGCCAGATTCAGCGCCTGTGGACTATCGCAAGTATTTACGCTTTGATGTCGTTCAGGAATTACTGAAGCATAATCCGCTGACAGAGGAACAGATTCGCTGTCAACCAGGAGAGCGATCTCAACCCTGGCACGTCGAAACGCGATCACACAACACTCTAGAACCAGGAACTCGCCAAGTCAAATCTGAAGATGGCTATTTTGTAGAAAAGGCAATTCGGTTGGAGGATGGATGGAGTATTGCAATTGGCGTTGATCAAAAACTACTTACACCCACGACATTACAGCTGGGTGGCGAAGGACATCGAGTTCTTCTGGAGAGGTGTTCTGAGTTAGACCAACAGTGGCAAGATTTGCAAGCTCGATCCCAAGCAAACTTTTCTAAAGGATCTCAATCACTTGCCTATCTAATCACTCTAGGCGTGTTTGAACGCAAGGATAACGGGCAAGCAATGTGTCGCTCTTGGCCATGGGAATGGCGGTTGGAACATACTGCAAACCTAAATCAGAAGTCTGGGAATTTGGTCAGTGTAGCAACGGATAAGGCAGTACCAATTAGCTGTCGAGTACGGGATAAGAAGGATGGCTCTAGCATTCCGGCTCCGCAGGTATTTGCGGCTCCGCCAGGGAGCGTGTATTACCTGGAGCATCCTGAAGCACTGTTTCAGGATAAGTCAGAGGCTCCAGTGCATGTTCGACGCTGGCGACAGTTGGGTTATTCAGAGTTGTTGTGGATTTCGGATGAGGATTAATACATGAATTATTTGACTTATAGCTACTTACTCACCCCCCTACACACAGGTGCAAGCTCTCAGGCTGGAAACTTGATGGGGATTGCTCGCGAAGCTCATACAGAGTTACCCTATTTGCCATCGTCGTCACTGCGAGGCAAAATTCGCTCAGTACTAGAAGTTATTCATCCAAACCAAGCAGGAACTTTTTTTGGAGAGCGGATCAAAGATGGGCAACAGCCAACAGAAGGCGAAGTTTGGTTTGCAGATGCAACTTTACTGCTATTTCCAATCGCATCCTACAGTCACCAGTTTGTTTGGATTACCTGTCCCCTCTGGTTAAGCCGTTGGAACCGCTGGTTACGAGATGAAAAATTACATCTCTTAGTTAATACTTGGCGATCCACTCTTGCCCAGGGAAAAGATCAAGGGGGTAAAAAAGCGATTACCTCAGTTTTAGGCAAGCAGATTTATTTGCAAGGTGCATTGCTAGACGAAACCGATATTGAGCCAGTTGCTTCAGATGTTGCATGTTGGGGCGCATTGGCAAAGATTCCTGATGGAGGTGGCATTCTAGACCTAAAGCAAAGATTGGTGATCCTTTCTGATGAAGATTGTGCTGCTTTAGTAGAAACTGGTTTGCAACGCGAAGTTAGAGTTGCGCTCAAAGAAGATGAGAAAACAGTTGCGGGCGGCTCCTTTCGTTCCGAGGAAGCAATTCCTTCCGAAACGGTCTTGTTCTTTCCATGGGGATTGAAGCCCGCAAAATCTGTGGATGTGACTGAGAACGTTCGAGAGTCTCTCGTAACTACTCTCAATGATCGATTGCAGTTTGGCGGGTTGGGAGGTTTAGGCCGAGGGTGGACAGAAAATAGCACTGTAGAAGTTAACGGCGTTAAGGGAGAGTAGGCAATGTTAAAGCTAGACACACGAGATTTCAGCCGCTCTGCCTACCAAGGCTTAGAAAATGTTAAGAAGGCTGTTAACTCCAAGAATCATGAAAAAGCAAGTGGAGTCGTTCAAAGTTTGCCTTCTTACATTTCTACTTGGGGCTTGCATCGATTGGCTGGTGATGGAGTTAAATACAGCGAAGCAAAGTCAGAAGACACACAGTACAAGGGACAGGTTTACCAGGAATTCCTGAAAACACTACAAGATTTGACTAATATCGCCTTTGCGTATACTGATCCTAAGACACTGATTAGGATGGATTTGCAGAACTATACAGGATTAAATCGCTTAGCGATCGAACTGGCACGTGAATGGTCATTTTGGGCAACGACCATCCTAGGAGAGGCAGAAGAACAATGAAACCGAATTTTGCTCTTAGTAGATCTCGATCGTTGTCAGACATTTGGCAAAACTTCATCCAAGCTGAGCTTAAAACCGGCTCTAAGCTCAGTAAGATCCTTGAAAAGTCTAAGTTTGGGGGGTTTGAAAAGAAAACCCTGACGCTTTACTTGGAAGATGAGAATTTACTAAAAGCTGCAAAGGGACAGACTGAACCTCTTAAGAAAAAACTGCCCTCGAGTTTACAGCCCTGCGACCGCATTGACTTTCGTTCGGGTACTATTCCAGCATTTGCTTCAAGCAACCCTAAGGTTGCTCACAGTTCAACCAAATTTGAAAATCCTCTACAAGCACTGAACCATGCCGAATTTGGAGTTGATAAAAATGGTGGTGAGCTGTCCCAACCTGTTTTAGAAGCAGCCGTTAAAGCTGAGAAAACCTGTGATCTGGTTTACGCCAAACTTAAGGCTCGCACTGAAGTGTTAGCAGGTGGCACAGACAATACGCTGACTGCTTCCTTCAACTGGCGTGTACGAGTTGGAGGAATTCGCGGGTTTCGCGAATTGCTTCTACCTGTATTTCACCCTATCTTTGGTGTGCCTTATATTCCTGCCTCTTCACTTAAGGGCGCAGCTAGAGCTTGGGCAAGACAAAATGGTGAATCTAAAAGCGAAATCGGTCAGATTTTAGGCATTCTAGATAGTAAAGTAGCGAAAGCGGCAAAAGTCGAATTCCTGGATTCATTTCCAGTAGGACGTTGTTTAAGTGTGGACGTTGCTACACCTCAATGGCACTGGGGGAAGGGGTTGATTGCCTATAAGCCAGAACCTCATCTGTTACTGAGCCTAGAACAACCGAGTTTTTTAATTGGTTTGCGTCCCACCCATTCAGAAAACACAAAGTATATTCCTATCGTCAAAGAGTGGTTGAATAATGCTCTAAAGTCCGGTATTGGATCGCGTGTCAGCAGTGGCTATGGGCGGATAGTAGGGCAGGCTGCTATTTTACCTTGCACTCAAACCTACGACTTTCAGCTTTGGACTCAAGGTATGTATGGTAGCCAACCACCAGCTAAGCAAAACGGTTGGCAAGGGATTCCAGAGTTTCGCCCAACTGCCATTCGTGGGATTTTACGCTATTGGTTTCGGGCCTTCGCACTTAGTTTATATAGTTCAACCGATTGTAAGGCAATCGAAGAGACACTATTTGGAACTCTGGGTAAACAGGGAAAGCTATCTATTAATGTTTTATTCAACCATAGCCAGCGCAGAGATCCATATCGATACACTGGCAAGATATATTTGGAAGCTACTGAGGAAAAGTATTTAACACTGATTTGCAAGATACTTCTGTTAGCTACTCACTTAGGTGGTACTGGACGCGGTTCTCGTCGTCCTTTGCACTTGCTAAATGGGCGGATGCGAGGCTGTCATTGGGAGCTTGAAGATACTAATTCACCTCTAAATTATGATGATGAGCAATGGAAGCAATTTTTTCAAGACTTACCCACTGCATTCAAAGCTGTAGAATCACAGATCGGATCTTATACCAGCAGTTCAGGGCAACCTGGCAAGCGTCAACAAGATGCACTTGATCGCAATGCTCAAGTCTGGCTACTAAAGTCACCTGAACAGCTCGCACCAGACAAAGTAACGGACTGGCAAATTCAAGGGAATGGAGGCTCCGTTCTAGGTTCCGCAATGACTCTATTGTATGGAAATCCAAAATTCAAAGGTGAAAATCAGCAAAAAATTGGCAATAGAAATGTTGGTGGAGCCTTAGAGACACCTTCTTTTGTTTGGATTAAGTCTATTTTTCCTAGCAATAGCAGTCCCTATCAAGTCGTCACCATTTTCGGCATTGATCATGTAGATCGATTAGCATTTGCTCAAGCCCTAAAAAGTACCGGTGCCCATCTAGTTTTTGGACAAATGCCTTCAGGCAAATCGTCTCCTAAGCTTACTCGTCCTGGTCAATAGCGACGAGATTGTTCTACATTGAGGCACTTTGCCAAACTTTTCATTCACTTGAGTACTATCTGGTTTCTCACTACCTCACCCTATGAACAAAGCAATTCTTGTTGCCACGATCGGCACTCGTGATCTCATGTTTCAGATTGCTTCTGGCAGTTGGTATAACGTGGGAGATGACCGAATGCAAGATGGGGAGATTATTGGTGAACAAGCGGAAGTGATTGCTGACTTAAAGTTAGGTCAAATCAAATACCGAGACCTCACACAACGGTTGTTTGATCGGATTGAGACTTACCGCAATCGCATCAAACCCGTCATCTTAGGCAAACTATTAAATGAGAAAGCAAATGATTTAGAGACAGTTTATCTAGTTGGAACGAACCAAAATGTAGAGGTAAGAGAGCGGGAAAAAGATACCTTGTACGCTTGTGAGATTATCAAAACTTGGATTGAAGATCATCACAAAATTCCAGTCGAGATTCTCCATTTAGGTTCTGATGAAACTAATCCATCTAACTTTGAGGAGATGTTTCGCTGGTGGCGACGGAATTGGCGAGAGAAGATTCAGGTACAGCCTAATCAATCGATGTGGCTTTGCCTCAAAGGTGGAGTAGGACAAGCATCAGAAGCAGGGCGAATTTCTGGGCTGAGTTTATATGGAGACCGCATCAAGTTCTTTGAGTTTCAGCAAGATGTTAAAAAAAACCAAAACGGGATTCCATCAGATTATAGTGGTCCATTTTTGGGGACGAATTATCTCTGGGATCGAACTCAACAACAGGCATTACGCTTACTAAAACGATTTGACTATGCAGGAGTAGAAGAGTTGCTGTTACCCTATTTTCGGCAAGATCCTTCTGGATTTGGAGTGTTGCCGACATTGATAAAAGCGGGAGTGGCTTGGAACCAGGGAGAGTTTGGGACGTTTTTTAAGTTTGCTAAAAACACGTTGACGGGTGTTGAGCAGAAGCGGGAGCAAACTTGGTGGTGGATGGCGTATGAGCAGGCTTACCTTGGAGTTGTTCGACTGGTGCAGATCAACACGGCTGAGTCGATGCTACATAGTTTTCGATCAGTAGAGGGGGCACTGTGGAAGTGGGCAATCGCAACGTTCCCTGACCATACACAAGCGATCCCAGACAAGTTTTCGCTATTGTTGCCCTCAATTCTTCAGGTTTATCCCTCTCTAGCTCCTACTTACAACACGTGGAAGGAAGGATATCCTAGCGCTCAACTGCGCGGAAAGTTGCTTCAAGAGTTGCTTGAAGTGGCAATTCCTAAAGCAACGGGCAGGGATTTCCAAGCATTCTGGTCTGAGGATTGTCGAAGCATGAGGAACGCGCTTTCTCACCAACTGGGAGGATTGTCACTTCAGAAGGCGTTAAAGGCGTGGGGGCAGGATATTCGGACTCAAGCTGAGTGGGAAACGAGAATTTTGACTTGCTTAAATCTGCTGACAGGACAACCGTTTAGGACGTTAGAACAGGCAAGTTTATTCTGTTCAATTCATAAGAAAGCGATCAATGCGATCGCGACCCATGAATTGCAACCCTAGAGCATTTACAGAAATAGCTCTGTACTAACTGCCAAAAGTTCCGCAAAAGCCGCTCCTGAAACTGCGGCTCCCATCTTGTGGATTGAGATAACACAAGAGGACTTTATGGAATCGCTCTACATTTCTCAACAGGGCTGCTATGTATCCCTGAAGCAGGATTGCGTTTTGGTGAAGCAGGGCAAGACGGTATTGCAAGAGGCGCAGTTGCCCATGCTGGAGCAAATCCTCGTGTTTGGTCAATCGCAATTGACGACGCAGTTGATTCGCTCGTGCTTGTTTCGCAGTATCCCGATCGTGTATCTGTCACGAATGGGTCGCTGTTATGGTCGGGTGCTGCCTATAACGGGTGGATATCGATCGCTGGCACGACAGCAATATGCGCTATCGGCAACGACGAGACTTGAGATCGCCCGTCAGATTGTGGGTGTGAAGTTAAAGAATAGTCGCGTGATTTTGCAGCGCCAGCACAGGCGGCAGGAAAGTGCAGAATTATTAGGAGCCATCACACAATTAGCCCAATTGGCGCAGCAGGCAACTCAAGCCACATCAATTGAACAGTTGATGGGCTACGAAGGGGCAGGGGCAGCCAGCTATTTCGGTGTGTTTAGCGCTTGTATTGATTCGCCTGACTTTGCGTGGACGGGGCGATCGAAGCGTCCACCCGGTGATCCGATGAATGCCATGCTGAGTTTTGGGTATCAGGTGCTCTGGAATCATTTGCTGAGTTTGATTGAGCTGCAAGGTTTAGACCCCTATGAGGCGTGTTTGCATCAGGGCAGTGAGCGACATCCGGCGTTGGCTTCAGATTTGATTGAGGTGTTTCGGGCACCGATCGTCGATTCGTTGGTGTTGTATTTGGTGAATCGGCGGATGGTGAATGCGGTGGACGATTTTGATTTTCCAGCGGTGGGCGGGTGCTATTTGAATGAGTCTGGGCGTAAGAAGCTGCTGACGGCAATGATCGGACGGATGGAAGAAAAAATGCAAGTTGCGCCAGGAGTCACGGCTCCTCGGTGGGAGCTGCTAAATCGGCAGGTGAAGCGCTATCGGCAGGCGGTGATTCAGATGTCACCGGACTATGAGTCGTATCAGATTCGGTAGGAAATGAGATGTTGCTGTATGTTGTGGCGTACGATATTTCTTGCCAAAAGCGCCGAACTAAGGTGGCAAACGTTCTGAGCGCGTATGGACAGAGGGTGCAATATAGTGTGTTTGAGTGTGTGCTGTCTCCGCTTGAGTTTCGGGAGTTGAAGGGGCGGTTGAAACGGGTGATAAAGCTGCCTGAAGATAGCTTGCGGATGTATCCGATGTCGGGGCATACGGTGCGGCAGGTTGAGGTTTGGGGTGGGTTGCCGTTGACGCAGCGGCAAGGATCGATCGTCGTTTAAGGGGTCGAGGCTGAGGATGGTTCAGTAAAAGTCTAAGGATTTGGTTGTGAGCCTCGAACTCAAGCGGTGTAGAGCTTTCGGCAGTTTTAAGGAGGTGAGACTTGCTAGATTTTTTCCCATTATGGCTGAGGCTCGCAATTGATGACTGGACGCTTCGCAGGAGTTGGCTTTAGAGTAGAGGGAGTCCCCACTCGCTGGGGAAATCAATTGAATGGAAACCTAATAATGTTTGGCGCGATCGCTGGTCTAATCGCGAGGTAGTCCCCACTCGCTGGGGAAATCAATTGAATGGAAACCTCTGACGAAAGCGGCTGGATGCTGGAGGAAATCGATGGGTCCCCACTCGCTGGGGAAATCAATTGAATGGAAACAAATGGAAGCACCTCCCGAGGGCGCTGGTGCGACGAGTCCCCACTCGCTGGGGAAATCAATTGAATGGAAACACTAGGATTATTCGGAGCGATCGCATGAATTTAGAGGGTCCCCACTCGCTGGGGAAATCAATTGAATGGAAACTCTTTGCGGCGTTGAATGATCAGTCTATTCATGGTTTGTTGAGTCCCCACTCGCTGGGGAAATCAATTGAATGGAAACATGGAAGAAAGTTCGTCAGGTGTATACTGCATGATAAATCGTCCCCACTCGCTGGGGAAATCAATTGAATGGAAACTTAAGAATGCGTTATCAATTTCTTTGTATACCATTTTAGATGTCCCCACTCGCTGGGGAAATCAATTGAATGGAAACTCAATGCGACCGCTACCCCGATGTCTAAGGTCAGGTCCCCACTCGCTGGGGAAATCAATTGAATGGAAACGTTGCACTCATTCCATGATTGTTGAGAGCCTTCATCACCCGATTGCAAGCGTCCCCACTCGCTGGGGAAATCAATTGAATGGAAACAGGTTTTGAGTAGCGTCTCGGTAGCCCATTCTGGAGTGGCGTAAAAGTCATTTTCCTGGCGGCTCTTTTTTCTTGTGATGGCAGTCATAAAGTCCCCACTCGCTGGGGAAATCAATTGAATGGAAACTGCTGCACACCCCATGCAATCAGTAGCGTGTTATTTTTGGGTCCCCACTCGCTGGGGAAATCAATTGAATGGAAACCTAATTTTCTTAGATGCGCGTCTACTGTCATTCTGAATAACAGTAGGTCCCCACTCGCTGGGGAAATCAATTGAATGGAAACTCGTATTTGCTGATTGAACCCGGCTGAATTCCTAAGTCCCCACTCGCTGGGGAAATCAATTGAATGGAAACTTTGGGTAGTTTGTCCAGAGGGTTTCACCAACTTTGACTTGTCCCCACTCGCTGGGGAAATCAATTGAATGGAAACTGCCCTTCAGGTTACTTTTGGTTAGTTGGAGCAAGCGGAGGCGGTCCCCACTCGCTGGGGAAATCAATTGAATGGAAACTTTTGTAGCGTCGCGGTAGTGCCTTGAAGATTGAAAGGTCCCCACTCGCTGGGGAAATCAATTGAATGGAAACCTAGGGAGTTGTTCGCGACGACCATAGGCTGCTTGTAAAAGTCCCCACTCGCTGGGGAAATCAATTGAATGGAAACCTGACGCTAAAGACTTGGGCATCTCCGTATTGGATCTCGTAGGTCCCCACTCGCTGGGGAAATCAATTGAATGGAAACATGTTTTTCCAATTCGCTCGACCGAGAAAGAAGAGAGTCCCCACTCGCTGGGGAAATCAATTGAATGGAAACTCATTTGACAAACCAGCATTGAATCGCCATCGCTCGTGTCCCCACTCGCTGGGGAAATCAATTGAATGGAAACGCTTCACCGACTAACGCATAGCTGAGCCATCGGTAAGTCCCCACGTCCCCACTCGCTGGGGAAATCAATTGAATGGAAACCTTTAGCTCCATCGCCGCAGCGTCTTGCCACGACATCTCGTCCCCACTCGCTGGGGAAATCAATTGAATGGAAACAATATCACAATCAGTCAAAAATGCAGGCTGTCCATTTGAGTCCCCACTCGCTGGGGAAATCAATTGAATGGAAACTTGGGTGTAGCCGTCTTCGATCAAACGATCGTACTGAGTCCCCACTCGCTGGGGAAATCAATTGAATGGAAAGTCAGTAAAAAACTTAATCATAGTCTTCCTTTTGGTGTCACCCGTCCCCACTCGCTGGGGAAATCAATTGAATGGAAAGCGGTCTATGGATTGCATAGGGTACTACTTAAGACGCGCGTCCCCACTCGCTGGGGAAATCAATTGAATGGAAAGCCGCTCAAACCAACGGAGTTAAGCGCCCCAACCATTTGAGTGTGTTCGGGTCCCCACTCGCTGGGGAAATCAATTGAATGGAAAGTAACCCATCTGGCGGCCTAATGGCAAACTTGTAACATTGTCCCCACTCGCTGGGGAAATCAATTGAATGGAAAGTTGAGGGGCTTTGGTGATCATCGTTTACTCCGCTTTAGTGCGTTGCTGTAGTCCCCACTCGCTGGGGAAATCAATTGAATGGAAACAACTCGACAGTCTTGTAGTCAATAGACGCTTTTACGAGTCCCCACTCGCTGGGGAAATCAATTGAATGGAAACCAACGAATCAGACGCGAAAGTGGACGATTATTAGCGGGAGGGTCCCCACTCGCTGGGGAAATCAATTGAATGGAAACATTAGTGCTGAGTAAATCAGTCCATGCCATTATCTAACCCTCCGAGTCCCCACTCGCTGGAGAAATCAACAACTCCGCCGCAAGCGGACGGAGTATGAAACAGCCACTTTTTAGTACTTCTTACGCCCCAAGGGACGGGGAATCGACCCTTTATGAGATTGAATGGAAACTCGTGAACTGCATTGTCAAGTATGGAAAGTTGTAGGGTCCCCACTCGCTGGGGAAATCAATTGAATGGAAACGTTTTGTGAGGGATAGATTTTCTGTAGGTCATGTTGGTGTCAGTCCCCACTCGCTGGGGAAATCAATTGAATGGAAACTCCATCCGTGCGGCGGTGGGGACGGTGATCTGTCGCCCAATTGTCCCCACTCGCTGGGGAAATCAATTGAATGGAAACTGGCGAAATAGTGAAGCCGGAGTTTTGAAGAATTTTGGCGGTCCCCACTCGCTGGGGAAATCAATTGAATGGAAACTTAGATTGTTGGCACTGATAAAACTTTCAGCTAGTAGTTTATTCATGTCCCCACTCGCTGGGGAAATCAATTGAATGGAAACAAGTCAGTCTCGTCGGTGGGATTGTCAATCAACTCCGAGTCCCCACTCGCTGGGGAAATCAATTGAATGGAAACGTGACAGCCCCGGTAGCGACCCCATTAAGAAAATGTCCCCACTCGCTGGGGAAATCAATTGAATGGAAACGTGCTTCATCCAATACTTGAAGTTTGGCATTGTTGTATATGTCCCCACTCGCTGGGGAAATCAATTGAATAGAAACTCGACAGTTTTGTAGTCAACAGATGCTTTCTTAAGTCCCCACTCGCTGGGGAAATCAATTGAATGGAAACTCTCTGTTAGAAACGACGATCGCGGTGTCCGTCGCTACTGGTCCCCACTCGCTGGGGAAATCAATTGAATGGAAACGCTTCCGCAGATGACAGTCGTGAAATCTTCACCGTTGATGTTTGGTCCCCACTCGCTGGGGAAATCAATTGAATGGAAACCGCATATCTTTGACGTACTTAATGGCTTGGTCTAAATCTGTGATTTCTGGCAGTGGGTCCCCACTCGCTGGGGAAATCAAATCAACAACTCCGCCGCAAGCGGACGGAGTATGAAACAGCCACTTTTTAGCACTTCTTACGCCCCAAGGGACGGGGAATCGACCCTTGATAAGATTGAATGGAAACCGCACTCTTTCGCGGGTAATATTCAGCCCAGAGCTTACTTCAGTCCCCACTCGCTGGGGAAATCAATTGAATGGAAACTGGGACGCAACCGAGAACGATTGATAGCAGCCGCCAGAACAATCGGGTCCCCACTCGCTGGGGAAATCAATTGAATGGAAACGCGATAATCTTGCCGATTAGCATTGCACTGCCAATGATGTCCCCACTCGCTGGGGAAATCAATTGAATGGAAACCCAGAGACTTTAACGCTGTTTGGGAGATTAGCAGGACCCGGTCCCCACTCGCTGGGGAAATCAAATCAACAACTCCGCCGCAAGCGGACGGAGTATGAAACAGCCACTTTTTAGCACTTCTTACGCCCCAAGGGACGGGGAATCGACCCTTTATGAGATTGAATGGAAACTACATCAGATCAACAGTCAGCGGTACTGCCACGATCAAGTCCCCACTCGCTGGGGAAATCAATTGAATGGAAACCTGCGTTCAAGTGGACTCTAGGCAATCCCATGTATACATTTGTCCCCACTCGCTGGGGAAATCAATTGAATGGAAACTTCATACCACTAAACCGGCTACCAACTTAAGCCAGGACAGTAGGTTCCTCAAATCTTTAAGCTTCGTTCAATCTGTCCCGCTTTATGTCGGTAGCCGTAGAATTTATGGTTTAGGAAGCTTTGGGATCAGGGTGAGCGAGCATAAGCTAAGAGAATACCTTACTGGGAGAGCGTTACAGCCTTAAGGCAAAGAACGGTTCCATTGCTACTGAGACCCCTACTAGTAGTCAGTCAACCTTTAATTGAGGGATAAATTTCTTTAAAGCTGCCTTCAGTCGAAAGCCGCAGACTCTAGCTACCCCTCAAAATAGCCTTAACTGACTACTAGATTGAAACCCTTACAGGATAATGATTCTAGCGACACCGTGGCGGCTCACGGCAGACGGTTGTGTCGCAAAAAATTCTAGCCACGCTATTAGTGGAGTGAATAGATCTCAAAGCTTGAAATTTTTCTACTATGCATAGCGTACCTCAGATTTTTTGCGACACAACCGGAAATCGTCTATGAAGGACGCACCCATAATGCTGAAGTGCCTGATCAGGCAGGCATGGACAGCGCCTTTCAAGACGTATTCAGCGAGTACAACTTACAAGAGCGGATGCAAATCTTGGGTTACGGTTCGCGGGATGCCTACCTCGAAGCTCATGCCACGATCGCCGCCAAAGCTCAAGACATCGTGTCTCATTACCTGGAATGGATTTTTCCAAACGGCTACAAAGCACAAGTAGTGGCAACGTCCCGCGAAGCGGCAGTACGATACAAGGAACATTTAGATGCAACCATCACCGAAGCGATCGCCAAGCTAGAGCAGTCCAACCCCCACAAAATTCCCCTCGATCGACTGCAAAAACTGCGTACCGACGTGGTGATTTCTGGTGGGCATAATGACCTGCCGCACCTCAAGGAATACACGAATT
>Ga0209511_1002142_pt1 | contig 16502 bp, 14 predicted proteins | sample SSSSmetaG_FD_184141 | JGI IMG/M metagenome (GOLD analysis project Ga0209511, IMG submission 184141) | Glacier valley bacterial and archeal communities from Borup Fiord, Nunavut, Canada, to study Microbial Dark Matter (Phase II) - ​SSSS... | ecosystem: Environmental > Aquatic > Freshwater > Ice >...
GGGCTTTGGCCTATTCAGCCTGGGCCAATTATTTACGTCCATCAAAAAAGGAGGATTCATTTTATATTTACGGATATGTGGGAACACAGGCAAATAAAATGATGGATGCTATCGGGGCGATGAATGGCTTATTCACCAAGATGATTGTTGATGAGAAATCGTTCAATATTGCAAAAGAGAGTGTGATAAAAAGCATTCAGACTGAGCGGATTATCAAGAGCAATATATTCTGGAACTGGCTGCAAAACAAAAAGCTGGGTATTGATTATGATATTCGTAAAGATTACTACGAAGCTGCCCGGAATTCAAAGATAGACAGTACACAATTGTTTTTCGATCAACACTTTAAGGATAAAAAGTATACTTACATGATTGTAGGTAGCAAGAAGGATGTTGATCTTCTGAAGTTAAAAACTGTTGGTCCGGTAAATGAACTGGCGCTAAAAGATATTTTCAATTATTAGATTAACCTTATCTTTTCAGATGCTTTAAAATAAACAAAAAAGTTCCTTTTTAGGAGCTTTTCTGTTTTTAAACTCTCACCTGTCTAGCCAATTCTTGAACTCCTGAACCCGTTCACGGGCAACAATAATATCCGGATCGTCAGTGCCTTCAATTTTTAGCCGAAGTCGGCTGTTACTCCATGCCAGAATATGGGTACAGGCATTAATTGAGACAATATATTTGCGGTTAATTCTGAAGTAGGTCTCCGGGTCGAGCATGGGTTCCAGTTGGTCGAGCGTATAATCAATGCAATAGGTATGTTTGTCTGCTGTTAGAATAAAACTTGCTTTCTGACTATAAAAAACCATGATATCTTCTACCGGAATGCTTTTTATTTTGTCACCTACCTTCACCATAAACCTTGATTTGTAAGATTTTGCTGAGGCCTGATTTGATACAGAAAGTATCTTTTCGAGCACCAAAGCATGTGAAAAGTGCCTGGCCTTTTCGATGGCCTGGGTAAGCCGTTCTTCTTCAATGGGTTTTAGCAGATAATCAATTCCATTGGTTTTAAAGGCTTCGATTGCATAATGATCATAGGCGGTGGTAAATATGATGGGACAGCGAACAGTTACCTGGTTGTAAATTTCAAAACTTAGTCCGTCTGCCAGCTGAATATCTGAAAAAATCAGATCGGGTTCCGGATTATTTTGCAAATATTTCACCCCATCCCGAATCGATTCGAGTTTAGCAACCACAATCATGTGAGGGGCTACCTTTGCCAGCAACCTTTCAAGGAGGCTTGCTGCACGGTTTTCATCTTCAAGGATAATAACCTTCATTTTTCCTGTGATTTAAGAATGGGAACACGCACCAGAAAATTTTCTTCCGAATGGATAATTTCGATTGATCGGTTGGAAAAGAATTCAAATTGCTGAATAATATTCTTTAATCCTGTTTTCTTCGAATCTCCACCTACATTTTTCGGTTTCAAACTATTTTCAACTTCCAGGTAATCATTGTTTTTGCGGATTGAAATCCGCAAAGGAAACGCTTCAGAAACTTCGTTGTGCTTCACTGCATTTTCAATCAGTAATTGAAGTGACATAGGAACAATAAAGTCATCGGAATTTGCCTGCACATCGTTTTCAATGATCAGTTTATCTTCAAATCTGGTTTTTAGTAAGAATGTAAAGGAACGGATAAATTCAAGTTCATCTTTAAGCGGAACCAACTCTTTGTCGCGGCTATCTAGCACATAACGGAATAAATCGCTCATCTGCTGAATAAATTTAACCGCCATTGCCTGGTCGTCGTACACGAGATCGCTTAACACATTCAGGCTGTTAAACAGAAAATGGGGATTGATCTGATTCCGGAGTGATTCATATTTATAAGCCATCATTTCAACTTTCAGCTTTTCGGCTTGAATAAAGGAATTTTTCCACGCTCTGAAAAATCCGATAGCCGTATATATCAATGAAATAATAAATGAAATCAGAAGCGTGTAAGGGACAGACCTTATGATCGATTCCCATGATTTCGAGGGTACAATATTATTCCAAATATAGTAATTGAAAAACTGAACGATGATAAAGGCACTTATTGAATACCCCAGAAAAGCGAATATTTGGACGATTGTCTTTTTTACCGGTGTTTCTATCCACGATATCCGTTTGTCAAGATAAGCATGAATGAATTGTAAGCCTGTCCACTGGGTAAAACTGATGCTGAATGCCCAGCAAAACCCGATCAGCAAACTGTGCCAATCCTTTAGACCTCCTGTCATGAAAACAAGTATCAGAAATATACTCAATGCCGCATTGGCAAGTATGAATTTAAATATTGCAGCGGGTTTGATCCAGGTTCCGGGAATATACATGCGATGATTGAAATTTTAGGTTGTCTATTTTGTAAAATTAAAGATAAATCCGGTTCCGAAAGAAACCTTCCTTCGGAATCGAAATTTAATATTTGGATTTTGTCCTCATGGGTTTTTACTTTATCCTTTAGCCCTGAACTTTTTATTACTGGCATCCTTTGACAATACCTTCAACCTGATCTTTCCCCCAGGCCGGATGAATGGGCGATTTTGGTTTAAAATTGTCCCAGTTGGCAAGTAACTCTTTTGCTTGAGGACAAAACGATTTAGGATCCAGTCCCATATAGGGTGCGGCACCCATATCTCCCTGCAGTTTAATCAGTTTTGCACGTGGATTGGACGCGTCCAAAGCCAAAGCTTTACCAACAGCCTGGCCGGATAGACCACTGTATTCCTGACCTCTTTCCATTGGATTTACAACCAACCGACCTGTGAGATATAATGCCTGCAATGCAAACACATCTGCTTCTGCCGGAGCCATTTCAATCAGTTTAGTAAGTGATTTTTCTGCAACATCGAGGTAACTGTCTTTCTTGGCAGCATCGGTCTGCTCGATGAAACTCATAATGATATAACAATACGACTGGTAATAAAGCGGCAACCATTCTGCATTTTCCACATTGGCAATCATTTGAAATTTGTTGCCCAAAGCCTGAAAGTCGGCAACGTTTTTACAAGTTGAAAACTGACCAAGCGTTTCTCCCATGGTCTGAAGAAATTCTGGCTTTTGAGCCATCGAGGAGAAGCTAATGATAAATAAAACAAGCGATAAGATGATCTTTTTCATGACTAATTAATTTAAGGATTGATTTTTATATTTCTACTCTATTTTGTCCAGTTGATTTGCCTCTCCTTTTCGTGTCAGCGTGATAAAACAGGCAACCACGTAAAACCGGTTCGAACTGGGTTCAATAGCGGCACTTGGATAGTTGCCGCCAGCATCAGTGTTACTGGCATATCTCCGTCCAAACTCATTTTTGAAGCCAAAAACATTGGTAACTGCACCGTAAATGATGATATTTTTCCGGTAAAGGAAACTCCAGCTTAAATCGAGGCTTTTATAAGGCAACATTTGTTCACTATTAAAAACAGGTGAATTGGGATTGTTGTATACCCGTGGCGACGAGTATTTGAAATTAACCCCGGCCAATGATCGCAAACCATTCAGCCAGTGCTTATAAACAACCGATAGATTGTGTTTGCTCGCAAAGGTTGGTACCGCTTTTTCCGGAAAATCGCGGTAATCGCGTTTGGTGTCGAGATAAGAATACGAAATCCAGTAGTCGCCGTTTTTGATTGTTTTGTTGTCTCTCCAGAACAGGTCCAGCCCTTTGGCATAACCACTTCCAAGGTTTGTATAGCTTGTTGGCAAATAAAACGCACCTCCATTCGTCTTTACCAAATCCTTATAATCTTTGTAATATAACTCAACCCGAAGCGTTCGTTTATTGATCGACGACTGGTAACTAAACGTGTAATGATCGGCACGTTCCGGATTCAATTTATTGGTATATAGCAGGTAATCGTCGACCGGATTTTGATAGAACCAACCGTATGCAAGCGAAAATTGGCTGTTGTCGGTCACTTTGTAAGTTGTCGAAAGTCGCGGTGAGAATTTAACACTTTTCAGATAATCAGAATATTCTATGCGCGCTCCAATGCGGGTTACAAATTTTGATGACGCGTACAGCTGCGCCTCCGTGAATGCTGCAAGTATTTGATTCGTAAAGCTATTGTCATGCATTTCGGATGGCATCCTGACGTTTTGTGAAAATGTTTTGGCAAAGAATTCACCTCCAAATTTAAGACTGAATTTTTCGGTGAAGGGATAAGTAAAGGCATTCTTGAGGTGCGTACCAACTATTTTTTTCCCAATTGTGGTTTGGTCGAAACGGATATCATCGTGGTTGTTCGTAAACGATGTTGCCGAATTCATTGCCCATTTCTCGCCCAGGTGGCCATTCCACGAGGCATTCATAAAATAATTGTCATTCGCGAGTCGATAATCAAACGGATTTCCACCCGGTTCGAGGTTTTCCTGATTGATCGTAAAGGCGTCTTTGTTAAAACTCGAATAAAACTTGAACATGCCCGTTTTGCCTGTTTTTTGCCTGACGCTTATTGCACCCTTTGCCGATTCAGGAGCATGAATCCAGTTGTAATTCTGAGCTGCTAAACTCATATAGGGTGAAAGATTGTTGTATGTTATTGATCCTGTTGCAGTACCGTTTTTCCATAATTTAGTTCCCGAAACTTCAGCACCTATTGACAAAAAAGAGAGATCAAGCTGATCTTCAGCAGGCATATCGTTGGTATTAAGCAGTAATACTGACGAAAGAGCCTGGCCATATTCTGCGGAATAACCACCCGTACTGAAAATCGTTCCCTTAAACATAAACGGATTGAACCTGCCACGCGTCGACAGATTGGGCGCCGATGAATTATAAGGGACATAAACGAGTGAACCATCGATATAGGTTTGTGATTCTTCGCTATCACCACCTTTTACAAATAACCGGCCCGATTCTCCATTGGTGGTAGTGCCGGGAAGCGATTGCAAAGCGCCGAATACATCACCCTTTGCACCTGCGGTGGTCACCATATCGAGCGGTGTGATGGTGACGGCCTGCTTCTTATCGCTTGCTTCGAATGTTCCTGCCGTAATGGTCACTGCATTGAGTTGGTTAAAAGCTTCTTTCAATTGAATATTCAACCGGATTGTATCGCCTTTCAAATCCAATTTTTGTGTGAACGGTTCATAACCCATAAACACAACATGCAAATCAAAGGGACCAGTCTTTTTCGTTTTTAGTATAAATTGACCGTTTTCGTTTCCAGAGGTACCATCATAGGTACCTTGTAAATAAATATTGGCACCGGGTAATGATTCCCCTTGTTCCTGCGCTACTTTCCCGGTAATAACGGTTTGTGAAAAAGCATTTAAAGAGAGGATGCTAAAGAAAATATAGAAGATTGATCGTTCCATTATTCTGACGTTACATGTTTAACGACACAAAAGTGAAACAAAGCCATTATGACTCAAAAAAACAGTTGGTGAACTGTGGAATTTATACGATGAAATGTAGAAAAGGATCGTGTTTTCAATAGTCAGGAATTACATTTTTCATAAATGAGATTTTAAAGAAAATTAAACCTTCCTTTTTTCTCTTCAGATAAATATATTTGTATTTTTAGAAAAAAATTAATCTTAATAAAATTGGCCATGAGTAGAATTGCTGAAAGAATGATTGACGATGAAGTTAGTGATCCTATGGATTTTATGGATCAACCTGTAAGGAAATCGAATCGGAAATCATCCGTAATGGATAATTACGATGATGAAGATGACGAGGATGATGATGAGATTGATGATGACGATGAGGATGACGAAGAATTCGAAGAGGAAGATGATGATGAATAATCGCTAATATTTCATCAGAATTTGCTGTTTGATGACCGGTTGAATGTTCAATTTCTGAACGGTCAGCCGGTCATTTATATGAGAAAAAGGTTGCAATCCTCCTTTTGAAGAAAATCAGAAAGGATTTGTATTTAATGTTGTAAAAGTTGTCTCAGTGCTGTAAGCAATGCCAGCAGAGGTATAGGCGAAAGCCCAGATCTTGTAGGTAATGCCTGGCTTTAATCCCCCGATGGAACTTGTAAAAGAGCCTGTTCCGATATTATCGTTGGTTGTACTGTCGGTTAAATTGGGAATAGGATCTGTAGAACACCAGTGAACACCCTTCAATACTACTTTGGAACCTCCATCGAAAGTCACTTCTGCACTGTAGGTGGCTGTGGTATCTGTAATACTTGTTATTTCTGGAATTGTGACTGTTGCAAGTACTTTATTGGCCTCTTTTGTGCAATTCAGCAGTAACCCGGAAAGGAATACCGCATAAATGACGGATTTAAACTTCATAGATTCGATTTTAGATTAAGTTGATGCAAACCTACTAAACAGAATCATCATTACCTAAATAAAAATCGAATTAGTTTTGGGTTCATTTGTTTCGCTTCCACCGTATGAATGAAATCTTATTCAGGCAATTCTTTTAATAATTTCAATAAAACGGGAATGTCGGTCACGTTATATTTTGCAAACGAAGGACTTAAACCGACGCGGATTGTATAAGCAGTATCGGGTAATGCATTGAAAAGAAATTCATCTGTCTTATCATCGCCGGCAGCAAATACAAAGCTGAATTTTTGATCCATCATTAAGGTATTGGCGGCTTGTCCTTTGTCGTATTTCCCACTTTTGACCTCCAGAACTTTATGTCCTTCAAGAATTTCTAAATCTGTTTTATATCGAATGATTTCAGCCAGATCGTCCCTTAGCTCATGCAGGCGCAATTGTGCAAATTCGGAATCGGCATTGCGGTAATGCCAGGCAATACTCCCTGTTTTTTCTTCAATAAAAGTACCATGACAGCGGCTAACATATTCATTCATGATGGGTATCACAACCTCTTTCCACTGCTCATCAGTATTCATGGTCGCTTCCCATTCGCCGTCACCCTTTTTAATATAATAACCATGCTCGGCAACCAAACTGACATTTATTTCTTCAAATTGTTTTTCAAGAAATTTCTTATCCCTGCCACTGATGATCACCACCTGGTTTTTGGGATCGTCGGATAACTTACGAACGTTCTCTAATGTATCTTTTTCAACGATTGCCAGTTCGGGATACTTTGCAAAAGGAACCAATGTCCCATCATAATCGAGGAAAAGAATCCTTCGGTTAGCTTTTCGGTAATCTGAAACGATTTGTGATGATATCTTCTGATTCACAAACCTTACACTCCTCAATTTTTGTTCTTTTTTTGTCTCGTAGGTCTGATTGAAGAAATCGAAAGCCCAGGTAAAAACATTGTAATTCGAAATCCTGTTTTTCATCCTTTCGAGACGTGTGTGTTTTTCCTCTGTATCCATCTCAAGGGCATTGAAAATCGCCTCCGACATCTCGATATTATCAACAGGATTGATAATAATAGCTTCGTTTAATTCAGCAGCAGCACCGGCCATTTCGCTCAATATTAATACACCTTCATTTTCAACCTGGCAAGCAATATATTCTTTCGCTACAAGGTTCATTCCATCGCGTAAAGGTGTAATAAGTCCGACTTCACTTACATTATAAAGGGCAATCAGCTCTTTAAATGAAAGCGATTTGTACTGATAAATAATAGGTCTCCATGCAATTGAGCTATATTTCCCATTAATCCTTCCGACTGTCGATTCGAGCTCCTTTTTCATTTCCTTATATTTCCCAATACTATCGCGCGAAGGGACAACAACCATATTGAAAACTACTTTCGATCGCCATTCAGGATACATCTCAAGGAAAGTCTCATATCCTTTCAGCTTTAATAAGAGACCTTTAGAATAATCGAGTCTATCAACTGAGAAAATAAGCTTTTGTTCCAAAAGATGACCCTTTAATTTTCCCCTTTCTGCTATTACAGGTTTTTTCAGACAAGCATCATGAAATTTATCATAGTCAATCCCAATCGGAAATGCGTCGGCTTTTACAAGTTTATTCGGTGTATATATGATATTTTGCGGACAATCATATCCCGTAGTGCGTTTTACCGATTTAATGAAGTTTTGAGTATAGTCATGGGTATGAAAACCTACAAGATCGGCTCCGAGCAACCCTTTAATAATAGATTCGCGCCAATGTCGTGGCAATAACCTGAATATTTCGAACGATGGAAATGGGATATGCAGGAAGAAGCCAATTGTCGCATCAGGCATTCTTTGCCGGATCATTTCGGGAAGCATCATTAACTGGTAATCGTGAATCCAAATAAAGTCTCCGGGTTTGATCGTCTTTATCAATTCTTCACAAAATCTTAGATTTGCTTCTTCATAAGCCTTAAAATAGTCGGTTTTAAAGACGGCGTAGGTAGAGAAATAGTGAAACAGTGGCCAAATAAGGTTATTACAAAACCCTCCGTAATATAAATTGTTGACTTCCTCCGGGATTGCAACAGGCAGGATCTCAAAGTTTTCATTTTCTAAACTATCGGATGTTACATCCTCAGGCAATTCATCAGCAATACCTGCCCATACAATTTTACTGTTTTTTAAATCAGCATTACTTTTTTTGAAGTTCTCGGACAAGGCAAGAATAGCTGAAACAAGACCTCCGGAATTTTGAATTGCTTTGTAGCCTTTCTTTGCCTTACTTAATTTAAAGGGCAAGCGATAGGCTGCAATAACCAATCTTTTGAACTGTGTTTCATTAACCATGCTTTAACGTTTTGTACCTTGCTTTTGCTTAATTTAACAACAAAAGTAATGTGGGTGATTCACAAATATAGCCAAAAATCCTTTAGATTTAAACCAAATTGGAAATTATGCTTATGGATAAACCATTCAGTATTGAAATAATATATTTGATTGTAACGATAATCCCGGTCTTGGGACTGCTTGTTATGGTATACTTTATTTACAAATATTTGTTTCTTTTTTTCAGGAAAAAAGTATTTCATACGCCCGGATGACCAAATGATTTTATCGTCAATTTGTTTAAAATTCCTGTTTTATGGTTTCTTTTATTGGATGCTTCTAAAGAATTTTTTGATTGATTGCATAGTTATCATCAATATCAATGCCGAACTTCTCCAATTGCTAATTACACCTTATTTCAAATTGTTCATATTTAGTTAAGCGGTATTGATAAATAAATCTTTATGAATTGTTTTTTATTCTTCCATTCCGATTATCGCTGAAGTTATATGAGACTCTCCGGGAACCAGTTTGATCACATCATCGAACGCGTTGACTGCTTCAACACAAACAAAATGAAGGTATGCATCATCAGGCATATCATTAATGGTTGCGCAGGTATCTTTTCCTGGATTCCAAACAGTCGTAATCTTGCTTCCTGCTTTTTCGATCCGTATTTTCCTTTTAAAAAGGGAGTCTTCAATCGTACAAGCAGCGGTTGTGTTGTGATAATGGCGCGTTTCAGCCTTCAGTATTTCGATTTTGGGTGTTTTCTGTACAAATTCACCAGGTTCGAGCTGGCTGTGATAACTTGCACCAAGCAAACCGGTAATCGTTGTATTTTCGATGGAAGAAAGGTTGTAATATGAATGCAATGCACATGTATATTCCAACGATTCAGCTGATTGATTGGTCACCTTCAGGCTTACGACCAGCGTTTGTCCGATAATAACCGTGAGTTCAGCGCAAAAATCATGTGGCCAGTAAGCTTTTGTTTCTTTTGATGAACAAAGTTGCAATCTTACGAGTGTTTCAACGGAAGGTTTGGAGGCTGTTTCAACAAGATCCCAGTACATCAGGCGGCCAAATCCGTGTTGCGGTTTTGCTAAATCGGTTTTATGCGGTCCAAACCATGGGAAACATACAGGAATACCTCCACGGATGGGTTGCCCTAACTGAAAATTGCTTTCCGGGCTCATCCATAAAATATCTTCCGAATTGCGTGGTCTGAAACTCATAATGTGAGCGCCATACAAGCTAATTCTGGCGTCAGCATATTTGTTTGCGATGCTTAAATAAACCAGATCGTTCTCCATTTTGGCAAATTTAACTTTGCCTTCAAGGCCAAATGTATCATTCAGTTTTTCAATATCAACCATGGTATCTCAACTTATATTTTATGAACTCGATTTTTTATGAACAGGCAAATTTCCATGTCTCGTTCCAGACTAAATATTCAGAAATCAGCCGATAATTAGCGCAAGTTAGCAATCATTTTAATTTTCATGCCGATTAAACAGCAAATAGCCAAAGCTGGCTTGTACATATAACCTTGGATCGCTGCTGCTATAATAATTCAATAACAGACTTGCCGGTCCGAAAGGGGTGTGGATCACGATACCTCCGCTTCCGATAAACTGATTGGAGGTAAATAATTGATTGCTGTAATAGGGTTTGTTATTATCTGTACTTAATAATTCTTCAAATGGCTGAAAATAATGTCCTTCCAAACGGATATGTGCCGATGGAGAAAAAGGAATAATTGCTTTTATCCCTCCTGCAATATAGTTATTGGCCCTCAGATAGGGTAAGTACCTGATTGTACTGTTGACAGTGGGTTCAAAGTTTTTGGCGGAGATTAAAGAAGAGGTATAGTTGTTAAAAAGCTTTTTGGTTGAGAAATAAGAATCGGTTTCGATACCAAGTGTCAGCCATTTCGCAGTTTTAAAATACCTTTCGTAGCTTACTTGAACTTGAATATACTGATGATCCTTGCGGAAAGGCAGATTATTCGGGCTTGTAGATCCAGGTTCTTCTTTCTCTGTCCCAAACATATAGGTTGCTTCGAACTTAAACATTTTACCTTCAGTAGGATATTGCTTTTTATTAAAGGCTTTTTCCTCAAAACGGGCATGCAGATTTCCGGCAGTAAATGTAGTTTGATCTGGCTCGTCATTTTGAGTGTACTTTGTGTTTTGATAATACTCATTCGATTGATTCACAAAGTTTATTCCGGCTTCCCATTTCGAAGTTGTTTTAGCCGGAAAACTAACATCGAACTGAATATTGTCGTCATTACGAATAACATAGTGAGGACGTTTATCTTCAAAGAAAAGTTCGGTAGATCCGGAGAAGTAGTTAAACCTGTTTTTGATGAAATAGAGATCCAGCGAAAAAGGTTGTTTAGAAGTGAAATTAAAACGCGACCCTACCATGAATGAGCTGTAGAATTTACCGACATGGATGTTGGTCTGAATGGTAATTGGAAGATTATTGAACAGTCGGTAATCGAGACCGATGTAACCTTGATTGACATCCGAAAGCGAGAAGTAACCTCCAACACCCACTTCGAGCGGTTTTTGTTGTTCGGCTTTCAATTGCAGATCGAAAAAGCCTGTATTCTTATTATAGTCGGTGGTCGGTAACAGTGATTTGATTTTATCGTCTGCTAATATTTTAAAATACTCGCGCCGAAGCTCTTCTAAATCAAATGTTTTTGACTTATGGCGTATTGATTGTATCACATAGTAACGTTGAGATCCATCCACACCTGAAACCTGAATGTTGTTGAATATCATTGTGGGACTTTTGCTCCTGAATTCCTCGCGTCTTCGGGTAAGTAAATCAAAATCAGTTCTCCTGCTAATTCGTGATTTAATGTCTTCAATTTGTGCCAAAGTCGCTTTATAACCTACATTTTCGATTTCGTCGAATCGATCAAAGTCGAGAAAGGCGAAATTTTCAACCGGCGATTTAATCGTTACTCCCACGCTATCGGGTATTAAATAGTTTGTTTTACGAACCATCATATTCCATATCTGAAGTTTCAGATCATCTCTTTTAGGCTTTTTATCTTTGAAGTCGATGGCACTTCCGATCATTAATTCGGGTTTAAAATCTTGATGCATCACATCGTATGGAAAGTTGTTTACCAATCCACCGTCAAAAAGTAAAACACTGTCAATTTCGATTGGTTTAAAAAAGAATGGAACTGTCATTGATGCCCTGATGGCCAATCCAAGATCTCCATTACTAAAAACCACGGGCTTATTGAGATAAATATCAGTCGCAACGCATCTGAATGGGACAAAAAGTTTGTTGAAGTTACTTTCAGCAACAGCATTCGCGGGGCTGAATAGTTCCATAAACGCAAAATCAATTTGTCCGGGTGGGATAATATTGGTAGGAAGGGCCAACTTCATTTTATCCTCATTCCTGGCAAAGTCAAGATCGATGAACGAAGGATTTTCGTCGAGTTTCTTGAAATAATAGACATACCTTGGAGGTATAATTCCTCTAAACCAAAGTTTGAAATCTTCGGATTTGAAAAGGGTTTCCATTTCATCGGGCGAATAGCCGGCAGCATACAGGCCACCAATGATGGCACCCATTGAAGTTCCTGTAATATAATCAATCGGAATGTTGTTCTCCTCAAGGGCTCTGATTACACCAATATGAGCGAGCCCTTTTGCGCCACCTCCGCTAAGCACTAAACCTACTTTTTGCCCAAAACCCGGGAAAGGTAACATGTAAAGGCACAATATAAAACAGAATATGACCTTTTTCATGGTTTAGATTTCTATTGTTTAGCGTTAATGATCTTCGATTTTGAGCTTTAATGATTTGAATCCTTCACCAAGGATTTCGCTGGCATCCATAATTGTAATAAATGCAGAAGGATCAACTTTATTGATATGCTCTTCAAGGATGGCAACCTCTCTTCGGCTCACAACGGTAAATATAATGTTTTTCTCTGTATTGTTATACATTCCGACCCCTTTTAAATAGGTGCCTCCGCGCTCAAGATCATTAATGATTTTATCACGAATATCTTCATGCTTGTCGGATATGATAATCAATGCTTTATTATAATTAGCACCTTCCAGAATCAGGTCGACTGCACGTCCTGTAATATAGATTACAATCATACTGTAAAGCGGAATTTGCCAGTCTTTGAAAGCCGCCAGCGCAACCAATACGATGGCAGAATCGACCCAAATCAGCATTTGACCGATCGGGATTCTCGTATACCTCGTGATGACCATTGCGATAATATCACTTCCTCCCGAGGTGGCTTTCGCCTTGAAAATTAAACCAAGTCCGATGCCGGTTAAAACGCCTCCGAAAATGCATGAAAGTAAAACATCATTTACAAGCGGAGCATCACCTACTTCACGCATCCATGTAATGCCATCCATGAATATCGATGACGAAATAAACCCATAAATGGTCTTCGTCCCAAAGCGCGGTCCGAGAAGTTTTATGCCAAAATAGGTTAGCGGTATGTTTACTATCAGGCTAAATATTCCTACTGGAAATCCGTCTGGCCAAAACGCCATCCCTTTTGTCATATGGTAGACAATAATACCAAGTCCAAAGATGCCTCCAGGTACTATTTTATGCGGAGTTATAAAAAATACAAACCCCACGGCCATAATAAAGGACCCAATTGTAATCATTCCGTAGTCGACAAACCATCGTTTGGTGAATAGTTTTTCCGTTGTGAGAAATGCCATAAACAGAGGATAATTTTTTATAAAATTACAAAAAAAAGGGTTCCTTTTTGGGGAACCCTTTTTTTAAGACATTGTTCTTAGAATCTTTTTTCCTTGATACGGGCTTTTTTACCGGTCAATTCGCGAAGATAGTACAAACGTGCACGACGTACACGACCCATACGGTTAACTTCGATACCATCGATAAAAGGTGAGAAGAAAGGGAAAATCCTTTCAACACCGATATTACCCGACATTTTGCGAACAGTAAATGTTTTTGTTGTACCAGCGCCTTTGATTTGAATTACAGTACCTTTATAGTTCTGAATTCTCTCTTTGACACCTTCAATGATCTTGTAACGGACAGTTACTGTGTCGCCTGCGTGAAATGTAGGTATTTCTTTCGGCTCACCTAAAAACGCGTCTTCTGCAATTTTAATCAGATCCATCATGATTGATTTTTACAATATTATTAACGAACGCAATATTCACAGTGTCTATTCGTTTGCTGTCAGAGATTGCGTACGGAACTGGCCGCAAAAGTAGATAAATATTTGATTAATTTAAACAGCGTGGAACTATAATTTCAGTTTTTTCCTGATCGCTTCCGGTATGGCTGCTTTGTTTACAACAATTGCGGTGGTTTTGTAACGTAAATAAGGTTTAGAAGCATAAAAATACCCTTTTAAATCGTTGTATTTACCCCATGAATTTTTCACTTTGTAATAGATCGTACCGTTTTGATCTTTGGCAAGTCCGATCAGGTGCATCGCATGATCATCGGTGGTTTCCTGACTATCAAATGCCATTTGTCTTACTTCTTGTGTTATAACTCTTTCTTTACCTGGCTTATCAAATTTGTAGAGCGATGATTCTTTCTCTTTTTCAGGAAGGCTGTCCCATTTAGATATCTCAGCATCATTCATCTCTGCTGTGATTTTTTCAGGGATAACAGCAATTCCTTTCTGAGTTGTTGCAAATCCTTTTTCGCTCACATCGGCTGCCCAAAGAACTGAATAACCATTTTCAATAGATGCATCAACGATTTCCTGAAGTTCGTCAAGCGGAACATTGTAAAACTCGCTCCAAAGCCAATTGTCCGGCACTTCAAGTATAAATTTCTGATAAAAAGGGTGATGTGTGAATGATGTGATCTGAACGTAATCGTCCCCGTTAATTCCGCAGAAATCGGAGGCGAAGGATTTTGGTGTATAGTTTTTGCCTTTAAATTCAAAGTTTTGTGGTACAGCGCCCAGGTAGGTGTCGATTGTGTTATTGACGGCTTCGTCCCAAACCGGTGACATTTTCTTGTTTTTGTTCTCAACAACCGCTTCAACCATGTTCCGAAGAACATTGTCCATTTCGCCATGGACATGCTTTTCTTCATCGTATTTTATTCCCGGAAAAACTTTTTCAGGAACTAATCCATAATTATTGGCAACGTAGAGGTCATCATAAAGCACACCACCAGCACCAAAGTTGGTGTTCCCCTGCATCCTTACATATTTAAGGGCTTTGTCGCGATAACACATGCTTACGAGAAACATTTCCGATAAATCAACTTCGGGTTTACCCATTCGAAGCATTTCTGATTCGAAAAAAGACATTCCTGCAAACGACCAACAAGTACCTGACCGGAACTGATTTTTTACTGAAGTGTGAGGTATTTCTTTAATTGATTGAAATTTATAGCCTTCATCATCTTTATTTCCGGCATAGGAGAAACCAGCAACGAGCAATAGTGTTAGTGCAAGGTGAAATCCCTTTTTAATTGTCTGCATATTAAATTTAAGTGGTAAATTTTAACTCCGAAAAGTAAAAAAAACGAATTGAATTTCAGCGTTAAATTGTCATTTAAAATGAATCTAAATATTATTTGGTCTATTGAATCGATTTATTTCCGGATTGGTAGAGATTTTCAACCGGATGGTCGGTCCCTTTGTAAATAATGCGTCCTGGCGTGATTGCTGATTTTACACCAACAGATCCAATTGTTCCAAGCGAAATATAGTTAAGCGCAGCGTTAAGACAGGCATCTGTTAGATTCCCCCAGTCTTGAGTCACATTGTCTTTAACCGCAAAATCAACCGGAATGCCATCGAAGTAATCGCTGTATCCCTGTGAGTTCACATTTCGAAAACTGATAGGTGCAACTGCGATATTCAGCTTTGTATCTCCTTCAATATTCATTCCAACAGGTTTCCCATGGGTGGTTGAACCAATGAGTTTCATATTCAGATAGGGTTTCAGTCCTGATATTACCAACTCGCTCGCTGAGGCCGTTGAAGAGGTGGTAATCACAACAAGTTTATCAAGTTGAATGCTGTTGCTTTTCAACCCGATAATACTCTGATATCCCATTCTGACATGCTTATTGTTGTATGTTAGCGTGTTATATGCCTTATCTTTATTGGGCTTTCCGGCAAGCATTGCAACCAACGAGTCGGCGCAGTCGAGTGTGCCGCCGCCATTGTATCGAAGATCAAGGATCAAATCAGTGACACCTTTGCTTGAAAAATCATCGAAAACAGCATTGAGTTCCTTTACCGAACTACCCAGAAAATCGCTAAAAACAAAATATCCAATTTTTTTAGCCCCTTTTGTAAATATATTTGAATACTGTACCGAATTGATAATGATTGCTCCCTGTGTCATCTGAAGGGTTGTTTCGGACCCATCATTTTTGATAAAGACAAACGAGTTGCTTGCATTGTTAAGCGCCGTATTGACTTCGGCATCGCTCATTGCGGCCACTGTTTTTCCATTCATTGCCTTGATTTGCCATCCTCGCTTAACGCCTGCTTTTCCCATTGCACTATTGTCGTAAACGAATAAAATCCGAAGAAGATCAAGGTCATCAAATCCCAAACCTGCACCCCAACCTGTTGTTTCTCCATTTTCAAGTAAACTTACCATATCTGTATAAGTCATTGTGAAACTCCATCTGTCCTTGATATATCTCACTTTATTGATATAATCATCCGGAGTTTTTATGGTGGTCAAATCCACAGCTGGCATCGATTCGTACCAAAGATACAAATCGTTAAATGTATCAGCCGTAAATTGCACAGAAGGATCAATTGATAGAACGGGATCTGGAGATTTATCTTTCTTACAGCTATATACAGTGAGAACTAACAGGAATAGTGAGCAAAATATTATTCGTTTCATGTGGTAACTAATTTGATGATTTATAGATGCCTGACAGGTTTATTAAACGA
>Ga0209511_1002143_pt1 | contig 16501 bp, 4 predicted proteins | sample SSSSmetaG_FD_184141 | JGI IMG/M metagenome (GOLD analysis project Ga0209511, IMG submission 184141) | Glacier valley bacterial and archeal communities from Borup Fiord, Nunavut, Canada, to study Microbial Dark Matter (Phase II) - ​SSSS... | ecosystem: Environmental > Aquatic > Freshwater > Ice >...
CATCGAAGCGGAGCAGCAGTTGGTTGCTACCCGCTACCAATGCCTGTCCGCTGCGGTTGAGCTGGGCTACGGTGGTGCCGTCGGTGGTAACGAGCGTGGCGGCCACGGCGTAGCTGCCAGCTTGCAGCAGGTCGAGCGACAAGCGCACATCAAGGTTGTTGTAGAGGCCGTTGCCGTCGCTGTCTACCGCCTGCTCTGTGGCTGGCCCCGTCTGGATGATGTTGGGTCGCGGCCAATTGGAGCGGCTGTAGGCGGCAGTGTTGTAGGCCAACGTGATGTTGTCGAGTATCAGGGACGTGTTATCCACCTTGGTGAACACCAGATCGCGCACTTGGTAAGGCCCGTTAGCAGCAGCCTGACCGATCAGCCTGCCGTCGAAGGTGAGGGTTAGAGGAACGCTGCCAGGACTTAGCGTGTAGCTTTGCTGGGCTGCACCAAGCCTGCGCCCATCGGTGGTGGTGAGGTTGGCCGCGAGGTTGTACTGTCCGCTCTCGGTGATCTGGGCAGTGGCAGTGACTACCAGGTAATCATAGCTGCTGCCGCTGCGGTGGCCTTCGTCGGCGTAGCTTCCCGTCAGGTGGGCAGCATTGCTCAGCTCTGCCGTAGTCAGGCTGGTGCGGGCAAACGGCTGGCCCTGGCTGTTCTGGCCTCTGGCTTCGATGTAGATCATGTAGGTGCCAGTAATCGTTGGTACATAGGTAGCCTGGTAGATACCAGGGCTGACTGGGGCAAGCACAAGCGTCTGCGAGTAGCTCTGGTTTAGCTCGCCGCCTGTGATCACCGCGATAGTAGCAGTCAGGTTCGCGCCAGGGAGCGGGTTGCGGTCTTCTAGTCTGGCGGTGAGAGTCAGTGGTTGACCGGGGTCATTGTTTGCTGAAAGGCTGGGCCTGATCTGCACCCCGCCCCCGAATTGTCCGGAAACGTAGTAGGGTTCGGGTTGGGCTGTGGTAGTGATCGCCCGCACTACCACCTGCCAGGTGCCAGTCAGCGGGTTGTTGAGGGTGATGCTCTGGCCGTTGGCCTGCGAGTTCAGCCTGACCACGTGGCGGGCTGGGTCTACCAGGCTGAGGCTGAGGGTGGCGGTCTCGTTGACCCAGCCGAGTTGGAAGCTGACGCTCTCTGCTTGATCCACCTGCACCGTGTGGCTAGAAACGCTGCCTGCACTGACCTCGTCAACAATTGCGGGGTAGCCAATCGGTAGCTGGTTGCTATCGGTCAGCACCTTGTTGGGCAGTTGCCGCCTGGTCTGCTTCACTGCCTGTTGCTGGGGAACCTCAACGCTAGCATTGCCCTGAAGGAAGTGGCTGTTCTCCAGGTTGGCGTATGGCTCCATCGCGTTCCAGAACTCGGCCTGACTTGGTTCACGGCTGTGGATAAAGAGGTCAAGTCCACCAGTGGTGGCAACCGGCTCCAGCCGTACCGCATAATCAACTGCGTAGACACTGTCGCTCGACACCACGCCGTCGCAACGACAGTCGTAGCTCTCACCCGGCAGCGCGTAGTAGTTGGTCTTAAGGTTCTGTGGGTAAATGGCGTTGTGGATCAGCATATAAGCAGTAGTAAGTTGGCTGATGGCTGGCATCATCCTCCGGTAGTTTTGGCTGATTAGCTGGCAGGGTCGGGTGGCGGCTGCGACTGGCACCAGGCAGATCAGGGCCGCGCCGGAGGCGGTGTCGGCCAGATAACTGCCGAGGTTGGGGCTGCCCAGCATGATCAGGTTGTCTACGCCTCCACCAGTCGCCAGAGTAGCTGCAACTCGACCGTCAATGCCACCCTTCGAGTGGCCGATGATATTGACAGCGGGTGAGCCGTACATCGTCTTGATGTTCTGGACGAAGCCCCATAGCACCGCGCCATTGAACTCGTAGGCTTGGTGGCCGTTGCGCGGAGCGTTGAACATCATCGCCTGGTAAGCGGGATGCACAGGCCAGCCGAAGTAGCCATTGGTGTTGGTATCGTTGCTGCCAATCGGCCAGAACTTGAAGCCAGCCTGGAGGATCAAGGGGCGCATCCCCTGCACCTTCAGCAGCACCTGGTCTACGCGGGAGCAGTGCTTGCTGCGGGTGTGGCGAATGGTGATCGGGTTGTGGGCGGCTGCTGGCTCGCTGCTGAAGCTACCCTTGTCGGGCAGGAATAGCAGGTTGGTAGGGACGTTGTAGCTGGTAGTACTCCAGGCGTTGGGCGCAGTATCGAGTTGGAACTGCCGCCCAGCGAAGCTGACCTGGATCGGGTCTTCTGGCAGCACGTTGTAGGCACGGATGGTCAGGCGAGCGTATTCAGCGATAGTACGTAGCCGATCTCCTGGGGCAGGGTGGCCCGCGCCGTCAATCGGGCCATAATAGCGCGTGATATCCACGTCGCCGCTCAGGTCTTCAGTGCCGTCAGCGGCAGGGACGCGGATGCGGAACAGGTCGTCAATCTTCTCGGTCGCGGGCAAGGTAGCCTGTATCCGGCTCGCACCCTCTATGTCGCACGGCACTGGCGTTGGCGTGCCAGTGCTACCAGGCGTGGCAGTAGGACAGGGTGGGCGGGTCGGGGTTGGTAGAGGAGTCAGATCGAAGTCAAGCTGGGCCAAGCCACTAGCAGGGATTGTGACTGTCTTGGTCAATGGCACATAGCCAGTCAAGCGGGCCGCTACCGTGTAGGTGCCAAACAGGATGCGGGTGATCGAGTAGACTCCGCTGGCGTTGGTCAAGGCTCCTAGCGAGGCTGGGCCATTAGCGCGAATGCTGACATTCTCCAAAGGCGCACGGGTAAGAGCGTCGCGTACAGTGCCACTGAGGGCTGAGGGTTGCAGGGCGAAGTTGAGGGTGGCCCAGCCCTCCTCTGGCAGGGTGACAGTCTTGGTTAGTGGCTGGTAGCCGTTCTTGCTGGCTACCACCTGGTAGTTGCCGGTGAGTAGTTTGGTTACAGAGTAGAAGCCCTGGTCGTTGCTCATGCCAGTGCGGTTGGTTGGGCCGCTAGCACGGATGCTAACCCCCTTGAGCGGCTCACCAGTCTCCGCATCGGTGATCGTGCCGCTGATGATCGTCGGCTTGAGCGCGAAGTTGACGATCCGCAGGCTGGCCTCAGTGAGGGTTGCTGTCTTGGTCAGTGGCTGATAGAGGTCGAGGTGGGCCTTGACGCTGTAAGTACCAGAGACTACATTGGTTATAGTGTAGAGACCGCTAGCCAGGGTATTGGTTACGTAGCTGGCCGGTCCTTCAGCTTTCACCTCAACCCCCTGGAGCGGGCCATGGGTGTCAGCATCTGTCACCTTACCCTTGATCGTAGAACCTAGACCACCAAGTACCGCCAGGGCGTACGGCTGCGGCCCCTGCGGGATGTTGGTTGCGTAGACGGTGACCAGGTAGACCCCTTCGGTAGGGCTGATCACGTCTACCGTCTCCACTGTATTGGCTCCATCACCGAGGTTATTGTGGTTGCCCCCGTAGAGAGTGCCGTTAGGGGCGGTCACGACCAAGTCCAGATCGTTGACCAGGAATGCGTTAGGGGCATCTGACCAGGCGATGGTGATGTGTAGCGGCACCGAGGTAGTGACGACGTTGTAGGTATACTGACGTACATCACCGGCCAGGAGGCTCTGGCTGTCGTCGAACTTGAACTTGTAGAGCGCAGGGTCAGGTTTGATCGCCAGTTGGGCGTTGACCCGCCCCCAGCCCTCTACATTATTGGGGCGGCGTTCAGCTATCTCCTGAGTTGCGCCCTGCCCATACTGGCCGGGGTACATTTCGTCGGCACTGTTGAGCAGGGTAGCCTTAACCAGGGCGGCTGAAGGATTGGCAGTTCCCAGATTGCGGGCGAAGTTCTCGCGCACCAGGGCGGCCACGCCGCTGACGTGGGGGGCGGCCATGCTCGTGCCACTGTTGTAACTGTAGAAGGGGTTGTTCGCCAGCAGCCCTTCGCCTACCCCTGCATTGTTGCGCTGAGACTGGGTGGAGATGATGTTGGTGCCAGGGGCGACGATGCTCGGCTCAATGTGACCTCCGTTGGTCGGGCCGCGCCCACTGAAGGCCGCCATACCATCTGGCTTGTCCGCGATGTAGTCGTCGCGGACAGGATTGCTTGGATAGCGATTTGCTACTCGCTGCGACCAGGTGAGGTTAGCGTAGCCACCCCAACCTTGATTGGCTGGGTGATTGTTCTCGCTCGCGCCTACGGTGATGTCGTCCTTAGCAGTACTGGGTGCGGAGACGCTGCCGGGGTCTACAACCCCATCCCCATTACCATCAGCCGCATCGTTACCAGAGGCAAAGACGACGACCATCTGCTCGCCGCTCGCTCGGTTGCTCCACAAGTAATCGTCTACCTGGCGGGCGTTGTCGAGGTAAGAGCCAGCACTATTGCGGGTACCCCAACTGTCATTGTGTACCCGCGCGCCAGCAGCAAAGGCTGGGCCGAACAGCCCGCCAACCAGGTCGGCAGGGATACCAGCTAGCGAGCCGTTGGCGGCCTGGACTGATTGCACAACCAAGCGCGCCTGGGGAGCAACGCCAGCATAGGAGTTAGGGCCGGGACCACCACTCTGCGCCCCACTACCAAGCACTGTCCCTGCTACGTGAGTGCCGTGACCATTGGGGTCTGACCAGTCGCCAGTGGCGGGCCGACCGAGGGCGAAGGTGGCAGCGATGCGGCCCGCAAAGTCGGGGTGGATAGCACCTTGCACTCCTGTGTCTAGACCGGTGTCAGTAACCGCTACGATCTGGCCTTGCCCTTGTAGGCCGGGGTCTTGCCAGACCTCGTTGACGTGGGTGATCTGACGGGCTTCGCGGTTGGCTAGCTGTGGCTCGTAGTATGGCTCGATGCGGAGTACGTCTTCCAACTGAGCGAGAGCAATGGTCTGCTCTTTGTTGGCAGTGAGGAGCAAGAGCGGGCCTGCGTTGCTGTTGATGCGCTCACTGACCTGATTGCCAAGCAAGAGGGCCACAGCATCGGCCCCAGCAGTGGTGAAGGTACGCACCACTAGCCGCTGCGGGCTGATTGGCCCTGCGGTCTGCACCTCTTGCGTGAGAGGGGTAGCCAGCTTGTAGGCAGGCTGGTAGCGACCGACCCAGCGGATGAAGGGAAGCTGGCTGACCGTCTGCTGCTGAGCAGCAGTGAGGCGCACGATGAAGGCATCATCAGCTACGTACTCCAGCAGGGGAGAAATCTTAGCCAACTGCGCCTTCTGGTTGGCGTAGACTGGGCCTTTGAACTGAACGATGTAGTAACGTGGGGCATCAGCAGCGAGGCTGGCATCCTTAGCCTGCAAGCTGGGGGGGATGGTCGGTTCGCCCTTGAGCGGGTCGAAGGTGGCGAAGTCGAAGCGGATGAGGGTGCGCTGCTTCACGGGGCGGGCCTCCGCAGCAGGGTTAGCGAGTTGAACCGCAGGCTGCTCCGCTGCGTTGGCAGCAGGCTGCGTGCCAGCGTTACTGGCTGGCTGGGCAGCCTGCGCCGCTGGTGCAGGTAGGTTGTCCACTGCCGCCTTGTTGGCCGGTGGCACACTACGGACGACTGGTGTCGGTATGGCAGCTAGTGGTTTGTTGCTGACGACATTGGGTTCGCAAGTGGGGGTGGGGCTGCCAGGTGGGGGAGGCGGCAGCTTCCAGCCATGCCCATCGCCCTTGATATCCTCAATGCGATTAGGACTACCAGTCTGTCCTTTAAGGGGGATTGCAGTACCGATACCGCCACCAGCCAGGTAAGCCGCACCAGTGCTGTCTATGGCGATGCCCAGACCAATCGAGTCGTAGGACTCGCCGATGTAAGTCGAGTATAGGAAAGCACTGCCCTGAGGGTTGAACACCGAGACAAAAGCATTGTCGTAGGAGCCAATCAAGCGATCCTGGATCGGCAAGTAGAGAGGGAAGTCACTCGCCCATGTGTAACCAGCGACGTAGGCGTTGCCAGCCGCGTCAACGTCAATGCCCATTCCGCGCTCACGCCAGTATGGACCTTCTTCGCCACCATTAACGTTGCTACCTCCCAGGTAGGTCGAGTAGATTAGAGTAGTACCTTGAGGGTTGAGGCGAGTAACAAAAGCATCTTCGTTACCACCAGAGTTTGGCTGAAGGGGAGCCAGCGTAGGGAAGTTAGTGGAAAAGGTTCGGCCTGTTATATAGGCTGAATTATCTGTGCCAAGAGCAATGCCTTGACCAGCCTCACCTGCGCTACCACCCAGATACGTGGAGTAGATTAGGGCCGAACCCGTAGGATTTAGCTTGGTGATGAAGGCATCACGCAAGCCGTGAGTGACTGTCTGGAAGGCACTGGCAGTAACAGGGAAGTCGTTAGCCTTGGTGTAGCCAGTGACATAGGCGTTACCTTGTGTATCAACAGCGATGTCGTAGCTAGCGTCATCAGCGTTGCCGCCCAAGAAAGTAGAATAGAGCAAGTTCGAGCCACTTGCGTCGAGCTTGGCAACATAAGCATCATAACCTACCTGCTTCGTCGTCTGGTAAGCACCAGCCGTAGTGGGGAAATTGGTGGATGAGGTTCTGCCGCTGACGTAGGCATTACCTTGAGCATCCACCTTGATACCCCCACCGCCATCTTGATAGTCAAACCCCTCATCAGCACTGCCACCGAGGTAGGTAGAGTAGAGCAGATTGGAGCCATCGGCAGAGAACTTGGCAACGAAACTATCATAGCTACCAGCCAAAGTGCTTTGATAGGCACAGTTAATAGGTAGATCGGAAGAGGAGGTGTAGCCAGTTATGTAAGGATTGCCCTGGCCGTCCAGGGCTATGCCCCTGGCATAATCGTAGGATGTGCCACCAAAGTAGGTGGCGAAAATAACCGTGCCAGCACTGCTGACCTTGAGTACATAAGCATCTTGTACACCACCTGGTACTGGCTGCTGGGGGGTAGCCCCACGAGCGAAGTTGCTGCTAGCCGTAGAGCCAGTGTAGTAGGCATTGTCTTGACTATCCACAGCGACGGCAAAGCTGGAGCTGTCACCCCCACCAAAGTTGATGTCGAAGGCCAGCGAGGGGTCGATCACCAAGGCCAGGCTGCGGTCGTACTCGGCTAGCTGGAAGCCAACTTCGCCGTTTGCCCGCAGGGTGTAGCCACCCGCGATCTGCTTGCGTCCACCCGCCCCATCCTGGTAGACGTGCGGCACCGTCTGGCGCACCTCCCCCAGGCTGGTATGTAGCACCAGGTCGCCAGCCACCACCTCGGTGCTGTACGCCCCAGTTACGTTCAGGCGGATAGCGGCAGGATCGGCACCAGCAGCCACGATGAAGTCGTGTTCTAGCTTGCCGCTCTTGCCATAGTAGGCCAGGTTGATGCCAGGGTAGACTGCCTGGTACTCGACGCGGGCATAGTTTGGCACGTCCGTGAACCAGCGATTGGGGTCAGCCCCCAGAAAGTAGTTGCTCTTGCCCGCTAGCTCCTCAGCCCCCTTGATCTGCGGGTTGGCGTTCGCACCCTTGAGTTGGTAGTGGAGTACTACTGGCTCAGTATTACCCTTGTCCCCCTTCGTGCCGCCCAGCACCATCACCTGCTCGTCGGCTTTGAGCAGCAAGCTGTAACCTGCGCCGTGTGCCAGGTAGCGCACGCTTGCGTCCGCCTGACCGACGTTCGGCTCGAAGCTAAGGGGCATCTCGCCCAGGCGGGCAAGGGCTTGTGCTTGCCCACTACTAGGTTCATTCTGTTTACCGGGTGTGCTGCGCTCTGGCGCGAGGGGGAACTGGCTGGCGAAGCTGCTCATCAGCAGGACGAGCAGCAGGAGAATGGTAAGTTTTCGGTTTAGCTTCTTCATTTCTTCACTCCCTTGTCTAACCTGGGCTGGGCGACTGCGAACCAGCCGCCCACTGTCCGCTGCTAGCGACCGCCCTTGCTCTGTAGCGTAGCGGCGGTGTAATGCTTGTACAAAGTCAGGTTATGCGCGACGGGGTAAGTCTCGTGGCTGTCGCCCACAGCCCAGACCTCGCCTTCGCTGCTGTTCACACCGACGGAGTAGAGGGTTTGCTGGAAGCCGGGGCGCGGCGCATCCACCTGTCTCCAGGTCACGCCATCCCAGTGCAGGGTGAGCGCAGCAGGGTACTGGCCGCTGGTGTCTTCACCAACCGCCCACACATCGCGGCTATCTAGCGCAGCAACGCTGTAGAGGTTGCCCACCAGCGAGGTGGAGTAGGGAGTGCGCGTCCAGTTGCTGCCATCCCAGTGCAGCATCAGCACGCCGTTGCTATCTGCGCCGACAGCCCAGGCATCGTTCGGCGCAATCGCCGTCACCGCGTAGAGGGTCTGGGTCAGGCTGCTGGTCAGGTTTAGGCTGATGTTGGCCCAGCCGCTGCCGTCGTTGTGCAAGAGCAAGGCAGTAGTGTTGGGGTCGGAGCCGCTGCTACCCACCGCCCAGACATCGGTAATTGTGCTGGCGGCTACGGCATAGAGCTTCTGCTCACCAGCGGAACCGGGGGCGGTCACAGTATTCCACCCACTGCCGTCCCAGCGCATAGTTAGCGGCTGATCGGGTGATTGCTCGTTGGGTCGGGCATAGCCAACGGCCCAAATCTGGTTGCTATCAGGGACGGCGGTTAGTCCCTCAAGGGTGTTAAAGTGCGGGTTAGCGTCGGGGGCAGGCACTTTAGTCCAGCCCGTGCCGTCATAGTGCATGGTCAGGGTGCGCTGCACCTCCTGGTCGTTGGCGAAGTAGTGGCACTGGCCGACCGCCCACACATCGCTGCTGCTGACTGCTGCAACCGCGTTGAACGACTTGCCCACATCTCCACGCTCATCGTCCACCCGCCTACCACTAGCTAGCTTCGCAGCCACTAGCGGCTGCGTGACGCAGGCAGGTTGGTCGGCGACAGCCCAGGCAGTGCCGTTCCAGTGCAGAAGCTGGGGGGTTAGTTCGCTGAAGTCGAAGGTCTCCTTACTGCCAACCGCCCAGGCATCGTTGCTAGTAATCGGGGCGACCCCGCGCAAGATATTGGTCTCCTCAGTCTCTGGCGTGCTGCCCTGCTGCCAACAACTGGCGGGAGCGGTGGGTCGCTGCAAAGCCGTGTTTGCTGCATCTGTGCAGCCGAGGCCACCCAGCACAGCCAGGGCGAACGGCTGATTACCCCCTACTGCGACGCTTTCAGCACTTACCCGCACCTTGTACTCACCAATCAGTGGGTTGGCAACATCCACCGTCTCTACGTTGTTACGGTGGTCACCGCCCTGTACACCATTGCCCCAGTATATTGTGCCATCAGGGGCTTCGATCTTGAGGTTCAGATCGTTGACCAGATCGACCGCGCTGCCCAGGTTGGCAGGAGCATCGCTCCAGGCCAGGGTAATATGCAGCGGCACCGTAACATCCGCTACTGCGTACTTGTAGAGCCTCGACTGGTTTGTGCCAATAGCAGAACTGTCTCTGAAGGCGAAGCGCAGTGGGGCAGTAGGGGCAATCGCCTGCTTGACGTTCAGCCGCCCCCACCCCTCAACGTTGTTGGGGCGTGGTGTGCTAATCTCTGAGCCGTTAAGGTACTGGCCGGGAGCAAGGTCAGTGGCACTGTTGAGCAAGGTGGCTTTGACGAGAGCGGCGGAGGGGTTGGGGTAGGCAAATGTGCGGCTAAAGTTCTCGCGCACCAGTGCAACTGCTCCCGAAACTAGTGGTGCGGAGAAGCTGGTGCCACTGGCATACATATAGTTGCTGTTGCCAGGGATTACGCCGAAGCCATTCAGGGTCAAATCTGCGTCACTGATCCCCTGCGGGCGGGTGGTAATCAGGTTGGTGCCTGGGGCTACAAGGTCAGGCTTGATCCGCTGATCATGTGTTGGCCCACGTCCGCTGAAGGCAGCAAGACCACCAATGTTGTTGCTAGGGTAGTCGTTCATAATTGGGTCGCGCGCGAAACGATTGGGATCACCCTCGTTGGTGTAGAACTGGCCGTAAGTGGTGTTGCTTGTTCCCAGCCAGCCCTGCCCATTAGGACGATCATTTTCGCTGGCCCCCACTGCAATGACGTTTTTAGCAGTAGCGGGAGCGACGACGCTACCCAGATCAACAGTGCCATCCTGGTTGTAGTCTGCCCCCTCATTGCCAGCAGAGTAGACTATCACCATCTCACCGTTAGGGGCGCGCAGCTTGTTCCACATGAAATCATCGGCAAGCCGTGCGTCGACTACGTACTGACCTGGTGCCGTGGCATCGCCCCAACTGTCGTTGTGGACACGTGCGTTAGCATCGTAGGCGTGCTGAAACAACGTAGTCACAGGCCCCATCCGGCCACCATAATTGGCATTCTGGTTCAGGTAGCTCTGCACAATTAGTGAAGCCTGCGGGGCCACGCCAGCAAAGGAGTTGGGGCCACCCCCGCTTTGTGTGCCGTTACCCAGGGCAACGCCAGCGACAGCTGTGCCATGACCGTGATAGTCCCGCCAGTCGTTGATAAAGCGGAACACCTCGGCGAAGGCAAGCCGATTGCCGAAGTCAGTGTGGTAGCTGCCAAAGATGCCAGTGTCAAAGCCACTATCTGCCACCGCGATGTTCTGCCCTGCACCAAAGAAGCCCAGGTCTTGCCAGACCAGGTTAACGCCGGTGATAGCCCGTGCCTTTTCGTCGTGGGCTACCAGATCATACTCCTGCTCGATGTAGTAGACATCTTCAAGCTGGGCCAGGTTTGCTGCCTGAACAGCATCCAGGTTGGCTATCACGGTTGGGTTAGGGCCAATATTGCTGCGGCTGATCACCTGCTTGTTCAGCTTGTTCACCACCATGTCTGCTCCCGCCTGGTTGAAGGTGAGAACCACATAGCGGTGTGGGGCATTCATTCCTATCCCCCCCTCCAACAGGGTACGTAGAGGGCTACTGAGCTTATAGATGGGGTGGTAGTAGCCAACCCAGCGCACGAAGGGGAGGCTGCTCACTACCTGCCTGCTCTGCTCGTCGAGGCGGACAATGAAGGCGTAGTCGGGGATGTAATCAAAGATCACTCCGCCAGCTTGCTGGATTTGCGCCTTCTGAGACTCGTACACCGGCCCGCTAAGCTGGACGATGTAGTAGCGGTAGCCTGCTCCCTCCTGGCTGCTAGCCCGCAGGTTGGTGGGGATGTTTGGCTCACCCTTGAGCGGGTCGAAGGTGGCGTACTGTAGGCGGATGAAGCTGGGGCCGCTGCCGTTCGTCTCATCGCTGGCAGTGAGGTTAGCCACAGGTGGTTTCATGCTGTGGGCTTCAGCCACAAGCTGGTGCTGGGGTGAGGGTGCCGCCAGCGATGATGGTAGACTGCCCAGTAGGATGGTTGCTGTAACTGCCAGCATGGTGAGGGCGTAACGCAATTGCCACACCCACCTTGATTTAAGATACTTCATCACCCGCCTCCTTCTTGCTTGTCCGCTGCAAAGGGCCACGTTGCCGAGTCCCAGGCTAACCCTGATCCTGCCCATTGTACAGCCACTCTGTTGCATCTCATTGGGGTTTGTTGTCCATTTTGTTGGCCTTCATTGGCCTCCTTTGGTCAGTTTGTTGCATTTGGCAATTGCGTATCAGATGTAAAGGTTATATAATCGTCAGCAGGAGGTCACACGGCTCACTTATTGGCGACAATTGTACCTTGCTCAGCGGTGGAGGGAGACAAGCAGTGGAGAACTCGCAAATCTTTCGGGAACGGGTGCAAGAACTCTATCGGCGGGCGCAGCCCTACAAAGTAGGCAAGCGGCCAACCCAGCGCGACCTGGCGGAGGCGATTGGCCTCAGTCAGTTCGAATTGAGCAACCGATTGAACGGCACAAAGGGTAAAAGCCTGAGCGAGCGCGACATTCGCTCGATTGTCAGGACGCTAGTAGAGTGGGATACGATCCAGAGCCAAGCCGAGGCTCTGGAGCTACTCGCCCTGTTGGCCTGTACTCCCTTCACTCCTGCCGAGTGGCAGGCTCCGCCGCTCGACCTGCTCAAGCCACTACCGGGCGGGGTGCCTCTAGCCACCAACCTGTCGATCCACGCGCGACCGCATGGGCGGCCCAGGCCCAATTTGCCGAAGCAGCAAAGTAGTTTTATTGGACGGAGCCAGGAGTTGACTACCCTCAGCCAACTACTTGCTGACAATCGGTTGCTCACCATAACAGGTGCCGGAGGGGTAGGCAAGTCCAGGCTAGCTCTGGCACTGGCTGAACAAGTGCAAGCCCAGTTTAGCGGTGGTGTACTCCTGGTTGAGCTTGCCAGCTTGAGTGAGCCGGGCCTGGTGTGGCAGGCAGTAGCCGTCACGCTGGGGGTGAGAGAGCAGACCGGCCAGGAGCTTGCTGACTCCGTGCTGAACCACTTGCAGGACCAGGAACTCTTGCTTGTGCTTGACAACTGCGAACATTTGATTGGTGCTGTAGCACAATTGTGTAACAAACTGCTGCGTGGCTGTCCCTCTCTCAAAGTGCTAGCAACCAGCCGTGAGCCGCTTGATACCGGCGGAGAGATGATCTGGGCGTTGGCTCCCTTGCTCACGCCACGGCTTACGGGCGGAGCAGCCGATGTGGGCGAGCTAAGTCAGTACCATGCCGTACAACTGTTTGTTGAACGCTCCCAGCAGGTACTGCCAACCTTCGGGCTAACTGAGGACAACGCTGATACGGTGAGAACCATCTGCTACCGCTTGGATGGCATCCCGCTGGCGATTGAACTTGCAGCCGCCCTAACTGCGGCTCTTGGCGTTGCCGAAATCAACAGGCGGTTGGACGAGCGATTTGCGCTGCTAAGTGGCGGGCGCAGGGGCGCGAACCCTCAGCAGCAAACCTTGCGCGCCTCAATGTCCTGGAGCTACAATCTGCTGAGCGAAGCGGAGCGCACCCTTTTGTGTCGCCTCTCCGTCTTTGTAGGCCGCTGGGGACTGGCAGCCTGCGAGCAGGTTTGTGCTGGCGGCAGCCTGCTGCGAGGCGAAGTGATCCACAACCTTGTGCAGTTGGTCAACAAGTCGCTAGTGATGGTCGAGATGCAGAACGGGGAGAATTGGTATCGCTTGTTGGAAACCGTGCGCCACTATGCCCAGGAGGAGCTGGTAGCGAGGGGGGAGCAGCATGAGTGGCAGCGAAGCTACGCCCTCTACTACCTGAACCTGGCCGAGACAGCCGACCCATTGCTACGGGGCGCACAGCAAACAACCTGGGTGCAGCAGCTTGAGGATAGTTACGACAACCTGAGGGCCGTGTTGCAATGGTCGTTGCAGCACGAGCAAGGTCATGCGATCAGGTTGGGCAGCGCACTTTGTCGCTTCTGGTATATGCACAGCCACTTTAGCGAGGGGCGGGCCTGGATTGACGCTATCCTGAACCTCCCGGTGGCTGGTCAAGTAGTGCAGCAGGTGCGCCTGCTCAGTGGTGCAGGCACTCTGGCCTGGTGTCAGGGTGAGATCGCAAATGCCCGCCATTACTACGAACAGTGCCTTAGCCTCAGCGAGGAGCTAGGCGACGTGGTTCTACTTGCCAACGCCCTCAACAACCTGGCCCTCGCTGTCGGTGAGGAGGATGCAGTTGGGGCGTGGCAGCTTCACCTCAGAAGCCTGAAGCTGCGTCGAGCGGCTGGGGATCGGGTCGGCATCGCCACCACCCTCAATAACCTTGCGCTGCTGACCACAGCGGCTGGTGACTATGCTGCCGCCCGCGAACTTCATCTGGAGGCATTGGCGATCAGCCGCGAACTGGGCGACTACACGACGGTGGCAGCCACCCTCAGCAACCTAGGTATGGTAGCTGCCGCGCAAGGTGATTATGCTACGGCTCGCGAACTTTACGAAGAAAGTTTGGAGATCAGCAGGGACGCTGGTCACAAGTTGAGCGAGGCCCACACGCTCGACAATCTGGCGAACGTTGCCAGCAGTGAAGGTTTGCTCCAACTTGCTCAACGGTACTGGACAGAGAGTTTGAGGCTGTTTCGCGAGGTGGGTGACAAGCTAGGTGTCATTCGCGCCCTCAACAACCAGGCAGACCTGCTCCATTCCCAGGCTAAGTACCAACAAGCTGGGGTCTGCTATCGGGAGAGTCTGGCAGCCAACCATGACCCTGTAGTAGTGAATGAGCAGGCACGCTCCCGCGCAGGACTGGCCGTGACTGCCCTTGCTCAAGGTGAGTACGCCCCTGCCCCCCACCCACCATAGATGGCGAGGCTGGCGGCATCGTCAGCTCAACAATACTAATGGCTCATTTGTTACGAGCGTTGCCATTGCCACCAGGCTGTGCTAGACTAATGCTTGACTAACTTGAGTTGATCGCCCGTGTTGTTTAGGCTGCATGACCTTGCTCACTTCGGCGCAACGGATGTTGCCCTTGGACCGCAGGTACTAGCCGCTTTGTAGACTCGGAGATGGTCGGTGATCATGCCGTCGCTGTTAAGCCAGCGTTTGCTGATCTGCCATTGGCCCACTGATTGAAGAAAATTGATACTAGCTAGCGCGCAAAGGGCAGTTCTTTTTACACGTGGACTTCTGGTTAGAAGAAAATCCTGCGGCACCGGTTCATAGGACTCTTGGTCTGCTATCCTACTCAAGGTCCATATAGCCCAGACGTGTATATCTTCATTATCTTCACCAAGTAGAGATATGAGGGGGGGGGTGCCGAAAGCTTGTTAAGCTGTACCAGAGCATTGCTGATGTCATTTCTAATCGCGCTGTTGCTGGGATTTAGAAAGGCTTGCATCAAAACTGACACACTACGATGATCAATAAACGCACTCAACTTTTTGGCTGCCTGGCTGCGTGTCTTCATATCATTGCTTCTAAGACTTTCAGCAACTTGGTCAAAGTCTGGTTCTTGTTGCATATGTCTCTGCCTCTCATGGACTATGGCTTCATTCAAGGTGGTGGTTCAGGACTGTCCTGCTATGTACCCCTTCCAGAGAAGTCTTTATCCAATGGACCCGGAAGACTTATTGACATCTACAAAATCTGTACATCTATACATAGACTTACAAAGAATTACAAGCCTCATTGCCTGGTAAACACCAGCTTTGAGTATGAGCCGAAACAACTTCCAAGTAGAACTAGCGATATCGACAATCCCTCACCACTCCCGCGTGTTGCGCGAGGCTGGTGGCTACAGATGCTGCTCCATTAGCCCTGCGATCTCGCCGGTGAAGCTAGCTAGCATCCGGTCGCGCTCCTCTGCTGGCTGGAAGCTGTAGCGCACTGCGTTGAGGCTGAACTCGGCTAGCTCCTTCGCGCCAAAGCCAAACTCGCGGGCGGCGAGCAGGTACTCGTCAGTGAGAGTCGTGTTGAACATCGCTGGGTCGTCGGAGTTGAGAGTGAGCGGCACACCCGCCGCATAGAGCGTGCGGATTGGGTGCTGCTGCCAGTCGGCGACTACGCGGGTGCAGATGTTGGAGGTCAGCGAAATCTCTAGTACGATCTGCTCCTGTGCCAGGTAGGCCACCAATTCTGGGTCTTGCGCCGCGTTGATGCCATGACCGACCCGCTCGGCTTGCAGCAGGCGCAGGGCAGCCCACACGCTGTCTGGCCCTGCATACTCGCCCTGGTGGGGAACGCGGTGCAGGCCAGCCTGGTATGCGCCGTAGAACGCAGCGACAAACTTTTCTGGCTCCCCACGCTGCTCATTACCGCCCAGCCCCAGGGCGACCACACCACGATCCTGGGCCTGCACTGCCCAGGCCAAAGTTTGCAGGGCGAGGTCGGCACTCAGTTCGCGGTCAACATCGTTGATCCAGCGCATCTTTACTCCAAACTCAAGCTCGGCCTGGGCCGCTCCTTCGTTGATCTCCGCCAGCAGATCGTCGTAGCTGACCCCCAGGCGGCGCACCGTCGTCGTGGGGGTGAAGGTAACTTCCAGGTAGCGGATGTTCTGCGCCGCTGCCTCCTTCCCTAGCTCGTAGGTGATCAGGCGGAAGTCGTCCAACGTTTTGAGGGCCTGGTTGATCGTGTACCAGACCGCGATGAAGTGGGGGAAGTCGGTGAAGCGGTAGTATTCGCGCAGGCCCACCTCGTCTTGGAAGGGTAGCTGCACTCCGTTGCGCTCGGCTAGCAGCAGCAGAGTGTGCGGGCGGATGCTACCCTCCAGGTGGACGTGCAACTCGGCCTTCGGCATAGCGCGAACGAAGCTCTCTAGCGACATTGCTCTCCTTCTGCTGGCTCGCTGGCCTGGCTACTGCAAGCCATTAACCAGGCCAGTGTATTTCTCGACCAGTGCTTTCGCCTCACCGTCCTCCTCCGCTTCGGCGTAGATGTGGAAGAAGGGAAAGTCGGGATCGGGCAGGATCAAGGCCCACTCGCGGCCCAGGTCAATCTTGATGCCGTCAATCTGGCCGTTCCCAGTGTTGCCGTACTGCTCGTTGAGCAGCCGCATCACGCGGCCCTTGTCCTCCCAGCGGCAGGGAACCCGGCCTCGTGCCATTGCAAAGGTGGGCAGGCTCGCCAGTACCTCGCTGAAGCGTACGTTCTGCGCCGCCAGCATCTCGATCAGCTTAGTGATCGTGAACAAGCCGTCGGGGGTGGGGTGGAAAGCGGGGAAGAAGAAACTACCTGCGCCGTCGCCCGCCACCGTCACGCTGTTCCGCAGGGCGGTGATGCTCATCGCCTGGTTGTTCGCCTTCGTGCGGATT
>Ga0209511_1002147_pt1 | contig 16472 bp, 13 predicted proteins | sample SSSSmetaG_FD_184141 | JGI IMG/M metagenome (GOLD analysis project Ga0209511, IMG submission 184141) | Glacier valley bacterial and archeal communities from Borup Fiord, Nunavut, Canada, to study Microbial Dark Matter (Phase II) - ​SSSS... | ecosystem: Environmental > Aquatic > Freshwater > Ice >...
CAGCACTTGCGCACCAGCCGCTGTGCCAGCACGGCGAGCAGCGAGTCGCCGAAGTTGAACGGGTCCATGCCCATGTCGAGCAGGCGCGTCACCGTTTCGGGCGCGCTGTTGGTGTGCAGCGTGGAGAGCACGAGATGACCGGTGAGGGAAGCCTCGACGGCCACGTGCGCGGTCTCGGCGTCGCGGATCTCGCCGACCATGATCACGTCGGGGTCGGCGCGCATGAAGGCGCGCAGCGCCTTGGCGAAGTCCCAGCCGATCTTGGGGTTCACCTGCACCTGGCGCAGGCCCGGCTGGCTGATCTCGACCGGGTCTTCGGCGGTCCAGATCTTGCGCTCGGGCACGTTGATGTGGCTGAGCGCGGAATGCAGCGTGGTCGTCTTGCCCGAGCCCGTGGGGCCGACGCACAGCACCATGCCGTACGGCCGCTCGATGGCCTGCAGCAGCGAGCGCGTGTTGGCCTCCGAGAGGCCGAGCATGTCGATCGGGATCGGCTTGGCGGAGGCGAGCAGACGCAGCACCACGTCTTCCAGGCCGCCGTGCGTGGGGATCGTCGCCACGCGCAGCTCGATCTTGTGCTGGGCCGAGAACTTGGCGAAGTTGATCTTGCCGTCTTGCGGCTTGCGCCGCTCCGAGATGTCGAGATCGCACATGATCTTGACGCGCGCGATCAACGCGCTGCGGTAGCTCGGCGGCAGCTCGAGGTAGGTGCGCAGGATGCCGTCCTTGCGAAAGCGCACGCGAATCTTCTCCTTGCCCGGATAGCTCTCGATGTGGATGTCGGACACGCCTTCCTTGTGCGCCTCGATCACCATGTTGTTGAGCAGGCGCACGAGCGAGTTGTCGCTCTGCTCGATCGGCCGCTCTTCCTCGGCCACGCCGGCGCTGCGCTCGAGGCCTTCCTTCTCCAGCGCATCGACGAGCTGATCGGTCGACGCCGGCAGCGCCGACGTCTCGTACGGAATCGGCGCGCCGAGGTCGTTGTCTTTGTGGCCGCCGCGGGCCGAGCCGATCTTCTCGTACGCGCCGTGCACCGTCGTCTCGATCGAGCTGGCGCGCGCGAGCACGGGCACGACCTTCATGTCGGCACTGAACTCGATCTCGTCGAGCGCGGCGCGGCGCGAAGGATCGTCGATGGCCACGACCAGCCGGCCGTCGCGCACCAGCAGCGGCATCACGCGCAGCCGCGCGGCCACGCCGTAGCCGAGCTTCCTCAGCGCCTCGGCCTCGATCGGGAACGCATCGAGGTCGACCAGCGGGTAGCCCATCTTGCGGGCGAGCGCGGTCTGCAGATCGTCTTGCGAGACCACGCCCATGCGAACCAGCACTTCGCCCAGCGGTACGTTGCGGTCGACCTGCTGCTGCGCCAGCGCGTCTTTCAGCTGCTCCTCGTTGACCATGCCGAGCGACAGCAGTGCTTCGCCGATGCGCACCAGCGGCATGCGGTGCTGGCGTTCGATGGCTTCGACCAGCTGTTCGACCGAGACGATGCGCTGCGTGACGAGGATGTCACCGAGCTTTCTCTGCCGCAGGCCTTGCTGCACGCCCACAGCCGCGTCGATCTGCGCCGGCGTCGCGCGGTGCTGGTCGACCAGCACCTCGCCGAGTTTTTGCCCGATGTCGAAGCTGACATAGGCAGCACGGGGAACGAAGGCTCGCAAGACGCTGCCGTCTTCGCCGCAAGGCGGGAAGAGGAACAGGCCGACAGCGTTCTCGACGTGGCCGACCGTCGTGCCGACGAGCTCGCCGCCACCTTCGAGCCGCACCCGATAGCTCGAGCTTTGCGCCGGCCCCAGCAGCGCCGCGTGCGGCTCGGCCAGCGCGAGCGGCAGGCGCCCGAGCGGCGTCAGCAGCGTCAGCGACTTGAAGTGCGCGAAGTGAAGCGAAACGGTGGTGCGGGCCGGCGGGATCTGCACGTGGGCCACGCCGGTCTCGGGCACGAAGAAGGTGAGCCGTGCGAGCACGGTCTTCTTTTCGCTGCCGGCGAAGATGCGGCAGGGCAGCGTCTCGGTCTGCTCGCTCGGCGCGGGGTAGCTCGCATACGGTGGCGTTGGCCACAAAAACACGTCGCCAGCGGCTTTCTCGGCAGCAGAGCCGGTGGCTGCGCCGGGCGAACGGTCGGGCGCGCGCGGGGCGGCGCTCCAGGTCTGGGGAGTGGACAGGTCGGCCATGGAGTTCCTCTTGCAGGCGAGCGCGTGCGCGCGGCATGGGCGCGGCTGTGCGGCTCGGTGGTTCGCGTCGATGATGGCGACGGCAGCCTGCGCAGATGCGTCGATCAGGCCGGCGACGCGGCGCCAGTTCACGGCATTGCGGTCCGCGCGATCGGCGGGTCGCGCGGCAGGAAGGTGGAGGCCGTCTTCAGCCGCTGCCGGTCGCGACCGGTGAGCGCTGACAGACCCTACGCGTGCTGGTTGGCGAGCAGGCGCTGCACCAGCGGGTGCTGCACCTTCTTCTCGGTGCCGATGGCGAAGAAGTGCTGCTCGACACCTTCGCAGCGCCCGATGCGCTTGACGCCGTAGCGCGCGGTCAGCTCGTCGTGCACGAGCTCGACTGCGGGGAACACGCCCATCCCGCCCGCGCCGAAGGTCGCCAGCAACGCGCTGTCTTCGAACTCGCCCACGATCCGCGGCTGCACGCCGTGGCGCTCGAACCAATGGTCGATCAGCGGTCGCACCGCCACGTGCGGCGTGGGCAGCACCACCGGTACCCTGGCGAGTGACTGCGGAAAGCCACGTCGCGCCGCTGCTGCCAGCGCGGGCGGGGCATACCAGGCAAGCGTCGATGCACCGAGCGCGTGGCTGTAGGTGCGCACGTTCGGGTTCGGCGGCGCGAGGCGATCGGTGAGCACCACGTCGAGCCGATGCAGCGCGAGATCGGCGAGCAGGTCGGCGATCTCGCCTTCGTGACACAGCAGCCGCAGATGCGGCTCGGCCATCACCGGCAGGACCAGTGTGCGCACCACCAGCTTCGGCAAGCCGTCGGTGATGCCGACGGCTAGCCGCACGCTGGGCGCGCTCACGGCGTCGCGCACTACCGCTGGCAGCTGATCTCCGAGCAGGAAGATCTGCTCGGCCTGGCGCATGGCGGCGATTCCTGCGTCGGTAAGCACGACGCCGCGGCCGGCCGGCTTCAGCAGGGCGTAGCCGAGCGTGCGCTCCAGCTCGCGCACCTGGGCGCTCACGGTCTGCACTGCCATGCCCAGCCGCTCTGCTGCGCGTGAAATCCCGCCCTCTTTTCCGACGACCCAGAAGTAGTAGAGGTGGCGATAACCGAAGCTCTTGCTCATCGGCAAACCCTCTGTTTTTACGAACTATGACTCATCGATTCTCTGCTTTGCCGATAGCCGCGCGATGCCTAAGGTTGGCTCTTGCCCCACCTCTTCCAGGAGACTTCCATGCAAGTGGTATTCAAATGCTGCTCGGCTGACGACGCGCCCCGGCGCGACGCAGCGGTTCGTCGCGTCCGCTTCTCGCTGCGCCGACTGAGCTGGCTCGTGCCACGCGCGACCGTGCGCCTTTCCGATGTGAACGGGCCGCGCGGCGGCGTCGACAAGCGCTGCCAGGTTCAGCTCGAGACCGATGGCGACGGGCCCGTCGTCGTCACCGCCCTGGCTCGCGACTGGCGTTCGGCGCTGGATGGCGCGCTCGCGACGGCGAGCCGCGTGCTGCTCAAGTCGTGGCAGCGAAAGAAGGACCGGCGGCCACCCAGATCTGCCGGCCGCGGCTCGCCGGCCGCGCTGCTCGTCGAAGGCTCCGGATCATGAGAACCTATCCGACTGACAGCCCGCAGGCGGCAGCCCGCATCGTGGCGCTGACGCTGGTCAGCGATGGCGACGCCAATACGCAGGAGATGGGCGTACTCGACCGAGCCGGCGCGTGTGAAACCCTGGGCATCGATGCTGCCGGCATGCGCACGGTGCTGCAGGAGCTGTGCGAAGACATGTTGCAGACGTGCGACGCGCAGTGGACCGATGCGTGCCGGGTCGAGCCCTACACCCTGGCGCAGCTGTTGCGCGAGGTCGAGGATCCCGTTCTGCGTGCGCGCGTATGGCGCCTGTGCGTGGCGGTGGCCGATGCAGACGGCCACATCGCCGACGGCGAATCGTTCGTGCTCGTTCACGCGGTGGATCAGTGGGGGCTGCAGGCCCTGGTGTTCGAGCAACCCGGGCAAGCCACGGTGGCTGTGGCGGGGTCGGCCTCGACGAAGCCGCAAGAGGTGCGCGCGCAGCGGCGAGGCTAGCGCTGGGCGACCATCACCGCATCGGGCAGCCAGGTCACGATCACCGGTGCCACCGTGACGATGACGATGCACGCGACGAGGCAGAAAAAGAAGGGAATCGCGGCTCGGGCGACGGTGTTGCTGTCTTGAGCACGGCGATGGCCAGCGAGCCCGGCACGCCGGAGGCCGCGCACTCGGTGGCCGTGGCGTAGCCGGCCACGAGCACCCACACGATGAAGATGATGAGCAGCGTGCAGGGGATGAGATCGCCCGAAGCCTTGGTCGGTTGAAGAGCGGACAAGAGCACGGAACGTGCCTTCGATCCGAACACCGCGCCGACAATAAGCCGCAATGAACCTGCGTTTCGTTGAGGCGTTCTACTGGGTCGCGACGCTGAAGAGCATCACCCGTGCCGCCGAGAAGATGAGCCTGACGCAATCGGCGATGTCGAACCGCATCTCGGCCCTCGAAGACGAGCTCGGCGTGATGCTGCTCGACCGCCGCGACCGCCAGTTCCGGCTCACCATCGCCGGCATGCGCTTCCTCGTGCATTCGCAGCGGCTTCTCGAGCTGCACCGCGAGGTCAAGGCCGAGATGGGCGCCGGCGACGAGCAGTCGGTGCCGCTGCGGCTCGGCGCCATCGAGTCGGTGCTGCATTCATGGCTGATCCCGTGGGTCGAGGCGCTGCGGCTCGAGCGGCCGGCACTCGCGCTCGAGCTCACCGTCGAGACCACGCCGATGCTGCTCGAGCAGATGCGGCGCGGCACGCTCGATCTCGCATTCGCGGCGCTGCCCGCTGCCGGCGAGGGCGTGTTCACGCGGGCTCTGCCGCCGATGGAGATGGTCTTCGTCGGCAATGCCAAGGCTCACAAGCGGGCGCGGCACAGCCTCATGGAGCTGGCCGGGTTCGACTTCCTCACTTTCCAGCGCGGCTCGCAGCCGCACGTGGCGCTGCTGGATCTGTTCCGCCACGCCAGGCTGGAGCCGAAGCGGGTGCATGCGGTGTCGTCGATCTCGGCCATGACGCAGCTGGTGGAGGCCGGCTTCGGCATCGCCACGCTGCCCCGCCGTGCGGCCCAGCGGCTGCTGCCGCATCGCGAGCTGCGCATCCTCACCACCGAGCCGCCGCTGCCGCCGCTGCCGGTGTTCGCGAGCTACCGCTCCGATGCGGCCTCGCGCGTCGTCGAGGGCGTGGTGCGCTCGGCGCTCGCGTTCATCGCCGGCACGGAACCGGCGGCACCGAAGAAGGCGGGCGCGACAGCGGGCGAAAAGGGCAGCGCACGAAAACCGGCATCGAAAAAATCGATCAAGCAATCGGAATAGTTTTTGCTTGATCCGCGGCGTGTGCGGCCAACACAATGCCGAACGCGGCCTTCCGGCCGGTCGATCACAGGAGCAGTTGCCATGACATTTGCATTTGCACGACTCAAAGTGGCGGCCGCTTGCGTCGCTGTCTTCCTCGGCGCCTCGGCGCACGCGCAGCAGGAAGTGAAGATCGGCGTGATCTATCCGCTCACCGGCGCCGCCGCATCCAGCGGCGCCGAGATGAAGAACGCGCTCGAACTCGCTGTCGACATCATCAACAACGGCGCCAAAGGCATCACCGAGCTGCCGTTCTCGGCGGGCGGGGGCCTGCCGGGGCTGAAAGGCGCGAAGATCAAACTGGTCTTCGCCGACCACCAGGGCAACCCGCAGACGGGGGCCACCGAAGCGGAGCGGCTGATCAGCCAGGAGAAGGTGGTTGCGCTCGTCGGCGCCTACAACAGCAACGTCACGGTCACCGCAAGCCAAGTCGCCGAGCGCAACAAGATCCCGTTCCTGAACCCGGAGTCGTCGTCGGCGTCGCTCACGGCACGCGGCTTCAAGTGGTTCTTCCGCACCACCGCGCACGACGACCTGTTCGTGCGCAACTTCTTCGAGTTCATGAAGGAGTTCGAGGCGAAGCGCGGCGTCAAGGTCGGCCCGATCGCCACCATCAACGAGAACACGCTCTGGGGCACCGAAACCACGAAGCTCGAGGCCACGCTGGCTCCGGCCGGTGGCTTCAACCTCGTCAAGCAGATCACCTATCCGGCCAAGAGCACCCAGCTCACTTCGGAGGTCCAGACACTCAAGGCAGCGGCGCCTAAAGTGATCATGCAGTCGTCGTATCTCGGCGACGCGCTGCTCTCGATGAAGACCTACAAGGAGTTGGGCTTCATGCCCGACATGATCCTCGCCAACGACGCCGGCTTCTCCGACACCGAGTTCATCAAGACGCTCGGCAAGGACGCCGACTACGTGATCTCGCGCGAGGTCTGGGCGCTCGACCTGGCCAACCGCAACCCGCTGATCAAGCAGGTGAACGACCTCTTCCGCAGCAAGTACGGCGCCGACTTCACCGGCAACTCCGCACGCACCTTCACCGGCTTGATGGTGATGGCCGATGCCATCAACCGCGCCGGCTCGACCGACCCGGAGGCGATCCGGAAGGCGCTCGCCGCCACCGACATTCCGGGCTCGAAGCTGATCATGCCGTGGAAGGGCGTGAAGTTCGACGAGAGCGGGCAGAACGTGTACGGGTCCGGCATCCTGGTGCAGATCGTCGACGGCAAGTACCACACGGTCTGGCCATACAACGTCGCCTCACGCGAGATCGTGTGGCCGATGCCGGCCTGGGACAAACGCTGAGCCGCTAGCCGCCTGCCGCCCACGAGCGAGGAGCTCCGGTGACCGCAGAGATCCTCCTCCAGACGCTCGCCTCGGGCGTGCTCATCGGCCTGATCTACGCGCTCGTCGCGATTGGGCTCACGATGATCTTCGGCGTGATGGACATCGTGAACTTCGCGCACGGCGAATTCATGATGCTCGGCATGTACGCGAGCTTCTGGATGTTCGCGCTGTTCGCGCTCGACCCGATGCTCACGCTGCCGCTCACGGTGCTGATGCTGTTCGCTTTCGGCGTCGTGCTCTACAAGCTGGTCATCCGGCGCATCACCAATGCGCCGATGGTGAGCCAGATCTTCACCACCTTCGGGCTGATGATCCTGCTGCGCGGCGTGGCGCAGTTCTTCTGGAGGCCCGACTTCCGCTCGATCGAGAACTCGTGGGTCAGCGGCACGGTGAAGCTCGGCGCGTTCCAGCTCGGCCGGCCGCAGCTGGTGGCCGGAGCCGGTGCCATCGTCGTCACGCTCGCGGTGTACTTCTTCCTGCACCGCACCAAGTGGGGCGCCGCGCTGGAGGCGACCGCGGCCGACAAGGAAGCGGCCCAGCTCATGGGCATCGATTCGCACAAGATGTTCGCGCTTGCCTGGGGCATCGGCGCGGCCTGCGCAGGCGCGGCCGGCGGGCTGCTCTCGACCTTTTTCCCGATCTTTCCGGAGGTCGGTGCGAACTTCATCCTGATCGCCTTCGTGGTCGTCAACCTCGGCGGCTTCGGCAGCGTGGCCGGCGCGTTCTGGGCCGGCATCCTGGTCGGAGTGATCGAAGTCATGGGCGGTCTGCTGCTCGGACCCGAATACAAGATGGCGGTGGTGTTGGTCGTCTTCCTCGCAGTGCTGATGTTCCGGCCGCAAGGCCTTCTGGGCAAGTCATGAACGGCAAGTCATCGACCCTCGCGCTCGGCAGTGCCGCGGCCTTGCTGGTCGCCATTGCGCTGCCGTTCGTGATCGGCGACGCGTCGCGGCTGAACCTGCTGATCCTGGTGCTGATGGCGGCTCAGCTCGGCGTCGCCTGGAACCTGATCGGCGGCTACGCCGGCCAGGTTTCGCTCGGCCATGCGGCGTTCTACGGCATCGGCGCGTACACCTCGACCCTGCTGCTGCTGAAGTTCGGCATCAACCCGTGGCTCGGCATGTTCGCGGGCGGCGTGATCGCGGCGCTGCTGAGCCTGGCGTTCGGCTGGTCGTGCTTCCGGCTCAAGGGACACTACTTCGCGATGGCGACGATCGCCGTCGCCGAGATCGTGCAGATCGTCTTCACCAATTGGGACTACGGCGGCGCCGCGGTCGGCCTGACGATCCCCATGACGCACGACGGTTGGGCCTGGATGGTGTTCCCGGACAAGCGCCCGTACTACTGGATCGCGCTCGGCCTGCTCGTGCTCACGCTCGCCGCCACGGCGATCGTCGAGCGCTGCCACGTCGGCTACTACCTGCGCGCGTTGAAAGACGAGCCCGATGCGGCGCGCAGCATCGGCATCGACATCACGCGCTACAAGCAGATCGCCCTCTCGCTCAGCGCCTTCTTCACCGCGCTCGGCGGCAGCTTCTACGCCCAGAAGGAGCTCTACATCGACCCGGGCTCGGTGCTCTCGACGGCGCTTTCGATCAAGATGGCTCTGGTGTCGATCCTCGGCGGCATCGGCACGCTGTTCGGGCCGGTCGTCGGCGCCGTGGTGCTGACGACGATCGAGGAGCTCACCCGCGCCGGCTTCGGCGGCTCCGGCCGCGGCACCGACACCATCATCTACGCAGCGCTCATCATCGCCATCGCCGTGTTCTATCCGGGCGGCCTGATCGGCGGCTACCGCGCCTGGGCGGGGCGCCGCAGTTCGCGCCGAACAGCGCGTGGGTACGAACCGCAGGCGGCAGTGCATGGGGAAGCGCACGCCCGCGACGAGGCGCTGCGATGAGCTTGCTCGAGCTTCATGCGGTGGGCAAGCGCTTCGGCGGCATCGTCGCCAACCAGGAGGTCTCGTTCCAGGTCGATACCGGCCAGATCGTCGGCTTGATCGGCCCGAACGGCGCGGGCAAGACGACCGCCTTCAACTGTGTCGCCGGCTACTACGCGCCGAGCGCCGGCGTCATCACACTCGCCGGCAAGACGATCTCCGGTCTGCCGCCCGAGGCGTGCGCGCGGGCCGGTGTGGGCCGCACGTTCCAGGTCGCGCGCACCTTCACGAGCATGACCGCGGCCGAGAACGTGCTTGCCGCCGCACTGCTGCACCACAAGCGCGTCGCCACGGCGCGTGAACAGGCGGCGCGCTGGCTCGCGTTCGTCGGCCTCGAGCGTCTCGCCGAACGGCCGGCCGGCAGCCTGACCATCAGCGAGCAGCGCCGCATGGCGGTCGCGCGTGCGCTGGCCACCCAGCCGAAGGTGCTGCTGATGGACGAAGTGATGGCGGGCCTCAACCCGACCGAGGTGCGCGAGATGGTGGCCGTGGTGCTGCGCATCCGCCAGCTCGGCATCGCCTGCCTGATCGTCGAGCACGTGCTCGAAGGGATCATGCCGATCGCCGACCGCATCGTCGTGCTCGACCGTGGCATCAAGATCGCCGAGGGCACGCCGGCAGAGATCTCGAGCGACGCCGCCGTCATCTCCGCCTACCTGGGCGACGAGTGATGGCGGCGCTGCAAGCTCCGCCGGCCTCGCTCGAGGTGAGCGATCTGCGTGTCGGCTACGACGGCGTGCCCGCTCTGAACGGCGTGAGCCTGCGTGTCGAGCCGGGCCAGATCGTGGCGCTCGTCGGCGGCAATGGCAATGGCAAGTCGACGACCCTGCGAGCCATCGCCGGACTGAACAAAGCCGACGCCGGCAGCATCGTCTTCGACGGTCGCGACCTGGGCGGGGTCGCTGCCCATGACCGCGTGCCGCTTGGACTCTCGCTCGTGCCGGAAGGCCGCCGCCTTTTCCCGCGCCTCAGCGCGCGGCGCAACCTCGAGCTCGGCGCCTTTACCCGCAGCAACGACGCCGAGACCGCCGCCAGTGTCGACGCGATGTTCGAGCTGTTCCCGATCCTGAAGGAACGCGAGTCGCAGCTCGCCGGCACGATGAGCGGCGGCGAGCAGCAGATGCTGGCGATCGCGCGCGGGCTCATGGCCAGGCCGCGCCTGCTGATGCTCGACGAGCCTTCGTGGGGCATCGCGCCGAAGTTCGTGACCAAGGTGCTCGACGTGATCCAGCGCGTGAACGAGAGCGGCGTCTCGATCCTGCTCGTCGAGCAGAACCTGCACAAGGCGCTCGGCATCGCGCACCGCGGCTACGTGATCCAGACCGGCCGCATCGTGATGGAGGGCGACGCGCAGTCGCTGCTGCGCGATGAGCAGGTGAAAAAGGTCTACCTCGGGCTGTGAGACGTCGAAGCCATCGCCGTGTCGCCATCCGTCTTTCGCCCACCTGACAGGAATCCAAGCCATGAACCCCGTGCTCACCTTCGGCACGCCCGCCGAGCTCCGCCGCGCCTGCCGCCACGGCGAGTTCGCCAGCCCCACTTCGGGCCAGGCGTCGGGCCGCATCCAGGCCAACCTGATGATCCTGCCGAAGGCCGATGCCTTCGACTTCCTGCTGTTCTGCCAGCGCAACCCCAAGCCTTGCCCGCTGGTCGAAGTGCTCTTCGCAGGCGCTCGCGAGCCCGCGTGCGCACGCGGCGCCGACATCGCCACTGACCTGCCGGGCTACCGCGTCTACCGAAGCGGCGAGCTTGCCGAAGAGCGCGACGACATCTCAGCGCTCTGGCGCGAAGATCTCGTCACGTTCCTGATCGGCTGCAGCTTCTCGTTCGAGGCCGCGGTGCAGGCAGCCGGTGTGCCGCTGCGCCACGTCGACCAGAGCCGCAACGTGGCGATGTACCGCACGAACATCGCCTGCACGCCGGCCGGCATCTTCAGGGGTGAGATGGTCGTGAGCATGCGGCCGATCAGGAGCCGCGATGTCGCCCGTGTCGTCGAACTCTCGGCGCGGATGCCGATCGCGCACGGCGCGCCGATGCACGTCGGCCATCCCGCGGCGATCGGCATCGCCGACATCGCGCGGCCCGACTATGGCGACGCGGTCGACATCGAGGCCGACGAGCTGCCCGTGTTCTGGGCTTGCGGCGTCACGCCGCAATGGGTGGCGCAGAAGAGCCGGCTGCCGTTCTGCATCACGCATGCGCCCGGCAAGATGTTCGTGACCGACCTCGAAGGCTGAGATGGAAGCGCAGACCAGGCAACCCGATCCGGCGCCCGCCGGCAGCGCCGCTCGCTGGCAATTCTGGATCGACCGCGGCGGCACCTTCACCGACGTGGTCGGCAAGCGCCCCGACGGCTCGCTGGTCACGCTCAAGCTGCTCTCCGAGAACCCCGAGCAGTACCGCGATGCGGCCGTCGCCGGCATCCGCCGCCTGCTCGGGCTCGGTGCCGGCGAGCCGGTGACGTCCGGGCAGGTCGAGTCGGTGAAGATGGGCACCACGGTGGCGACGAACGCGCTGCTCGAGCGCAAGGGCGAGCCGACGCTGCTCGTCATCACGCGCGGCTTTCGCGACGCGTTGCGCATCGCGTATCAAGACCGGCCCAAGCTGTTCGAACGCCGCATCGTGCTGCCCGAGCTGCTCTACTCGCGCGTGATCGAGGCCGACGAGCGCGTCGGTGCCGATGGCGGGCTGGTGCGCGCGCTCGACGAAGCGCGGCTCGAGCGTGACTTGCGCGCGGCACGCGCGAGCGGCCTGACCAGCGTGGCCATCGTCTTCATGCACGGCTGGCGCCACACGGCGCACGAGCTCGCGGCCGAGCGCATCGCGCGCCACGCGGGGTTCACCCAGATCAGCGTCTCGCACCGCACCAGCCCGCTGATGAAGCTGGTGGGCCGCGGCGACACGACGGTCGTCGATGCCTACCTCTCGCCGATCCTGCGCCGCTACGTCGACGAGGTCGCGGCCGAGATGCCCGGCGTCGACCTCTACTTCATGCAGAGCTCGGGCGGCCTGGCGCATGCGCAGTCGTTCCAGGGCAAGGACGCGATCCTGTCGGGGCCGGCCGGCGGCATCGTGGGAATGGTGAGAACGTGTGCCCCCACGCTCACGAGTACGTTCGCTGCCTCTCGAACGGGCGCGGCCGGCCTCGGGGCAGCCCGGCGCCCGGCCGGCGGTCTCGACGATGTGGACGAGCCAGTTCGGATCATTGGCTTCGACATGGGCGGCACATCGACCGACGTGAGCCACTACGCAGGCGAGTTCGAGCGTGCGTTCGAGACGCAGGTGGCGGGCGTTCGGGTGCGCGCGCCGATGATGGCGATCCACACCGTGGCGGCCGGCGGCGGATCGATCCTGGCCTTCGACGGCGCACGCTTTCGCGTCGGGCCCGAGAGCGCAGGCGCGAACCCGGGGCCCGCCTGCTACCGCCGCGGCGGCCCGCTGGCGGTGACCGATGCGAACCTCATGGTGGGCAAGATCCAGCCGGCGTTTTTTCCGACCGTGTTCGGGCCGCGAGGCGACGAGCCGCTCGATGCAGAAGTCGTGCGCGAGCGCTTCGCCGCACTGGCCGCGGAGATCGCTGCGGCCACCGGCAGCGAGCGGGCGCCGGAAGACATCGCCGAGGGCTACATCGACATCGCCGTCGGCGCGATGGCCAACGCGATCAAGAAGATCTCGGTCGCGCGCGGCTACGACGTCACGCGCTACACGCTGCAGTGCTTCGGCGGCGCTGGCGGCCAGCATGCCTGCCGCGTGGCCGACGCGCTCGGCATGACGCGCGTGTTCATCCATCCGCTGGCCGGTGTGCTCTCGGCCTACGGCATGGGCCTGGCCGACCGCACGGTGATGCGGCAGGCGGCGATCGAGCGGCCGCTCGACGAAGCCATGCAGGCAATCGACGCCGCGCTCGACGCGCTCGCGCGCGAAGCCGCGCGCGAACTCGCGCAGCAGGGCGTCGAAGCCTCTCGCATCGCGGTGTATCGCCGCGTGCATATGCGCTACGAAGGCACCGACTCAGCGCTCGTCGTGGCGCATGCCGACGCGGCCGGTCTGCAGGCCGGCTTCGAGGCCGCATACCGACAGCGCTTCGCATTCCTGATGAGCGAGCGGCGGTTGATTGCCGAGGCCGTTTCGGTCGAGGCCGTGGGCGCGGGCGACGCACCGCAGGAAGCGCTCCACGCACTCGTGCCGGAAGGCGCAGCGCCAGTGGCCGCCAAGGTGCGGCTCTACAGCGAGGGCCGCTGGCACGACGCGGCGCTGGTCGAGCGCGAGCAGGCGCGGCCCGGCCACACCATCGACGGGCCGGCGATCGTGGCCGAGCGCAATGCGACCACCGTCGTCGAGCCCGGCTGGCAGGCGCGCGTGACGGCGCTCGACCACCTCGTGCTCGAACGCGTGCAGGCACGCGCGGCACGTCGCGCCATCGGCACCACGGTCGACCCGGTGCTGCTCGAGGTGTTCAACAACCTGTTCATGAGCATTGCCGAGCAGATGGGCCTGCAGCTGCAGAACACGGCGTATTCGGTGAACATCAAGGAGCGTCTCGACTTCTCGTGCGCGCTGTTCGACGCAGCCGGCAGCCTCATCGCGAACGCGCCGCACATGCCGGTGCACCTGGGCTCGATGAGCGAGTCGATCAAGACCGTCATCACGCGCAACGCCGGCGCGATGAAGCCGGGCGACGTGTACGCGCTGAACGACCCGTACCACGGCGGCACCCACCTGCCCGACGTGACGGTCGTGACGCCGGTTTATCTCGAGGGCGGCGAGGGCAATGGCCAGCCCACGTTCTACGTCGGCTCGCGCGGTCACCACGCCGACATCGGCGGCACCACGCCGGGCTCGATGCCGCCGTTTTCGACCCGCATCGAGGAGGAAGGGGTGCAGCTCGACAACGTCAAGCTGGTCGAGGCCGGCCGCTTCCTCGAGGCCGAGATGCGCTCCCGCCTCGAGGCCGGCGCCTGGCCGGCGCGCAACCCGGCGCAGAACATCGCCGACCTGAAGGCACAGGTGGCCGCCAACGAAAAGGGCGCACACGAGCTGCGCGAGATGGTGGCGCAGTACGGCCTCGGCGTGGTTCAGGGCTACATGCAGCACGTGCAGGACAACGCCGAGGAGTCGGTGCGGCGCGTGATCACGCGGCTGAAAGATGGCCGCTTCACCCTGCCGCTCGACAACGGCGCACAAATCAGCGTCGCCATACGCGTGGATGCCGCGGCGCGCAGCGCGGAGATCGACTTCACCGGCACCTCGGCGCAGCTCGAGAACAACTTCAACGCGCCCACGGCGGTGTGCATGGCGGCCGTGCTCTACGTCTTCCGCACGCTGGTCGACGACGAGATCCCGCTCAACGCCGGCTGCCTGAAGCCGCTGAAGGTGATCATCCCCGCAGGCTCGATGCTGAACCCGCATCCGCCGGCCTCGGTGGTCGCCGGCAACGTCGAGACCTCGACCTGCATCACCAACGCGCTCTATGGCGCGCTCGGGATCATGGCGGCCTCGCAGTGCACGATGAACAACTTCACCTTCGGCAACGCGCGCCACCAGTACTACGAAACCATCTCCGGCGGCTCGGGCGCCGGCGCGCTGATCGACGCCGAGGGTCGCGAGGTCGGCGGCTTCGATGGCACCTCCGTCGTGCAGACGCACATGACCAACTCGCGCCTCACCGACCCCGAGGTGCTCGAGTTCCGTTTCCCCGTGCGGCTAGAAAGCTTCGCCTTGCGCGAGGGCTCGGGCGGCGCGGGAAAGTGGCGTGGCGGCGAAGGCGGTGTGCGCCGCGTGCGCTTCCTCGAGGCGATGCAGGCCTCGATCCTCTCGAACGGCCGCCACCACGGCGCCTTCGGCGCGGGCGGAGGCGAGGCCGGTGCAGTGGGCATCAACCGCGTCGAGCGGGCCGACGGCAGCGTGCTGGAACTCGATCACATCGCCAGCGTCGAGATGCAGCCGGGCGACGTGTTCGTGATCGAGACGCCGGGCGGCGGGGGCTACGGCCGCGAAGGATGAGCGCCGCTACTCGGAGGGCTTGAAGTCGATCGAAAACACCGGCGGCACGCGGCCGTCGGTGTCGCGCGGCAGCACCTCGGTCTTGTCGATCGCACGCAGCACGGCTTCGTCCCACACGGGCGAGCCGCTGCTCTTCGTGAGCTTCCTGCCGACGATGGTGCCGTCGGGCGCGCAGCGCACTTCGACGGTCGCGAGCGGGTTGCCGCTGATGCTCGCGGTGAACACGATGTTCGGTTTGATGCGCGCCTTGATGCGGCCGGCGTAGGAGGCCGAAGGGCTGGAGCTGCGAGCGGCGTTGCCGGTGGTGGCCGTCGTCGCTTCGTCGCTCGAGCCGGCCTGCCTGTTGGCGCGCTTGAGGTTGGCCTCGCGGATTGCGGCGAGCTTCTTTTCGTCCTGCTTCGCCTGGTCCTGCTGCTTCTTGCGATCCTGCTCGTCGGCCAATTGCTGGCTGCGCTTGTCGTCTTCGGCGCGGCGCGCCTGCTCGCGCTTCGCGACCTCGGCACGCTGCGCCTCTTCCTTCTTTGCCAGCTGCTTCTTCGTCAGCTCGGCCTGGCGCGCCGCTTCCTCGCGCGCTGCCTTCGCCGCGGCCGCGCGCTCGATGCCGATCTGCGCGTCGGCCCGCACATCACGCGGCGGCTCGGCGACGCGCGGCGGCGGCTGCACCGGTTGCGGCCTGGGCTCGACGCGCTGCGGTGGGGGTGGTGGTGGTGGTGGCGGCGGTTCGACCGCAGCCGAGCGCGGCGCCGCGATCTGCGGCGTGGCCGACCACAGCTCGGCGACCACGCCTTCCGGTTCGCTCGCGTGCCAGCGCACGCTCCACGTGAGCGCCGCGATCAACAGCAGATGCGCGAGGATGGCGAGCGCCAGGCCGGCTCGCATGCCCGCCGGCCGTTGCGGCGCGAAGGCGTCGTGCTGCAGCGCCGCTGCGCTCATGCGATCACTTGCCTTGCTTGACCGAGAGCCCGACGCGCTGCACGCCGGCGCGCTGCAACGCGTCCATCGCCTTGACGACGGTCTCGTACTTCACGCTCTTGTCGGCCGAAATCACGACCGGCGTCTCGGCATTGCCACCCTGCGCTGCCAACACGCGGGAGGCGACGTCGCTCATCGCCAGCGCATTCGGTTCCTTGCCGTCGACGCGCATGCGCAGCTGCTCGTCGACACCCACCACAAGTTCGATCACGTGCTCCGGTCGCAGCTTGCTCTTGCCGACGCTCGGCAGGTCGACCACGCCGGTGGTGATGAGCGGCGCGGTGACCATGAAGATGATGAGCAGCACCAGCATCACATCGATGAACGGGACCATGTTGATCTCGCTGATCGTGCGGCGGCCGCGGCCGCGATGTGTCACCGCAGGCATGACGGCCGGCCGCCGGGCCGCCCCGAGGCCGGCTGTGCCCCCGCGGGGGGCAGCGAACGAAGTGAGCGTGGGGACTTCATCGAATCAGGGCATCGCGGCGGCATTGCGCTGCAGGATGTTCGAGAACTCCTCGATGAAGCTCTCGAGCTGGCCGGCGATGCGGTCGATGTCGCGCGCGAAGCGGTTGTAGGCGATGACGGCGGGGATCGCCGCGAACAGGCCGATGGCGGTGGCGACCAG
>Ga0209511_1002148_pt1 | contig 16467 bp, 16 predicted proteins | sample SSSSmetaG_FD_184141 | JGI IMG/M metagenome (GOLD analysis project Ga0209511, IMG submission 184141) | Glacier valley bacterial and archeal communities from Borup Fiord, Nunavut, Canada, to study Microbial Dark Matter (Phase II) - ​SSSS... | ecosystem: Environmental > Aquatic > Freshwater > Ice >...
AGACAAGATGATGGGCAGGCGACCCGCTTCCAGGATAGGAAGCAGCATATTTGTGATATCAACTGATCCAACCCCTTCTTCAAAAAAGAACTGCGCATTATCAAGATAGATAATGATGTTTTTAGCAGAATAAGCCTCGGCTAAGATCGTTTGCACGAGCCCCTCGAGGTCACCACGTCCGCTGGCAGCCGTGATGAGGCTCGAAGCATCCAACATAAAGACCTGGTGGTATCGCAGCGCCTCAGGCACCACCTTGGAGTCACTCATAAGCTCACTCGCCAGTTCATACACGATCTCTGTCTTGCCAACACCCGTTTGGCCAACAAGTGCAATCGCACCCCGACCGCTACTCATTGCTCGCATAATTTGCGTTCGCGTTTCAGTCCGAAGTTCAGTCCCGACTGCGCCGTACTCCGAGATATTGCGCCCAAAGCGCGATAGGTTCGGCGTCCAGCCAAATGACCAGTCCCGTCCAATACCACCCGACTTGCTCGTCCGGTGTCGACTCTGCTCAACGAGGTCGTGAAGGTAGTGATACCACTTTATCCCCCGAGTAATATCTTCTTCTTGCAGCTGCATATGCCCGAGTAACGTGTCTTTACCACGAAGCTGGCGAACCATCGCAAGCATCAAGACACCCGCAGTCATTCGTCCACCGACCTCTGCCGTAATCCGCAGCGCCTCTTCAAAGATAATCTTTGTATCGTTCCGGTCCGTCGAAACAACCTGCTCCAAGAACCCTCCGCTGACGCCAAAACGAACCGCAAAGAATAAGCCACCGTTTGTTTGTTTTAGAAGCGTCGCGATATTTTGTGGTGATGGCTGATCTATCAGCAGCCCGAGTATTTCGCCTTCAAGGACATCATCAACTCGTTTTCCGTTCGGAATAATCGGCACATCGCGGAGTTCATGCTTGTACCATTCAACGATCATCGCGGGAATTGCCGATAGACCAATCAGCGCCCATCCGATTGTGATCCCAAGAACAACCAGAGCAATACCCCCGACAGTACACAGAACGACACTCACTTCGAGAGTCGCCGCCCACGGCGAAAGTGCCCGACCAAGTCGCGCCTTCATCGCCCGAGGGCTTTTATAATCGAAAAGTGTTACATCCATGTTGGTACCCATCCAATTGCAAACATAATTAATCCCGCAATAGGGAATACCGGCAGTACGAGCCACATCAGCAACATGATAACCTCTATAACTGACTGAAAGGTAAGAACAAAGATGCCAGCAAGGATTGTTCCGAGCCTCACAATTGCTCCAATAACGCGCGAAATAGTCTGGTCAAAGAAAGCGTGTAGTTGCACTGAAATAGATCCGCCCACCTTGCTGGCCGATATCTGACGGAATGGAGAGAATAATGTCGAGAATAATTGACCAATCGAAAAGTAGGCTGCTGTGACCGATAACCGATCACGAATGCGCCTTAATTGCCCCTTCCAGCCAGTGCCGTACCACCACGAGATTATTCCCACCAAAAACATAGCTTCATTATACGATATAATGGTCTATATGCCTCATCCCTTTGTCGTCATCTTTGGAAAAACAGTTCGTTATATTGCCCGTTTACGAGGTGGTGGATCAGCACTCCCCGGTCTTTTCGTTGAAAAGATTAGCCCTGACTTTATCAAAACAACCCTGGCACAGCTCCCGCTGGGTGTTGTCGTCATTAGCGGCACTAACGGAAAAACAACCACTACTAAAATGGTCGTCGCCCTATTAGAAGCCCACGGCCTTACAGTCTTCACTAATCGTACCGGTAGTAACTTCACCCGTGGTGTGGCCGCAGCGCTCCTTGGTGACATTGATATTAAGGGCAAGCTCGATGCTGATATCGCCGTCCTTGAACTCGACGAAGCGCACGCCGTACCGTTCGTCAAAGCAATCCCACCTCGATTCAGCCTTCTCTTGAACGTCATGCGCGATCAACTTGATCGTTTCGGCGAAATTGATGCCACCGCTAGAATGTTAGAGAAAATAGCCCAAGCGACGACCGATACCGTCGTACTCAACCGCGAAGACGCCCGTGTCCTAAAAATTAAAGATTCATTAACAGATCAAACAGTAGAACTATTTGGCCTTAGTGATACCCTGCTAGCCGACTTCCCTAGCGACGACGACATGCGGGCCGGCTCGGTCAAAAAAGTAAAGCGCCCCCTCGCGAAGGTCCTCTTGAAGAAATACGCGGGTAACAGCGCCACTTACGAGCTAGCCGGGCGCGAATTCTCGACGACACTCAAACTCAACGGTGTCTATAACGTCTTTAACAGTGCCGCCGCCATCGCCCTTACCTACGCAATCCTTGCTGACGACACCAAGCCCGACACCATCATCTCGACGATTGCTCAGGTGACACCGGCCTTTGGCCGAGGCGAAGAGCTACAGGTTGGCGGTCAACCCCTCGAACTTATCCTTGTTAAGAACCCATCTGGATTCCGCCTCGGTCTGAAATCATTTTCACCCGTCGGATACGCAACAATGATCGCCATCAACGATAACTACGCCGATGGCCGCGACATGTCTTGGTTGTGGGACGTCGATTTTGAAAGTCTAGCTGACGAAGGAGTGACAGAAGTATCAGGTGTTCGCGCCTACGACATGGCCCTCCGTCTCCAATACGATGAAGTCACCATCGGTCACATCGAGCGTGATCTTTCGACAGCACTCCGCCAGTTTATTGACAATAACCAGGGCAAACCAAAGCGGATCTACTGCACATACACCGCAATGCTCACACTCCGTCGCGAACTCAGTAAAATTACCAAAGTTGAGACAATATCATGAGCAAACAAATCATCACCATCGTCCAGCTATACCCGAAAGACATGAATATCTATGGCGATCACGGTAACCTTCTCGTCCTACAACGACGACTTGAGTGGTACGGATACGAACCGAATATTATCCACTACAATGTAGGCGACGCCTTCCCGGCCGACGTCGACATCGTCATCGGTGGCGGTGGACAGGATAGCGGACAAGAAGTGATTCATAAAGACCTCGTAAAGATCGGGCCAAAGCTGAAAGCCCTTGCCGAAAAAGGCGTTCCGATGCTCCTCGTCTGTGGACTCTACCAGCTATTTGGTAACTTCTTCAAGACACTCAATAGCAAGACACTCACAGGCATCGGTATCCTCGACGTTGAAACGCACGGCACCAATGAACGCCTGATCGGAAATATCATCACCAGCAGTGAAGCCTTCGGCGATATCATCGGCTACGAAAATCACAGCGGCCAAACCTACCTAGGTAAAAACGCCATACCATTTGCAACCGTCCTAAAGGGCGCTGGAAATAACGCCAAAGACGGTCACGAAGGCGCTTGTTACAAAAACGTCATCGGTACCTACCTGCACGGCTCAATTCTTCCAAAAAATCCAAAACTCGCTGACTTCCTCATCCAAACTGCAGTGACACAAAAATACGGTGAATTCAGCCACGATATCATCGATGACTTACTCGCTGACCTAGCCCGTGATGCCGCCAGCGACCGACCACGCTAGTCGAGCACCAAAAATTCTACTCAACAATATTTACTCCACGCAGGCTAAACTGCGTTTTCCGCTGCATATAGACACATCCGGCAACTAACAGCCCAATATACCCTACAATCGCCCACCAGGGCGTCACAAGCACAGTCTGCGCCCACGGAAGCCCAGCTAAATACTGCGACGTAAACGTCATATAGTGAAGTAACCAACTGGCAGGTAGCCCAACGATTTCCGCAACCGAAGGAATCGTGAGCGCCACTACTCCAACGATAAACGTCAAAAGCATTGCCAAAGGAACAAGCGGGACAATGAGGATATTCGCCGGCACTGCCACATTCGAAATATACCCAAACGCAGGCACAACAATCGGAATCGTGACGATATGCGCCGCAACCGTTTCGCCTAGCACCTGACGCACCGTCCCCGGCTCTTTTTCGCCAAAAAAGTAGCTTTGCATTAACGGACCAACGATCATGACGGCCGCAAAGGCAGCAAAACTCAGTTGCCAACCTAAATCGCCCCAGGCATAACTAGGCTGCCAGAGCACCGTAATGGCCGCAGCGAATGGCAGTAAAACGAATGGGTGAAATTGGCGGCCGTAGTACCAGGTCGCAAGACTCAAACTCGAGACTAACCCGGCCCTCGACATACTTGGACTCAAGCCAGTGAGTGATACAAATCCTGCAATCATGATCCCGGCAGCAAAAACCGAGAGGAACTTTGAAAAGCGGATAAACGCCCTTCTCGCGAGGCGCACCAAAATCGTTAGATTGTACCCGCTCGCAACGACGACGTGACTCAGCCCTGCGATCTGCAGCGCAACCGCGAGGTCGGGTGGCAATGCACTTTTTTGACCAGTTACATAGCCAATACCTAAGCTTGCTTCGGGTTCAGGGATGCCTTTTCGAATTGCATCCGCAAACCAATCCCGTACCACCCTCCCAATGTCACCCGGGAAGGGATGAGCGACTGAAACAACCCGAGCCGTAAACATCGTCAGAGCAAACGTGCCAAATCCCGCGGTCGTTTTGCCAGATACAGTCACAACATCACCACGTTTTGCGTCTGGATGCCCAATAAGACTCACCCATACCGTACCGGGGAGGCTGTCGCCCTCGTATTCAATGCGATCGAGCTGCATCACAACTAGTCCCCTTGCAGTCGTCGAGAGATCCTCTTTAACTCTGCCTCGGAGCGAAAGTGTCATCCCGACGAGCGGGCGATATACTTCAAGAGACCTCCCCACAAAGGAGCCGTAACACATGCCAGCAATCGTTCCCGCCAAAGCCACGCAGGGCAATAGGTAGACGTACCGTCGCCACAACCCAACACTTACCAGAATGCCCGCACCGACATACCACCAACGACTCAAGGTGACGTACTGCGCCATCCATACACCAACAACAAAGAACGAGCAGCCCAAGGCAATCAGCCACGAGACATGTACTCGTTGTCGTAATCGCCATAGTTGCATAGAAATAACTATAGATATCAGGTATTAAAAACTTCAAAAATAAGCTAAAAATAAAAAACACCCCCGGTAGCGAAAATGGGATGTTCTTTATTTGGAGGGTCCGATGGGACTTGAACCCATGACACCCTGCTTAAAAGGCAGGTGCTCTAACCAGCTGAGCTACGGACCCATATCTATATATAGGTAGCTTAAAAGCTTTTAACACTATACCGCAACAGAGGTAGCGTGTCAATGTTAACGATGCCTTTTCTCGGACCGATGTGATGCCTTCGCAAAGAGGAGATCGACGACCGCAAGTACAACCCCGATACTTATAATAAGTTCGTGATTTGCTACTAACCATTCGTACACTCCAGCAGCTGGACCAGTTAGAGTAACCGCCGCACCCATCGGAACGATTAGGAAAGCAGCCGCAAGTAATGTAAACAATAATGAGCCGATCACTCTCTCGAATATATGCTTGTACGTATAGCCGTGAAACATAAATAACACAGCTGGTATCAAGATGAGTGCCGAGAAGGCGACTGCATTCACGAGCGGACCTTCAGGAATAAGCCCCGTAGTCGATACAACGTAGCCAGCGTTCTCACCCCATAGTGGACTAATTACCGCTCCAGCTGCAAGCCCAAGACCCAGCAGTCCAAATCGACGCTTTGACACAAATGAACCCGCAAATAATGCAAGTACGACCGCTAAAAATATTGCTACTATAATCATATTATTGACTCCCTTTAATCGTAAAAGTCGCAGTATCACCGATCTTTATGGCTGAATTTTTGACCGTCCCTGCCGGCACTTCCAGAACATACAAAGACGGGCTCTTTGGCGTGAACGTCTTTGAGGTCGAAAGCTCTGGCAGCGCATCAGTCACAATATAGACGACGTTTTTGCTACTATCAAGCCACAGAATATCGAGAGGGACATGCATATCTTTCATCCAGATCCCCCACGTACCTGCTTTGTCAAAAACCATCAGTAGCCCATCATTAGCATGTAAAGACTTCACACCAGACAAACCTTGCTGTCTCGCGGCACTATCGGTTGCCGTGCGAACACTAAAAATACCTGAACCAAGTCGAAGCTCGGTTGTTGGCTGGAAATGAGTCACGACATATGAAGCAACAAGCGCAACCAGGACCAGTACAAGCCCGCCGATAAGGATTCCTGTTGTATGAGGCCGCCAGACGCTCACGATGACATTACCATGAGCGTATTATAGCAGTTTATGCTTGACCCGTCTTACGCGCCGACTTTGTCTTTTTTGCTGCCACGCTTTGCGTTCTGTTCAATGTATTCAATGATTGGACCGGCGACGTTGCGGCCAGTGACTTTTTCGATACCAAACCCAGGGCTCGAGTTTACTTCAAGAACTAATGGGCCACGTTCGCTACGCATCAGGTCAACACCAGCGATGTTAAGCCCCATAGCTTTTGCTGCCTTGATAGCCATCTTTGTTTCTTGTTCGGTGAGCTTTACAACTGTTCCTTCACCACCGCGGTGTAGGTTCGAACGAAAATCGTCATCAAGACTTTGGCGCTTCATGCTGGCGACCACTCGGCCACCGACGACAAACGCACGGATATCCATACCGGCAGATTCTTCAACAAACTCCTGAAGCAGAATGTTTGTTCCGTCTTCGTTGGAAAGATACAGTGCCTGGAGGACAGACTTTGCAGCTTTTTTGCTTTCGGCAAGGACAACTCCATTGCCATGCGTACCTCGGGCAAGCTTAATAATAACAGGAGTACCACCGACCCTATCAATAAGGTCACCAATATCTGTCGAGTTACGAGACACAATTGTCTTCGGAATACCAACACCAGAACGGGCAAGTAATTGAAGGCTACGAAGCTTGTCGCGAGAACGATTAATCGCAATCGAACTTGAAACAGTATAGACTCCTTGCATCTCGAGCTGACGGACAATGGCCGTGCCGTAACGAGTCATATTAGCCGCAATACGAGGAATAATAGCATCGAATTTCGCAAGGTCATCACCACGGTAACTTACCGTAGGATTATCTTGTTCGATAGAGGCGTAACAATCACGATACTTGATCACTTTAACTTCGTGACCACGAGCGATTGCCTCTTCTTTGAGACGTTTCGTCGAATAGTTGCCGTTTCCGTTTGAGAGAATAGCTATTTTCATGATGTCTCCTTACTTATTATCCTGATGGTATTTTTTGTGGAACGCGTACGGATCTTCAATCATTTCTTCATAAATACCGCGTTTTATCTTTGGTGCCGTTGCATATTCCTTCACCGACACATCGACTAAAAATTTCTTATTGAGTGTTCTTCGTCCGAGTAATATAGGGAAGTCGTTTAATGATCGGTCCGAGAGGTAGAATCCCACCCTGACTCGTTTACCGGCAATCTTTACGGGAATCTCGGTGCGATATCGTATCTGTTCATGGCCGTTCGAGCTTCGCACCACCGCTGCTCGAAACGCTTTACGCTTTATTATCTCGCCAGTATAGTACTTTGAGCCTTCGGCAAAAAGAGTAAACTTGAGCATACCTTTTTTTGTTACCAAAATATTCGAAGCCCAAAGAGATGAACTATCGGCTCCTGTGTCGATCTTCGCTGGAACAGAAGTGATGTGACTGTTACGCCCGACAAAGTCGACGAGCACATTTCTTCCGATAACTTGTAGGTCTTGGTCCATAGTACTTTACCTATTATCCTTTATACCATATTTGTCCACAAGGGCATCTTGGATGGGGTTGGTTGGATCAAACTTAGCCGTGAACAGACGTTCGACTGCTTTCTTATTGCCTTTTACGGAATCGAGATATTCAAGTGCTATGATTTTACCTTCAAGATACGCAAGGTCTTTATTGAACGTAAGGACAGGTCCATCAACGAGACCAGTCGGCGTCCCACGCGTGATGCGGACAGTAGAAATGTAGGCTTGTTTTTTTTCTTTAGCGATTTCAGTATCGGTCATTTCGATACCCTCTTTTGCGGAAATGACGACACGTGCGCGCCAGTTGACCTCGTATGTCTGTCGAAAATCTGCACCTTCGTACAAGGAAAGCGCCGCGAGGTAACGACTTACATACATTGGAGCCCACTTCACGTCTTCAGAATTCCTTGCGGAAATTTCTGCAAGACTTGCGAATCCTTCTTCGAATGTGAGGTAACTTGAATTTTTTCCAGGCGCAGCATCCGTAAAGAGACCCGTACCGAGAACCGGCAGCTCAGACTTCAACCCATCGACTGCACCGCCGCCATGTTTTGCAAATTCGTGAATAATTTTCGATACCATCACTTCAACCGCTGTTGCGTTGTCGTCATCATCTTCCGCAATTGGGAGACGTTTTTCACCGATTTGAACAGTCATCGTCGGAGTATCCCAAGAAAGTGCAGTTTTATTAGGAATAATCTCCACACCGATTTGCGCCACATTTTCAGGGTCCATGATGTCACGCACTTGAATGAAGAGTTCTTTCATGTCATGAATATTAAACTCTGGCTGAGTACCTGCGTCAGCGGAGCGTGGTAGAATGTCCTCATCCCAATAACGCTGAGTCACTTCATATATAAAGTGGTATTTTTCGTGAACTACTTCACTGAGGTTGGCGAGCGTTTCTTTTTTGATAAGCGGGAGGCGACCTTCGCCCTTACCCTTCATTGCAGGAATAATAATCTCTTTATCATCGACTAGCATGGTGGTTCCGTTAACAAGCTCGTCATAGATCACCTGTACGTTAGGAGCTAATTCCTTTTCATCACCTTGTGCAAGAACTTCACCATATACCTGTTTGGCAATTTCTTCTTTTGGGGCACCGTACAAGATTTCGTTCAATTCTTGATACGAACGAGCAGCTTCAATAAACTCAGGTGATGATGACTCATCTTTTAGTTCATCTAGTTTTTTAGCCTTCATCAACCAATACATTTCAATTTGGTGGTACGCAGCTGAAGTTCGCACAGCCTTAGCAGCTTCTGGGTCAGCCATATGCTCTGCTTGAGAAATAACCAGTTCAAGCGGAAGCGTTTTTAAATACAGTTCGTGTTCATCGAGCTTCGGATAATCCAAGGTTGGATTGCGTATATCACCCGCAAGAAAAGCCGTCTCTTGTTCCCTACGATATACTCCATTACCCTCAAGCATTTCATATGACTGAAAGCCCATCTCTTTCGTAATAGTCGGTCGAAGACGCTCAGCAACAAGGGACTCAAAGACTGGTAATCGGTCTTTATTAATAGCTTGGGTCCTCTCAGATGAATTCATCGGTAAATTATAGCATTTTAAGGCCATAAAGTCAAGATGCTTACTCTTTCCCTGAGGCTTCTAGCGCTTTTTGCCGTCACTCAGTTGTTCGAGTAACTCGCGCTGCTTCTTCGAAAGTTTCGTCGGTGTATCAACGACAATATTGACGATATGCGGACCGCGTCGATCGTTATTCATATGAGGAATACCGTGACCAGAGAGCTTAAAGTCCGTTCCAGATTGCGTTCCAGCAGGAACTTTCATTCGGACGATACCGTCGACTGTTTCGACGTCGATCTCGACACCAAGAGCAGCGTCAACCATACCAACGTGTGTGTCAGACAAGACGATATCACCTTCACGGGTGAATTTCTTATGTGCTTTGACACGGATATTAACGTAAAGATCACCTTTTTGGCCATCAGTAACCGCTTCGCCACGACCAGAGAGTCGAATGGTCGAACCATCATCAATACCTGCAGGCACCTTTAGCTTGATAGATTGCTTTTTGCGCTGCGTTCCCTTGCCAGCACAAACAGTACAGACCTTTTCAGGAATTTTACCGCGTCCATTACAAGTCGGGCACACAACACTTTGTTGGATTGCGCCGAACATTGTGTTCATAATACGAGTTTGTTGGCCGGCACCCTTACAGGTTGGGCAAGTCTTCATGTCGTGACCTGGTTCGACGGTTGTTCCGTGACAGTGAGGACAGACGTCATCGATATCGAGTTCAATTGTCGTTTCAAGGCCAAAGACAGCCTCTTCAAAAGTAAGTTGCAGTGTCACTTCAACATCACGACCTCTTTGAGCCGCTTGTTGACGTTGTCCGCCACCTCCGCCAAAGAATTGGCTAAAGATATCACCGAGACCTTCGCCGAAATCAAAGTTTGCGCCCTGCTGTCCACCGAAACCTTCAAATGGATTGCCGCCACCTGGCGCTCCACCACCCGATCCACCAACACCAGCATGACCGAACTGGTCATAGCGTTGTCGTTTCTGAGAGTCCTTTAAAATATCATATGCTTCGTTGATTTCTTTGAATTTCTCTTCGTTGCCACCCTCTTTGTCGGGGTGATGCAGTACAGCCGCACGGCGAAAAGCCTTCTTTATTTCATCGGCACTCGCGCCTTTGGCGATACCTAACACTTCATAGTAATCTCGTTTGCTCATCTGTTATCAGTATAGTAAATTAGCAGTCAACATGCAAGAGTGCTAGGTATTTCTAAGGTGTATACGCTTATATTATACATAGTTGTAATTAAAGCAATAATGTTGTAATATACAGTAAATTAATTGAGAGTTTGTTTGAGAAGTGTATGAAACTATTTAAATTAAAAACAATCCCCTTGTTTGTACTCAGTCTTTTTATTATCGCAACGGTCGCGCCGTCACTATCAGGACTCAGTCTGACCGCCTATGCAGCAACTGCACCAAATACAGGCGCTCGAGTTTCGTTTACTTTTGATGACGGACTCAGCAGTGCGCTTATCGCCGCCAGTGTTCTAAAAACCTACGGCTATACTGGAACTGACTACGTCATCACGAACTGTGTCGGAATGATCGCAAACGCAACCAACAATGCCTGTGCAGCTGATCAAGCGAAAAACTACATGACATGGAATGATATCGCAAATCTTCACACCAACTACGGATGGGAGATTGGATCGCATACGTTGAATCACCCTCTGACAGCTGCGGCAGACAACCCTACATTAACAGACGCAATGCTCGACCAAGAAATGCGACAGAGTCAGCAGGCGCTACAAGCACAGAGCTATAACGCCTTCGATTTCGCGACGCCCTACGGCGACTACGACAATCGCTCGATTGCAGTTGCCGCAAAATACTATTATTCGCACCGCGCCTTTCAAGACCTCACCTATAGCACCGACCCTATATCTAATACTTTCCCTTATTACAATCCTCGCAGTAGCTACCCCTATAATAATTACCTGTTGAGTGTCGTCCCTGTTGAGGGCGACGTCTCTGTGGCAACAGTCAAAGGCTATATCGATCAGGCAAAATCGAATAACCAGTGGGTTATCTTCGTTTTTCACGAAATCAAAGCAGACACCGACACCTCATACGACCCAGCCCTTGATGCCTACCAATATCGAGCCGGTGACCTCGCAAGCATCGCTGCATACGTACAGTCACAAGCAATTCCGGTCGTGAACATCGAAGACGGACTCGCGAGTGGTACAAACATCATGCCAAATAGTACGTTCAATGACGGTATCTCTTTAGGATGGACGACAGATAGCCCAACAACCATCATCGCCGATAAGCAAACAACAACTCTAGCCGGACACGGCAGTTTTGATGGAACAATAACAGGTGCGTTGAACAGTATCTTGCTAAAAGGTAGCGCCACCGATACGCACTTATTTTCACCTAAGGTGACCGTGACAGCAGGAACAACATACACTCTGAAGAACTATCTCAACCTTGCCTCTTCGACGGGGGAAGTGGACTTTTACATCGATGAATACGATGCGGCAGGTAATGACCTCGGAACCGGGCGATACATTGCCGGCATTACCGGTACTAATAGCGCGAGCGACGTACAGGTCGGTAGCGTGAACGCACTCTACACACCAACATCCCCGACTATCGCAAGTGCTCGCATGCAGGTCATTGTGCACGGCGCAGGAACAGTCGCCTACATTGATAACCTTGAGTGGCTGTCGCCAAATGGCGCAACAGTCCCTCCTGTCGTCGTCCCGCCGGCAAAAGCCGGTGACGTAAATGGAGATACGACCATCGACGCTCTCGATCTCAGCACCGTCCTGACAAATTGGAACAAGGCAGGTCAGACACGCGCGCAAGGCGACCTGAACGCTGACGGCACTGTTGACGCATTAGACTTATCGATCATATTAACAAACTGGAGCAAATAATTATGAAACGCACGATCCTTTTATCACTTCTTATCACCACTCTGTCGGTTCTCTTTGTCCCTGCCGGTAGCGTTTTTGCAGCTAATCCTGCCAGTTTTACACTGGTACCAAGCACTAATACCTCGGTCCAGGGTAGCTCATTCACTGTTTCTGTCTACGAAAATGGCGACAACATCAATGTCGTCACGACGTCCCTTACCTTCAATGCGTCCCAAGTACAGCTCGTAGGGACCAGTTGTGGCGGATCTTTCGCGAGTAGTGTCGGTGAGACTAACGGGCAGACCTGTTTCACATCTGGAGGCACGGTGCTCAATGGAAACATGCTTGCACTCACCGCGACGTTTAAGAGCCTCGCCGACAGCGGGTCGGCATCAATTGGTATCGCATCAAATTCTAAAATAGTATCAGCCGGCGCGAATACCTGGAATGGCGCATCATCAACAACAACCGTTGCCTTAGCGGCGCCCGCTGTCACGCCTCCAGCACAAACAACCACAGGAGGTACTACGACGACCTCCACGCAAACAACAACATCGAGCACCCCTACGAGCGCGGCTAGTACACAAGCTAAGACAACCCCCCAGAACCAACCATCAACGACGGGCACGACCGCTACAGAAGCACCGGCCTTATCAGACGGTGCAGCCGCAGTAAAGTCGGCATCAACGACGAAAGCAGCAACGGCAATCACGGCGACACCAGACAGCGACCTTAGTAGTAAAACTGCAGCAACACTAGCATTGCCTTTCCTTATTGGTTTCATCGTCTTCCTGGCGCTTGCATCGCCTGTTATTTTTACGGCACTAAAACGAGCAAAAATTACAAACTTCCTTCGACAACTAGTGCCTAAAAAGTCTCGCTAACCCTTATGGTAAGCATTGCCATAAGCATAATATAAAATATACTTTACAAGACGTCAGTTTTATGTATAATAATTTATATAGAACCTGTGTCATAAATTACAACACGGCGCTCAATAACTAAGGCGAGGTGCCTTAAGGAGATAATATGTACGAGAATGGATCTGTACTAGGAGCAACAACATCAACTGTTCTCGGGGCCGTAGTGCTCCCAAACACAGGTGAAAACCATGCGTTATTTTTCGTAGCGCTCACAAGTGTCATTGTAGGATTAGCAATTATCATTTCAACAATTGTTCGTATCGCTGCCAAAAAATTCTACAAAGCGTAATAATACATAAAAAATCAAAAGAGGGATCAGCTTTTATGCTGTCTCTTTTTTATTACTATGAACCTTCGATTCAATATCATCATTGGAATATTATTCATCCTCGTCGGAGGCCTTATTGGATCTGACTATATTATTAATTATATTCGCGAACTTCACACTCAGGCGAGTTCAGCCCCTCAGATAGTTCTTCCAGCAATCTCCGATAAAGCGCAGCAACAGCCAACTCGCGAGATAGCCTTGCCGACGAATGTCGCGATTCCCTCTCTTGATATTTCTGTCAGTGTTGATCCTGGATATTACGATGCTGCAACTCAAACGTGGACGCTCAGTGACACGAAGGCTTTTTTCGCAACAATTAGTACACCTCCGAATTCAAGCGGTGGCAACACATACATTTACGGCCATAACAGAGGCGATATTTTTAACCCTGTGAACAATGCAGAGCTCGGCACCTCTGCGGTAGTCACAACCTCGGACAAAAAATCTTTTACCTACACGTTAAGCTCTATCCACGACGTCAGCCCGGAGGATTCATCGTGGCTTGTTCATTACAAAGGCAAGCCAATCCTCACACTACAGACCTGCACGGGTTTCTGGGACCAGTACCGACGGTTATTTATTTTTGATTTCGTGAGCGAGACGTAACATGATGCAATACCTGTTTTTCTATCTATTCGTCATCATCAGCGTCATTAACGTCGTCCACTTCGGGCTGTACATCGTAGGGGCAAATGTTTATGATATCCTGAAGTTTCGAAACCTCCCGCAACAACAAAAAAAGATAAGAGGAATACGCCCCCTCGTGAGCATTCTCATCCCCGCCCACAACGAAGAGGCGTCGATTATACGTACCTTGGAATCTTTGAAAAAAAATAGCTACAGAAAGACCGAGATTATCGTCGTTGACGATGCTTCGTCTGATACAACAAGAGCGCTTGTCAGAGACTACATTGCGCAACATCCTAAGCGCAATATTCGCTTGATGTATAAACAAAAGAACGTCGGCAAAGCGAGTGCACTAAACCACGCACTCCGGCACGGTGCCCAGGGTGACCTTGTCATGACACTCGATGCAGACTCAACGCTTGGAAGAAAATCAGTTGCCAATGCAGTACGCTACTTTGATGACCCCGCAATTGTTGGGGTTGCAGCGAATGTAAGAGTAACTGATGCAACGAGTATACTTGGTCTCCTCCAAAAATTTGAATTCATGGTTGGCTACCGCTCAAAGAAATTCTTCACACTCAGCAATAGCGAGTTCATTGTTGGAGGCGTTGCCTCTACGTATAGAATGAGCACCTTGCGAGCTGTTGGGTTTTATGACCACGACATTATTACCGAAGATATAGCACTCAGCATCAAGATCGTTGCCAGCGGCAATAAAATGAATAAAATCGTCTATGGCGTTGACGTCATCGCGATGACCGAGGGTGTACAAACGTTTAAGGATCTCTTGAGACAGCGCTATCGCTGGAAGATGGGTAACCTACAGAGCATCATTAAATACCGTCATCTTTTCGCCAGCCGCGATGATAAATACACAAAGACGCTCACCATGTACCGCATCCCGATGGCGTTCGTTGGTGAGATGTTACTGTTGTTTGAGCCCATTGTCATTGGATACGTCATATACCTCTGCTTGTTACTTGGTAACCTTTCGCTCCTAGTTGGATCATACGTGACAATTACAATTTACCTCGTATGGAATATACTGCCAGATGAACATATGTCTTTTGCGAGTAAGCTACGCATGTGTACGTACGCACCCATCATGTATTTCATTATGTACATCATGAACGTCGTGCAGGTCGCTGCCGCCATACGGTGTGTGTGGAATTATAAAAAAGTATTCCGCACGACAGCGACGAGCAGCACATGGCAGTCACCGACCCGACGTACACCTGCGATTCAGGCATAATCGTTACCTTAAAAACGCCCCAAAACTACCAGCCACGAGAACGAGCGCGATACCTCCAACAAGAGCATATTCGATAATAACATCCCTTGTAAGTTCGGTGTGACGGACGTGGATAACACCATTACCGGCAATGTAAATACCAAGAAATAACATAGCAATACCGAGAGATACATCTCGTACTACTAACAATATAATCAAAAACATAATGGTGATCACAACACTAAATATCGTATGGAACTTTAACTTGCTGACATGTCGTTTTTTCATAGCACTGCTCCAACACTACTCATTATCGTCACGACGAGAATAGCAGACAAAGCGACTGCCTGACTTAATGGGTGTGCACGCAGCCAAATATGACGATACCCACGCTTTTGCTGTCTCCATACCAAGGTATGTTTCATAATAAATAGTAATGCGAGCGTGCTCGTGAGGACAATAGCGGCTTTTTGACCCCAGTTAAGCGAAACATATACCTTCAGAGGCAATGGCGCCTCTGCCCCCTTCACATCCCCTTTTGCGCTTGTTGTCGTTGGTGATGTCGCCGGAATAACAGGAGCACTAGGCGTCTGAACAATAGCCTCCGGCGTTGCCTCTGGTTGGACTGTCGAAGGCGCAGGTACTTCGGAGACTTGCGGTTCCGTCACGACGGTAGCCGGCGGTGCAGCGACAGGAGCGACCGGCGTAGCAGCCGGGGCGGTTGTTGCGGCAACCGGTGCTGCTGGTCTACTCCCGTACATCGCAACAACAAGCGTTGTTTCACTTCCCAAAAGAGTGCCGTTCATCACAGCATAGCCAACATCTTGATAGCCACTATTTAGAATGTTCGCCTTGTGCTCTGGGCTCCCCATCCAACCTGATACGACACCACCAGACGTGTTAAAATCTTTTGCGAGGTTTTCACCAGCTGTTTGGTATGAATATCCAGATTCGAGAATAAATGCCCATGGTGTTTTTCCGTTAGGCGCGACATGTGCCCAGTAGTTTTTCGCGAACATATCGGTCGCTTTCGCCTGCGCGGCACTATTTAGCTGAGTGCTGAGATTTAAAGCAGGTAGTCCGGCCGCGGCTCGTTGCTGATTGGAGAGTGCACTAATGTCAGCCGTATTTACGTCGATCGCATACCCAAGGACCTGTAGCTGCTGTGCAGAAAACAGATTATAGGAAACCTGAGAGATGACTATTAAGCCCAGAAAGATCGCCAGCCCCGTAGGTCGGAGTGCAATAGGGTGAAAATTGTTCTTTTTGTTCGGCAGGAAC